>Ga0183100_1000324_pt1 | contig 47198 bp, 46 predicted proteins | sample Biomet2_FD_127789 | JGI IMG/M metagenome (GOLD analysis project Ga0183100, IMG submission 127789) | Microbial communities from bioreactor (seeded with anoxic lake sediment) at LBNL, California, USA - Biofuel metagenome 2 | ecosystem: Engineered > Bioreactor > Anaerobic > Unclassified ... | reverse complement strand
ATTATGCCGCAGGTGGTCAGGCAATAGCTAAACCGATCAGCAGTGCATTCGACGTGGAATTGCAAAAAAAAATAGCAGATATTCCGGAAATCGGTTTTATACATTCGCCTAATCTTGAAAAGATAATTTCTCTACAACCGGATTTAGTAATAGGAACTAATGTTCCTTTTCACAATGCTTTAAAAGATGCTTTGCAAAAAGCAGGTATTCCTCTTTATATAAATAGTATTTCTTCATATGAGGATGTCTTAAAGACCATAACTTTTTATGGAGAACTAGCCAATACTAAAGATAGGGCTATAGAAAAAAGACGGCAAATAGAAACAGAATATGCGGCAGTAATTAATCAGGTAAAAGGTAAAAAAACTCCTAAAAGTTTGATTATTTTTGGTTCGCCTGACAGTTACAGTATGGCTACTAAGAAAAGTTTCAGCGGTGACTTGGTAAATAGATTGGGAGGAGGCAATATAGCAGATTTAAATAATAAATTTGGTGATTCATATGTTCCGCTAAGTATGGAATATATTACCCAAAAAGATCCTGAAGTTATTTTTATAATTACAATGGGGAATTCCCAAAAAGTGATGGAAAACTTCAAGACTAATATGAAAGAAAATCCTATTTGGAATGATGTTAGTGCTGTTAAAAATGGTCGTATCTATCAGCTTCCGGCAGACTTATTTACGGTAAATCCAGGAACTCAAGTGGCAAAAGCTATGTTGCTATTGGCGGAATACCTTTATCCCGAGGAGGGAAAATATGACAATAAACCAGGATGATACACGTAGCAAACAACGCTTTGTAGTTCTTGGAAGTGGCTTTTTTTTGCTTTTTATTACGATGTTTTTCAGCATAAGTGCAGGCGCTGTACATGTGAGTTTTCCTGAGATAACATCTGTGTTACTGGGCACAATGGATGGCGAGGCGTACAGAATAATTTATTTGTTACGTTTACCAAGAACTATAGTTGCTGGGTTAGTTGGCGCAAATCTTGCACTGGCGGGATGTATATTGCAGGGGGTCTTGCGTAACCCTCTTGCAGACCCCGGAATTATAGGGGTATCTTCTGGGGCTGGGCTTTTTGCCATGTTACTCATGGTTTTGGTTCCTGAGCAGACAATTCTTGTCCCTGTAGCAGCATTTTTAGGGGCAGTTTTAGCGACGGGAATAGTGTTTCTTCTATCTTGGGAACGAGGGATCAATCCTTTACGCATGATTTTAGCCGGAGTAGCAGTTGCCGCATTTTTTGGCGGCGGCATGAGTGCTTTAATGATATTTTTCCCGGATCGTATTCAAGGGACAGTTGCTTGGATGGCGGGAGGTTTTCAAGGACGAAGTTGGAATCATGTACGTATGTTGTTGCCGTACAGTGTTTTAGGAACTGTCGGTACAATGCTTTTTTACAAGCAATTGAATGCGCTGCAACTTGGGGATGAAGTTGCGGTGGGTGTTGGTATAAGCGTTAAACGTACAAGGGTGATTTTGATAGTTGCGTCAGCACTTTTGGCGGCCGCTGCAGTCAGTGTTGCGGGGTTACTTGGATTTGTAGGACTTATTGTGCCTCATATTGTAAGACTGCTGGTGGGCTCAGACCATGAGTATTTGTTGCCATGTACTGCTGTTTATGGTGCAATTCTTGTCATGGGGGCAGACACTGTTGCGCGTACTGTTTTCAATCCATTGGAAATACCGGTAGGCATATTTATGGCATTTTTAGGTGCACCGTTTTTTTTATATCTTTTGCGAAAGGGTAAACATAAATGACGAATACTTCCTTGAAAATGCAAACGGTGTGTCTAAAGTATAGAGATAAAACGGTTTTTAAAGATGTAAACTTGGAGTTCTTGCAACCGGAAATTGTAAGTATTATAGGACCTAATGGATCAGGAAAATCTACAATATTAAAGGCTTTGAGCAGGATTTTGACTCCAGCTTCAGGATATGTTTATTTACAAAACGAAAGCTTACAGAAAATGCCGACCGAATGTGTGGCTCGTACTATTTCCATTTTACCTCAATCAGCAAATGCTCCCGGAGATATGACTGTCCGCGATTTAACCGCTTGCGGAAGAATACCCTATCAAAATCTGTGGGGAAGCAGAACGTTAAACGATGATGCGGCCATTGATGAGGCTTTAGATATTACAGGATTAACAAAGTTGCAGAATAGACTGCTAAACACTCTTTCCGGTGGAGAAAAACAACGAGCGTGGTTATCTATGGCCTTAGCACAGAAACCAAAAATCTTGCTTCTGGATGAACCTACAACTTATTTGGATGTAAAGCATCAGCTTGAACTAATGGAACTCATTGTTAGACTTCACCGAGAATGTGATATGACTATAATTATGGTTTTACATGATTTAAATCATGCAGCTAGATATAGTACGCGCTTGATTGCTGTGAAAGAAGGTATTGTTGTTGCCGACGGCAAGGTTAAAGAGGTTTTTACTGTACGGGTTTTAGAAGAACTTTATGATGTTCAGGTAGTAGTTACGAAAATAGAGCGAGATGGTTGCAGTTATCCCATTTGCTTACCATATACTAAGGGAAATTACTAAGGAGGTAAATATGAAAATTTTAGTTATATACTCCTCGCTAACGGGGAATACAAAGAAGGTTGCAGAGGCTATTACTGCAGCGTTACCTGAAGAAAGCACTTTGGTACAGGTGGCTGATAAGCTTCCCATTCAAAATTATGATATTGTGTTTTTGGGATTTTGGATTGACCGTAGCAGTGCCGATAATACTATGGCGCAATGTATGCAACAAATGCATGATGAGAATGTAGCACTTTTTGCCACATTGGGAGCTTATCCTAATACCGCTTATGCAGAGAAGTGTATGGAAAATGCTGTGGCTTTATTACCTAAGGACAATACTGTTTTAGGCAAATTTCATTGTCAAGGTAAGATAGCGGAGAAACTTGTGGAGAAATTTAAAACATTGCCACCGGAACACCCTCATGCCCTAACTCCGGAAAGGTTGATGCGGTACCAAAAAGCGGCTTCACATCCTGATGAAGTTGATCTTAAGGCTGTGGCCCAATTTGCAATCAAAGTAAGGGAAGAGTTTATAAATAAGCACCACTAACAAATTGCAAAAAAAGATATTTGCAGAAAAGGAGATTGTTTATGAAGAACCACATTTCTAAGGTACAAGTGCTAGCAATTTCGGCTTTTGCTTTTTCGATGTTTTGTACTGATATAGCTGCCGCTTCCGAACCGGAGGAGTTTAATCTTGATACTGTGCTTGTAACTGCTACGCGAACACCTATGACAGAAAAGCAAATCCCCCAAGCTGTTCAGGTAATTACGGCTAAAGATATTGAAAATTTGGGCGCTGCCAATGTTACGGATGCTTTGCAATTAGCAGCTAACGTAAATTTATCCAAGGCTGGCATGACAGGAAATCAAGTGTCTATTCGCGGAATGGATACGGCTCATACCTTAATTCTTATTGATGGGAAACGTATGGCTGCAGAGGATGCCAATAGCACGGCTAATGTTTATGAATTAAATCGTGTTAATGTTAGTGATATTGAGCGGATAGAGATTGTGCGCGGTAATGGCAGTGCTCTTTACGGAAGTGATGCGTTGGGTGGTGTTATCAATATTATCACTAAGAGGCCGGGGGTAGCTAAAACTACTCTTGGGATTAATACCGGGACAGAAGAAAAAGGCACTTATCTGCATTATGATACAGGCAAGCAAGGCAAATGGAGCATTAGCACATCTGCAAGAATTACCGATGTACGCAGCCAGCAATCTGATAGTGATGATAGTACCAACATGAATGGACCAAAGCGTTATATTGATTTTAAAGCTGATTATGATTTAGGTAAAGGTAAAGGATTTACTTTTGATATGAGTCATTTAAAAGAACAGTTCAGGGAATATTATGACAATGATCTTACTAGTTCTACAGCAGTAATTGACCAGAAAGAATGGTTTGATAATACTAGATCAGCTTATGGCTTGACCTATTATGGTAAGGATAGTAAAAATGATTATCAGCTACGAACTTATTATAATGTTTTAAAAAAAGAATCACGAAAGACTAACAATAGTGCCTGGAGCGACTTTGACCATATGCAGTACGAAACATTTGTTATAGAGGGCAAGAACTCCAGCAAGTTAAATAAAAAGAATCTTTTAACTTATGGAGGTGAATACAGAAATAATTTTGTTCGTGGGACAAGGATGGGGGCCGGAGGAGATAATACTTATGAAGATTATTACCTTGGGTTGGAGAAAACGGGATCGGAAAAGTCTCTAGAAAATTATTCCGCTTATGTCCAAGACGAATGGCAGATAAATGAAAAAATGTTTGTTATTCCTGCTCTAAGGTATGATTATCATACTAGTTTTGGCTCACATTTAAGCCCTAAGTTAGGAACGACATATAATTTAAGTGACAATACCCGTTTGAAGGCAAACTATGGCAAAAGTTATAGGGCCCCGACCATTAGCCTTTTATACTATGAGATGACTAGACGCATGGGCAAAAGGATTGTACAAGTATTGGGAAATCCGGATTTACAACCTGAAACATCTATATCTTTTGATTTTGGGATTGAGGCGGAAAAAGACAATAATTGGGGTAAGCTTACCTATTTCAATAATTCTGTCAGCAACCTTATTACGTCAGAAACTGTTTCTAAAACAAGTACAAAAACTATCGCTAGATATATAAATGTTAATAAAGCTCAAATAAATGGCGTGGAAGCAGAGCTGGGAAGACATTTTAACAAACATTTATCTGTTAAAACAACTTATAATTGGTTAGATGCTATTGATAAGGAAACAAATGAAAGGTTAAATAATAGAGCGAAAAATAATGCTACTGTGCAACTAACCTATTCGGATAATAAACCCAATCCCCTTACTGTGACCTTGTGGAATGAATGGAACTATGATTATCGCTATGATGACGTAGATTATGATTATAGTTCTACAAATTTTGTTATAAACAAGCATTGGAATAAACATTTGAGCAGTTATTTTGGCATTAACAATATTTTCAACAAGGAAGTGGATGACTTAACTGTGAGGGGACGAAGCTGGCGCTTAGGGATGGAATATAGTTTTTAACTACGGCATAAAAATATAAAATGGATATAAATATATTTAAATATGATACAATTTTAATTTTTTCTTGCAATATGTGAGCAAAATGATTATGCTAAGACGTGGTGAAATACAACTTTTTGGGAGGATGTTATTTAATGACCGAAGCATGGACATATTTTCAAAAAGGCGGATTAGTTATGTACCCGCTTTTAATTGCGTCAATTTTTGTTGTTGCTATTGCAGTAGAAAGGTATTTGTATTTTAAAACAGAAGATCCAGGTAAAAAATTTGTTGATGAGTTGGTTGCCTTGCTTAGAAAGGGACAATGGGATGAGGCAAAAACCTTCGCACAAAATAAAAAAGGAACTTTTGGCCGTATTCTTGCTGCTGCCATGGAAAAAGATAACGCTGATGCATACTCTTTGGAAGCATTTCTGGAAACAGAATCAGGTATTTTTATTGCACAATTACGCGAAAGGTTGAACTATTTAAGCGTTATTGTTACCATGTCCCCTTTACTTGGTTTGTTAGGTACAATTGTTGGTATGATTTCTGCTTTTAGTATTTTCAATATGAAGGCAGGGCAGCCAATGGCAATTACAGGAGGCATAGGAGAAGCTTTGATTGCTACGGCAACAGGACTTTGTGTCGCTATTGTTGCATTAACTGTTCATTCTTATTATGCACAGCGTCTTGATACTGTAATTACTGAAATGGAATTGAGTTTTTCTGTTTTAATGGAATCGGTGCGCCGAGGTGATCGTAAATGAGACTTCGTGACAGGAGACTGCTAAAACAGCCGGAACTTGTTATTATTCCTATGATAGATATTATGTTTTTTCTCTTAGTTTTTTTTATGGTAAGCACTATGTATATGGTAAATTTGAAAACGATACCAATTAAATTACCTGCCGCCGCACATTCTAGCGTAGATGCGCAGACTACTTTTGCGGTATCGGTAAAAAGTGACAATACTATTTGGTTAAATGACCGCAAAACGGACATTAATACTTTAGTCATGCAGGCAGCTGCGGAGGGGAAGAATAATCCCAATTTTTCCGTTGCTATTAGAGCTTCTCATGATGCTGATTATGGCGAGGTTATTACGCTATTAGATAGATTAAAGGGAGCAGGTATTACGAGGTTTGGGCTTGCTACAGATAATTTGGGTGGAGCAGATACTAAATGAAAATTGGGAATGAGAATCGTTTGAGGATGGGGTTTATCAGCTCAATTATTTTTCATATAGTTCTTTTTACTTTTATTGGACTGCTGGGCTTTTTTGCAACAACACCATCTTCCGACCAAAGTGCTGAAGTTTCTATTATAGGCGGAAATGGAGGCGGTGGAGGCGGTGGAGGCGGTAATGATACGCAGAATATAAAAGGGCTTTCGCCACAAGTAAAACCTGAATCGCAGCCAATAGAGCAGCCTAATGAAAATTCAGATGCAACAACTAAACAAGAAGATGCAGATGCACTTTACGATGAAAGCAAGCAGATGGATAGGACTTCATATACGCAGCAAAAGCCAACAACACCTTCTTCTGAGAGCGGTAAAAGTAATGGCACTGGCACTGGTACAGGTGGCGGTTCTGGGAGTGGTTCCGGCTCAGGAACAGGCTCTGGTTTGGGCGCGGGTACAGGGTCTGGTAGTGGTGGCGGGAATGGAAGTGGCACTGGTACTGGAAATGGTAGCGGAGACGGAAGTGGTGATGGTGGTAATGTGGCCGCAGTCCCGCCTCGTGTTGTTTCCAGGGTTCAGCCAATATATCCGCGTTCCGCTAGGGAGCAAGGACTCGAGGGAACAGTCCATATGCGTCTTCTGGTTAACTCTGGAGGGGGCGTTAGCGAGGCTGTTGTAACAGGTTCTTCAGGCAATGCGGAACTAGATGCTGCAGCTGTAACTGCAGCGGAAAAGTGGCAATTCGTACCAGCGCAAAATGGTTTTGGTCAAGATATTGACTGTTATGCCAATGTAGCAATTGCTTTTAGTTTATATTAATAGCGAATTACCAAATTAAGGATGTTCGCTTGATACAAAAAGGTATTATAGTTTTAATTCCTATAGTGGTCTGTGTTTTTAATGTTATCTAAATTAGTAAGTTAATTATAGCCTGCAATGTCTGCTCCGTTGGAATTTCGTTTTAAACGACGATATTCTATAAGAAGAGTCATTGCAGGCTATTGTTTTACTAATTTTTATATGCTATTTTATAAGTGGCATTATATAAAATTCCTTTTATAATGAGGAATGGTGGAAATGAAGGTTGCAGGATTTTGAGAAAAAACAGCTTGATTTTAGTTAAAACCATATTACTGTCTTTACTATTAATGATACCGAATACAATGGTTTCAGGGCAAAATATCCATGAAGAACCCATGGAAATACAGTTGTCAAATGGGAGCTTAAATGGGACATTAGCGGTACCTGACACAAGAAAACCTTGCCCAGTATTGTTAATGATTGCAGGTTCAGGACCGACTGATCGCAATGGTAATAATCCTTATGGTATATCGGCAAATTATTTAAAAATGTTGGCTGATAATTTGGCACAGCAAGGGATTGCATCTTTACGTTATGACAAACGTGGCATTGGGGCAAGTACTTTCAGGATGAAAGAGAAAGACATTATATTTGATGATTATGTGGATGATGCTAGTTTATGGGTAGCAAAATTACGGCAAGATAAGCGCTTTTCAGCAGTAATTGTGGCGGGGCATAGTGAAGGTTCTTTAATAGGCATTTTAGTTGCAGAAAAAGAACCAATTGATGGGTTAATTTCCTTATCTGGGCCGGGAGATTCCCTGCAAAAAATACTTTTACGGCAAATAGCTGAAAGGCAGCCTCAAATATTGGCAAAGAGTACTGAAATTATGGCCAGCTTAGAACGAGGTGTTATGATTAAAGTAGACAATCCAGAATTGCAATTCCTATTTCGCTCTAGCGTTCAACCTTTTTTAATTTCAGAATTTCGTTACGACCCAAGTGTAGAAATAAGAAAACTTAAAATACCAATTCTTTTAATTCAGGGTTCCTGTGACTTGCAGATAAATGAATTAGATGCAAAAGCTTTGAAAACTGCTAATGAAAAAGCAAAGCTTGTTATAATAAAAGGCATGAACCATATGCTAAAAAATAGCCCTCCTAATATTAAGGCTAATATTGCTACTTATAGCAATCCCAATATACCACTAGCAAAACCTTTAATTCCGGCTATAACAAATTTTGTAAAACAAATAGACGCAAAAAAATAATTTTTACTTACAAAGGAGAAATTAGATGAAAATTGTAGTTCTAGATGGTTATGCAGAAAACCCAGGGGACTTGACTTGGTCAGCTTTAGAGAATTTGGGAAATCTTATGGTATATGATAGAACGGAAGAGACAAAAATTGTAGAGAGAATTAATGATGCAGAAATAGTTATCGTCAACAAAACTAAGATTGATAAAAGGGTACTAGATGCCTGCCCGGAAATTAGATATATTGGTGTTTTAGCAACGGGCTATAACAATGTAGATACTGAATATGCCAGGAAGAGAAGGATTTTAGTAGCAAATGTCCCCAATTATGGAACTTTAGCCGTAGGGCAGTTTGCCATTGCCTTGTTACTGGAAATCTGTCATAGAATCGGGCACCATGATAAAGCGGTCCATGAAGGGAGGTGGACAAATAATATTGACTGGTGCTTTTGGGATTATCCGCTTATAGAGTTATCAGGAAAAACTATGGGCATAATTGGGTTTGGACGAATTGGCAAGACTACGGGACGAATTGGTAAGGCTTTAGGAATGAAGATAATTGCGTATACCCGTCATCCGCAAGTAGCAGATAAAAAAGAAGTAGAGTTTATAACTGAATTAGATAACTTTTTTGCTCAAGCGGACGTTGTTGTATTACATTGTCCACTATTTCCTGAAACAAAAGAAATCATAAATAAGACAAATATAGAAAAAATGAAAGACGGAGTTATCATCATTAATAATTCTCGTGGGGGGTTGATTAATGAAAAAGATTTGGCGGAGGCATTAAAGAGTGGCAAGGTTTATGCGGCCGGACTAGATGTAGTAGAATCGGAACCCATAGGGAAAGAAAATCCTTTACTTACAGCACCTAACTGCATTATTACCCCGCATATTTCTTGGGCAGCGAAGGAGAGCAGAAAACGATTATTAAATATAGCTGTTGAGAATGTAGCTGCTTTTATAGCTGGAAAAGCTATAAATATAGTTAATAAATAAGTGCTTTTTTTATAAGCCGAATAAAAAGCTTAAATTGGAGTGGAAAAGGTGTATAAATTAAGCAAAGCATGAAAAAACTGTCCGGGGTAGAGGATGAAAATGTACAGATACAATAGTGTCTTTTCAAGAAGAATATGTGTAATACACAAGAGGACTAAATGAAAAATACTCAAATTACTAGTGAAATAAAGGGGAAAAGCGTTAGTATAGACGCATAGTGTTTACATTTTAACAGTTTATTCTGTTGACAAAAAAAGCAATAAATGTGATAATACTTCCAAGCAACGGTGTGAAAACACCGTTGCTTTTATTTTTTATCTAGGGGGGATAGCGGTCTTTACAGTAAAGGATAGAGTTTGTAGAGCTTCTATGTATAGCAATATCGTTAGTTTTTGGAGAAGGAGGGGCAACACATGAGTAGGTATGTATTAAAACGGTTGGTTATTTCTATTCCCGTTCTTTTTCTGATTTCCGTCGGTGCCTTTATACTTGTACATCTTACACCCGGAGATCCGGCAGATATGTATATTTCACCGGACATGACTCAAGCACAGATTGACCTTACCCGGTCAGTTTTAGGTTTGGATAAACCATGGGTTATCCAGTATTTTGAATGGATAAAGAATTTCATTAGCGGTAATTTCGGGTTTTCTTTTAGTAGCCGCCAGCCTGTAGCAGAAATTCTCGCGCAGCGCTTTAGCCCTACTTTGCTTTTGATGAGCGTAAGCTTGCTTGTAGCTTATCTTGCGGCAATTCCACTGGGAATAATTGCAGCTTTAAACAAAAATTCATGGATTGACCGTTCTATTATTGGCTGGACCTTTTTTAATGTTTCATTTCCACCATTTTTTTTAGGTCTTGCGTTGATTTACGTTTTGGGAATAAAATTGGCTATTTTTCCCACAGGTGGAATGGTAGTTTTAGGACAGGAAAATGATATTGCAGGTCGGTTGATGCACTTGGTATTACCGGTAGTGGTCATGGCTTCTCAGTTTTCTGCTAATATGATTCGTTATGTTAGAGCTAGTGTTTTAGATGTTTTAGACCAAAACTATATTAGAACGGCAGTTTCAAAAGGATTATCGGAACTACATATACTGGTTGCCCATATATTTAGAAACTCCTTAATTCCCATTATAACCGTAATAGGGACAGATCTTCCGAAAATTATAGGTGGAGCGGTCATAACGGAACAAATATTTCAGTGGCCGGGAATAGGCTCATTAACAGTGGCGGCAATTAATTCTCGTGATTATCCAATTTTGATGGCCATAGTTATCTTGTCAGCTGTTGCCGTTCTTTTAGCAAATTTATTGGTAGATTTATTGTATGCGGTAATTGATCCTCGTATTAGATATGAAAAGTGAGGTGCGTGAAAATGAATACAGATAAATTTATGTTGGTAGGTGATGACGGCGCTTTCGGGAATTTAGCAGCAAGGGCAGTTTATGAGGGAATTGCGGATAAACCTGATGAGGCTATGGAAGAGGTAGTGGAATCATGGGAGAAAATAACTTGGAGAAGATTTTGCAAAAACAAAGTGGCTTTGTGGAGTATGGTTTTGTTGTTGGGAATTGTACTAATGGCGGTATTGGCTCCGGTTATTGCACCCTTTAATCCTAATACTACAGTGGGAGACTTTGACGTTGCGCCATCTGCAGCTCACCTTTTGGGGACTGATGATGTAGGACGCGATATTTTAAGCCGGCTAATTTATGGTTCACGGGTGTCCTTAATCGTTGGTGTTGGTTCGGTATTTATTTATGCAGTTATAGGTATTACCCTGGGTCTGTTATCAGGTTATTTAGGTGGTACAGTCGATGGTGTTATTATGAGAATAACAGAGGTTTTCATGGCGTATCCACATTTTATGATAATAATGGTAATTGTAAGTCTAATTGGTCCTAATATGATGACCGTCATGTTAGTCATGGGTATTATGGGATGGCCGCCTATCTGCCGTTTGGTACGGGGAGAAGTTTTGAAGGTAAAGTCCATGGACTACATCGCATCAGCAGTAGTTACAGGCTATTCACCCTATACTATCGTTGCTAAGCATATTTTACCTAATGTTTTGTCACCTATACTTGTTAATGCTACCTTTGGGATAGCCTCAGCAATATTGATGGAAGCCTCTTTGAGTTTTTTGGGCATGGGTGTGCAACCACCTACTGCCAGCTGGGGAAACATGTTGACCAGCGCCCAATCACTTACGGTTCTTTCCGAAGAACCTTGGAGATGGATTCCTCCAGGCGTTGCTGTTTTGACAGCTGTGTTGGCAATTAATTTTTTAGGTGACGGACTGAACGAAGCCATAGGCGGGGATTCTAAATAGCATTTCTAAATGCTATTGGAAATTTATAAATAAAATTGGAGAGGGGAAGTTAAAATGGGTTTATTGAATTGGATGCACAAAAAGAAATTATTGATTTTTGGAGTAACCATGGTTTTGGGAGTTTCCTTATTAAGTGGTTGTGGGGGCAAGGAGGCAAAAACAAAAGCCAATACTGATACTTTATATATAGGAATGGCAAATCCGCCGGAATTTTTCAATCCTTTATTAAATCCCGGAATAGCTGGTAAATTTGCTATTCGTTTTATGTATGATAGCCTTTTGGGGATGCCTGAACCGAATAAATTCGTACCAGCATTGGCAGATAGTTTTGAAACTAAAGATAGTCAGAATTACACAATTAAACTAAATCCCAAAGCAAAATGGACCGATGGTCAGCCGGTTACAGCAGATGATGTGGTATTTACTCTTAACCTAATTGCCAATCCTAAAGTTGAAACATCTAAAAATTCTAATATTAAGATGCTAGAAGGACTTAATGAGCAAGGTAAACTGCCGGAAGGCATAAGCAAAATCCCTGGATTAGTTGCAGTTGATGCTCATACAGTAACGCTGAAAACTAAAACCCCGGTTGATCCAGATTATATAAAAAACTTTTTAGGTTTTGAAGTTTTTATCGCCCCTAAACATATTTTTGAAAAAATTGATCCAGCTGCTATTGGTAGCTCTGAAGCTGCAACAAAGCCAACTGTTACAAGCGGGCCATTTAAGTTCGTGACCTACAAGACTAATGATCATATTGAATACGCTGCAAATACGGAATATTATCAAGGTGTGCCTAAGCTAAAGAAAATATTTATACGTATTATGAATGGTACTCTTTTGGTTACGGAATTAAAAGCTGGCAATATTCAAATGGTAGCAGGCGGCGGCATTGGAATCGTGCCTATAAAAGATATTGATATTTTGAAAAAGGATAGCAATTTGTCAGTAAAGACCGTACCATCTTTTCAGGGTCAGTATTTGGATGTTAATAATAGTCTTCCTGAATTTAATGCTAAATTCAGAAATGCCGTTACAACCGCTATTAATCGTCAACAGATAGTAGACCAACTTTACAAAGGTACTGCTCAGCTTGTACCGACAATTTATACCCCTATTAGCCCTGTGTTTGATAAAAATTTAAAGTCTTTGCCGTATGACCCCGCTAAAGCCAAAGCCTTATTGGCAGAGTCAGGCTTTGATACATCGAAAGAAATAACCTTAGAGGTTCCTATCGGAAATGTATTGCGCGAACAATCAGCATCCTTGATTCAGCAAGATTTAACTGCTATCGGGCTAAAAGTAAAACAGGAAAAAGTGGATTTCCCAACCTTGCTGGCTAGAGCAAGAAAAGGCGACTATCAGATGATTTTAATTGGTTATGGTCTTACGGTAGATCCTGATTACAGTTCTTACTTCGTTCCTGGGGGCAGCAATAACTATGCTCATATAGATGATCCCAAGTTGACCGAAATGATGCTGGCAGCAGCTTCAATGACAGATCCTAACGAACGTAAAGCGTCATATTTTAAAATTCAGGAATATATGAGTGATCAACAATTCTTAACAACATTGTATGTTGCGGATTGGATTATTGCCCAAAGCAAGCGCCTTCATGGTGGTATCAGACCATTCTGGGATGGATCTATGGTTGATCTCCATGAATGGAGTCTTGATGGTTAATAATTATTAATTTAAGTGCCTGACTATGGAGTTGTTCTTAGCAGAATTTATTCAGGAGGTAATAGTACTATGACAGAAACGATTTTGAGCGTAAAAAATTTGACAATTTCGTTTCAGACTTTGGACGGCAAGATTTCTGCCGTCCAAGGTGTAAGTTTCGATCTAAAAAAGGGTGAAACACTAGCTATTGTTGGGGAGTCAGGTTCAGGAAAGTCTGTTTCTATGAAGGCAATTAATCGTGTGTTACCTAAAAGTAATACCCAGTATGAACAAGGTGAGATTATTTATGAAGGTCGTAATTTATTGGCTATATCGGAAGAGGAGATGGAAAAGGTTCGTGGCAAAAAAATTGCTATGATTTTTCAAGATCCCATGACATCGCTAAACCCAACGATGACGGTAGGAATGCAAATTGCTGAATCCATAATTAAACATCAGAAAATGTCCAAAGACGAGGCTATGAGGGAAGCAAGTAACCTCATGGACTTGGTGGGCATCAGAAATCCGGAAACCAGCAGCAAAAATTATCCGCACCAATTTTCCGGAGGCATGCGGCAGCGGGTTATGATTGCCTTATCCCTGGCTTGCAAACCTGATATCCTTATTGCCGATGAACCGACTACGGCATTGGATGTGACAATTCAAGCCCAAATTTTGGATTTAATTGACGAACTGAAAGAAAAATTGCATATGTCTGTAATTTTCATTACACATGATTTAGGAGTAGTTGCACATGTTGCGGACAGGGTAGCTGTTATGTATGCAGGCCGTATTGTGGAAATTGGTACCGCTGAAGAAGTATTTTATTATCCACAAAATCCATATACATGGGGCCTTATTTGTTCTATGCCTTCCATTGATACTAAGGATGCCGTATTGTATAGCATTCCGGGAGCTCCGCCTAACTTGATGAACATGCCCAAAGGTGATGCTTTCGCACCTAGAAATTCCTATGCTTTGGCTATTGATTTTGAGGAAAAACCACCTTTATTTAAAGTAAGTGACTCACATTACGCTGCAACCTGGCTTTTACACCCAAATGCTCCTAAAGTAACACCGCCTGCAGAAATTTTGCGGCGCTATGAGATATTCAAAGCTTTCTATAAAGACACAGAGGAGGTGGAGGTTTATGATGAGTGCACAACTTGCTCAGCAGGATAGAGAAGTAATATTGCAAGTACGTGGTTTGAAGAAAACCTTCAACACCGGTAAAAAAAATGAAGTGCATGCCATAGACGATATTTCTTTTGATATTTATAAAGGTGAGACATTAGGGCTAGTAGGAGAATCCGGTAGTGGAAAATCTACTACAGGTCGTTCCATTATAAAATTGGATTCTATTACTTCGGGAACAGTGCTTTATAAAGGAAAGGATATTGCTAGTGTAAGTGGGAAAAAAGATATATTAGAATTTCGCAAATCTATGCAAATGATATTCCAAGACCCTTTTGCTTCGCTTAATCCGCGCATTCCTGTGAAAAATATTATTGGAGATGCTTTACGTGTGCACAACCTTTGTAAAACCGATGCTGAGGTAAACAAACGGGTTAATGAGTTGCTAGATATTGTGGGAATAAATCGTTCTTATGCCAATCGCTATCCCACGGAATTTTCCGGTGGACAGTGTCAACGTATTGGCATCGCAAGAGCTTTGTGTGTAAAACCAGATTTTATTGTGGCTGATGAGTGTTTATCCGCCTTAGATGTTTCGATTCAGGCGCAGATTGTAAATTTACTTATCAAGCTTCGCCAAGAACAAGATATGACCTATTTATTCATAGCTCATGATTTGGCTATGGTTAAATATATTAGTGATCGCATAGCGGTTATGAAAGATGGAAAGATTTTAGAGCTTGCTGATGCAGATGAGCTTTATAAGTATCCTTTGCATCCTTATACGATTTCCTTATTATCTGCATCGCCTTTGACAGATCTCTACAAAGAGAAGCGGCGCAAAAGGGTAGACTATAGTTCGTCGCTGCATTCCTATTCCCCGGAAAAAGTTGTTGGTATGTTTGAAATTTCTAAGAATCATTGGATTTATTGTGAAGAAGAAGAAGTGGCAAAGTATAAGCAGGCTTTGTCTGGGTTAGAAATGGCAAATTAAGTAAGGCTTAACTCAAAAGAAAGCTAAATTTGGTGGTTTAGGAGTGATAAAAGGTGGATATATTTAAGGAAAGTGTTAAGGCAATAATACCGAAAGTAAAAGAATGGCGCCGTCATATTCATCAATATCCTGAACTGTCTTTCGAAGAATTTAAGACAACAGAATATATTATTGATCAGATTAAGGATTTTACAGATATTACTTATGAGAGAATTGCAGAAACAGGCGTTGTTGTCAGGTTAAATGGAAGCCAGCCTGGCCCTGTTATTGCCCTACGTGCTGATATTGATGCACTACCCATGAATGAAAAAAGTGGGGTGTCGTTTTCATCTAAAAATGAGGGGGTCATGCATGCTTGCGGACACGATTCTCATGCGGCCATGCTCTTAGGTGCACTTTATGCTTTGTATGAGCACAGAAAAGAATTGGAGGGTTCTTTCGTGTTTATCTTCCAAGCGGCTGAAGAAGTTTTCCCAGGCGGGGCAAAGGAATTAGTGGAAAAAGGCGTTATGGAAGGCGTAGATGCTATAATTGGCCAACATACCGGGCCTAAAATAAAGGTGGGGCATATTGCAACCCGGCCAGGTTATATAATGGCTAACAGCGATAGATTCGAAGTGACAGTTGTAGGTCGTGGTGGTCATGGTTCTTCGCCTCAATCCTGTCTTGATCCTATACCTGTGGGGGCGCAAATCGTTACTGCTTTGCAAGATATTGTTGCCAGACACATTCCAGCCCAAGAAAGTTGTGTTTTAAGCGTAACGCAGTTTAACAGCGGGACTGTCTATAATGTAATTCCTGATACAGCGGTAATTAAAGGTACAGTGCGTACTTATTCTACTGAAAACAGGGAATTAATGGAAAAAATGATTAAGCAGATAGCGGAAAAATATGCTGCTGCTTCGGACATGACTATTGAGTATGAATTTAGGCGTGGCTATGATAATATGTGTAATTCTCATGAATATACCCAAGCCCTTATGGAAGTCGCTGACGAGTTATACGGACCGGGTACTGCTGAATTAATGGCTCCCGGTTTGGGAGGAGAAGATTTTTCCTATTATTTGCAAAAGGTACCTGGATGCTTTTATTTCTTTGGCATAGGCAATAAAGAATTGGATTGTGTGTACCCAACACACAGTACTAAGTTTCGTATTGATGAAGACTCCTTTTCTATCGGAATTTCTATCATGCTAAATGCGGCCATACGTTTTCAAAAGTTAGCAAAAAAAGAAGCCTAAGGAGGCGCATCATGGAGTCAATGTTTGCAAAAGATATAGAAGAGATTTTGCCACAAGTAATTGCTTGGAGAAGACATTTTCACGAGTATCCGGAAAGTTCTTTCAATGAAGTTGCTACCACGGAATTTTTACTTAAAGAAATTGAAAAATTGGGTAATGTTGAAATTACAAGACCTATGGCTACTGGCTTGGTTGCTCGTATAGAAGGAGCTTTATCGGGACCTACTATTGCGTTAAGGGCTGATATTGATGCCTTAAAAATGACTGAATTAACGGGTCTGGAATATGCCTCTAAAAATGAGGGCGTTATGCATTCTTGTGGCCATGATTCTCATACAGCCATGCTTCTTGGCGCTGTCAGTATTTTAAGCAAGAATCAAAAAAAGCTTAAGGGTAACTTTGTCTTTATCTTCCAACCTGCAGAGGAATTTCCTCCCGGAGGAGCAATTGCCATGGTTGAAGCCCATGTTTTAGATGGGGTGGATGCTATTTTAGGGCAACATGTTTCTTCCATTACTCAAGTTGGGCAGGTAGGTATTTTGGCTGGTGCCTCTTCCGCTAATACTGATTGTTTTGAAATTATAGTAAAGGGTAGAGGCGGGCATGCTTCCACTCCTAACCTATGTATTGATCCTATCCCAGTTGCTATGCAAATAGTGACGGCAATGCAGCAAATAGTGCCTAGAAATATTAGTCCTAACGACAAGGCCGTACTTTCTGTTACGAGAATTAACGGTGGTACAGCAGATAATATTATTCCCGATACAGTTATAATTGGTGGCACAGTTCGCACATATACCAAAGAAAATCGCGAAAAAATCCATGAGCGCATATGCTCAATTGCTACTAAAATAAGTGCGGCAGAAAATTGCGAGGGAACGGTAAAATATACCTGGGGCTACCCATCGACAGTAAATACGCCTGCCTACGTAGAGGCCATAAGTGCTTTGGGTGAAGAACTGTATGGTGAAGGCACTGTTATTACTATGGAACCAAGCATGGGTGGAGAAGATTTTGCTTATTATTTGGAAAAAGTACCTGGTTGTTTTATGTATCTGGGTGTAAAAAATGCAGAAAAAGGCTGTATTTATCCAGGTCATAATACAAAATTTACAATTGATGAAGATGCTTTTTCCATGGGAGTTACAATGATGTTAAACGGGGCTTTGTGTTTTCAAAAATTAGTAGAAGAACAAAAAAAAGAAGCTTAAACTAAGCAAATAGAGTAATAAGGTTATATTAGTAATAACAAGACGGAGTGAAAAATCACTCCGTCTTGTTATTGTTTATTTAACCCACTTTGTAGAAATATTTGCTACATAATGTTCACTTAGCTTGCGCATACTTCAAAGTTTGGCTGTATTAAAGATTTCACTATGTTTGCCTATGTATTCCGGTTGGTGATTTTTGAAATACACTGGTTGTAGGCCGCAAAAGGCCGCTAAATCAAGGGCCTCGGCATAAAAGCTGCCGATTGTAGAGGCATTATGAGCGTCAGAGCCAATTGTCACCAGCTTGCCAACTAATTTGGCCCAACGTTTATATATTTTTAAAAGGGCAGGTATTGCTTCAGGGTTTCTAAGACGCCTGGTATTAATCTCCAAAGCCTTTTCGTTTTGGGCTAATTTAATAAAGATATCGTCAATATATTCAGAAAATTCATGGTAAATTAAATTGTTGTCAGCATAGTTTGCGTGGCGGCATATATAGTCAATATGACCTAAACTGTCAATAAAGTCAAAAGTTTCTACACAGGCTGCTAAAGATGAAAGGTATTGAGAGTAGGTGACTTGTTTAGTGCGGCCTTCATAATATTTACTCCAGGACAAATCAATATCATTTATAACATGGATTGAGCCAATTATGTAATCAAAAGGACAATCTATAATTTTTTCGCGAATTTTTTCAACGAATTCCATGCGCATACCAAGTTCTACACCTAGTAATACTTTTGACGAACGATATTTTTCATAGGTATTAAAATAATCCTTTGTATCAAAAATGTACATTCCGTTAGTAGGGTATCCTATGTCCATATGGTCTGTTATAGTTATACCCATATTTAATTGTTTGCCTCTTTTTACTGCTCGTTGCATAGACATTGCCGAGTCGCTTGAGAAGAGTGTATGTACGTGAGTATCAAAGAACATAGGTCAATAAACCTCCTTATGTATTAAAAAAAACAAAAAGAGGCACGGCAGAAAGCGCCATTGCCTCTTTTTGTTTAGTAACTGAAACTATAATAAAATTTATATATGGGTTTGTCAAGCTAATTTAGAAAAGCATTTCTTTACCCATACACCAGAAACTTTCATAATACAATATGGGTGATAATTTCTTTGTGGAAAGTATTATAAACACAAGGAGGTTTGATTTTTGCTTGCTATTTACGATAAAAAAAACTACACTTAAGAAAATACTTAATCAAAGTGGTGATGTAGTTGAATGTTAAAATAAAATGGGAAAACCTCTGTGCTTTTTCTACCATAACATATCCTGATTTTTCATTAACTACAGAAAAAATAATATTTCTAAACGGTCCTTCAGGGTGCGGAAAATCTACATTATTAAAGATTATCAACGGAACACTGACACCTTTTGCAGGAAAGGTATTCCTGGATAATCAAGAAATTTCCACCTTGGACCCTATTTCTTTACGCCGACGTCTCATCTTAGCCGAGCAGTCGGTTTATTTATTTAGTGGTACTATTTATGATAATTTTCGTCGTTTTCACCAGTATAGAAAGACTCCAGCCGTTAGTCAGAAGAAATGTCAGGCTCTCTTGGATATTTGCGACCTTCCATTTAACTTGGAAGAATCATGCGACTCCATGTCAGGAGGAGAACGGCAACGCATATTTCTTGCGATAGCTTTAAGTATGGAGCCGGAAGTTCTATTATTGGACGAACCAACTTCCGCTATGGACAGCGCATTAGCTTATACTGTTATGGGTAACATAATTAAGTACTGCCGTGCTCATAATACGCCGATGATAATTGTTAGTCACGATTTAGAGCTGAGTAATACATATGCGGACGAGATCATTCGATTGGAGGGGAAACCATGAATGGCGTTGCTGATATTACTATTACCAATTTTTTACTGATTTATTTACTCCTTCTAATTGTCCTTGTGGTCATGAAATTATGTCACATTGGCCAATCTAAACTTCTTTTCGTGGCAAGTTTGCGGATGACAGTGCAACTTATTATAGCAGGTTTTGTGCTCATGTTTATCTTCAAAAATCCGCATCCGGTTTTTACTATAGCTTATATTTTCGCCATGATAGTATTTGCTACACATCGTGTTATTTCTAAAAACAAATGGCTTAACAAGTCTTTTAGATGGGCAATCTTTGGCACAATGGCCTTGTCAGGTGTGTCTGTTTTGGCCTTTTTCCTGCTGGCTATAGTCCACCAGAACTTGTTTAATCCGCAATATGCCATCCCCTTAAGTGGCATGATTTTCGGCAATGCCATGACAGGATTGAATCTTGGAGTGAAAACATTTCATGATAACATGGAAAGTGAACGCTTACAAATAGAAACATTACTGAATTTTGGTGCTGAACCCAAACAGATTCTTCTCCCCTTTGTAAATAATGCTTTGGAGACAGCCCTTCTACCTACGCTAAACTCTATGGTTGGTATGGGCATCGTAGCACTACCTGGGATGATGACTGGTCAGATTCTCTCGGGCACACTTCCCGCAACGGCAATTCTGTATCAGATTGCTATGATGATTGGCATCTGTACGGTTTTGTGTCTTTCAGTCTTTGGCTCTCTGTATTTGGGTTATCAAACCCTTTACAATGACAGAGCTCAGATTATTTTCTTACAATAAAAGTAATCAGGCAAAGCACTGCAGCTAAGTAACTTATATCTTGCACAGAAAATTAACAAGTGGTACAATAATAAAGTTACCAATGCTACTATAGCTCAGTTGGTAGAGCATCTCATTCGTAATGAGAGGGTAGCTGCCTCTAAAATAAAATATTGCATACATAAAAAAGTACCGCCGGAACTGGTTTCCCGCGGTATTTTCATTTTCAGGAAGCCCCCTTCGAAATGCCTTTGGGGGCAAAAGTGGGGGCAAAAAGTGGCCTTATAAGGTACAATGCAGCCCTTTCTTTAACTATTTCTGTCTGCTCCGGTTGGGTAGCAATTAACTGGACAGAAACATCCAAACCGGCTTGTTTTCTTTGAAAATATAGAGCAACATTTTTGTAGAACAGTAATAGCTCTTGACAACGAAACATTAACATATTATATTATATATGAACATATGCTCATATATAGGAGGTAATGATGTGAAGAGATTAGAATGTGACACCTGCGAAGAACTCTGCGAGCATCCGCAGGCAATTTGTTTAGCAAAAAATGAACTTATTGCTGAAGATAAGGCGCAGCGAGTAGCGGACTTGTTCAAAATTCTTGGAGATACGACACGTGTGAAAATAATACAGGCGCTATCTAAGCGAGAACTTTGTGTTTGCGATATTGCTGCCGTGATTGGCATGGGGCAATCAGCAATTTCGCACCAGTTACGTACGCTCAGGAATACGCGCTTGGTCAAATATCGCAAAGAGGGCACCGTGGTTTGGTATTCACTGAATGACGAACATGTTGCTGTTCTATTAGACCAAGGCATTGAGCACGTAGAACATGATTAGAGAGGAAGGTATCCACATAGAAATGGAAAATGTAATGAACGAAAAAAAAGTGACAGAATTTAAAGTGACAGGAATTACCTGTCTGGACTGTGCCCAGAAGTTCGAGCAGGCTGTCAAGGATTTACCAGGGGTAATGGAGGCATCGCTCAATACCATGACCGGCAAACTCATTGTTGAGGGTAAGGCTGATTTGGCGGCTATCCGACAGTTGGGGCTGGAAGAGAACTATACGGTGGAACCGTTTGAGCAAAACGGCGCTGTCAAAGTTACGCTTTTTCAGGTGGAAGGGATTACTTGCCTGGATTGCGCCCAAAAGTTTGAGAAGGCCGTCGGGGGGATGCCGGGCGTTATAAAAGCATCCTTGAACACCATGACAGGTAAACTGACGGTTGAAGGCGAGGCCAACTTTAAAGCAATTCAAGAATTAGGAAAAGATGAAGACTATAGGGTATCGATATCCATGCAGCCTGACAGTATACAAAGCGCTGTTTTTCAAGTGGAAGGAATCACTTGCTTAGATTGCGCCCAAAAGTTTGAAAAAGCCGTCGGCGGGATGCCGGGCGTGATAAAAGCATCGCTCAATACCATGACGGGGAAACTGACTGTGGAAGGAAAGGCTGATCTTGCAGGTATCCGGCAGTTGGGCCTGGAAGAGAATTATACGATTCAGCCGGAAGCAGGGCAAGCTGCGCAGCCCAAACAGCAAAAAGGCGAAAAGACGGACTGGGAACTCCGGCGGGCCATTTTGGCGGGTCTATCATTGGTTGTCGGTTATTGCTTGGAGAAGTTCGGTGTAACCGGTGCTGTCTATATCCCCATCTATGTTGCGACTGTTGTGCTAGGTGGTTGGGGTAATTTCCGCAAAGCAGCAAGAGCCTTGCCGCGTGGAAACTTCAACATGAGCGTCTTAATGAGCATTGCTGTCGTTGGCGCGATGGCCATCGGGCAATATGAAGAAGGGGCGACTGTGGCCTTCCTATTTGCAATCTCCGAAATGCTGGAAAGCTGGACGATGGAAAAAGCTCGGCGCTCTATCCGCGAGATGATGGATATTGCTCCCAAAGTAGCAAGAGTGCGCCGAGGCAACGATGAAAAAGACATACCGGTCGAAGAGATTATTGTCGGTGATGTCATGATTATTCGACCTGGCGAAAAGATCGCCATGGACGGCATTATAGTAAAAGGCGAGTCCGCCATTAACCAGTCCGCGATTACCGGTGAATCTATACCAACGGAAAAAGGCCCGGGCGGGGAGGTCTTTGCCGGCACGCTCAATACTTATGGCTCACTTGAAGTCGAAGTAACGAAACGGGTACAGGATACGACTATCGCCAAAATCATTCATATGGTGGAAGAAGCTCATGGCAACAGAGCTCCGTCCCAGGCGTTTGTTGAGAAATTCGCGGCTGTCTATACGCCAATTGTTATCTTACTAGCTGTGGGCATCGTATTTATTCCCCCACTCTTCTTCGGATTAGAATGGTCACCTTGGATTTATCGAGGACTGGCCCTACTGGTGGTTGCCTGTCCATGTGCTCTCGTCGTGTCCACTCCGGTGGCGATTGTCAGCGCCATCAGTGTCGCTGCGAAAAACGGCATACTCATTAAAGGTGGTATCCATCTCGAAGAAGCAGGTTCAATCAGCGCAATTGCGTTTGATAAAACAGGGACGCTTACAAAAGGTGAGCCCGCCGTTACTGACATCATTTTGTTAAATGGACTTTCCGAAGAGGCGCTGCTTGCAATCTCAGCGGGCTTGGAAACGCGTTCCGAACATCCTCTAGCTGTGGCAATAGTAAAAGCTGCTGAAGAACGCAAGGTTAAGGTTGTCCCTGCCGAAGACTTCAAATCTATTACGGGTCGCGGGGCACAGGGAAGCGTAAACGGCGAAATTGTCTACATCGGCAATCCTCGTCTCTTCACAGAGCTTGCGATATCGATGGATTCAATTGCTGTGCACGTCGAGCGCCTGCAAGGTGAAGGGAAAACGGTTATGCTCGTTGGCACAAGAGAAAAATTCCTTGGAATCATAGCTGTTGCCGATGAAGTGCGTGAAAACAGTGAGAAAACGATTGCAGCCCTAAAACAAGCAGGCATTGCTCATACTATCATGCTGACCGGCGATAACGAAGCAACTGCAAGAGGGATGGCTGCAAAGGTGGGCATCGATGAATTCCGCGCGGAACTCCTTCCCCAGGATAAGGTCGAGGCGATAGAAGAATTACTGAAGAAATATGGCAAGGTGGCGATGGTTGGTGATGGTGTCAATGATGCCCCGGCTTTGGCTCTGGCGACTGTAGGTATTGCAATGGGCGGCGCAGGAACTGATACGGCGCTTGAAACAGCAGACATTGCCCTCATGGCTGACGATCTTCGTATGTTGCCGTTTACTATTCGACTTAGCCGCAATGCCCTGGCCATTATTCGCCAGAACATTACCTTTGCGCTGGCAATCAAACTCATCGCTGTACTGGCCGTGTTCCCTGGCTGGCTGACTTTGTGGCTGGCGATCCTGGCGGACATGGGTGCATCGATCATCGTGACGCTGAACAGCCTCCGGCTGCTGGGAGTTAAGCCCAAATAATCTGACACATTCTCTACGTGACCTAGATTAATGAGCCTTACTGATAAATAAAAGCACTGCTTCAGATAACTGACGCAGTGCTTTATTTCCGTTTAAATATGGTGCAGGCTGGAAATTCATTGAATGTATTTATTGACAACAGTCTCAATAGCCATGCATCCACATGCCATAACCGTTTTTCTGCCATTGGTTCATATACTTAATTTGTTGATCGGCTTGGTCTTGGGTGATCCAGCCCCATTCAACTTGTTTTTGGAGAACTTGTTTGCGGTTGTCAATCATCTGATTCTGCCATTGGGTAATTTGCTCCCGCTGCTCGTCCGTAAGAGCTGGAGACTGCCGCAGATAAGGGCAGTAATACCCTTGTCCACCCCACATCATACCCATGCCCATCACACCATGACCCATCATACCTCCGCCCATCATGCCGTGGCCCATCATGCTTCCGCCACCCCAGCCGGACCCCATCATCCACATGCCGTAACCATTGTTTTGCCATTGGTGCATATAATTGATCTGTTGGTCGGCTTGGGTTTGGGTGAGCCAGTTCCATTCAACTTGTTTCTGGAGAACTTGTTTGCGGTTGTCAATCATCTGATTCTGCCATTGGGTAATTTGCTCCCTCTGTTCATCCGTAAGATCTGGAGAACGTTGCATATAAGGGCAATAATATCCGCCGGCATAACTGTTTTGCGGCTGTGCAAAAGCCAGGGAGCCAAAAATAACCCCCACAAATAAGGCGATTGCCAGTGTTAGACTTAGCCTTTTCACAATAAGAGCCTCCTTTGCCAACTATTATTTTACGGAATATTCCGTTAATTGATTATATCATAAATTTATATGGTTTGCTATGACGGGGCAGTGGTTAATAATAAGCGGCGGGTTGAAAATACTGATTTTTAACTGGACATATCTTTTATTTTAAAGTCCTGCTAACTCGAAGGCTTTGCATAGTTTTCATTGTTAATCTATGTTCCGAAAATTTCACACGTATGAGTAGCAGACACAACTTATATGTGTTAACCAAAGCGTATTATAAAGTTTGGTTTTGTTCGCATTTTGTATTTGTAGGTACTTAAAACTATTGAAAACGTACATATCGTATGTAACAATATACAATATAAGAGGAAATATGGAGGCTTAGATTTGTGGAACAAGAGAAAATTAAGGAATCTCAGCTGACACTAAATCAACAACTAAGACAATGGGCTCGAAAGCTCAAGAACGAAATAATAGCCATATACTTCGTCATGAAGCATCCTGAAACACCAATATACGCAAAGGTCATAGCCGCCATAATTGTGGGATACGCACTAAGCCCAATTGACTTAATTCCCGACTTTATTCCAATCTTAGGCTACATGGATGAAGTAATTCTTTTGCCATTGGGTATAGCCCTCGTAATAAAGATAATGCCAACAGAGATATTTGAAGCATGCCGTGAAAAAGCTAAAATTAACCCACTAGTGACAAAAAAAAAGATTTGGGTGGCGGCATATGTCATATTTATGTTATGGCTTATGGTCTTGTACTCACTGTATGAGTCTCTTAAATAAATTTTAGATATTTCATTGCGGCATTAATAAGGAGGGCGAAGCCACCGAACTAGCATATATTGCCGAGCTGATTAAGTAGTGGTAAAATACTACTGTGACCAATGCTACTATATCTAAACTGGCATAGCATCTCGCTCGTAATCCGGGTTAAAGAGGACTAAAACTTAAAAGCAGATAAAAAAAGTACCGCCGGAACTGGTTTCCAGCGGTATTTGCTTTTTTAACAAGCCTTCTTCAGTGCCTCAGTGGGGGCAATTTTGGGGGCAAAACTAGGTCCAGCTATGTATAGTAAGGTATCCTCCCGTACAATGCTTGCTGCTTTTGGTGTAAGCTTTCGGCTGATTTTGCCCTCGCTTTCTGTCTGCGCATGCACGTAGTGCTTGATGAAGACCTCTTTTGTATGTCCGAGGTACTTTGCCGAGTTGGCAAACGGTATATTGCTGTCAGCGCCCAGTATGGTTGCTACTGAATGGCGTATCTCATGCACACGGATTGGGCTGTCGGCGCTTTCTCTTATTTTCTTGAACATCTTATTGAAGGCACTGTGAAGAATCGGCGTACCGCTCTTAGTAGCAAACAAGAAGTCATATTCAACCGTTGCGTATTTGACAAGCGGGTGCTCGAGAGCATGGAACATTTTCAGCAAGGCTATTAATTCCTTGTCATGAATGACCAGCTGTCTGTACGAGGCCTCACTTTTAAGATCCTCAACAGCCCAGCATTTGCCTTGTGCGCTTTGCTTCTTATCCACATCATGTACGCCCTGATGCAAGTTAATGACGGCTGTATCCTCTGTGAAGGTTATGTCTTTCTTGCAGATGCCAAGACACTCGGACAAGCGCATGCCTGTGACTCGCAGAAGCAGAATAAGGCATGTCCATCTATCTCTGATGTTCTTGCGCTTGTCGATGTTTCGCGCTGCCTGAACCAAACTATCAAGAACAGCTACAGGGTAGGCTGTTCTTGGCGAAGTATTGATGAGGGATGTCTGACCGACTTTTTTACGCTTAGGGATCCTGCAGCCGGTAGTGGGAACAACATCATAGACTAGGAGTTGTTCATTGTGCACACGGTTAAAACCGGAACGTAGCATTGCATACGTGCGCATAATGGAACTGTAGGATAAGTTTTTTCTCTTCATGCTTTCCAGCACATCTGTTATATGGAAAGCTTTAACCTCGCCGACCATGCGAAGGCCATGAAGACTCTTACAATGTGTGCGGAACGCCTGGGCATATGACTGTCTCGTCTTTTCTGCTAAGTCGCCGCAGTATCTTTCAAGCCATATACTGAACCACTCCTTCACTGTGATACTGGGACTTAAGGCAAGGCGTCCTCCTTGTATGAGGCCGCATATTTCATCCCGGTAGGCTATAGCCTCTTCGCATGTGTCAAAACGTCTCTTGGGTCGTGACCCGTCCGGCGCTGGTACCTCTACCACAAACTTCTTTCTAGACTGCTCATAGCTGATATACTTTAAATTCAATGATTGCTGCTGTTTAGCCATGTCATATTTCCTCCTGTAGTTTAGTCAAGTCTATACCGTGAATATACAGAACCGTATTCCTGTGGTGCAAAATTTCTTGCTGCACTGTTAGATGCAGCCTCTAGAGCTGCGAAAGCTTCTTCGAGCTTATCAACATCAATTGAGTAGCGGCCGTTTACTTCGATGTAAGGAAGCTTATTTTCTTTGCAGCGCGCGACAACCCAGCGTCTGCTTTTACCGATTGTTTCTGCCACTTGGGCAGGAGATTGATATAACATATGTTTTCCTCCTTAAAGACTCGAAACAGGTTAATCCTATCTTCGCAGTCCTTATACCATATTTTTTGTAATGTTGAACGAATATGGCGAGTTATTACATAGAAGGAGAGGCAACCTGCGGGCCAGTTGACTCGCTAGGTGCCTATAATTGTGAATAGTATCTATTCGCAGGTGAAGACTCTTCACCATTTTTTTCGATATGATCTTTATATATCGCTAAGTAAAAAGTATGATGTAATACTGCCGATAAAAATTTGGTCTATATGGGTAACTATTTAACTATGCTCGTTCGAGGATGCCAACAATGAGGAGATTTTATCACCGCAACTCACCGCATCGACCGCAATTTCGGTCACGTCTTCTTTTTTCATGTTGGTCAAAGAGTCTGTTCGCCATACAGTATCACCGCAACAAAAGTCGTTATCACCGCATTCTTCAAAGCCCTCTAATCCTGCTACAGAAGAGGCTTTGTGCTCTTCTTGCATGCCTTGCGGGGCTTGCGGTACTATATTTCCTAGTCTATTGGTAGTGAGTACAATAATATCAGTTTTGGTATGTGTATCAGTTTCTGTTTTATACAAAAGCCCAACGTCGGCAAAATTCGCCGTATGTTGTTTCAACCTTCTTGATAAAGCATTGGGGGCCTTGGGCCATGACCTCGCATGGGTATCTATATGTTCAGCTTCGGCTGTAACGTTTAACATATTCAAAAGCTCCGAAGCTCTACCACTCCAAAGTTCTCTATCTTTCATAAATGCCACCACGGCTGCTGCGACGGGGCTATTCTTGATAGCTTCTTCTGTAGAGCTGTCAATGTTGCCATAATATGCAGCCATGAAGGCATTACCGCTCCAACCCATCGCCTCAGCTATGGCAAACCCCCATTGGCAAAAATCGGCCATGCGAGGTAAGCTGGTTAAATGTATCTGGGGCTTCAGAGTTATCGCTTTTACAAGGATATCGAACATGCCGCCTACAATAGCTGGTCTCGCGACTTCAAATTTAGTCCAGAAATCTTTTTCTGCTAACCTATGCTTTTCATCAATACGGCAAAGATCAATGGGGATACTGCGATCAAGAAGGTCAGGCTTAATTGCAACCTGGTTTATACCATTTAAAGTTACACATCGAAGGTAGGACAAAATAACTTCACCGTCATCCGTATATAATCTCCGCTTGGAGATTCCGCCGCCTGTTGCTGCGCAACAAAGCATGTCGGACTGACGCTCGTTCAAATTACTCATGTTATCGAAGGCGGGCATATAGTTCGCATAAAGAATCAGTGCAAGCTCGTTGGGGTCACTAGGAAAAGTTAGTAGCTCTTTTTTTGCTGGATCTACAAGCTTTCTAAGGATACGCAGCACCGTGCTTTTGCTTGCGCCACGTTCTCCGGAAACGGGAAGGACTACTTTGGGAACATCAGGAATCAAACAGCTAATCAGATAAACAACAAACAAATTAAAGTCAAGATCACTTTTAATGTTTACAAAAGCCCGTAGTTTGCTAATATCACCGTTTGTTGAAGGAACCACCTGAGGGGCCGTGTTTGTGAAGCGTCTGAACATAATAGGCGCTGGCACAACACTCCAACCTTCCTTGGTTATTTTTACAGCCTGCCACTCTGGATTCGCCAAATCATACCAGAAGTCACCATCACGCTCTGCGCAGCGGAGATCCAGGTTTTTTGGGGAACCATCAAAAATTGCCTTAGCCTCTGCGACTCCAAGCGCTTGGTTGATAGAGTCCGAATTGCAAGTTTTACCTGTTTTTTCATAGAATCTTCTTTTTAGCCACAGCTTAAACATGTAAGAACGACAGGACCATACTTCGCGATGCGACTTTATTGTAATACGTGCGTACGGCTCCTTTAATTCATCGTGGAACAATTCAACCTCGTTCAAAAACCCTACTAACACATCTGATTGGCTTTGCTTCTTCTCCTTGTCTGTGCTTTCGTCAGAGCCGCTATTATTACTATATGCATCGGGTTCACATATCATTCTATATGACTGCCAGTTAAGCGAAGAGCAGGAGTCATGAAAGCATTTAAAACCTAGTGCTCCATCAGGATTAATGATAATCGCAGCATCTTTATGACTGGCATCATTCGGACAATTAACATGAACGTACCTTATGCCGTTAGAGTCAACCTTATCGCGGTCATTCAACTCTACGTTATGTTCAGAAGCCCAGTTTGTTAGCCATTTATAGCGCGTTTCACTATCATTAGCTTTTCCATCTGCATTCTTTTGTTCTACATTCTTTTGTTCTACATTGCTTTTGTTAGCAAACGCGAGTAGCTTTTCATTCATGTTTACCCTCCAAGGCAGAAGGTACAAGAGCTATTTCTGCCAAACGGTGGGGTCGAGATGGCGTATTATCGCCTTTGCCAGAGACCGTTCCATACAACTTTGTAATTCTTGCTGGATTATAGTTAGCTGTGTCAACCTTGCAACAGTCTGTGTTAAACCTTTTAGCTAAGTCTATCAGCAAGTTTTTTACTATGGAGATGCTTTCTTTAGTAACTGGCATGTTGAAGGAATAAAGGTGATGCACTCCGTTTCCACTGATACATTCAAGCGGTTCATCCATTTCTAGGTCATTTATGCAATAATCTTTAACCTCTGCAGCTAATGCAATTGCGATTTTTCTCTCTTCTTCTGTTGCATTGATATTGGAAGGTCGCACAGGGTCAAAGTCTAGCATGATCCATCTGTAACTTGTGACCTCGCTATCGGTCGTGGTATTCTGAGCGTATTCTTCAAATCTTCTATAATAACGACTGAGAAGCGCCGGGTGAAGTTCGTTCATTGTCACATAACAGTTGTAGTTTCCTTTACGTAAATATGGTAGAAGTTTGTCTGGAACCGAGTCAAACGAAGGTGGATCAAAGTAGCCGGCAACAATGCCTTTACCTTTTCTAGGTAATAATCTTATTTCAACGACGGCGTCAGGCTCATTTTTAGTCAAGAGACGCAGTGTTTGTACAATCTTGCTCTTATCGGGTATAATATTCATATAGGTTCTCCTTCACCGCCCCGGCATGGGCGGTTTCTTTTTTTTGTGTGCAGTTTAACAGATAGTTTTCAACGCCAAGATTACCGCCAGAATCTGGAGTATTTCTGACCGTGTGGGCGGAGATCGTGACCTTTGCAAATGACACATTTTCAATCATTACCTTTCGTAAAATATTTTGATTGACATATAAAAAAGCATTTGATAGTATTAAGACAACGATATAAAATGTAAATAAGTCTTAACATTTAGTAATGACATGTTACCACAAAGGTAATAAGAAGTCAAGTCATTTTGAACAATAATATTTACTTTTCGGAAAGACTAGTTTACAATAATTAATGAGAGGTGATCATAATGATTAAGTGTAATTTGTCCGAAATAATGGGGCAAAAACAGCTGAAGATAGTAAAAGTAAGCAATGATACTAAAATAAGCCGTCCGACCCTTACTGCGTTATATTACAATACCGGCAAGGGCATACAGTTTGATACTATGAACATGTTGTGCCATTATCTTAAGGTTACTCCAGCAGAACTGTTTGATTTTACGCCTGTCGAAATCGACATAGATATAACAAGTTTTAAGCACAATAGTGAGCTGGATGATGCCGAAGCCGAATTTATATTCTTTGATGTAACAGGAGTTCTGACTTATATAAGCGCCAAGGAACAGAAAACTAAGATTGAGTTGGTTGGTCGATGTTCTGCTATGGAAAGACAAGACCAGTTAGCAGGAGTAGATATCCATGTTAGAACTTACGAATACGGCAACTGCACTATTGGGGTGAAAAATGAAGAGTCGCTTGTATGTTTAAATAAGGCAATAGCAGAGTTATCCTCTGGTTTTCTTGTGTATGTTGAAAGCATGATTAAAAATAAGATAGCTGAGCATTCAGAGCAGCAAGGCATTAAAAAGATTGCCAGCCTTACCATTCTGCGAGAATTGACTTGCGAGGAATTCTTTAAAAACGTTTAGCATAGAGCCAATATTTTAGACGAGTAACAACGAAAGACGGTATGAAGGTTTATGTTGCCTCCATACCGTTTCCATCTTTTTCAAACTAATTAAATTAACCCATGCTCTTTAAAGCTATAATATTTTCCTTGTCCCACAATCACGTGGTCGAGTATTGGTATACCAAGTATCTTGCCACTCTCACAAAGCGCTTTTGTAAGGTCTATATCTTCCGTACTTGGCGTAGGATCTCCCGAAGGGTGGTTATGAGCTACTATCGCACCTGCGCAGTGTCTGCGAATGAGCATCTGGAACGTCTCGCGCGGAGTTACGATACTGCTGTTAAGACTGCCCTGAGAGACCATCTGCTCAAAAACTACTGCATTCTTGGTGTTAAGGCCTATGGCGTGAAATTGCTCGACATGCAGTTGCTCAAGTTCACCACGAACTAAAGCATAGGCGTCATCTGGGCTATTTATAGTGGTTTTGGCCTCAGGTTTTCCATAGGCATACCTGGCAAATTTTGCAATTGCCGCAACCTGCTTTGCTTTAAGGGGACCTATACCTTTAATAAGCTTGAGTTCATCTTCGGTTGCACTAATGATATCCCTTACTGTAGGGAACTCTTTGAGCAAAGCCTGCGCCGCATAACTGTTTGCATGCTCTCGCAAACACTCAGACAAGATTGTTTCCAACTTTTCACTCATATAACAACAACTCCTCCCATATATAAATGGATAAGCCAGCCAAGGTAACGATTGCTACCTAAGCTGGCTTATTTTTCTATGCTGCTTGTTTGCGCTGGCATTTCATGCACAAGGCTTTAGAGTACTTGCTTACGGATACCCTTAGGACACCTGGTGTTAGCGGCGCTCCGCAATCACTGCATACGGCTTCTCCCTCATCTTGGATATGTGGTTTGCTGACAGGAGCAGGTTGCGGGGAGTTGCGAATATCGGTTGCTATGTCACTCTCCGAATCTTCATAACCTGTAGCAATCGCAAAAGACATAAGGTAGCAGTACTTTAAACTTGATGTAAGTCCTTTAGCTACTGCTTTATCGGCAACATCTGCGCCGCTACCTAATCCTACTATTGTAAGTGTTTCCGAACTGTCACAATCAATTAGGGTTACCGTAGTCCTTATAATTGCTAAATGCTCAGTTTTTCCTGATTGACTGACGGCATCATTCATACTGACAATTTCTGGGGTTACTACTGATGCTACATTATATTTGACCAGGGCAGCGTTAACCCTCTCGATGACATCCTCCGCTGTAGTATAGCGGTAATTATGAAAGGAATTGACACCGTTCTTTTTTACATAGGCGCAGTCAGCCATTATCTTGACCATTTTTGCTGCAATATTTTTCATACATTATTCCTCCTTTATTAAGCCACTTCGTCAGTGTTTTTCTTTAAGCTTTGTGCGTAAGGGCAGAGGCCCGAAACCTCGCAGTATTCAAGGCATTTCCTGCCATGCCAGTTTGCACGTGCGTTACAATGTGAGGGCATTTTATGATCTTCCAGAGCTTCCTTTAGTTTCTTTGCTTTTCCCTCAATATATCTTTCCAGCCACCTATTGCTAATTTTATGTATCTCAATAAAGTAAGCTGGTTGTTCTATGGATCTTGTCTTCGCCGTCATCAATCCCTGGTCGCGGCAGAAGGCCTGAATAATCATTCTGTTAACCGGCAGACCTTCCTTCTCAAGAAGCATGCGGTAGGCATTCAACTGCATCGACCACTCGAGAACATGTCTTACACCGCCATCACGCCACTCCTTAACAGTCTTATCCATACCTTTGCGCGGCCCTGTTTTAAACAATTCACCTGTAGGCACGTCTACTTTGTATTTGCCAAGAGCTTTCATTAACTTATAACTGCTCGTTACCTTATAGTCGCCTAATGTGGCTGAGTCTTCATCAAGGATGGAGCCGTATAAATCGATCTGTCCGCTGCAGTGACTTCCGTAGATGCGTTCTTCACCAAGCATATTACCTCCGGCTTTATCCTGATGCATAACATGAGCTGCTGTGCCCTGAACTGCATACAGTCTTTTCATAGGATCAACGATGTAATCTTTGGTTTTCTTTAGATAGATTTCACGTGTGCCACTTATCAGCTCTGTTACCGTGAATCCTTCTATATTTCTCTCCAGAGACTCTGCAATAGTACGCAATGTAGGAAGGAAGAGGCAGCGCTGCTTCATACGGCATTCTTTGAGGCATTCGGTTATTTCCGTTACGCCTCCGTCCGCACATTGAAAGTATTTAGCTGGCATTACGCTGCACTCCTTTCCAGAACTCTCTTGCAGAGATCGTCAGGTTCTTCTTTCTCTGCCTTGTTCAAAGCTTCTGTGAGGCTCTCACTGAGCTGTCTTATCTGCTCGCGGTCAAGCGTTAGATTTATGTAGACATCCTGCGCGGCATTGCCGAGGCCGAGATAAACTGTTCTGCCATCGACACGCACTGAGAGTTCCACTAGACTATAACACCAACATATTGATTGATACACGTTTCTTTCCTCCTTTTTTAAGCAGCCATAGCAAACGGCGTGCTGATTTGAGGCAGTAACTTACCTCCGATTATCTGCAATTCGTTTCTTCTTTGAATCGTTGTCGCCTCTTTAGCAGCCTCCGTTACAGAGTTTACTAAGCCCCATACAGACCTATCCGCATTTGCTTCATACTGTGCCTGTACCAAAGCCTGCTCTTCCTTCGAGAGATTAAACTTTTTGCCGATTTCTTCTACGACAGCTTCGGCATCTTTAACAATCGGTCTTGCTGCTGCCGAACGCATAGATGCTATTATTTCTTCAAATCGTTTACCAGTAAGCAGTTCTTTTACTGCACTGGAATATTCACGCCAGATTGATTTGTTATAGTTGTCGTTGACATCTGCCATCGCTCGGCCCAGATGTATCCTGCGCAGGGAACCTTCACGCTCAGGCACCACCAGGCCATTCCTACACACCAGGCGGAAGATAAAGGACGACAGGGAAAGGCTCCCTAAGCCGACCTCGCTGTTTAAGAGAACTACGCCGTATTTCACCGCATCTCCGGGACGAACATATTTGTCGTTTTCTTCCACGGTTAGGCTAAGATGCAAATGGGTACCACTCAAGAATGCTTCCTGCAGCATCAGGTTTGGATTAAGTGAGAGAATAGGTAAGACGGTGCGCAAGAACTCATCATTATCAAGGATCTTGTAATTTTGTGATAGATACGCACGGCAGGTATCTCCACCGGAAGTACGCATCAGCCTTTGCTCGTTCTTGCGGTGAAGAAGTGTATTAAAGGTACGGTCAAAGAGTGCAGGTTCCTCTGTTCTAAGCCTTTCTGCAAAAGGCAACGGAATGTTTAAACGGGCGGCCATTTGCTGCCTTGCCGTATCGTTAAGCACGAAGGTCTTACGGTAGCGGCCTTCTGGTATAGAGATGCAGCTAACGTTGTTTTCGGTGCCGATAAGTATGGATTTCGTGTCAACAAGAAAGTCTTTCTTAGTTTGTTCTTCTTTTTCCACTTGATTAATTAAAGATGGCATATTTAAATTCTTCATATTAAAGTCCCCCTTTTCCTTTTCTGATTGCATCAGCCAAGCTGAGTATTAAGCGTACGATAAAATCAATCATAGATAACTCCTCCAAGACAAAAAGATAGCACCCAAAGTCTATATAGACATCGGGTGCTTCACTATTCTTATACCAATATTTTAATATCCTTTGTGTTAAAGGAAGGATTGTTGCTGCAATCGTTACGTAGTAGTTTTTTTAGAACCCTATATATCCAAAGGAGGCAGGGGCTTCATTAGCCGGTATTCAGGTATAATAGTATATAGGAGAAAAAGTTAATCTAAAAGGAAGGGATTGTATGTCGGACGTGGCTGTAAGCAGTTTAGTTGAAGGGAAGGATAAAGACATTACAAAAACTGACAAAACCTTACATATTAAAGAACGCAACGAGTATGGACTGACTCAACGCCAGCAGAAGGCCGCTGAATTGTTGGCTGCAGGGAAAACTAAGAATACGGTTGCTGAAGAAGTTGGTATATCCAGGCAGCAACTGTGGGAGTGGGGGAAAAATGTGTTCTTTAGGTCTGCAGTTTCAAGAATACATAGTGATCTTTGGGTAGAAAACAAACAGAGACTACGTGGTTTAGGTGGAAAAGCCGTGGATGTTATAGCAACGGAGCTTGATAGTGGGAACTTAAAAGCAGCGATTGAACTTCTTAAGCTTATTGGGTTGTCAAACGGAAAGATTGCTCTTGCACAACAGGGTAAGTCTGTTAACGATATACTAGAAATTGATGCTACACAATATATTGATGAAGTCATGGAAAAATGGGATAAGCCAAGTACTGGTCAAGAAGCTTTACAGCGAGAGTTAGGCGATAGGCCCTGGCTTATAAAGGATAGGGTAAAGACTATGAGGAAGGCGGCGGTGGTCCCTGAGGATGAAGAGGAAGAACAGGAAGAACATCCTGGAGAAGAAGATACTTAATAATGATTACATCTCACATAGGAATATTGAGTATTTTGAGTATGAAATTAAGAGTTGCAAAGATATATCATATATGCAAATTATTGGTAAAAACAGCCATATAATCTATAGTTATGTTTCTCCAAAAATCTTGTTCTCTAAGCCATGTCAGACGCACGAGGATCGTTCTAGAGGTTGTTAAGAAGTGATTAGGTGAAGTGTTAGTACCAAATTTAATTACTTAAGTTAAAATAAGCAAAAAAATGCGTAAAAGCCCTATAGATAGGGCGACTTTGGTAGTTTGAGCTAATTTAATTTTAAGCTTAAGACCCAATTTTAACTAAGCCAAGAGTAAATGAGAGGCGACAATTATCGCAAATGTTGTACCTATCGGGTAAGTGATCTAATTGTCTATTAAAAATTAAATACTGAGATTTACACAACTCCCTCCACTGACATATATTCAGCGAATGGAGCTGTTTTTATGCTAACTATAAAATCAAGACTTTATTAGCAGTTATTTTTGAAAACAACTATTTATATTGGGTTTTGCTCTCATTTTATTTCTATTATAGCCCATAATAGGGACAGCTTAAAAAAACATGCAAATGCATGCAGGAACGCTAATGCAAAGGTCGAATTAAACTAATATCGTTGTTTTTAAAATAAGGGTTGGAGAATATTATAAGTAAATTATTATGAAGAACGGCAACGTTTCAGACCTAAATTCACAGGTCGTATTGGCACTTATTATGGGTGTTGTTGGCGCTGAGCAATTTGCAATGGAGCATTATTAGATTTCTTTAAGAGTGATTGTATACTAAAATGGCTTGAAAGATTAAATAATATTAATTAAGGGAGGTTAGACTTTGGATATAGAGAAAATGAAAGCTCAATCGTATGATGAGTTGCGTGGTTTATATAGAAGCTTCCTGCATCACCAGAAAATTTCAAAAGAAACCATCAATACAATTTATACGGACACTTTCTATCTCTGGAGGAAGGGAAGTAGGGAATTGTTTTGGGATGCAGTGAACGCTAAAGATTTTGAAAATGAAGCCAAGACAGTATTAAAAACAACTCTTTCCGAGTACTCGACTGGTAATGTTAATTTACTTGTTAATGGTTACATGTCTCATCTAAGGAGGTTCCGTTTATTTTTAATTTCTGATGGAAACATCGAGTTATCTGCGCTGAAGCAGGAAAAGAATGTTAAACATGCGTATATTGGTAAGCAGAAAAGGGATGTTGATGTTCCTAAACCATCAATCGAGCAGGTTCATTTTTATCTTGCAAAGTGGAACGGCCTTGAGAACTATCATCTGCAGGAGAATGCGCTTAATAAACTTTTCTTTGAGTTATGCGCGAGTAATACAGACGTTACAGATATTCTTTTAAAGGCATCAACACTTAATGACTTTTATAGTACAAACATTTTTTCGATTTATCCGATTGCTAAGCACATCTGTGCTCTAAATATTGATTCAAGACTTAAATCTGGTGATGTTACTCTGGTTAACGATATCCAGCACGTAACTATCGGCGATACTGAGAAAAATTTTTATTCCTTCGCTTCAAAATATTGTAGCCATCACAATCCACTCGCCTATCCAATTTATGATAGCTACGTTGATAAGGTGCTTCGTTATTTCAGAAACAAAGATGGCTTCTCAGATTTCCAGGATGGCGAGCTGAAGAATTATATTAGATTTAAAGGAATACTTATTGATTTTCGTGCCTTTTATGGCTTGGATAGATATAATCTTAAGCAAATTGACCAGTATATTTGGCAGCTTGGAAAGGATTATTTCCCCAAAAATTACGGAAAGAAAAAATAAGGAGGCTAGCATTTATGAAGATACATTATTTCCAAAGATACTACCAGAAAGAAAATGTTGCTACAGCAAATACAATGCTATTGTTGTCTAGGCTGTATTCATATTCTTCAGATAAGTTCTTTAGATTTTTGAAATCTGAGTTTTTTTCAGATTCCTTTGAGCCAGAGATAGTATTCAATTTGCAAGAAAAGAGCATCGAGAGTATTCCAGATGCTACGATCACACAAGAAAGTTTTAAAATTGTTGTTGAGACAAAAATGTCTGACTGGTTTTATTCAGATCAACTTTTGCGACATTTGAAGTCTTTCAAAGATGAGAAATATAAAGTAATCCTTACTTTGGGGCCAGAGTTGATGAATCAAGAAAAGAAAAAAATTTTCGAAGAACATTTGAAGGAATACAATGCGACACAGGCACGCCCTATAATACACGTTAATACTATCTTCGAAAGGCTTGTCGAAGCAATACAGGATGTTATTGATGAGAAAGATTATGAAATGCAAGATGTTCTGGACGATTACCTGAATTACTGTTATAAAGACAAGCTAATTAGTGTTTCAGATTCGTGGAAGCGTATGAGGGTCCAACTTGCTGGTACAACCTTCAATTTTAATGTAAAGGAAAACCTTTACTACAACGGCATAGATCGTCCATTTAGTGCCCATGATTATCTGGGGTTATACAAAGAAAAAAGTGTAAGGGCTATAGGAAAAATTACTGCTATTATAACAGCGATTACTACGGAAACCGGTATTGAATATAAGGCTGAACTTGGAAATCTGAACGATGAAAGACAGCAGAAGATAGGCAGATCTATAGAAGATGCTAAAAATTATGGCTATTTGTTAGAAGCAAACAGATATTTCTTTGTTGATAAGTTTTACGAAACTGATTTCAAGAAAATAACGCATAGAGCACCTATGGGCCCACGTATATTCGACTTAACCCAGATTCTTGAAACAGAGCAGCTTCCGGAACCGCAGAAAATAGCAGAAAAGCTTGCTACGAAGACATGGAATTAAATGATGGAAATTTGATATGCAGTGAGGAACAATATGAAAATTATACTTAGTCGAAAAGGGTTCGACAGTGCCAACGGAGGTTACCCAAGCCCCATATTGCCTGATGGAAAAATGGTATCACTACCTATTCCGGAAGAAAAAACAGGTGTCACATATTCACAACTATTACTCCCGAATGGGGAAAACTATGGTTTACTTATGCATAAGTTAGTAAGTAGGGGAATAAAAATGGGGAAAGAGAGCTTAAAGGTAGAAGATGCCAACTGCCACCTTGATCCGGATATATACAAAGATATTAAGCCTCGCGCTAAAGATTGGCGTGGGGTATTTGGGCAGGTTAATGGCTCGCAAACCCAACTTGAGAATCAGGGTGTTAAAGAGGGAGATCTATTTCTTTTTTTCGGCTGGTTTAGAAAGACAGTTAATAGCGAAAACGGCTACTGCTACGACAAGACATATATGGACGGTCGCCACGTTTTGTTTGGCTACCTGCAAATAGGCGAGATTATGCATCCCAAACTGAATGGTAAGGATTACACATGGATAGGAAATCACCCACATCTTAACAGGGATAATTATATTAAATCGTGTAAGAACACGCTTTACTTGGCAGCAGACAATTTTTCGCTCGCACGCAACTTGCCAGGTTATGGAGTATTCAAATTTTCGCACAATCTGGTTTTGTCAAAAGAAGGGAAAACAAAATCCAAGTGGGTTTTGCCAGAATTTTTCAGAGAAACATATATAAGCGGGCAAGAAAAAGAACCGTGGAAGGCTGGATATTTTCAATCTGTCGGGCGCGGACAAGAGTTTGTCCTAGAGTCAACGCCTAAAATAGAAGAGTGGGCAAGCAAAATTATAACAGCGAATATTTCTTGTTAAGGAAATTCATTTAAGACCCCATTGACATATAGGTTGCTGCATAGGAATATTGAATATTTGGAGGATAAACTCAATATCTGCGAAAAAGTTAAAATAATTTCACAATGGAGATGAGTTTTATGCTTAGATTGTGCCTGTTATTTCCTAGTATTGATATTATTTTTCAAATTATAATGCTATTTCTTTATAATGCGGAGTATCATCAGCCGGGTTTAAATCTTTCATTGATTATAAGCGTTATAGTACAACAATTTATTTTTTGGTTATGTATTCTTGTCCCAGTTGTTATAGTTGCTTATTTAATACGGGGTTTTCATCTTAATAGTGTATGGCGTTTTTTGTTTGTTAGTGTATTTACAGTTTATTCTGTGTGGGCGTATGGATCTATGATTGGTGTTTTAGTTATGAAAGCCAGCTTTTTTACGATTTTCATGTATATTTATATGGTTAATCAAATTGCCAAGGCAAGTGGAAAGGGAAAGAAAAAAGTAGATTCAGAAACTTAAACAACTAAAAGTAAAGTGCAGTTTATGCATTTTGATTTTGATAATGCATATTAGAACTGTTCTTTGTCAAATTTGGGGATAATCAAATACAAGATAGTAAAATTTATTTTGTGTAAAGCCCTTGACTGTAGTTAGTCAAGTAAAGTTTAAGTTGTTATATATTTGTTGACGTGATAAATAAAATAAAGAAGGGTGCTGTTTGACATGAAAGTAATTTATGTACCAACTGACGGGATTGATAGTTGGAGAAATTTATTGCCGAATAATAAGCAGTGGAAAGACACCTTTTCTGCTAAGGAGCTTGCTAAAGCGTGGGAAGGCGCCAATGGTTTTCCAACGGAAGTGAAACGAATTTTTACTAAATCCGGAATTGATTTGTTTCAGGATATAGATATTTTATATGCTTTTCCAGAGTTTAAAGTTCCTATCGCTGGGGGCAATAAACCATCGCAAAATGATTTGTATGTTTTAGCAAAAGGTGCCAAGGGAATAGTTGTTATAATGGTTGAGGGGAAAGTGCGTGAAGATTTTGGACCTTTGGTAAAGGCAAAGATTGCTAAAGGTCAAGCGAAAGAACGATTGGACTTTCTTAAGGGAAAATTAAAAATCAACAATACGATAAATATTGATGATATCCATTATCAGCTCTTGCATCGCACAGTTTCTGCGATTCTAGAAGCAGAGAGAGTTGGCGCAAAAGCAGCCTTGATGTTGGTGCATTCATTTGATCCCAATAGATCCCATTTTAATGATTTTGCACAGTTCGTCTCATTGTATGGGGTTAAGGCTGTACCCGATAAAATAATTGGGCCAATCATTGTCACCGATTCATCGATACCGGTTTACTTGGGGTGGTGTAGCGGGATCTAGTCAAGACTAAAAAAACTGAAAAATTAAGAACAGGTAAGTTTCAGCCAATATCTGCAAAGTCACTTTCAACTTACATACCAAATAGATTTCCGCTTGGAGAAAGTTCATATTGGTTGTCGGTATAAAACCATTGGAAAATAAAGAAGTGCTATGTTTATAGCTATAGTAAATGATAGTTGCTGAAAGAAAAAGTGGTGTCAAAATTGGTGACAGTAGACTATAAAATAGGTACAATAAGACCAAACTACCACCAATACAAAATGAAAGAAAACAAGGCTGGGACAAGATAAGCAAGCTATAGCTAATTATGGAAAAGTCGCTAAATTAGCATGGCATGCAAGAGGTCAGGAGTTCGATCCTCCTTGTCTCCACCAAGTAAATTAGGGTGAAAGCCTTGAATATACGGTGTTTTTTAAAAGTTTGGCAGATATGTCTCTAAGGCGTATCTGCTATTTTTATGGGTTCTATAATAAATGTTGGGGGAGAAAAGACATTCTAGTCTTTTCTACCCCTATTTTCATAAAATAAATAGGCATAATGGCGTCCATCAATTACAATATAAGCGACGAAACCAACATTGAAAGGATGAATGCATTATGCCTACAGTCAATTATATAGAAAAATTGTACGAAATGGAAGAAGGTTCTGTGAAAGAGGTTGAAGTTTTTGAAAAGGATATCCTCATCCACGTCGAATTTCGCAGGAAAGTTAATTCTTGCCCTGTATGCCACGCCGAAACAGATAAGGTCAAGGACTATTATTCTCAGCGAATCAGGTTAGATTCCGTTAACGGCAAATCCGCCTACGCCATCGTCAACAAAAGGAGATACTATTGCCCCCATTGTGGCAAAGCCTTCTATGAAAAGGCTTCGCTGGCAGGTTTTTACCAGCGCCGCAGCAGGACTCAAGTTATGCATATTATCCAGGAATGCTCTAAAAAGCAGTCATTTACTGAAATAGCCAAGCGTTACAACGTGTCTGCGCCAACAGTTATTCGTTACTTTTCTAAAGTAGCTTTTTTCCGCGCCCAAATCCCTGCCTGATTTTATTTCTATTGATGAGTTTAAAGGTAATGCACAAGGGCAGAAATACCAAGTAGCGATTGTTGATACAGTAGGTAAAAGACCGCTAGATATTCTCCCTAAAAGGGATACAGAAGAGATTGAAAAATATTTCTGCAAGAACTTTTCCTACCAACAGCGTTGCAAGGTTAATCTGGTTGTAACAGACCTATCCGTTCTCTTTCGCAAGGTAATCCGCGATGTTTTCCCAAATGCTAAAATTGTAGCAGACCGTTACCATGTAATGCGCCTCGTCCACTGGGCAATGGAAAGAGTCCGGAAAAGAGTGCAGAATGAGGCAGGCAGAGAACGAATCTACTTCAAGCGCAGTAAATACCTTATCAACAAAAATTTAGATAAACTGGAGCCCGGAGACCTTATTAAATTAGAGGAAATGCTCCATAAGTCCAAGGATCTGGGATATGCATATATGTTAAAAGAGTGTTTCAGAAAAGTGCTCAAGCAGGATGTATTAAGCTTAAGGAAATTTCTTACAGAATGGCTGGATTTAGTTGCGTCAGCAGGCCTGAGCGAGTTTAAGAGCGTATTGACGACCTTTACGGAGTGGAATGAAGAAATATTCCGGGGTTTTGTGTCCAAGTATTCCAACGGGTACATCGAAGGACACAACAACAAGATAAAGGTTGTTAAACGACTGTCTTTCGGCATTAAGAGTTTTTCTCTGTTAAGGCTCCGCATATTGTATTTGGAATAAAATGAAAGGAATATCTTTTTGCAGATATTCCTTTCGAGGTGGACAAGTTATTGGTTACCCCAACATTTGACATAGACCCTTTTGGGTTCCCTGTCAAATGTTGGGGGTGACTCCCTAAAATGTTCACTCAGTGAGGATTGTCTGTAAAGACAATCCTCATTTTCTATGCAATATACAATATCTTATTTCTTAAAATGTTAAAGTTTTTAATACCAAAAGAAGGCCTTTTCACAACTTTTATCTTGTTGTTATGCCCCTCAATATAGCCATTAGAGTATTGAGATATGAAACCACGGAGAATTTCTCCATTTTATTCTTTTTAGGTGGTTAAGATGTTTTTAAATTCCTTCAAACCAGAATTAGCTGCTAGCTCAAGCCATCTGTCCAAGAAGATACGTATGCTTAATGCATCGTGTTTCAATAATTTACTGAAACATTCTTTAAACATGTATGCATAGACCAAATCTTTTGTTTTTTCCAGCATGGTTTCTAGCTTAATTAATTCTTCTGGTTTTAGATTTTCCTTGTTTTTGTTAATTAAATACTTGCTTCGTTTAAAATAAATACGCTCATTGCCTAGGGCGTTTTGTATTCTTTTCCTCACCCTTTCCATAGCCCAGTTAACAAGCCTGGTAACGTGGTAACGGTCTGCGACTATGTATCTCTTTTGGGCAGTATGTCTAAAGGCCTTTTTGCAACGGGATCAACGACAGCGACCTGATATTTATGACCTTGAGCATTGCCCTTAAACTCATCTATGGAAAGTACTCCTGGAAGATTGGCGGGGCATGGCACGGAAATCATGGGAAAATAGGGAATGACGGTGGTTACAGAGAAACGGTAGTGTGCAGCGATATCTGTAAAAGATTGCTTTTTAGCACATTCACTAACAATATGAAAAAGCTGATTTTGGCTGCGGCGCTGGTATTTAGAGGAAAGAGAAGCTTTTTCGTAAAAAGATTTGTGGCAATTAGGGCAATAATATCGTCTTTTATTGACCAAAGCAAAAGTATCCTTGTCGTTTATTGAATCTAATTTTACTTAAGTTAAAATAAGGAAAAAATGCACAAAAGTATTATAGGTAGGGTGATTTAGTTAGTTTTAGTTAATTTTAACTTTTATTAAAAATTTGTCGAAGAGCTATACAAAAATATATGTATTGTTATAACAACTATAGAATCAAGGATAAACCAAAAGGAATGTCCCCGGTTGAATACCGCGAACATTCTCAATTAGTAGTTTAGAATATATGTCCAATATTTTGTGTGCAGAAGACTATTTGTCTAATAAAATGGGTTCACTTCATATTTCAGTAACAATACGCTTTTCAGTATGCCTCAATTTATTTATCTACATCATAATTTGTCTGGGTATTGTTATCACGCTCTATTTTTATAATCGAACCGGTTTTAGCGTCTACTTTAACTTCATTGTCTTGGCCATTGCTATCCTTAATTACTACATTATAAGCCACGACACCATCTTCATCTTCTAGTGCAGACTTTAACACAGTACCAGCTACTTCCTTTGTGGCAATATAAATACTTTGTTGCTGGGTAATTTTAGCATCATTCGCCAAGTTAGCTTGCTCTATGATATCGGCTACCTCGCGGTCATTTTCTTTTTGTTCCTTAGTATGTTTATCGAGATGCTGGATAATTACTTTATCATAATTTGTCTCTGGTACGGCGGCAAAAACTAGGTGATTGGCCAAACCTACTGTGGTACCTGTTAAGATTATCATTGATAAAACGCATGGCATAAATTTTTTCTTCATTATCGTAATTCTCCTTATTTTTATTGTAATAGTTGTTACCACTACTTATTGTATTATGCAACAGGAAGATGAAAGGACACCGGCAGGGACATTAGAATTTGATGAGACATACTTGCAGTAATAATTTTAATGTGTTACCAATTTTCAAGGACTTTATAAATGTTTGTTAAGCAACATTAATTTTATCATCTGCGTATCATTTTTGTACTCTCTTCATCTCCCACTAAAGCAATAGCGAAGTACAAAAAGCAAACAATAGCGAGCCTGAAGACATAATCTACCATTAAATTAGTAGGCTAATGTACTCCTAAACAGATATAATATTCGCATAATTTTCACATCATCAGGATTTTTATTAAATCAGTAGGATAATGTGCTTCTAAACAGATAAGGCAAATGTTTATGGCGATACTCAAAGGCCAGTAACTTCAAGACCGACAACCGTCGCCACCATTAATAGATAGTCCGCATAATTAAAAATACATAGATGTAATAACATGACCGTTTGTAAAGATGTAACCGCTCTTCTGAATTATAGGTAACCACTCTGGCCAAGAACGATGAAATGTGTATTTCAGCTCCAAATTGAGTGTTGTTCTGCTTGGCAAACAAATTGTAAGCCCTGTTACTTTCTGCTAGCATCGCATATAAATTAACAATGAAAAAGACAAAGCAATAATAGTGAAATATTTTATGCAAAACTCTATATCATTACTAATCCTAATAATCTTCAGAACAAAAGACTACATTCATAATCAAAAGCGACCAAATCGTCACCAATAAATTAGAAATAATTATCTTTTACACTTTTTCACAATTATCATCTTACTAATATTGTATTAAAAAGCTTTATTTGAATAAAAAATGTCGGACGAGGCACATGTATTTGTACGATTTTTCCTTTCGGTTTTTTAAAAATATTGGACAATGGGGGAACAAAAAAATTAAGGGGTTTTATAACAGTCCATTTCTATTTATTTGCTTTGTTCAAGATTCTAAGAGAATTTTCCAGCACCATTTTGCATTTGTTGGTATCGTTGTTTTTTGAGCGGATTGCTGCTAATACCTTATCAATGGTTTCGTCAATCTGTCCCCATGCTGTTTTATCAATTTTTATTAATTTCGATGCTGATATATCCCAATCGTGTTCCAGATTGTCAGCACTTGATTTCGCTAAAGTAAAGTTGTTGGAATTTACATAGCTTACCATATCATTTTCAATTGTAATAAAATTTGTTAATTGTCCGCTTAATGTAGTTTGGGAAGAAGTTGCTTGCTGTGTTATTTTATTATTGCACCAACCGTAACCACCTATACCAACAGATAAGAAAATGCACAGCACTGCAATGGTTTGTTTAAAAACATTTTTCTTGCTGACATTTGTTTGCGATGTGTCTACCGTTTTATTTTTTGGCATTGTATCATATTTTGTAATTGTAAGGAAAATTATTATTGCTAAAATAGGTATGAGAAAAATCAAACTTGTAATCTTGGTTCCTATGCCTAAGCCACCATAACGTTGAGGCTGAGATAGGTAGTCTCCGAGTGACGCTCCAAGTGGACGGGTGAAAATGTACGCAAGCCAAAACGCTAGTACCGCATCAAGTTTTAAAAATTTATATGCCAAAAATGCGCAAGCTATTATAAGCGAGACTGCTATTCCAGTGTTAAAATAGCCAAGGCCAAGCTGTTCTGAATATAAGTCGCCTACTGCGGTTCCGAGTGCAAATGTAAAAAAGATGGTGACCCAATAGAAAATTTCTCTTTTTCTTGTGTAAATTGAGTGTACGGAGAGTGTTTTTTCGCTAAGATACCAGGAAAAAAAAGTTAATCCTAACAATACGCTAAAGACTATTGTACTGATTTCAAGAGGCACACCGATTCTGTCTGTCAAATTGTCGGTTACCAACGTTCCAAATACGCTTATAAGCACAACTGTTAACCAATAAATACGTGGGATATATTTAGTTGTTCTGAATTGGAGATATAAGACACCGACAAATGTTAAACCCATTATGATTGTAGTTAAAGGAAGGCCTAGGCCAAGGTTGACGCTTAAAAAATCAGAAAATGTTTCACCGACAGTAGTGCACAAAACCTTGATTATCCAGAAGAAAATGGTAACTTCTGGTACTTTACAAAGCAATATTTTTACTTTGCCTTTGTTCTTCAAATCCATGTATTATCTTCCTTTCTTAACAATAGTTGCCTATATTTTTTTCTTTTATAAAACAACATTAAAATTAATGCATGTCGATCGGTTGCTAGTATTATTTTATGTCCCGCTAAACAAGCAGTTATAATTCCAAAGATGTCTTTAACTATCAGTTCTTATTCATCACAGAAATCTCTTGTTTATTTTACTTTTTGCAATGAAAAATAAACGCTGGGGGTATATTTAAAAATTCAAAACTGACTTGTACTTTACTAAAATTCTTTATTAATAAGGGTTTTAATTGAAGTGAATATTGAAAAGCCACAAATATACCATCCTGGCAAAGTGACTTTTTTACATCCATTATAATTTTTTCTTGCATCTCTTTAGTAAAAAAAAAGAATGGTAAGCCTGATACAATGCAATCAACCTGTGATAAATTAAGAGCTGTTAATAATTCGCACAACTGTTCGGCATTACGACCAAAATGAAAATACGGATACGGATACCTAGATTTCAATTTTGCTAGCATTTCATTATCATATTCTATCAACAAAACACTTGACAATTTTTTATGTTTAGCAATGAATCTAGTAAAAACACCGGTTCCACTTCCTAATTCAACAATTGTTTCTATTTTATTCCATGGAAGGGGCACCAATAGT
>Ga0183100_1000323_pt1 | contig 47435 bp, 46 predicted proteins | sample Biomet2_FD_127789 | JGI IMG/M metagenome (GOLD analysis project Ga0183100, IMG submission 127789) | Microbial communities from bioreactor (seeded with anoxic lake sediment) at LBNL, California, USA - Biofuel metagenome 2 | ecosystem: Engineered > Bioreactor > Anaerobic > Unclassified ... | reverse complement strand
AAACGAGAACCGAACGAAGCCGGTGGGAACGGGGGTAGCCGGGGAAGGAACCCCCTTTTTAAAAAAGGGGGTTTCCCCCCCCGGACCCCCACCTTCCCCTAAAACTTTTTCAGGGATTTCGCGGGGAGATTGTTTTTTTGTCTCTGACATAACCTATCTGCTTTTTTATATTTCTCTCGCCGAGGGGGTTCGGGGGGCATCATGCCCCCCGACGGGTCCAGGGCAGCGCCCTGGCAAGGCCTGGGGCAGCGCCCCGGCAAGGCCGCTCATCCCTGGCGGAGAAGCGCCCATTTCTCCCAAAATGTCGGGAACGACTTGGCCACGCACTCGGGGTTGTCGATGGCGGCTTCGATGCCGGCCAGCTCGAACAGGGCGGCGGACATGGCCAGCCTATGGTCGTCGAAGGCGGAAAATTCGATGCGTTCGCCGCGCGGCAGGGGCCTTGGATGAATGCGCAGACCATCGGGAAACGTCGTGACGATAGCTCCGGCCTGGGTGCAGTTTTCGGCTACGGCCTCGATGCGGTCCGATTCCTTGAGACGCAGGTGGGCGACGTTTCGGATCACGGTATCGCCCGTCGCGAAGCAGGCGGCCACGGCCACGGTCGGCACGAGGTCCGGGCAGCGGCCCATGTCGAGTTCCTGGCCGACGAGCCGGCTTGGCAGGACGGTAACGCCTTCAGGGGCGTCCTCGATGCGCGCTTCCATGCTGTTGAGGATATCGAGGATGGCCCGGTCGCCCTGGAGCGAGTCGGTGCGCAGGCCGGTCACCGTGACCGGGACCTGCCCCAGGGCTCCGGCGGCCAGGAAATAGGAGGCGCTCGACCAGTCGGCCTCCACGGCATAGTCGCGGGGTCTATAAATGGCGGGCGTCATGGCGAAGCGGACCTGTCCGGGCGTCACTGCGGTCAGGGTTTTCCAATCCGTGGCGATCCAGGCGTCGTTTTGGAGGGTTTCGACGGTAAACGGCACGGAAAAATCGGCCAGGGTGCTGAGGGTGATGGCGACGTAGGGCCAGGAAACGGTCTTTTTGCCGGAAATGGCAATGGTGATCGGACCGGCGGCCAACGGGGCGGCCAGCAGCAGGCCGGAAAGGTATTGGGAGCTTTCTTCAAGGGTGATGGTCGTGGTCCCGCCGCGCAAACCCTGGGCAACGAGGTACAGCGGCGGACAGCCGGATTTGCCGATGTAGAGGGTTTGCAGGCCAAGGGGGAGAAGCGCGCGGATGAGTTCGCCAATGGGGCGGTCGTACAGACGGCCATGCCCTCGGATTTCGAACACGCCCTGGCCGGCGGCGGCGACGGCGGTCAGCAGGCGGCAGGTGGTGCCGGATTCCCCGACATCGAGGATGACCGGTTCGCCCGGTCCTTCCGGATCGCCGCCCTGCGGCCGTCCGGCGGTTCCCGAAATGATAAGCGACCCGTCGCTTTGGGGATGGAAGGCCGCGCCCATGGCGGTCATGCAGGCGCGGGTGCGGGTCAGATCCTGGCTGTCGAGCACGCCGGTCAGACGGCTGGTGCCGTGCGCAAGACTGGCGGCGATGACGGCCCGGTGGGACACGGACTTGGATGGTGGGGCGGTGATGGTCGGCATGGCGTATCCTTTGGTTCGGGTGGGACCGGGGGGCGCTTGCGCCCCCCAATAGCGTCCCTTTACCGTATTTTTTCCGATTGCCCCATGTCGTCGGCCGCCAAATCCACCTGCGGCCCGGCCGGATAACAGCCAAGAATGCGCAGGCTGTGGGTGCTTTCCTTAAGCGTTGCCAGGAGTTTTTTGTATTCCTCGCGGGACAGGTCGCATTGCAGATCCGCGAAAAATACGTACTGCCATTTCTCGCCGCGAATGGGCCGCGATTCGAGCTTGGTCATGTTGATGCCTTCGCCGGCCAGATGCGAGAGCACTTGTTGCAGGGATCCCGGCCGGTTGGGCACAGTAAAAAGAATCGAGGTCTTATCCCGGGTCTGCTGCTTGGTGTCTTCGGGACCGATGATAAAAAATCGGGTCCAGTTATCGGGCAGATCCTCAATGGGGCTGGCCAGCACGCGCAGGTCGTGCATGGCGGCCAACCGAATGTGCCCGATGGAGGCGGCATGGGGTTCGCCGGCCAACCGGGCGGCTGCCGCGGCCGTGGAATCGGTCGGGATGATCCTGGCGTGGGGCAGGTGGTTTTTAAGCCACGTGGCGCACTGGGCCAGGGGTTGGGGATGCGAGTAGACGGTGTCGATGCCCTCGAGGGTTGTGGCCGTGGAGAGCAGGGCATGGCTGACCCGGCAGGAGATTTCGGCCTGGATAAAGACGGCGTGGCGTTGGAAATGATCAAGGCTTTGGCCGACGGTGCCTTGCAGTGAATTTTCCAGGGGGACGATGCCGAGGTCCGCCCGCTTGTCGGCCACGGCGGCGAAGACGTCGCCGATGGTGGTCTGGGGCAGAAACTGCGGCGAATGCCCCAGGGCGGCCATGGCCGCAAAGTGGGAGAAGGTGCCCTCCGGACCGAGATAGGCCACGCGTTCGGGACGTTGCAGCCGCCTGGAGGAGGACAGGATTTCCCTATAGATGGCGAGCAGATGTCCCGCCGGCAGAGGTCCGGGATTTTGAGCTGTGAGCCGGGCCAGGACTTCCTGTTCCCGGAAGGGCTTGAATACGGCGCTGTCATGGCCGGCCTTGCGGCGACCGACTTCCAGGCTCAAAGCGGCCCGTTTGTTTAAAAGCCCCAGGATTTCGTTGTCCGTGGCGTCGATTCCCTGGCGCAGTTCCAGCAGAGCCTCTTCGAGAGACCCCGGTCTGCGCGTCGCGTCGTCCGATGCGTCCGGGGTCATATCAGCCTTCCTTGATGTCTTCGGTGATGCGCATGCCGAAATGGCGGCCGGCGCTGTCGGTGCGCACAAGCACGGTATCGCCCACGGCCAGGGTGACCACGCTGACGGGGCGGCCTTCCGGGGTCACGAGGCGGATGGTCTCGGCGTTTTGGAGAAACACCTTGCCTTCCTTGCCTTCCACCTCGGCGGTGATGAGCAGCATGGGCCGGATCTCGGTTTTGATCCGGCCGACCACGGCGGTCTTGGTCTGCCCTTTGTAGGAGACGATGAGCACTTCCGCGCCGGCGGCCAGTTCCTCAAGGTAGCGGGTCTTGTCGCCGGGCATCTGGCAGTAGGCGTGGACCGCGCCGGCGTTGATCCGAAACGGTCGCGCCGCCACGTACGGGTTGGACTCGGTTTCGGCGTTGACCAGGAAGGTAAATGCCGAGGAATTGCCGACGAGCATGCCTTCGCCGGTTTTAAACAGGCTGGTCGTGTCCACGCAGACGCGGTGCCCAAGGCCGGCGTGTTCGATCTTGGTGATGACGGCCGGGGTCAGATCCATGGTTCCCTGGGAGAGCTTGAGCTCGTTGACGATGGTTTTGAGGTCGCAGAGCGCTTCCGGGGCGATCAACAGCCGGTCGGCGCCGCGTTCGAGAACGCCGGCGGCCAGACGGGCCCGGTCGAGACTTTCGCACTCAAGGCCGAGGCCCTCGGTGCAGGCCAGGATGTTTTCCACCGGGATGATCTCCCAGCCCTGGGCCAGAAAGACCGGCCGGCAGGCCCGAAGCGCGGTCACGGCCGTCCCCTCGTCCTCTTTGCAGGTGATGGGGAGCAGATCGAACTCTTCGGGCGTCATGACCTTGGTGCGGCCAAGTGCCTGGATTTTCGCGACATCGGCCGCCTCGGCCACGAATCCGTCCACACCGGATTCGAGGCCGAGGGTCACGATAGTGGTATCGAACGGGATGGCTTTGAGCCAGATTTCCTTGGTCATGATTAATCCTTGAGCAGTTCGAGCGCCTGATCCACTTCCCAATCGAGGTGGACAATGCCGTGCAGGGCCTGGACGATACGGGCGGGCTGTTTGTGCTGGAAGATATTGCGGCCGATGGACAGGCCCGAACCGCCGGCCTGGACGGAGTCGTGGGCCATTTGCAGCAGGTCGCGGTCATTGTCCATTTTGGCGCCGCCGGCGATGACGACCGGAACGCAGCAGGCGTCGGTGACGCGGGAAAAGGATTCGATGTCGCCGGTATAAGGCACTTTGACCACATCGGCACCAAGTTCGGTGCCGACACGGGCGCAATGGGCTACGACGTCGGGATCGTATTCGTTTTTGATCTTCGGTCCCCGGGCGTAAACCATGGCCAGAACCGGCATGCCCCATTCGGCGGCGCGCGAGGTGGTTTCGCCCAGATGGGCCAGCATGTCGCGTTCGGTTTCATCGCCAAGGTTCAAGTGCAGGGAAACGGCGTCCGCCCCGAGCTTGATGGCGTCTTCCACGCTGGCGACGAGGGCTTTGGCGTTGGGGTAGGGGGACAGGCTGGTGGAGGCGGACAGGTGGATGATGAGTCCGACGTCGCGGCCCCGGCCCCGGTGGGAGCAACGCGGCAGGCCTTTGTGCATAAGGACGGCGTTGGCGCCGCCTTCGGCCACCTGATTGACCGCATCGCGCATATCGATCAACCCGGCGATCGGACCGACGGTGACGCCATGGTCCATGGGAACGATAATGGTGCGATGCGTGTTGCGATTGAAAATGCGTTCGAGGCGGACGGCTTTTCCGAGCAGCATGATGGTCTCCTTCCGGTTTGGCCTTTCCAGTGCGGACGCCGGCGATAAAAAAACAAAAAGGGCCGCCGGCTGTGATGCCCGCGGCCCTGGAGTGGCTCGTTGCGGTGTTCTAGTTAAACCGCACCCCTCCCTGACCACGGGCGTGGGTAAACCAGAACCAAAAGTAAAACCCGGAGGTCAGATTGCGGAGGATTTGCATGGGCAATACTGCTACCCGTCCTCTCCCGGTCCTGTCAAGGGGTTTTTCCCCTTTTTTGCCTCTGGCGATCGGGACCTTGCCCTGGACTTGTCGGGGGCATGATGTCCCCCGGACCCCCTCTCCCGGGAAAGGAGGGTCCGGGAGGGGATTATCCCCTCCCGGCAGGGTCTGGGGCAGCGCCCCGGTGCTTCTCCCGCACGCGCCTTGCCGCTTCGACCATGTGCCCCAAGGCGGCGGTCACTTCGGGCCAGGTGCGGGTTTTAAGACCGCAGTCGGGGTTGGCCCAGAGGCGTTCCACGGGGATGACGGCGGCGGCGCGCGTAAGCAGGGCCTCCATTTCGTCGGCCGAGGGCACGCGGGGGCTGTGGATATCGTAGAGGCCGGGTCCCATTTCGTTGGGATAGCGGAAATCCGCAAAGGCCATGAGCAGCTCCATGCGGCTGCGGCTGGCCTCGATGCTGATGACGTCGGCGTCCATGGCGGCGATTGCCGGCACGATTTCGTTAAATTCCGCGTAGCACATATGGGTATGGATCTGGGTCGCAGGACGGGCGACGGCGGCGGCAAGGCGGAAATCGTCCACGGCCAGGGCCAGCGCCAGTTCCCAATCCTTTTTCCGTAGCGGCAGGCCTTCGCGCAGGGCCGGTTCGTCGATCTGAATGATGCGGATGCCGGCGGCTTCCAGGTCGGCCACCTCGTCGCGGATGGCCAGGGCGATCTGGCGGCGGGTGGTTTCGCGGGGCTGGTCGTCGCGCACAAAGCTCCAACACAGGATGGTGGCCGGGCCGGTGAGCATGCCTTTCATGGGCTTTGCGGTCAGTGAGGCGGCGTAGGCGGCCGTGTCCACGGTCATGGACGCGGGACGGGAAACGTCGCCGTAGATGACCGGCGGTTTGACGCAACGGGCGCCGTAACTCTGAACCCAGCCGTTTTGGGTAAAGCAAAATCCGGCCAGTCGTTCCCCGAAGTATTCCACCATATCATTGCGCTCGGGTTCGCCGTGGACCAGGACGTCCAGGCCGAGGGCTTCCTGACGGGCGACGGTGTCGGCGATGGTTTCCCGGAGAAAGGCCTCGTAGGCGGCCCGATCCAATTCACCGGTTTTGAAGCGTCGGCGGGCCTGCCGGATTCCCGGCGTCTGGGGAAAGGAGCCGATCGTGGTGGTCGGGATGGGCGGCAGATGCAGGGCCGCCCGTTGGGCTTTCGTCCGTTCGGGGTAGGGGGCCGGCCGGTGGAACATCTCCACGGTGATGGCGGCGACCCGGTCGCGGACATCCGTATTGGCGGTCAAAGGACTGTGCCGACGGTCTTCCCAGGCAGCTCGGTTTTCGGCCAGGGCGGCGGCCACGTCGGGTCGGGCGGCGCCGTCCGAAACGGCCGCATCGGCCAGAAGGCGCACTTCCCGGCATTTTTGCACGGCAAAGGCCATCCAGCGTTTGACGGCCGGATCAAGCGCTGTTTCGGCCGCAAGGTCCACCGGGCTGTGGAGCAACGAACAGGACGGGGCCAGCATGATCCGGTCCGCTCCCACGTGTCGCTTGGCCAGCTCGATGCGGGCCAGAGCCGCTGCCGCATCCACGCGCCAGATGTTGCGGCCATCGACGAGGCCGAGCGACAGGCTCGTTTGCGGCGTCAGGGCCCTGGCCACCAGGGCCAACTGGGTCGGGTCGCGGACGATGTCGATGTGGAGCGCTGCGAGGGGCAGACCTTCGAGCAGGGGCAGATTGTGGCTTATGCCGCCGAAATAGGTGGCCAGCATCAGCTTGGCCGGCGCGGCCGCCTGGAGAAGCCCGGCATAGGCGTCGTGGAAGGAGCGGGCCAGGGATTCGGGCAGATCCTGGGCCAGGACGGGTTCGTCGAGTTCGATCCAGGGGCACAACAGAGCCAGTTTGCCGAGCAACTCCCGGTACGCGGCGAGCAGGTCGGGGAGCAGGGCGAACCGGTCCGCTCCGGGGGAGGCGCTCTTCCCGAGCATGAGGAAGGTGCAGGGACCGGGCACGACGGCCTTGGTCACGAAGCCGGCTTCCCGGGCTTCCCGGGCTTCGTCCAGGATTTTTGTGCCGGTCAGGGAGAAAGCCTGATTCGGCGAGAATTCGGGGACAATATAATGATAATTGGTGTCAAACCATTTGGTCATCTCCATCGCCGTGACATCGGCGCTTGCGTCCTGGCCGCCCCGGGCCATGCGAAAGAAGGTGTCCGGATCGACCGGACCGGCGGTCGGGCCGTAGCGTTCAGGCACGACGCCGAACAGGGCCGCCATGTCGAGCATGTGGTCGTACAGGGAAAAGTCGCCGACCGGTATGAGGTCGATGCCGGCGTCGCGTTGCAGACGCCAGTGGCGCAGTCGTAGCGCCGCAGCGGTTTGGTTGAGGGCGGCCATGTCCGATTGTCCGGCCCAATACCGCTCCAGCGCGGTTTTGAGTTCGCGGCCAAGGCCCATACGGGGGAACCCCAAAGAATGCGTCAACATGCAAAACACTCCTGACAAAGGCCCGAAGGCGTTGGTGTGGAGGTCGGCATGTCCCCGAAAGCGGGGAGCGGGGGCGCGCAAAAAGAAAACCCGTTCTCAAACATGGAGAACGGGGCACGGGTGAAGGGTGGGATCACGCCACGGCGCGTCCGTACGCCCTGGTCACTCCGGCCCACATCGCGAGGCCCGAATGCCGACCTGGTTCGAGGCGTCTTCTGGCTTACGGGGGTGGTCCTGGCGACCGGAGGCGAAGACAGCGTCCTTCCCGGGCGAAGCCCAGTGAACGGCTGTCGGGCAACCCCGAATACAGCAGCGCGTCTGCGACGGATTCGCACCGTCTTCCGTTTCTCGAAAGGTCATAAGGTCCAATAAAACGTTGAAACGATACGTGGTGGGGGTTGGAGCGTCAAGGGGCGGCCGCGGATGTTTTTGCCGGCCGCTTTGGTATGAAATTTCAATTCCGTGTAAAAGGTCACAAGCGTCAGGGGGTTGTAAGGAGGTAGCGACGGAAACGGGGAAAAGGGCTTGCGAGGGGGTGGGCGACCTGATAATTTAAGGGTTGCATCCAGACTTGATGAGGAACGTCCAACCCCGACGCAATAGCCGGGAATGGGTAAGCGCGCGCCGTTTTTTGGGGACGTGAAAAAAAGAACTTTCCCCTTGACTGGGTTTGCGGTGCTTGTTAAATCGGGCACAAGCTATCTGTGGGCAGGTCTAAAAGGCAGCGATGCTGCGGGCTTGTCCGAAGGTGGCACGAGCCGGGGCTCAGGGGAGATAAACCCAAGAGCCTACGGCCATTTATTCTCGGTGTCGGCACCAAGCGACGCCGGCGCGGGGACAGGTCGAAGCCGTATCGCGAACGCGAAACCTCTTCGGCGCGCGGATGTCCTCTCGCGGACGGCGTTTAGCTCTTTTTGGATTGGGCGCTGGGTGTACAACAACTAAACGTTTGGAGGACTAACTATGCCTACCTTTGTGGATCCGAGCAAGTGTGACGGATGCAAAGGCGGTGAGAAGACCGCGTGCATGTACATTTGCCCCAATGACCTGATGATCCTGGATCCTCAGGAAATGCGCGCCTTCAACCAGGAGCCGTCCGCTTGCTGGGAATGCTACTCCTGCGTGAAGATCTGCCCCCAGGGCGCCATCTCTGCCCGGCCCTACGCCGACTTCGCTCCTATGGGCGGTACGTCGATCCCCATGCGTTCGGCCGATTCCATCATGTGGACCGTGAAGTTCCGCAATGGCAACATCAAGCGCTTCAAGTTCCCCATTCGCACCACTCCGGAAGGTTCCATTAAGCCCTATGATGGCAAGCCCGAGCCGGGCGACCTGAACACCGAGCTGCTGTTCACCGAAACCTCCCTGGCCACCCCCAAGGAAGCTCTCGGCAAGAAGTTCGATGTTTCCGGCATGGACACCGTTCAGTGCTGGCTGGACGGCTTCTGCAAATAGTCCGGTTCGAAACTCGCTAGTCATCCACCCTACGGAGGAACTATATTATGCCGACCATTCCTGTTAAGGACGAGCCCAAAGGCGTTGCCCTCGCCGCCCCGGAACTGATTGAAAAAGATGTTGACATCCTCATCGTTGGCGGCGGCATGGGCAGCTGCGGCGCTGCCTACGAGGCCTGCCGTTGGGCCGACAAGATCGGCGGGATCAGCGTCATGCTGCTCGACAAGGCCGCTCTGGAACGTTCCGGCGCTGTCGCGCAGGGCCTTTCCGCCATCAACACCTACCTGGGTGAGAACAATGCCGACGACTACGTCCGCATGGTCCGCACCGACCTCATGGGTCTGGTTCGTGAAGATCTGATCTTCGACGTCGGCCGTCACGTCGATGATTCCGTCCATCTGTTTGAAGAGTGGGGCCTGCCCTGCTGGGTCAAAGAAGGCGACCACAACTTGGACGGCGCCCAGGCCAAGGCCAAAGGCGTCTCCCTGCGCACCGGCGCCAAGCCCGTCCGCTCCGGCCGTTGGCAGATCATGATCAACGGTGAGTCCTACAAGTGCATCGTGGCCGAGGCTGCCAAGAACGCCCTGGGCCAGGATCGCTACATGGAGCGCGTCTTCATCGTGAAGCTGCTCCTGGACGCCAAGGAGCCCAACCGCATCGCTGGTGCGGTCGGCTTCTCCACCCGCGAAAACAAGGTTTTCGTCTTCAAGTCCAACACCATCCTGGTGGCTTGCGGCGGCGCGGTCAACGTGTACCGTCCCCGTTCCACTGGTGAGGGCATGGGCCGCGCTTGGTATCCGGTTTGGAACGCTGGTTCCACCTACACCATGTGCGCTCAGGTCGGTGCTGAGATGACCATGATGGAAAACCGCTTCGTCCCCGCCCGTTTCAAAGACGGTTACGGCCCGGTTGGCGCTTGGTTCCTGCTGTTCAAGGCCAAAGCCACCAACGCCAAGGGTGAAGACTATTGCGCCACCAACCGCGCCATGCTGAAGCCTTACGAGGATCGCGGCTACGCCAAGGGGCACGTCATTCCGACCTGCCTGCGTAACCACATGATGCTTCGTGAAATGCGCGAAGGCCGCGGCCCCATCTACATGGATACCGCCGGCGCCCTGCAGTCCACCTTCGCTGGTCTTTCTGCCGAACAGCAGAAGCACCTCGAGAGCGAAGCCTGGGAAGACTTCCTCGACATGTGCGTTGGCCAGGCCAACCTGTGGGCCTCCACGGACACCGAGCCTGAAAAGAAGGGCTCCGAGATCATGCCGACCGAGCCGTATCTGCTTGGTTCGCACTCCGGTTGCTGCGGCATCTGGGTTTCCGGTCCTGACGAAGCCTGGGTTCCTGACGAATACAAGATCAAAGCCGACAACGGCAAGATCTACAACCGTATGACCACGGTCAACGGCTTGTTCACCTGCGCTGACGGCGTTGGCGCTTCCGGCCACAAGTTCTCCTCGGGCTCCCACGCCGAGGGACGTATCGTCGGCAAGCAGATGGTGCGTTGGGTTGCCGACCACAAGAGCTTCAAGCCGACCCTGTCGGTGAAGGCTGCTGATCTGGCCAAGGAAATCTACCAGCCCTGGGAGACCTACAAGGCCGGTTGTGGCGCGTCCACGGATCCCGTCGTCAACCCGAACTTCATCTCCCCGCATAACTTCATGATGCGTCTGGTGAAGTGCACGGACGAGTACGGCGGAGGCTGCGCCACCCTGTACACGACCTCCAAGACCCTGCTCAACACCGGCTTCAACCTGCTGCAGATGCTGGAAGAAGACAGCCAGAAGCTGGCTGCCCGCGACCTGCACGAGCTTATGCGTTGCTGGGAGCAGTATCACCGCCTTTGGACGGTGCGCCTCCACATGACCCACATCATGTTCCGCGAAGAGACCCGTTACCCGGGCTTCTACTACCGCGGCGACTTCCTGGGTCTGGACGACACCAAGTGGAAGTGCTTCGTCAACTCCAAGTACGATCCGGCCACCAAAGAGACCAAGGTCTTCAAGAAGGCCTACTATCAGATCATTCCCGACTAGGGATGACCAGAGCGGCCGCGGGCAATCGCCCGTGGCCGCTTTTTAACGGTCTTACCCGGGCGGATGGACCGTGCTGTGACGCCTGCGTCGGGGGCGGTCTATCCTCGCGGATCAGGCCGTTTTCTTGCTGGCCTTAACCATTGCCGGGAGGTTGCGATGTCGAGCAACGCGATACTGGTCGTCGGCGGCGGCTTCAGCGGCATCACCGCCGCGCTGGAAGCCGCGGAGGTCGGCCACGAAGTCTACATCGTCGAGAAAAATCCTTTTCTCGGCGGCCGGGTGATGCAGCTCAATAAATATTTCCCCAAGCTGTGCCCCCCGTCCTGCGGTCTGGAAATTCAGTTCCAGCGCATCAAAAACAATAAGCGAGTCAAGTTCTTCACCCAGGCCGAAGTGACCAAGGTCTCCGGCTCGGCCGGCGACTACGAAGTCACGGTGAAAATCAAGCCCCGGTACGTCGAGCCCGGCAGCGTCGATCTTTCCGAGACGGTCAAAAAGCTTTCCAAAGACGTCGAAAGCGAATTCGAACTGGGCATGGGCAACCGCAAGGCCCTCTATATGGATGTGCCTTTCGCCTTCCCGAGTCGGTATGTCCTCGATAAGGACAACTGCTCCAAGGAAGATCTGGAAGCCCTTTCCGGTAACGACGTCATTAATCTCGACGACGCCCCCAAGGAACTCGTGCTCAAGGTCGGCAGCATCATCTACGCCACAGGCTGGAAGCCCTATGACGTGACGAAGCTCACCAACCTCGGCGCCGGGGAAATCGCCAACTGCGTCAGTAACATGCAGCTCGAACGCCTGGCCTCGCCAAGCGGCCCCACCAAGGGCAAGATCCTGCGGCCCTCCGACGGCAAGGCGCCCCGTTCCGTGGCTTTCGTCCAGTGCGCCGGTTCGCGCGACGAAAACCACCTCAATTATTGCTCCTATATCTGCTGCATGGCTTCCCTGAAGCAGGCGGCGTATGTCCGTGACGCCTATCCCGATGCCCGCGTAACCATCTTCTACATCGATCTGCGCACCCCGGGCCGTTACGACAACTTCGCCAAGCGCATCCTGTCCGATGACCGCATCAACGCCGTCAAAGGCAAAGTGGCTGCGGTGGCCCAGGACAGCGGCACCGGCGACGTCATCCTGACCGTTGAGGACGCCGTTTCCGGCATCAAGTCGGACAATCGTTTCGAAATGGTCGTGTTGGCCACGGGGATGCAGCCGAGCCTTGCTGGCGAACGCCTGCCCGTGGATGTGCCCGTGGACGAGATGGGCTTTATCGTGGGTGGCGAGGAAAAGGGCATTTTCGCCGCCGGCTGCGCCAGGACGCCTCTTGACGTCATGAAGTCGGCTCAGTCCGCCACGGGTGCGGCCATGAAAGCAATTGCCACGGTGAGAGGGAGGTAGAGGCGATGGCCGAAAAAATCGGTGTGTATATCGACGAATCCAGCGTCGCCCCGCTTCTGAACGCCGAGGAGTTGGTCGCGTTCGTTAAGGAAAAATGCGGCGGGGCCTGCCCCATCGTCAAATCCCATAAACGTCTGTCCAGCGAAGCCGGTCTGGCCATGATCAAGGCCGACGTGGCCGCTGGCGAGATCGACGCCGTGTTGATCTGCGGCACCTCGCCCCGGGTGGACTGGGAAGTCTTTGATTTTGGCGACAAGGTCCTGGTCGATCGCGTCAACCTGCGCGAATTCGCGGTGTTGTCCTATAAAAATCCCAACGGGTCGGCCATGGTGGCCGGCACGGCGGTGCCCGAAGAATTGGCCTCCCTTGTGCATGACTATCTGCGCATGGGCGTGGTCAAAATGCAGAAGATGAACGCGCCGCATCCGGAACTGCCCGAAACCAACAAGACCATCCTGGTGCTTGGCGGCGGCTGGACCGGAATTCATGCCGCGTTGTCCGCTGCCGCAGCCGGCTATGAAGTGATCCTGATCGAAAAGACCGGGGTGCTTGGCGGCAAGGCGGCCGGACTCTATAAGACCTTCCCTCTGGGTGCTCCGTACCTCGAAGCCACGGAAACCGGCCTTGACCGGTTGATCGGGCTGGTTGACGGCAACGCCAAGATCAAGGTGCGCCTCAATACGACGCTTAAGCTGTTGGCTGGCGCTCCCGGCCTGTACGAGGCGACGCTCGCTTCGGCCGGCAAGGAAGAGACCCTGCCGATCGGTTCCGTGGTGCTGGCCGCCGGCTGGACCCCCATGGACACCGAGGCCCTGGCTCCTTTCGGGTACGGCACGCTCAAAAACGTGATCACCTCTGCCGAGTTTGAGGCCATGGTCAAGGCCGGCGGGATCAAACGTCCCTCCGACGGCAAGACGCCGGCTTCGGTCGCGTTCCTTGTGGATGTGACCACGCTGATGGCCGCGGCCGCACCCGCCGCTGTGGTCGAAGAGGCTCCGGCTGCGGCTGAGAAGCCTGCTGAGAAGAAAGAGGGCGAGGAAGAAGAGAAAAACGTCTTCTGCCCGATCAAGACGCCGAAACATCTGGCCTACGCGTCCGAGCTGACCAGCCTTGTGGCCTTGAAACAGGCCAACTATGTGCGGGAAAAACTCGACGACGCCGTGGCCATGATTGTCTATGACAATATGATGGTTCCCGGCCTCAATGAGCGGTACTATCGGTCCGCTCAGGACAACCCCGGCATCATGCTCACCAAGGGCACGGTGACGGGCGTTACCGAGGAAGGGACAAGCCTTATCGTCTCGGCCAAGGATACGCTCCTTGGCGGCGAGATCAGCCTGGCGGCCGATCTGGTGGTTGTGCCCACGGGCATGGTGCCGGTCACGGCGCTGGATCCGACCATCAACCTGTTGTACCGCCAGGGTCCGGCCTTCCCGGATCTGCAGCTGTTCGACGGGTTTGCGGATTCCAACTACATCTGCTTCCCCTACGAAACCCGGCGCACCGGCGTCTATGCCGCCGGTTGCGTGCGTCAGCCCATGACCATGGCCCAGGCCAAGGACGATGCGGCCGGCGCAGCCTTGAAGGCCATTCAGTGCATCGAATCGGCCAGCCGCGGCGTGGCCGTGCATCCCCGCGCGGGCGACTTGTCCTATCCGGTGTTCAACTTCGTGCGGTGCACCCAGTGCAAGCGCTGCACCGAGGAATGTCCGTTCGGCGCGTTGGATGACGATGAGAAGGGCACGCCGAAGCCCAATCCCACGCGTTGCCGTCGTTGCGGCACCTGCATGGGCGCTTGTCCGGAACGTGTCATCTCGTTTGACAACTACAACGTCGACATGATCGGTTCCATGATCCGCGAGTGCGAGATTCCGCCCAAAATCGAAGAAGGCGGCCCGCGCGTCTTGATTTTGGCCTGTGAAAACGACGCCTATCCGGCCCTCGATATGGCGGCGCTTCGCGGCAAGAAATGGAGCCCCTATGTGCGTATCATTCCGGTGCGCTGCCTGGGTTCGGTCAACGCCATCTGGGTGGCCGACGCCATGAGCAAGGGCGTCGACGGCGTCATGCTGCTCGGCTGCAAATATGGCGACGACTACCAGTGTCACTTCGTCAAGGGCTCCGAGATCTGCAACCGCCGCAAGGAAAACATCGCCGAGTCCTTAAAGCGCCTTGGCGTCGAGCCCGAGCGTGTGGAGCAGTATCAGGTCGCCATCGACGAATACGACAAGATTCCCGATATGATCGACCAGTTCATGGGCATGGTCCTCAAGATCGGTCCGAACCCGTTCAAAGGCTATTAGGAGGAAGGCTACATGTCGCACGCGGAACGCATCAAACCCGATCTGCAGTTCGTCAAGGACCTGCAGGCGGCCGGTGGCGAAGCAGTCAAGAAGTGCTACCAGTGCGCCACCTGCAGCGTGGCCTGCCCCTTGGCTCCGCCCGAAAATCCCTTCCCCCGCAAGGAGATGGTTTGGGCTCAGTGGGGGCTGAAGGATCGGTTCAATGGCGATATCGACATCTGGCTGTGCCACAACTGCCAGACGTGTTCGGAGCTCTGCCCGCGCGGAGCCCGGCCCGGCGATTTGATTTCGGCCCTTCGCAACATCACCTACCGTGATCTTGTGGAGCCGACCATCTTCGGCAAATGGATGAGTTCGCCCAAACATCTGCCCAAGCTGATCGCCATCCCGGCCGTGTTGTATCTGCTCATTTGGTTGTTCTCGGCCGGTTTTGGCCTGCCTGCTGGCGAGATCGTCTACGGCAAGCTCTTCCCCGGGGACTATACGATCGACCCCATCTTTGGCCTGGTCGCCCTGTTCGTGGCCTTCACGTTCTACAAGGGCGTGACCAAACTGTGGAAAGGGTTCGATAAAACCATCCCCACCACCCTGCATATCGGGGCGAAATCCAAAAAGCCGACCCTGATCGAATCGATCAAGGCCGTCGTTGTGGACGAGATCGCCACCCACGTGAAGTGGAACGAGTGCGGTAACGATAACACGGAGCGGTACAAGGGCCACTTGTCGCTGTTTTACGGCTTCGTTGCGCTGGCCATTGTCACGACCATCGTGGCGGTGTCCCACTGGGGCGGTTACGTTGTCCACTTCATCGCGCCGCTCGGGCATACGCCCATGCCGCTTTGGAGTCCGGTGAAGCTGCTGGCCAACGTCGGGGCCATTGCCCTGCTCTACGGCCTGACCATGCTGACCCGCCGCCGCATTAATGCCGACCCCGCCAAGTCCAGCTCGTCGTATTACGACTGGTATTTGCTTGGAGTCATCTGGGCCGTCGCTGTGACGGGCCTGGGCGCGGAAATCTTCCGCCTGGCCGGCGTGGCCTCCTTGGGCTACCCGACCTATTACCTGCACCTGATCGCGGTGTTTATGCTGTTTGCCTATTTGCCCTGGTCCAAACTCGGGCACTTGGTCTACAGAACGACGGCGTTGGTTTACGCCCACCAGGCTGGGCGTCTCCCCTTGAAACGTGAAGAAGAAAAGATTTTCATGGTCTAATAAAGGAGGCTACCATGGCTGAAGCGCGCAAGGTCTTCCCCATGAACGCGTTCGTGTCGTACCTCAAGGGGATCGACAAAGAAGGCAACAAGAAAGCCGTGGCTGAAATGGTCGGCTTCATGGCCGGCATGGAAATTGATGCGGAATTGGCTCCTTTCGCCGCCGCATTGGCCAAGGCTTGGATATACGAGCAGCATCCGGAACTGGTCCGCATGAGCGGCAGCGAGCTGGGTTCCACGGCGCAGAACGTGTCGGTGGCGATCCTGCCCCCGGATGTCGTGGCTGAGGTCAACGCCATTTTCGCCAAGTTGACCGAATACAAGAAGTCCAATGACGAGCTGTCTACCAAGCTCGAGACGACTGAGAAAGAGCTGGCCGAGAAGACCGCCATCTTAAAGGATGTCGAAGTCCGCATGAAGGCCGCTGAAGACAAGGCCAAACGCCTCGAAGCCTCTTCCAAGGACGAGGGCGAGAAGGTCATTGTGGCTTCCGAAACCAAGGTGGTCGAGTACATCGCCAAGGTCGACGAGCTGCTCAAGATGATTGAAGACGTCAAGAAAAACGGCGTGGTCACCGTCTCCAGCGGTGCCGCTCCGGCCGGCGGCGCTGCCGCGGGCACCGGCGAACCGGTGGTCGGCGGCGAGCCGTCTTCCGACTTCGGTTTCGGTTCCGACGCTTTCGCGACCGACAAGTGGTAAGAACAGCTTCGCGCTGATCGAAAAGGGAGGCCTCCGGGTCTCCCTTTTTTTTTACCCTCGGGGAGGGTCCGGGAGGGAGTCACTCCCTCCCGGCGGGGGCCTGGGGGCAGCGCCCCCTATCTCTTCTCTCCACTCTTTTCTCCACGCTCTCCTCCTCCCCCCGCCTCTTGCCGCCGTTTCATGGCTTCCTCCCGCAGTCTGGCCACAATGCTGTCATAGCCTTCCGGACGGTGTGGCCGCAGACAGAGCGTGCAATCCTTGACGCCCTGACGCACGACGGCCTCCCCGCCGCAGTCTTGGAGAAAGTAGAGCGGACAGAAACAGAACAGGCAGTTAAACGTCTCCCGGTCGGCCTGGGAATGGCAGGGAAAGTACTGGCAGGACGTGTTTTGGAAAAAGCGATGGCTGTTTTGCACGGAGTTCCTCCGAAAGGGGGCAAGAGGCATGACGCTTGCACAATAGGGTACGTTATCGTGAAGTCCGAAACACCGGGAACGCACCATGGCCATACAGACAACAAAATCCGCTGCCCAGGATTTTTTCAAGAAAGCCGACACCATAGCGCCTGGTTCGGGAAAGGCCAAACTTGACCCGAACTTCTTTAAGATGATGCTGCAAAGCGGCTATGGGATCAACGGCGAAGTGGGAAAGTCCAGTAAACTCACCATTCCCCGAGAGAATATGATCTCTGGCCTGGAGATGCTTGCGGGCAGCGAAGCCTCCGGCCAGGACGCGGCCCTGACCATGCTTGGGTATCAAACCGACGCCAAGGGTTTGACGGGCGGGGAGGGCGGCCTCAATATGTTTCAAGGCAACGCCCTGGCCACCTTGTCCCGCATCGCCATGGAACAGGCGGCTGAGGACAGCGGGGTGACGCCGACAGTCCCGGTCGCGGTTCCGGATACGGGATCCACCCTGCGTCGATCCGTTGACAAATCCTCCGTCCGCATGGCCGTCAATCCCTCCGCCCGCCACCCCGACGATCTGGGCCATTTGGGCCGCGTCGGCCAAACCAGCGGTCGGGGCGGTTTTACCAAGCGCGAGGAAGAGTTGTTGCTGGCCGTCGCCGGCGCGGAAAATATTTTGGCCGAATCCAACCGGGCCCAGGCCGTGAAAGAACAGGCCGTCGCGACGCGCAAGGTGCTGCCGTCCGCCTTGGAACGCAAGGCCGGACGCTTGAGCGCCCAATATGAATCCAACTACGAGATCGACTGTATCGGCTACGACAGCCGGGGCGGCACCTCGTACGGGCAATATCAGATTGCCTCCAAGACCGGGGCCATGGACTACTTCGTCCGCTTTTTGGAGGACAAGGCTCCGGATATCGCCAACAAGCTCAAAGCGGCCGGTCCCGCCGATACCGGCGGGCGCAGCGGCAGCATGCCGGCGACCTGGAAACAGGTGGCTTCGGCGGACCCCAAGCGGTTTGAAGCCTTGCAGCACGAATTCATCCGGACCTATAGCTACACGCCGGCGGTCAAGAGCATCGCGCTGACCACGGGCGTGGATGTCACCAACCGGTCCTATGCCCTGCGCGAAGTGCTCTGGAGCACCGCGGTGCAGCATGGGCCAGGAGGCGCGGAACGGATTTTCTCCCAGGCCATCGAAAAAGCGGAAGCCAAACCGTCTGGTCAGGATTTTGACAGAGAGGTTATCGAGGAAGTGTATCGGATTCGCGGTCAGAAGTTCTTCCGCCACAATAAACGGGTGCGCGAGGCGGTTCTGTCCCGGTTCCAGGATGAGAAGACCACAGCCATCGCGCTGTTGGACGGCGCTTCCGCGTAACGCGGACGGCCTGGGGTCGCCTGACAGGAGGCCCGCAACAGGGCGCGCAAGTTTTGAAGCCGCATGGGGTTTGGCGTACCAACGCTTTCCCCGGCGGCTTTTTTCGTTTGCAGTCCCGGGTGAGGCGGCTGTGGTTGCGGCAGTCCCAGGGCTTGTCTTTGCCGCAGTGTTCTTTTCAGATAGAGTGGGGCCCTATGCGGGGGAACGCAATGACGGACACGGTTTCTGGCGACGCCGCCCGAATGGCCGAGCGATTGGCCGCCTTGAAGCGGTGTTTTTCCCTGTCCCGGTTGATGACGGAATCCCTGGAACTGACCGAAGTCCTGGATCGGATTATGACCACCTCGCGACAAGCCTTGTCCGCCGAGGCGGCCAGCCTGCTACTGGTTGATTCCACGCCGGGACCGGGCCAGGGGGATTTGATTTTTACGGTGGCCCAAGGACCGGCCTGCGGGCAGTTGCAACCGGGGTTTCGTCTGGCTCCGGGCGCGGGTGTGGCCGGCTGGGTGGCGAGCCGCGGTGAACCGGTCTTGCTCGTCGACGCCTATGCCGATGCGCGCTTTTCCCAGTCCGTGGATCGATTGACCGGCTATCGCACCCGGTCCATGGTGTGCGTTCCGCTGTTGTACCGGGAGCAGGTCATCGGCGTGGCCCAGGGCATCAACAAGGAAGGCGGCGGCGTTTTTTCCCAGGACGACCTCGAAACGTTTTCCCTGCTGGGTGCCCATGCGGCGGTAGCCATCGTCAATGCCCGGTTGCATGCCGAGGCGTTGGTCAAGCAGCGCATGGATTTTGATATGGAGATTGCCGCCAGCGTGGTACAGGGATTCTGGCCCAAGGATACGCCGCCGATTCCGGGATTTGACGTGGCCGGGGTGAGTCTGCCCTGTGACGCCACGGGCGGCGACTATTATGATTATCTGCCGCGGGTAAGCGAGCGCGGGGAACCTGTCTGGCTGCTGGCGGTCGGCGACGTCACGGGGCATGGCATTCAGGCGGCCCTGCTGATGGCCAGCGTCCGGGCCTTTTTGCGGGCGCGGCTGCTTTCGGCCGGCGGGTTGTCAGACGTTGTTGGCGACGTCAACCGGCTGCTCCTGGCAGACGTGGGCGCGACCGGGCGTTTTATCACGCTTTTTCTGTTGGAATTGCGTCCGGACTCGGGCGTATTGCGCTACGTGCGGGCCGGCCATGACCCGGCCTTGCTCTACGATCCGGCAACCGACACCTTCGTAGAACTTGGCGGGCGGGGTATCCCACTTGGGATTGACGGCGACTGGCGTTACGAGGAATACGTGCTGGACGGGTTGTCGCCGGGAGCGATGCTGGTCTGCGGCACGGACGGCATCTGGGAGGCCCGCAGCGCCTGCGGCGAAATGTACGGCAAGGGGCGGCTGCGGCAAGCCCTGCGTCGGGCGGCGACCGGCAGTGCGGCGGCTGTGGCTCAGGCGGTGCTTTCTGATCTTGAGGCGTTCCGACAGGGGGAGCCCAGCCAGGATGACGTGACTCTGGTCGTCGTTACGGCCGTGTCGGACGCGAAGCCAATGGAGGTTGCATGAAGTACGGCTACGCCATGATTGTGGCGATCCTTTTGGGGCTGGCCCTTGGCGGCTGCTCCAAAGAAGACCCGAAGGGCTTTTCCAAGGTGGACTACAATAAGGACGGCAAGGTTATTTTCGAAGAACTCATCGTGGTCTATCCGGATTTGACCGTGGAGGAGTTTCTGGCCGCCGATGCGGACAACAATGGTTCTCTGGACGCCGCCGAATACCAGCGGTTTCGCGAGGCGCGGCAGTCCGGTAAAAAATTGAATGCTGCTTCCGCCGTTCCGGCGCAGCCTGCGGAACCGGCGAAAACCGGAGAACCGGCCAAGCCGGCCGGACAACCCTCCGTTTCCCCTGCGGCCGCTCCGGCTGCAACACCCGCGCCGGCTGGGACCCCCACGCCGGCGGCAACGCCCGCTGCGGCAAAGACGCCGGCGGCGGCATCGACCCCGGCGGACAATCCCGCCGAAGCGGTGGAAACCATCGAAGTCGGAGGAACGCCCCAGCCCGGCGCCGCCACCACGTATACGGTGGAACGCGGCGATACCTTATCCCGCATCGCCAAAAAATTCAGTGTGACGCCCAAGGCCATTATCGAGGCGAACACGTTAAAGAACCCTGACCGTCTGGAAGCCGGAGCCACGATCAATATTCCGGCTGCCGTTGAGAAAAAAGCGCCTCCGGCCGGCCACAAGCGTCGCTAGGCCGCATCAAGGATCAGACAAAAAAGCCGGGAGGCGAAACCTTCCGGCTTTTTTTGCGTCCCGGTCCCTTGAGCCATTTGAAAAGATATTTTGAAAACAGGGCCTTGCGTAAGAAAAATCCGGCTGCTGCGGCGGATGCGCCACGCTTCCCTTCTTGCCCGGTGAGGCAGCCATGGACGACGATTTGGGGGAAGCGGCAGAAATTATCCAGTTTGGGCAGCCGAGTAGTGCACAAACGGCGAATATTGCCTGGGGGGCCGTCGTTGGATTGGGCCGCCGGAAGAGTCCCGAAAAGCCCCTGCGTCCCGCCGGCATTGGGTATCCGATCTTTCCCTGGTGTTTTTCCCTGTCTGGCGGCTCGGGCGCGGTTTGCCGGGCGATGGTTTGCCGGAGGGAAAAGAGTGTCCTATTGAATCTGTAATATCCTGAATTATTGTAATTTTTTGTAAAACAAAAAGGGAATATTTTTCCAGGCATCTTCTTTGCATAATGTCGCTTGGCTGCTAGAGCCGAAGGAGAACGCCATGGACATTAATACAACATACGATAGCAAGACTCAGAAATTGAAAATTGCATCCGGTTCCGCCAGCAAGACGGGGTCGTCGACCGGGTCAAGCACTTCAACCTATAATTCTTCTACATCGTCAACTTCGAGCACGGACAGCACGTCGTGGTCGTCCATCGCCAAGGCGTTGAGCAATACCCAGACTGATTACATTAGCCCTATTTTGCAGTATAAGTCGCAAAATGAGATCTTGCAGCAGCAGCTGACAAAGTCGCTTGCTACGGCGATGACAAATCTCGGCATTGACACCACCCAGCCGATCACGTTGTCCCGTGATAGCTCTGGCAACGTGGTTGTCGATGGCGACAATGCGGACAAAGATAAAATTGAAAAGATGTTCAAAGATAATTCCACGTTGACGGAGGCCTTCAACACGTTGGCCGACAATAGCACCGTGTTGAAGAATATGACCAGCCAGCAGGCCGGGGCGTTGGTGCGCAGCAATGGCTATGCGGCCTATTTGCAGCAGCTGACCAGCGACTCGTCGTCGAGTGATTTTTTCATGAGCGTCATGAGCGGCGTGTCGAGCATCTATTTTAAGTAGGCGCGCCCTGATGTTGCCTTTCCCTTGGTGGGATGGGCTTGTGGTTGTGGAAGCGTTTTCCGGTCGCTCGGCCAGCTTGAGGCCCGACGGCACGTCGGGCCTCAAGGTCCAGGTGGGGCCTGCCTCACCTGGACGCCGGGAACCGGTCACCTCAAGCGTCGAGAATATACCACGCCACATCGCCGTCATCGGGACAAACCAGCGATGCCGGAATCTGCGGTTCAGGCCGGCCGGCGAGGACTTTGCCCAGCGGCATTTCCTTGCCTCGGGCGGCGGCCAGAAATAAAATTTGCCGGGCGGCATTGATAAGCGGCAGCGTGAAGGTCAATCGGCCAACGCGTGGCTCCGCTGTTGTCGGCGCGGGAACGGCCCGGATCAAGCGAATCTTTTCCGCAAGCGCCGGACTGTCCGGAAAAAGCGACGCCGTATGCCCGTCCGGTCCCAGACCGAGCAGGATCAGGTCGAACCGGGGGATCGCCTCGGGCGGACAGCCAAAGGCAGTGCGTATCTCTTCCTCATAGGTGACTGCGGCCAGCTCCGGCGGGGCGATTTCCACCGGCATCGGATGGATATTGCCGATCGGAATCGGGGCCGGGGTGAGCAGCAGGGGCGCGATGGTCCCGAAATTGCTTCGTCTGTCGCCAACAGGCACCAGCCGCTCGTCTCCCAGGAAAAAAAGCGTTGTCTCAAAGGGCGCGCCAAAGCCGCGTTCGGCCATCGCCGCGTAGAGCGGCAACGGCGTCGCGCCGCCGGCCAGGGCAATGGTAAACCGCCCACGGGCGGCCACAGCTTGTTTGGCCGCCTGCGTGACAAAGGCCAAAGCCGCTTCCAAAAGAGCCGTTGCGTCGGCAAACCGTTGGACTGGGCCGGGCATCACGGCACCAGCCCATGGGCTTTGAGCAGTTTTCCGGCCAGCGACGGTCCCCAGGTTCCGGCTTTATAGAGCAGGAGCCGTTCGGGTTTGGTATCGCGCAGCATCGGGTCCAAAAATTTCCAGCACAACTCCACGCCGTCCTGACGCCAGAAAAGCGTCTGGTCGCCAAGCATGCAATCCAGCAGCACTTTGGCGTAGGCGGTCAGGGCCGTTCCCTCGTATCCTTGGTAATAATTGAAGTTCATGGTTACCGGTCGCAGGCACATGGGCCCTGGCGATTTGGCCTGGAAGGTCAGGCTGACCTGTTCGTCCGGCTGAATGCGCAGGATCAACCGGTTGGCCTGGATGTGGTCGCCAAACAGTCCCCGAAACATGGAGTAGGGGATGGGTTTGAACTGCACGGCGATTTCCGTGCGTTTTTCCGGCAGCCGTTTGCCGGAGATCATATAAAAGGGCACGCCCTGCCAGCGCCAGTTGTCCACTTGGACCTTCATGGCGGCGAAGGTGGGCGTGGCGGAGTCGCCGGGCACGCCGGCCTCGTCGAGATAGGCCGGGGTCTTCGCCCCGTCGATCACGCCCGAGACGTACTGGCCAAGAACAAGGTTTTCGGCCAGATCCTTTGCGCTGAAGGGACGTAGCGCCCGAAACACCTTGGTCTTTTCATCGCGCACCAGATCCGCCTCGAAAAGTGAGGGCGGTTCGATGGCGCACAGGGAAAGCAACTGCATCATATGGTTTTGGAACATGTCCCGCAGGACGCCGAAGTGATCGTAGTACGAGGCCCGGTGCCCCACACCGAGGGACTCGGCGGCCAGGATGCTCACGGACTCGACGTATTGGCGATTCCACAGCGGTTCGAAGATGGCGTTGGCAAACCGCAGCATCAGGATATTTTGCACGGTTTCCTTGGCCAGATAATGGTCGATGCGAAAAATCTGGTGTTCGGCAAACCGGGTATGTAGGGCCTGTTCCAAGACGCGGGCCGTTTCCAGATCACGGCCAAAGGGTTTTTCGATGATCAGCCGGGAATACCCGTTGGTTTCCTCCGCCAGCCCGGCATGGGCCAGATTGACGGCAATGGCCTCATAGGCGGTCGGGGGAACGGCCAGATAGAAAAACCGGTTGCCGCCCAGGCCATGCGTTTGGGACAGCGTGTCCAGGGCGACGGCCAGGGCTTCAAAGGAGACCGGGTCGTCGTAGTGGACCTGCTGATAGGACAGGCGCGGGGCCAGTTTTTCCCAGAGGTCCGGCGGCAGACTGCCGTATTGCGTGGCGGCCTCGCGCATGCGTTCCCGAAAGGCCGCGTCATCAAGGGCGGTCCGACTGGCCCCGACCACCGCGAAGTTTTCCGGCAGATGGCCGCCGGCGCACAGCGCTGCCAGGGCCGGCATGAGCATCCGGGCGGTCAAATCGCCGGTGGCTCCGAAGATGACGGCCGTCACCGGCGCGTCTACCTGCTCGAAACGACAGCTTGCGTCAATATTCGCGGTTTCGGGGTTGCCGAGCACGACTTCGGCCAGGTTTTGACTTTGGGCCTCAGCCATTGGTGTCCCTCCTCTTGACGGCGTGTCCGCCGAACTGATTGCGTAGCGCCGCCAGCACCCGATCCTGGAAGGCGTTTTTCTGGCGCGAATGGAACCGTTCAAACAGCGACATCGTGATGACCGGGGCGGAGACGGCGTTTTCCACGGCCTGATCGACGGTCCACCGCCCTTCGCCGGAGTCGTCCACATAGGCTTCCAGGGATTCCAGGCGCGGATCGGCGGTAAAGGCCCGTTGGGCCAGTTCCAGCAGCCAGGACCGCACGACCGAGCCGTGGTTCCACAGGTCGCAAATGGCCGGGAAATCGAGTTCTTCCCCGAATTGCGAGGTGGCCAGGATTTCAAAGCCTTCGGCATAGGCCTGCATCATGCCGTATTCGATGCCGTTGTGGACCATTTTGACGTAGTGGCCGGACCCGACGGGGCCGGTGTGCAGGTTGCCGCCCGGACCGGTCAGGACGTCAAGGACGGGTGCCAGCGGTTCGACGACGTCGCGTTCCCCGCCGATCATGATGCAATAGCCCTCGGCCAGTCCCCAGATGCCTCCGCTGACGCCGGCGTCGCAGTATCGGATGCCGCATTTGCCGGCAGTGGCGTGACGGCGCTGGTCGTCGCGGAAATAGGTGTTGCCGCCGTCGACGATGGTGTCGCCCGAGGCGAGCAGGGGCAGAAGTTCTTCAATATGTTCATCCGTTGCGGCTCCGGCCGGCAGCATCAGCCAGACCACCCGGGGCGTCGGCAACAGGGCCACGAGTTCGGCCAGGGTCTCGGCCGCGCTGGCATTTTTCCCTTCTTCGGCAGCAAAATCCTTGGCTTTTTGCACCGTGCGGTTATAGGCCGCCACCTCGATGCCGCCGCGGGCCAGCCGTCTGGCCATGTTAAGCCCCATGCGCCCAAGACCGATCATACCGATTTTCATGTGGTTTCTCCGTTCGGGTTGGGCCCTCGCGGGCCGTGTGCGTCCCTGTGGGCGCGCCAGAAGGCGATGCCCCGCTTGGCCGCCAGGGGAAAAAGGCCAAGCAAAATAAATGAGACCAGCAATCCTGGCGAAAGGATGCCGGACAGGGAGTCAATTTTGCCGATCTGGGTGCCGGCGTTGACGTAGACAGCCGTGCCGGCCAGCATCCCGATCTGGGAAACGACGTAATACGTGCGCAGCGGCAAGGCCGTGAGGCCCATGGCCGCATTGACCACAAAAAAAGGAAACAGTGGAATAAGGCGCAGGGTGAAGAGATAAAAGGCACCTTCGCGGCGGATACCGGCGTCGATGGCGCGCAGTCGTGGTCCCATGCGCCGGACGATGGCCTCGCGAAAGAGCGTGCGGGCCAGGGCGCAGGCGGCGGTGGCCCCGATGGTGCTGGCAAAGGACACCAAGACAAGGGTCGGCCAAAAGCCGAAAAGTGCGCCGCCGCCCAGGGTCAGCACGGTCGCTCCGGGAAGACTGAGCGCGGCGACCGCGATATAGAGCAGGAAATAACCGGCTAAAAAACGGAGCGGCCAGGCGGCGTAATACCCGGCCAGGGCGTCACGGGATTCCTTGAATCCGGCCAGGGTCAGGGACCGGTCGAGGCCGAAGCCGAAAAAGGCCGCCGCCAGGGCCAGAAGGGCTGCGACGAGGAACAGTTTTTTCCAGGTCCGGTTCATACGGTGTCCTCGGCAAATTGGCTGCAATAGGCGTCCACGTCGAATTTGCGCCGGCAACCGCGTTCGTTCATATACCGCACCTGTCCAAAGATCGGCCGCGCGCCCCAGGGGCGGTCGTGCAAGCCGCCGACCGACCACAGGACGCCGACCACGCCGTTCGGGTCGCTTCCATCCAGGGCATACCGGTCGTTAAGAGACATGGCCGTGGCCAGGGCCGCTTCGGGCGAGGCCGACCATTCCAGGATTTTTTTGGCCCAGTACATCCGCATATAGCCGTGGATGCGGCCTTCCCGATGCAACTGCCGGGCGGCGGCATTCCACAGGGCGCTGTGGGTGGCGGCGGCTTCGAAGGCCGGCCGGTCATAACAATACGGTCGTGGGTCGTCGGCGTGGGCGGCCAGGGTCTTTCGGGCCCAATCGGGCAAGGCGGCCCAGAGAGCGTTGGCCGGTGCGTAGTGGCAGAAGTTGTCGGCCAGTTCCCGGCGCACGAGCAGTTCTTCCAAAAAAGCGTCGGCTCCGTCCGGGGCCCGGCCTTTGGCGGCCAACGCGGTCAGGGCCGCCCGCTGGGGGGCCAACTGGCCGAAGTGGAAATAGGGCGACAGCCCGGAAGTGGCTCCGGCCATCGGATCATTGCGGCGGGCGGCGTAGTCGGACAGGCGGTCGGTTGTGAAGGCGGCCAGGGCCTTTTGGGCGGCGGCCGCTCCGGGCGTTTGGCTCGCAACCGGGGGCACGGCGGGATCGGCCGTGAGGGTCTTTGTGGTTGCCGGCCAGTCCAGCGGGGGACAATCGGTCAGGTTGGCGGCCGGGAAGACCGGCAACTCGGGAAAGGGCTCCAGAAATTCGGCCAGGAGACGATGGATTTTGGGACGAAACGTGGCGGCGGCGTATTCCCGCTTGGGCGAGACCACAAAGCACGGCGCAACATTGTGGGCGTCGACTTCCAGAAAGGTTCCGGCAAAAGCGGCGACCACGCTGTTTTTCGACGCTTCCTGATCGGGCAGGGGGAGAAAGTCCGTCAGGCAGGTTCCGGCTTCGACCCGGGCCAAAACCTGCGGGACGGTGACGACCGGATCGCCGATCGCCAGAAGCAGCGGAATATTGTGTTCCCGCAAGGCGGCTTCGGTTTCGGCCAATCCGGCCAGCATAAAGGCGATGTGGCGGGCCGTGTTCCCCGGGGCGGTCGGGGACAGGGCAAAAAGCACAGAGAGTGGCGCGTTGTCGCGTCCGGCCTGTTCGGCGGCGGCGAGCAAGGCCCAGTTGTCCCCGGCCCGTTGGTCCCGGCGCATCCAATAGACGACGCTCCCCTTGGCAGGGGATTTTTCGGATAAGGACCGGACGCGCGCAGGATGGACCAGCATGCTCTCCTTGTAGGCGGACAGCCGGGCCTTGGCAACCTATGCGCCGGTTTTCTTTACTTCCTCCCACAAGGCGTTTTTGTCGTCGAGAGACAGGGCGTTGAGGTCCTGGCCGCGTTGTTTGGCCAGGGCTTCCATGCGCGCGTAGCGAGACAAAAATTTATTGTTGGCCGCATCCAGGCAGGCGTTGGCTTTCAGGCCCAGCCGCCGGCCGTACTCGGTCAGGGTAAACAGGTAATCGCCGAACTCCTCGGCCATGGCGTCCGCGTCGCCCGAGGCCACGGCGGCCTCGAATTCGGCCCGTTCGTCCAGCAGACTGTGGTGCATGGCGGCGTCGTCGGGCCAGGTAAACCCGGACCGGGCGGCCTTGGAGTGGATGCGATAGGCCCGAAGCAGGGGCGGCAGGGCGGCGGGAAGCGTGGCGAACAGGCTTTGGTCGCTGCCTTTTTCGGCCCGCTTGATGCGTTCCCAGTTGCGCAGCAGTTCTTCGCGGTTGGCGATCTTGAGGTCGGCAAACACGTGGGGGTGACGGCGGATCATTTTGGCCGCCGCGCCTTCCAGGGCTTGGGCCAGGGTGAAGTCGCCGCGTTTTTGCGACAGGGTGGCCACAAACAGCAACAGAAACATCACGTCACCGAGTTCTTCGGCCACACCGGCCGGATCTTTCGAGCGGATGCTGTCGACCAGTTCGAAGGCCTCTTCGATGATATAGTCGCACAGGGTGATCGGCGTTTGCGTCTTATCCCAGGGGCAGCCGTCCGGCCCAAGCAGGTCGTCGAGCACGCCTTGCAGGTGGGCCAGGGCTGTGGCGTCGGCAGAAGATGGTGTTGTGGATGTTTCGTTCATGATCATGCTCGTTTTTTTGCAGCCGACGGGCCGAAAATTTATTGGGGCGCGGGATGCGGGGTGTCGGCGGCTGTTTTGGGGGCGGGTTTGTTGTCCGCCTGTTCTTTTCGGGGTTCGGCGCGGCCGGGCTCTGTCGTCTTTTTCTCCGTGTCCGGCCGGGCTTGTGCGTTTGGCCGTTTTTCCGCTTCGGGCGCGGTTTGGGGCGCAGGTTTCTTGTCCGGCGCGGCCGGCTTTCTTTCCGAAAGCGGTCGGGTAATGGCTTCCGGCAGATCCTTTTTGCCCATATTGCGTAACTTATCGTTGATGTCCGGGGGAATGTAATGGACCAGTTTGGCGCTATATTGTTCAAGCGCCGGCACCAGCATCGAGCCTTTGAGGAAATCCGGCTCCGGCAGGGCCAGATGGAGCAGATACAACAAGACGGCCGTCAGGATCATGCCTTTGAGTAATCCGAAAGCCCCGCCGAACATCCGGTCCGCCCACTGGGTCATGGTGATTTTGACGATGCCGGAGATGGCCAGGGCCAAAAACCAGACCCCGAGCAGGGCCGTGGTGAAAATAAGCAGATAGGCGGCCGTATCGGCGTAGTTGCCGGAGATGTAACGGGTCAGATGGGGGGCCAGAAGTTTGTGATAGGTTCCGGCGCAGTAAAAGCCCATGACCAGAGCGGCCAGGGAGCCCACTTCCTTGACCAGGCCGCGCAGGTAGCCCCGCAGGCCGAAAAAAAGCCAGAGAATGGCCAGGGCCAGATCAGCAATATTGAGCGTCTGCATGTGGTTTTGAAGGCTTGCGATTGGTTGATGCTGTTCGCGCCCCCGCGGCCTTGTAGCAGAAGCCCTGCCAAAAACCAAGCCAGACCGGTCGCCCTTCCGCCCTTGTCCGGGACCGGCGAAGCCGCTAGACAGGGCGAAAAAGGAAAGGATTGCCCGATGGAAGAACAGGTGCTGCTCCCCACGGATATTCACGCGTTTCTGGTCGGGCGGGTGCTTGGCCAAACGGAACTGTTACAACGCATCAGCGTTTCGCTGTACAAACACATTCATAGTCTGCCCGCGCCCAATGTGTTGCTGATCGGCAACTCCGGCACGGGCAAAACCACGCTCATGCAGTCCATTGCCGATTTTTACGATACCTACGAGCAGCTTTCCCGCTTTCGGGTGATGATTATCATCAACGCCAATACCCTGGCCGCCGAAATCGAGGGCGAGGACCGCACCACCCGGCTGTTTCGCAAGCTGGAAGCCCGGGCCAAGGTGCTTCTGGGGTCCGGACTGACGGCGGCGGAGCTGAAAGAATATCTGGAAAACGCCACGGTCTGCGTCGATGAGGTGGACAAGATTTCCGGGCGTATTTCCGGCAAGGCCAATGTGGAAGGCATCACCACCCAGTATGCGCTGTTGACCCTGCTTGAGGGCGAGCAGTTTCTCTACCGGACCACCCTGTTGCAAGACGGGCAGGAGGTGGAGGTGGATCTGCCCCTGGATACGGGCAAGCTGCTCTTTATCTGCGGCGGGGCCTTCGAGGAGCTTTACGATCAGGTCTACAGCACGCTCGTCAACCGCCGCGACGACCGCCGGCTCAAGGAAGTGTCCGAAGTGGAGCGCAAGGCGGATGGTTCGGTGTCGGTGCGCACCGTGGCCCGCTTCAAGCTGCGCGACTATCTGCGGCTGGCCGATTTGTTCGTCTACGGCATGATGCCGCAGTTTATTTCGCGCTTCGGGTCCATTGCCATGCTGGAGGAGCTGGGGCGGGACGAATTGCGCCAGATCCTTGTCGGCGCAAGCAATTCGCCCCTGCGCTTGTGTCTGGAATATTTCCGCCACATGGGCATCCGGCTGCTGGTCACCGAGGAGGCCTTATCGGCCATTGCCGACGGCGCGACCAAAAACAGCCGCATCGGGGCGCGGGCGCTGCGGGAGATCTTTAACGGCCTGATTGCCGTCCATGAGTTCGACCCCTGCCACTCGCCACAGTTTTGCCAGACCGACAAGGGGCCGACCCTGACGATCGATCAGAAAACCGTGACCGACTATCTGGCCCGGATGGAATAACGGACGTCGCCCCGATCCGGGGGGCGTCCGTAACATGAATTCGGTTTTTTATTTTCTATAATGATATGATATTATTGTTTTTATGCGCAAAGAGCATTGCCGTCTGTTGTGGATGCGGCGTTAGCCGGCGACCGGAGGTTTTTCCGGCCGGGCCACGAGCATGATGTCCTCGCCAACGGGTTCGACGGCGGAAAATCGAAGCCCGGTTGCGCTGTTCATGCGCTGCACGACCAATCCGGAAAAGCCGGAGAGGGACAGGGCGTCGCCGAGCACCTTGGGGGCGTAAAAGACGACCAGTTCGTCCATAAGGTTCTGGGTGAGCAGGGTTCCGGCCAGTCCGCTGCCGCCTTCGCACAGCACGGTATAGACATTGGCCTCGCTGCGCAGCCGGGCCAGTCCGGGCAGCAGATCCAGGATGCCGTTGCGTTCGGGCAGTCCCCAGACCCGCACACCCCGGGCCGTCAGCTCCTTGCCGGTTTGGGAGGCCACGCCGGCGGCGTTGGTCAGGAAGACAAGTTGTTTCGGACGGTCCTGCACCAGGGTCAGGGGCGCGTCGGGCGCGGGCAGCTTCCGGGTGACCACCACGGCCAGCGGCTGGGGATTGTTGGCCAGGGGATTGTCGGCTTCCAGGCGGTGGGTGAGCTGGGGATTGTCGGCACGCAGGGTACCGCCGCCGATCAGGATGGCCTGGGAGCAAGCCCGCATGACGTGGACCCGGGTCCGCGAGGCGCTGCCGCTGACCCAGCCCGCATCGCCCGTGCGCGTGGCGATGCGCCCATCAAGGGTCATGGCCAATTTGACCGTCACATACGGTCGTCCCAGGGTTTTCCACACCACGAAATCGGCAATGGCGTCGCAGCACTCGCGTTCCATGACGCCGATGGTGACGTCCACGCCGCCCTGCCGCAGCAGTTCCGCCCCGCCGCCGGCTTCGGGATTGGGGTCCAGGCAGCCAATGACCACCCGGACAACCCCGGATTCCAGCAGGGTGCGTGAACAGGGCGGGGTTTTGCCGAAATGGTTGCACGGCTCAAGGGTCACATACATGGTGCCGCCGGTCACGGCGATCCCCTTGGCCTCGGCGTCGCGCAGGCATTCCACTTCGGCGTGGGGGCCGCCGAACACCTTATGCCAGCCCTCGGCCACAATGGCCCCGTCCTTGACCAGGACCGCGCCTACTTTGGGGTTTGGCGTGGTAAAGCCCCGGCCGCGTTCGGCCAGCTCCAGAGCCCGGGCCATGAAGGTTGCATCATTTGTCGTCATAGTCGCCTTCCATGCATTCAAAGCCGATGCCGGCTTCGGCGATCATCCCCGCCGACAGCGGGTCGGGATAGCCCTGGCTGAAGTAAATGTGGCTGACCTGGCAGTTGACCAGCATTTTGGTGCAGATCAGGCACGGCTGGGTGGTGCAGTAAATGGTCGCGCCGGCGATGGAAACGCCGTGCAGCGCGCATTGGATGATGACGTTTTGTTCGGCGTGCAGGCCCCGGCACAGTTCATGGCGCTCTCCCGAGGGGACATGCATCTGTTCGCGCAGGCAGCCGATATCCAGGCAGTGTTTCGTGCCCGAGGGGGAGCCGTTGTAGCCTGTGGCCAGGATGCGGTGGTCCTTGACGGCCACGGCTCCGACCTTGCGGCGCAGGCAGGTGCTGCGTTCGGCCACAAGGTAGGCGATGCGCATGAAGTATTCAGGCCAGGGAAGGCGTTTGTCCATGGTGTACGACTCCGGGAGGGAAGAAAATCAAAAAAACTTTGCGGCAACATCGGGCCGGCGACAGAGTGTCCCACAGGACGGGGATGCGTCAAGGCGCACTGGCCGGATGCGCTTGCAAATCCTCCTCCACATAGCGGATTGCGGCCTCAAGCAGGACGGCGCGGGGGTAATGATTTTTGGTGAGCAGCGTTGCCGCGAGGAACGGATTTTTTTGGGCGAACGGCATGGCCACGGCCAGATGATCGGCATTGGGATAGCCGAGCAGGGTGGAGCCGGGGATGATGGCGTCCGAGCAGAGCACAAGGCTGTCATTGAGGGGATCGGTCCGGCTGAGGACAGCGTAAAAAGGCTTGAGAATGGCAGAGATGTCTTCCGGTTTGGCGAAGGCAGCCAGGGAATAATACCGGACGGCCGGGGGCAGGGGATGTGTGGCCAGCCAGCGCAGCCGCGCCGGGCGGCGGAGACTGTCCACGGCCTCGGTGCCCTGTCCTTTGGCGCAGGACGACAGTTTGAGCGATTCGGCCAGTTCGACCAGGGACTGCGGCACGACGTCCGCGATGGGCGAACCGTTGACCGCCCCGGCAACGCTGACGACGGCGAGCACCCGCCTGGTCAGTTCGGGGAAGGCGACCAGGGCTTCCAGACTATCGACCGTGCCCTTGGAATGGGTGACGAGGATGATTTTTTCCGATTCCGGTCTGGCCAGGATGGCGTCGCGGACGATGCCCGCGTTGCGCTCGCTGCTTTGCCGTCCCCGCGTCTGGATGTAGCCGGTTTTATAGCCCTGGGCCTGCAAATTGGCCACGCCGTCCTCAAAGGCCTTGGATTTGTCGGCAACGCACTCGGCCAAAAGGCCGGGCACGATCAGAACGGTCAGTCCGGCGGTGGATTTCCCCAGCGAAACGGGCGTCCCGGCGCCTGCCGGTTCCCCGGCCAACCGCCACAGGGCGTCCTTGCCGTCCATGGGGCGGGCGTCGGGCAATTGCGCGCCCCGGGCGTTGGCAACGGCGTCAAAAAGTTCCCGGAAGCGGCCGCGCCCATCGGTGATGCCGGCTTCTGCGGTGGCCAACAGGATCGAAGGCGGAACCGCCGCAGCATTGAAATGCGCCGGCATGGCGGAACAGGCCACGAGGCCGAGACTGGCGGCCATGGCCGACAGCCCGTGGCGCACGTGCGTTTTTATCCGGGACAGCCGGGCGGTCGAAAAAGGGCCGGGAAGCGCCGGGTCACGGGGGGGATGCGACAGCATGGGACGTCCTTTCCTTGGCCGCGCGACCGGAGCGGCGGGAGTTGGTGTGAGGCCGGGTATGCGCCAAACCGCAGGAAGGCTGTTTTCTAAGCCGGGCCGCAGACGGCTGGCAAGGCCTGCGGTCTGGCTGTTTGCCGCGTCCCGGCAGTGGGGACAGGGCTGTCAGGGACGGACCGCTGCCCTTGACGTGTGGCGGCGACGCGTCAATAGTCTGCCATGGACCGGGTATGGGCCGGTTTTTCGCTTTGGCGGGAGGCCGTCTCCTCTGGACGGGAAAAGGAGAAGAATATGGCGGACCAAACAAGTGAATGGAAAAGAAACGCCGTCATAACGGCATTTTTGCGGGATGTTCGCGGGGGAATTCCGGCTGCGGCGCTGCAATTGGAATTGATCGACTTCGTTTTGCACTCCTGGTTGGAGCGTCCCCGGTGCATCCTTGATCTCGGTTGCGGCGATGGCATATTGGGGCGCTTCCTGATGGATCGCAATCCGGAACTGCGCTGTATCTTTGCGGATTTTTCAGATCCCATGCTGGAAGCGGCGCGAAAACAGCTTGCCGGCAACCCGCGCGCGACGATTGTCAAAGCGGATTTTTCCTCGCCGGACTGGTTGGAGGCCATTGGAACCCAGGAGCCCCTTGATGCGGTGGTGTCCGGATTTGTCATCCACCATCAACCCGACCACAGAAAACAGGCGCTATACGCGGAGATTTTCAAGCGACTCCAGACCCGCGGCGTGTTTCTCAATCTGGAGCAGGTGGCTTCTCCAACCGTGGCTGTCGAAGAATTGCATCACGAATATTTTATTGACTGTATTTATGCCTTTCAAAAGGAAACCAACGGGGCGGCCTCGCGTGACGCCATTGTGCAGGCCTACGCCACACGGCCCACCCGGCATGAAAATATCCTTGCCTCTGTCGAGACACAATGTGACTGGCTGCGCGACATCGGATTTATGGATGTGGATTGCTTCTTCAAAATTTTCGAATTAGCGATTTTTGGCGGCCGCAAGCCCTAGCCCGGACTCGGGAGACCTGTCCCCGCACCCCTGGGCTTTTGGGGAAGGCCGACCTCTGGCCATGCCCTGGGTTGGAGGACGGTTTTGTCCGTTGCCACGCTCCAGACGCGCGGCAAGGCAACGCTGGCAATTTTTCCAGACGGGTGCTGGACGCCCGTTGACGCAATTACAGCAGAACAGCTTTTGGAGAGTTTTTCACATGGGGATGCAGCAAGAAGGCGGCAAAGGAAATGCTTTCACACGGATGGCCGGGTGTGGCCGCTCCCTGGAGGCGCAAATCCAGGACATCCGAACCTATGGCAATCATGGGGCCAGCCCGGTTTTACGGGCCATGACGCTTGACGCCAATGGGATTGCCAAGCCCGGGGACACGGCGGGACTGTGCCTCATGTTCGGCTGCTATCGGCCCTTTAGCACGCCGTATGTCCTGCGGGACGTCGTCCGGCTGCTGGATGGACTGCAACTGGATTATACGTGGCTCGAAAAGGAGTACTGCTGCGGCCTGCCGCTCCTGCCGCAGATCGAGGCCGCAGATCGGGCGGCCGGTCTGACCATGGTTCGGGAATTTATCGGGAACAATCGCGAATTGGCCCGGAACAAGGGCGCGGACAAACTGGCCTATTGCTGTGCGGGCTGCGCCCATATCGCCAAGGGGGCGTTTCCCGAGGCGCAGGAAGCGCACGCCTATATCCTCGATATTTTGCTGGATGCCCTGGAAGCCCGGCCGCTTCGCGTGGAGCCTATGACCATCGCCTCTTTTGAGGGCTGCCATACCTCCTATCGGACGTCCTTCCCGGAGACAACACTTGATTGGAACCGCTACCGACGCTTTCTCGATACCATCGAAAATTTAACCGTTCTCGATGTGCCCAACACGATGTGCTGCAAAAAACAGGCGGACGCCATCGTCGAGACGGCGGTGCAACACGACGTCGACGCGCTTGTCTGCGCCTGTTCCGGGTGCAATGTCGCAATCAGAAAAGCGGGGCGCGGCAAACTCCGGGTGATGAGCTACCCGGAATTGCTCGTCCAAAGCGCCATGCTGCCCACCATTTGACCTGCCCAGACCCAAACGACAACGGGGCCGGGTCGGCATTCCGCCAACCCGGCCCCGTTTTTTCCCCCTGTTACGGGGTCCGGGGGGATTATCCCCCCGGCGGGGTGGTCGGGAGGGGCAGCGCCCCTCCTCTCCCCTTCTTATCCTAATTTCCTCTCCCCCTACCACGCGAACAGCGGGAAGGACTTGGCAAAGGGCTGCACTTCTCGACGGATTTCCTCGAGCTTGGTCTCGTTGGTATTGGCCTTGATGGCCGCATCGATCCAGGACACCACCTGTTCGATGTCGGACTCGACCATGCCACGGGTGGTCAGGGCCGCCGTCCCAATGCGCACGCCGGAGGTGACGAAGGGCGAACGCGTCTCAAAGGGTACGGTGTTTTTATTGACGGTGATGCCGGCCTTGTCGAGGGCATGCTCGGCGTCCTTGCCGGTCACGTCCGTATTGGTCAGGTCGACCAGGACAAGGTGGTTGTCCGTGCCGCCGGACACCAGATCGTAGCCGAGAGCCAGCAGGCCCTTGGCCAACGCCTGACAGTTCTTGATGACCTGTCCCTGATAGACCTTGAAGGCCGGCTTCAGGGCTTCCCCGAAGGCCACGGCCTTGGCGGCGATGACGTGCATGAGCGGGCCGCCCTGGATGCCGGGGAAGATCTGGGAATTGAGCGACTTGCCGTTCGCCTCGGAGGACAGGATCAGGCCGCCGCGCGGACCGCGCAGGGTCTTGTGCGTGGTCGAGGTGGTGTAGTGGGCGTAGGGCACCGGCGAGGGATGGTGGCCCGTGGCCACCAGACCGGCGATGTGGGCCATGTCCACGACCAGCTGGGCGCCGACGGCGTCCGCGATGGCCCGGAAACGGGGGAAGTCGATGATGCGCGGATAGGCGCTGGCCCCGGCCATGATGACTTTGGGGTGGTGTTCTTTGGCCAGACGCTCGACCTCGTCGTAGTCGATGGTGCCGGTCTCTTTGCGGACGTGGTACGAGACGATGTTAAACAGTTTGCCCGAGAAGTTGACAGGCGACCCATGGGTGAGGTGTCCGCCATGGGAAAGATCCATGCCGAGCAGGGTATCGCCGGGCTTCATGGCGGCGAAGTACACGGCCATGTTGGCCTGGGAGCCGGAGTGGGGCTGCACGTTGGCGTATTCGGCGCCAAACAGGGTCTTGACCCGGTCGCGGGCCAGATCCTCGGCAATATCCACATATTCACAGCCGCCGTAGTAGCGTTTGCCGGGGTAGCCTTCGGCGTACTTGTTGGTGAGCACGCTGCCCTGGGCCTGACGCACGGCGGTGGAAACGAAGTTTTCCGAAGCGATCATTTCGAGCTTGCCGGTCTGGCGCTCGATTTCCAGACAGACGGCCCGACCGACTTCCGGATCGGCGATGAGCAATTCTTCCATGGCGCTAACCCTCGTAAAACGGTCGGGGGGAGACTCGCTTTCGAGCATCCCCCCGTTTATGATTACTATATGGGGCTACGTGCCCTGTCCTGTCCCTATTCGACGAAGGCCTTCAAAAGGATACAGGCGTTGGTGCCGCCGAAGCCGAACGAGTTGCTCAGGACGTTGCCGACAGAGGTCTTCCTGGACGTATTGGGGGTATAGTCCAGGTCGCCGCAGAGCGGGTCGGGCGTGTCCAGGTTGATGGTGGGCGGAATGATGCCTTCCAGGATGGTCTTGACGCTCATGACGGCTTCGATGCCCCCGGCCGCGCCGAGACAATGGCCGATCATTGACTTGTTGGCGGTGATGGACACGTTTGCGGCGTGGGCGCCGAGCACCACCTTGATGGCCCTGGCCTCGGCCAGATCGCCAAGGGGGGTCGAGGTGGCATGGGCGTTGATGTGGGCGACCTCGGACGGGTCCATGTCCGCTTCGCGGATGGCGGCCCGCATGGCCAGCACCATGCCTTCGCCGTCTTCCGGCGGGGCGGTCATGTGGTAGGCGTCGCCTGATGCGCCGAACCCGGCCACTTCGGCCAGAATGCGGGCGCCCCGGGCCTTGGCGTGCTCCAGGGATTCGAGCAGGACCAGTCCGCAACCCTCGCCCATGACGAAGCCGTCCCGGTCCACGTCAAAGGGACGCGAGGCCTTGGTCGGATCGTCGTTGCGGGTGGACATGGCCTTCAAGGCATTGAAACCGCCGACGGCCAGCGGGGTGATGGTCGATTCCACACCGCCGCAGATGGCGGCGTCCACGCGTCCGAGCTTGATATCGGAATAGGCGTAGCCGATGGCGTGCGTGCCCGAGGCGCAGGCCGAGGTGGGGCAGAGATTGGGACCCTTGGCGCCGGTGGCGATGGACACCTGGCCGGCGGCCATGTTGGCAATCATGGTCGGGATGAAAAAGGGCGAGACGCGTGAGGGCCCCTGGGCCAGCAGCTTGCTGTGGGTGGCTTCGAGGGTTTCGAGGCCGCCCAGGCCGCAGCCGATAATGACGGCCACGCGGGCCGCTTCTTCGGGATCGATTTTGTAGCCCGCATCCTCCATAAGCATCATGGCGGCGCTGAGGGCGAAGATGGTGAAACGGTCCACGCGCTTGGCGAGCTTGGCCGGAACATAGGGCTTCTCGTCGAAGTCCTTGACCTCGCAGGCAAAGCGCGTGGCATAGGCCGACGCGTCAAACCTTGTGATGGGGGCCGCGCCGGAGACGCCGGCCACAAGGTTTTTCCAACTGGCGGCCAGGTCGTTGCCGATGGGGGTGATGGCCGAAAGGCCTGTAACGACTACCCTATTCAAGGTCATGGTGCATCCGTCCGCGGCCGGGGCGGGCCTTTGGCGCGCCGCCCCGGTCCGACTGGGCGTTTTAGGCTATTCGCCCTTTTTCTTTTCGATAAAGGAAATGGCGTCCTGGACCTTCTGGATCAACTGGGCATCCTCGTCGGAGATCTCGACGCTGAATTCTTCTTCCATGGCCATAATCAGCTCGGTGAGGTCCAGGGAATCCGCGCCGAGGTCATCGACGAACTTGGCTTCCGGAACGACCTCGCCGGCATCCACGCCGAGCTGATCCACAATGATCTCTTTGACTTTTTCCGCGACAGACATGGTTTCCTCCAAGTAATGATGACCGTATAACGTTCCGCTTACATGTACATGCCGCCATTGATGCCAAGCACCTGTCCGGTGACATAGGCAGCCTCGTCACTGGTCAGGTAGGCCACGGCGGCGGCGATTTCTTCAGGAGAAGCGGCGCGTTTGAGCGGAATGCGTTCGCTCAACGTCGCCTTGACGGTATCGGGCAATCCGGCGGTCATGTCGGTTTCGACAAACCCCGGGGCCACGGCATTGACGGTGATATTGCGCGCCGCCAGTTCCTGGGCGGCGGACTTGGTCAGTCCGATCAGGCCGGCCTTGGCGGCGGCGTAGTTCGCCTGTCCGGCGTTGCCGGTCTGGCCCACCACCGAGGTGATGTTGACGATGCGGCCGGCGCGGCGTTTCATCATGATTTTGGCGGCCTCGCGCAAACAGGCGAAGGCGCCGATCAGGTTGACGCGGATAACGGCCTCGAAGTCTTCGTCCTTCATGCGCACCAGCAGCCCGTCGCGGGTGATGCCGGCGTTATTGACCAGGACGTGCAGATCGACGCCTTTCAGATGTTCGGCAAAAAAAGTCGTCACGGCGTGGGAATCGCCGGTATCGAGAGCCAGAGCCCGGGCTTTGCCGCCGGCGGCCGTAATGGCGTCCACCACGGCGGCAGCCGCTTCAGGCTTGCTGACATAGGTCAAGAGGACATCGAAGCCGTCGCGGGCCAAGCGGGCGGCAACGGCCGCGCCGATACCCCGAGACCCGCCGGTGATCAAGGCCGTACGCATTGGAAAGCTCCTTGCCGCGCTCGGGTTTTGAGTCCCGAATCGCGTAAACGGAAGGTTTTCTGGGTCGGGGCGGACAGCTTTTTCCCGCAGTATGCGGGCAGGGCGATACCGTAGCCGAAACACCCCGCAACATCAAATGCGTTTTCCGCTTGCCCTTAAAACTGCACCAGGGCCGCTCCCCAGGTAAAGCCGCCGCCGAAGACGGACAGCAACACTTTGGCGCCGGGCTGGATGCGACCGGTTCCCTTGGCCTCGGCCAGGGCGATGCCGACGCTTGAGGCCGAGGAGTTCCCGTAGCGGTCAATGGTGATGACACACTTTTCCTCGGGCACCGAAAGCTTTTTGGCCACGGAGTCGATGATGCGCAGATTGGCCTGATGCGGAACGAGCAAATCGATATCCGCCGGTGTGGCGTCGCTGGCGGCGAGGACTTCCTCACAGACGGCGACCATGCTGCGCACGGCGTTTTTAAAGACTTCCGGGCCGGCCATCTGGACAAAAAAGTTTTCATCCACCACATCGCCGAGCTTCATGGGGTAGCCCGAGCCACCGCCTTTGACCGTCAGAAGCTGGCCAAGGGAGCCATCGCTGTAAAGCCGGGCGTTGACGATCCGGCCCGCGCCGGGAGCAGGCTGGCCGGTCAGGATGGCCGCGCCGGCCCCGTCGCCAAACAGCACGCAGGTGCGGCGGTCGGCCCAGTTGGTGCGCGAGGTCAGCACTTCGGCGGCGCACAGGAGCACCTTGGCTTCGGGATGCAGGGCAATGATGGCCCGGGCGGTTTCCAGCCCGTAGACGAAGCCCGAACAGGCCGCATTGATATCCTGGGCGAACTTGCCACGAATGCCGAGTTTTTCTTCCAGCAGGCAGGCCGCCGGGGGGCAATAGAAATCCGGGGTAAGGGTGCAGATCAGAATATGGGTCAACTCGTCGGCATCCATGTTGGCATCGGCCAGGGCGGCGCGGGACGCCTGAAGGGCCAGATCGCTGGTGGCTTCGCCGGGGGCGGCCATGCGGCGTTCTTTGATGCCGGTGCGCGAGGTGATCCATTCGTCGGAAGTTTCGACGAGCTTTTCCAGATCGGCGTTGGTCAGCACCTTTTCAGGCACATAGTAGCCAAGGCCGCAAATATAGGCGTCTTGTTTCATGAAGGGGGTGGGGTGCGTGTCAGCTTTGGTCGTTGGCGGCCTGCCGGCGGGTGCCGGCGAGGTCGATGTTCTTGGCCACGGCTTCGGACAGGTGATCGTTGGCTTCCATCGCCACAAAACGGGCAGCCATGCGCACGGCGCTCGACATGGCCTTACTGTTTGATGCCCCGTGGCAGATGAGGCAGATGCCCTTGAGCCCCAACAGAGGCGCTCCGCCGTATTCGGCGTAATCAACCAGTCGGGAAAATCGTTTAAGGGCGTTTAAGGCCAGCATGGTGCCGATTTTGCCGAAAAAGCCGCGTCGCAATTCGCCTTTGAGCAGGCGTCCCAGCGACGAGGCCAGTCCTTCGGCCTGTTTGACGACCACGTTGCCGACAAAGCCGTCGCACACAACGACGTCCACTTTGCCGGTGAAGATGTCGCGCCCCTCGGTGTTGCCGATGAAATGAAGCGAACTGAGGCGCAGCAGGTCAAAGGATTCTTTGACGAGCTGGTTGCCTTTGCCGGACTCCTCGCCGTTGGAGAGCAGGGCCACGGTCGGATTTTCCCGGCCAAGCATGGTCTTGGCCAAGACCGATCCCATGACGCCGAACTGGAGCAGGTGGAACGGCTTGCAATCCACGTTGGCCCCGACGTCGATGATGACGCAGTGGGAGCGTTCGGTGGGCATGAAGGTGGCGATGGCGGGACGGTCCACCCCCGGCACGCGGCCGATGGTGAACATGGCGCAAGCCAGGGTCGCCCCGGAATGGCCGGCGGAAATAACGCCGTCGGCCTCGCCGTCACGCACCAGATTGCAGGCCACTTGGATGGAGGAATCCTTTTTACGGCGAAGCGCTTCGGTCGGCTTCTCCTCCATCTCGACCACCTGGGAGGAATGCACGATGGTAATCGGCAACCCCTTGGCGTCCTGGCTGGCCAGTTGGGCACGGAGGGTCTCCTCGTCGCCGACGAGGATGATTTCCGCCGTGCCGGCTTTGGCGGCGTGTACGGCGCCGGGGACGACCACGTGGGGACCGAAGTCCCCTCCCATGGCGTCCACGGCGATACGCGGCAATTTATTCGGCATCGTCCTTCCGGAGCATCTGGCGACCGCGGTAGGTGCCGCAGCTCGGGCAGATCCGGTGGGGAAGGGTGGGTTCCCCGCAGGAGCACAGCACGATGGTCGGGGTGGGAACGTGGTCGTGGGCGCGGCGCATGCCTTTGCGGGACTTGGAAATTTTTCTATTAGGAACGGCCATGGCGATTACCTCGCAAGGGGTTTGGGGTCAGGGAGCACAGTTGCGCGTCTCATGAGACGGCATCGCCTAATTCGATCCGCGCGGCACCTTCAGATTGCGTAACACGGCAAGTCTCGGGTCGCTGTCTTCTGCGGCGCAACCGCAGGGACCATTGCGAAGCGGCTTGCCGCAATGGGGGCAAAGCCCCGGACAATTCTCGTCGCAAAGGGGCTTGACCGGCAGGGCCAGGAGAAATTGTTCCCACAGCATACTGGCCACATCAAGCTCCAATACTTCTCCCCGACGACGCAGCAACCCGGGTTCCAGGCGCTGTTCGTCTTCCAGGGGCAGTTCCTCGAACAGTTCAAACGAACTGTTGATGACAACCAGCGTGTCTTCGGCGCATCGGTCGCACGGCGTGATGACCGAGCCAACGATAGTGCCGTGAATCAGGATGCCGCGTCCCTGGGGTTCCAGGGCAAACGTGGCCGAAATGCCCGCGTCCCCGGTTCCCAGACGATGCGGGAGTTTGAACTCCGCGATGGGCCCGGTCCAAAGAGCAGGATCGGAAAATGAAAATTCCCGGCCGGTTGCCGGGAGATCGGTAATATCGAGCCAGAGTTCGGACATGGTTTTCCTCGCGAAGAAGAGAGTGCTAGACCGGGACTGGCAACTTGTCAAGAAAAAGCTTGCCAAGGTCTTCCATCCCATGTACCTCACAAAATTCTTTGCGTCACTGCGAAAAAACGCGTGGTCGTCAACCGGCCGGAAGTCTCTTTCCGGTGCGAGGCGTTCCCCGCGAATCAAGTTTCGGGAGGAACCGAATAATGGCCAAAATTTGCGACTGCTGCGGTAAGAGACCCCAGGTCGGCAACAACGTCAGCCACGCCAACAACAAGCACAAGCGCCGTTTCGAGCCCAACCTCGTGAACGTGCGGGCCCAGCTGCCTTCCGGCGAGGTGACCACCCTGACCGTGTGCACCCGCTGCCTGCGTTCCGGCGCCGTGGTCAAGCCGACGGTCAAAAGCGCGTAGGTTGTTGCCTCGGTTTTTGATTTTTCGGGACGGCCCGCTACGGCGGGTCGTCTTTTTTTGCGTCCGCCGCCGGCTCAGTCTTTGACTTCCCGGGGCGGCGTGACCAGCACCCGGTCAATGCGCCGGCCGTCCATGTCGACCACCTCGAAAGACGCGCCGTGGGCAGTCACCGTTTCGCCCATGCTCGGTATGTGGTCCAGACTCTCCAAAATGAAGCCGGCCAGGGTGCCCCCGGCGAATTCCTCAGGCCACGGTCGGGGCAGGCCGATCGAGGCCGCCACCTCGTCCATGGGTGTGGCCGCGTCGATCAAAAGCGATCCATCGGTCCGACGGACCATGGCCGGCTCGTCATAGCCGGACAGGCCGGGCAGATCCCCAACCATATCCTCGAACACATCGGCCGCCGTGACCACGCCGACCACATCGCCGTATTCGTCCACCACCAGGGCCAGATGCAGCCGGGGCGTGTGCCGGAAATGGGCCAGCAGGTCCAGGCCCCGCATGGTTTCCGGTAAAAACTGGGGCGGGGTCATATGGGCCGCGATGTCGAACCGGCCTTCCTGGACTTTGCCGGCCAACACATCCTTGGCCCGGGCCACGCCGAGCACTTCGTCGAAATCGCCCCGACAGACCGGAAAACGGGTGTGGGAGCTGGTCAGCATCTTTTCCAGATTTTCCGCTTCCGGAGCATCGATATCGAGCCAGTCGATCCGGGAACGGTGGGTCATGATGACGCCGAGGGGCCGGTCGGCCACCCGTAACAGCCGTTCCATGATGTCGCGTTCGGCATGAGCCAGAACGCCATGCTGCGCGCCCTCGCGGATGAGTCCTCGGATATCCTCCTCGGTCACGGACGGTTCGTGGCTGGTCCCAAACCCCAGCAGACGCAGACAAGCCTTGGTCAGCAGGCCGAGAATCCAGACCACCGGGCGGCTGGCCAGCATCATCGCTCGCATGACCGGGGCTGCGGCCATAGCCAGTCGTTCGGGCCGGGCCATGCCCAACCGTTTGGGGACGAGTTCCCCGAGAATGAGCGTCAGGATGGTGAGCGGGACGACCACGGCGCCAAGCGAGAGGGCATGGGCATAGGGGGCGAGGGTCGGCATCCCGCGAAAAATTTCGGCCAGTTCGGCGGACAGGGTTGCTCCGCCGTAGGCGCTGGCCAGAACGCCGGCCAGGGTAATGCCAATCTGGACGGTGGAGAGAAAAGCCTCGGGACGATCCAGCAGGCGCAGACAGAGTTTGGCCCGACGGCTGCCGGAGGCGGCCAGGGCTGTGAGTCGGGCTTTGCGCGAGGCGACGAGGGCCATTTCGGCCATGGCAAAAAAACCGTTAACGCAGATAAGTGCAACGACGGCAGCTAATTCGAGAAAAATCGGGGTCATGGGGGCTCCGTTGCGGTGACGGCGACGCGGACCCGTCGTCGTTGGACAAGGATAGCACTGGAACGGGCAAAGGCGAAAGGGGGCCGGGCCGGGGGATGGGCTGCTGCCGATTGCTTCTGTAGCGCTTTGTCGCTATGCAATGGTTGCATTGCGGTGACGTTGACGGTGTCCAACCTTCCCCGCGTCCCACGGCGAGCAGCTTGTTTTCTTTGGATTGTTTCTATGCTGAAATTTGTGCGCTTTGAGTTCGAACGACATATCGAGTTCGTGCTTGATTGTATCGAAGAGGCCCGTCCTCTGAATTGGCCGGGCGCAGCCAGAACCAGACTGGCGCGAACGGTTGATTACGAATTTTTTCGCACAATTGACACAAACAAACACTGCATCAGTCTGCTGTCCCTTCGGAATAAAACCATCGGCTTTGTCTGGTACGATATCGAATTCAACACCATCGAAGGCCAAAAATACTGTCACCTTGATTTCATTTATCTTCTTCCCGAATTCCGAGGACGCGGCTACGGCAAATACGTCATGGAAAAAATTGAACAAATGGCTTGTTCCTGCAACGCTTCGGTCCTTTCCTTGGAAGTCACGATCGCAAATGCGCCGGCTCTTGGACTGTACGAATACGCCGGCTATAGGCCGGATCGTTATATTATGAAAAAAAAACTCCAACCCAAAACTGTGCCGCAAAAGTCCAAACCCACGCGGTAGTACCCTTTTTATTCCCCCTCCTCTCTCCCCTTGAGGGGGTCTGGGGGAAATCATTTCCCCCAGTGGGGTCCGGGGCAACGCCCCGCCTCTCCTTCTCCCCCCCAAAACGCTCCCCTCTCCTCCCCATCTGTTTCTCCGTATTCCCCAAAATGGAAAGCGGCCGCCCGGAATTGCATCCGGACGGCCGCTCCAAAGCTGGCTTCGTCTTTCGGTCTTACAAGGCCAGCGCTCGGTCGATGCGCGTCAGCACCCGTTTTTTGCCCATAACAACCATGGTCTCGAACAGACCGGGGCTGGCGGTGCCGCCGGTGATGGCTACGCGCAGGGGCTGGGCCAACAGCTTGAATTTGATGCCGTGCTCGTCCAGATAGGCCTGAAAGGCGGTTTCCATCGAGGGCTGGTCGAAGCAGCACAGCCCGTCGAGCAGGGCGCGGACCTTGGTCAGATGGTCGCGCACCTCGGGGGTGAAGAACTTCCCGACCGCCGTCATATCATACTCCAACTCGGCGTTGGGGACGATAAAGCAGGCCGCCTTGTCGGCCATCTCGACCAGGGTCTGGGCCCGGGACTGGAGCAGCGGCACGATGCGGGCCAGATATTCCAGATCCTGGGACGGGAAGCCTTTGCGCTCCAAAAAGGCGTTGACCAGAACCGCCAGTCGCGAGGCCGGGCTTTCCTTGATGTAGTGGGCGTTGAGCCACATGAGCTTGGTTTTGTCGAAAACGGCGGCCGAGGAGCCGAGGTTGTCGGCGGAAAAAAACTGCACCAACTCCTCGCGGGAGAAAATCTCCTGATCGCCATGGGCCCACCCCAGACGCACCAAGCCGTTGAGCATGGCTTCAGGCAGGAGTCCCTCTTCCTCGTATTCCATCACGGCCGTGGCGCCATGGCGCTTGGACAACTTCTTTTTGTCCGGGCCAAGGATCATGGGCACGTGGCCGAATTGGGGCAGGGGAAACCCCAGGGCCTTGTAAATGAGGATCTGGCGCGGGGTGTTGTTTAAGTGATCGTCGCCCCGGATGATGTGGGTGACGCCCATGGTGGAGTCGTCCACCACGACGGCCATGTTGTAGGTCGGTGAACCGTCGCTGCGCCGCAGCACCATGTCGTCGAGTTCGGCGTTGTCGAAGGACACCGAACCTTTGACCAGGTCGTCCACCACGGTCGCGCCGGAGATGGGAGCCTTGAGGCGCACCACGCGTCCCGGACCGGGGCCCAGGCCGGCTTCGCGGCAATGTCCGGAATACTTGGGCTTGAGGCCTTTTTGCCGGGCCGCCTCGCGCATGGCCTCCACCTCTTCGGGGGTGCAGGAACACCAGTAGGCGTGGCCGGTTTCGAGCAACTGGTCGATATATTTATTGTAGAGGTCGAAGCGCTGGCTTTGGTAGGTGATTTCACCGTCGTGGTCGAGACCGAGCCATTCCATGGCGTCGAGGATGGACTTGGTCATGTCGGCGTTGGAACGGACCAAATCCGTATCTTCGATGCGCAACAGGAATTTGCCGCCGAGGTGGCGGGCCAACAACCAGTTAAAGATGGCCGTGCGGGCTCCGCCGATGTGGAGGTAGCCGGTAGGGCTGGGGGCGAACCGGGTGACGATGGTGCTCATATGCGCTCCGAAGCGTGCAAGGAGAATCCCAGAGGGGATTCCCACAGGGTGCGAAGAAGGGAGGGGCAGGGAAAACGGAACCGCAGCGGTTTAAACCGCTTCCACAGCCTTAAGGCCCGGAACCTCTTGGAGCAGCAGCCGTTCAATGCCGTTTTTCAGCGTCATCTGCGACATGGGGCAGCCCTTGCAGGCTCCGGTCAGATGGACTTTGGCCACGCCGGCCGCAGTGACTTCCACCAATTCCACGTCGCCGCCATCACCCTGAAGGGTCGGGCGAATTTTTTCCAGGGCAGCCTCGACCTGTGCTTTCATGATCGGTCTCCTTGGCGTTGGCCGGCAACGCCGGCCAGTCTGGTGGCCGGGAGGTAGCGCCTTTGCCCGGCTGCGTCAACCGAACCCGGGCGGGAAGACGCCCCGGCCGGGGATGGGCAAAACGGCCAAGGCGTGCTATTTCATGTTCAGCTCGGCGAGCCCCGGTGAATGGCCGGGCCTGGAGTTTTTGATGCTCAAAAAAATAGTCTCCTTGGTTCTCTTTTTTTCCTTGTTTTTTATGCTGCTCACGGCGCTTGTGGTCTTTATCGAACCCTCGGCCCGAGTGGCTTCATGGGCGAATTGGACATTTTTGGGTTTATCCAGACAGCATTGGGACGGCGCACACCTTGGCATGGGTCTGCTTTTTTTGGTTGCCGGACTGACGCATCTGGCGCTGAACTGGGATGCGTTGCTCAAGCACCTGCGTGATGCAGACGGCATGGTGACGCTTTTTTCCAAACCGGTTTTTCTGGGTTTGGGACTGACGTTGGTCGTTTTTATCGGCGCTCTGGCGGAAATTCCGCCGATCAGCCAGATGGTGGCGCTGTCCGGCTATATGAAGGACCGGGCCGTGGATACCTATGGCGAACCGCCGTATTCCCTGGCCGAGCGTTCGACCTTGGAAAATTTCGCCCGGCGCATGGGCATGGATTCCGAAAAGGCCCTGGCCTTGCTGCGGCTGCGCAATATCAAGGCGGATAACCCGAATCTGACGCTGGCCGAAATCGCCAGTCAGAACGGGGTGGCTCCGGGCGGCGTCTACGAGGCGCTGAAAATGGTCATGGAGCCTTCCGGCGGCGCGCCGGGCTCGTTGCCCAAAGATCCGCCTCCCGGACTTGGCCGGCGTCGATTGTCGGATATTTGCGAGGAATACGGCCTTAAGCAGGCGGCGGTGCTGGAGCGGCTGGCCGCCTCCGGCATCAAGGCCCAGCCGGCCTCGACGTTGGCCGAAGTGGCCAAGGCCAATAATGTGCTGCCTATTGTCGTCTATGAGGCGCTTCGGGCGGAAAAGACGACGGGTTCGGTCCGGGTCGAGGTCTCGTCGACCGCCGGCGACGCAGGGAAAGCGCCGTCCGAGGTTGCGGTCGAACAGCCCGCGTCCCAGCCGGCGACTCCTGGTCCGGTCCCCGCGCCGGCTCCGGTCGCCGCCCAGCCCGGGCCGCACGCCCAACCGGCTGTCGGGGCGGCGTTGCCCGCTGTGCCGGGACAGACGCCCGGGGCAACCGCTCCCCAGACGGCCGGCCGCACTCCCGTGCCCTTTGCGCCGGGCATGCCGGCCGCCCCGCCCGCGCCCCCCACGGCCGCGCCGCCCCGGCAACCCGGGCCGCCCGCCCACCCCACCGCCACACCC
>Ga0183100_1000322_pt1 | contig 47596 bp, 42 predicted proteins | sample Biomet2_FD_127789 | JGI IMG/M metagenome (GOLD analysis project Ga0183100, IMG submission 127789) | Microbial communities from bioreactor (seeded with anoxic lake sediment) at LBNL, California, USA - Biofuel metagenome 2 | ecosystem: Engineered > Bioreactor > Anaerobic > Unclassified ... | reverse complement strand
TTGACCTTTACGACATCGCCTAATTTTAAATAATCAGCGATGTTTTTTACATAATCTGAAGCGATTTCTGAAATGTGAACAAGACCAGATTTGCCTTTTTCAATTTCCACGAAGGCGCCAAACGGCATAATGTTAACAACTTTACCCGTAACAATTTCTCCAATTTCTAATGACATACGAAAAAAAATCCTCCTTAAATTTTTGCTTATGCTTATAAACAGAAGCCCTTATCAATTTATTTATTGCTTGTTTTTTGTAATATCTACATAAACCGTTTCGTTCGGTTTTAAAAGACCAAGTTCTTCTCGAGCGATGTTTTCGGTATATTCTTGGGAAGAAAGTTGTTTTTGTTCACGGACAAGCTGGTCTTTTTTTGCAGTTTCTTTGTTAATTCGCAGATTAACCGCTGTTAGCTCTTGCTTTTGCGAATGAATTTCAGGATACTGTATGAAACAATAATAGCCGGCAACCACCATAATAACAACACACATAGCCAAAGTTGAAAGAGTATGATGATTTTTTTTCTTCGCTTTATCTTTTGCCATATGAATCTCCTATCGTACACGGTTTCATATTTTTTTTGCCAACAAGATAATATACTTACCTTCATGGCGAATCTTATAATGTAGTTTCTTCAGTTTTCGCAAAATAAAAAGAAACGGCGTGACAAGAAAAATATTTAGTATCTTATCTAATATTCTAAGAAAAAATTTCACAGGTGTCAAGAGAATTATGCAAATTTTTGTAAGAATATTAAGAATTATTAGGAAAAACTTCTGAAAAAGTCTACTAAATGCCGAAAAATAGAGAATTGTCCCGATTATCATTCCCAAAAATTCGAAAAATCTTATCGCACCATCATTTAAATACATCAAGGTGACAAATACACTAGCAGTGACGACAATCCAAAAAATTGCATCAAAAATGCAAATAATGGTGCGAGGGAGCGACCACTTTTTGCCCATTACTCTAAAAATATCCCACAAAACACCGATTGCCATACCTAAAATGGTCATTGAAATGAAAATTGTTAGTTCTATACTGTTTGAATGTGACATATGATCACCGTTTATCTAAATATTCCGGAAAACAAACCTCTTTTTCGTTCGACGGACTCATCGCTATACTGCATAGCATCAATATGCCCTTCTACGTTTAAATCGGTCGTGTCCACATTTAGTTCGCGAATATGGAGCGATGTGCCACAAATCGTGAGTTTACCCATAACGGTATGTACAACAATCATGTTCTCGTCAAACGTTTCGACGTCAATTATCCCTGAAATGGTGAGTTTCTCTCTGTTATCTATGACAACTGCGTGTGACTGTGCATAGTCGCCGCCGTTTGCGCTGCCGCGTGGTTGATTTTCCACAATAGCCATTTTATTATCCTCCTAAAAGATATTTTAATCCTGTACTTATTTTATGAAAAAAATCACCATAATATTACGATTAAGAAAAAGCAACAAAAAAAGACCTTTATAGGTGGTCTTTTTTAAGAAAGCTTTATCATAGTATTTTATAAATAGACAAATAGGAAAGAAGGTATTAAATATGGCAGGGGTACTCATTACAATTGGCGTCATCATTATACTTTTAGGCGTTGTACTGTGGAAAATTCGTGATGAGCGTTATACGAACGAAGAGAATGTAGATCCATATTCAGAAGCGATGGGCAAGGGGACCTTTGTGCTTGGCTCTGCCATTGTTTTAATGGGAATTATCGATATGATTTCTTTCATTCCCAATTTTGTAGGAGCTATCCTGTTTGCAATGGGGCTTATCGTATCTATGTTTGTGTTTTATCGAGCGCAAAAAAAATATAATGGTGGAATTTTTCTTACACGGTAAGAAAAAGCGGCGCTTGACACAAGCAGCGAAAAGTGAGAAAATGTGCCTAGCAAGTTAATTGGGAAGAAGGGTACGAAAGATGGCTCTTAATTTGATAGGAATCTTCGTTGGGATACTCTCAATTACTGGGGGTATCATATCTCGAAATAGTTATAAAAGGATGGCTCTTAATTATCGTTATGCCAATGTTAAATTGGAGGGTTTAAAAGCCTATACTAATGTTTCGGGCAATATGGCCTTAATATTTGGAATTATTTTTATTTTAATGAATTTTTTTAATATGTATTCACATATTCCATCATATATTGGGCTTATTATATCGGTGACTGGATTAATCATAATGATAATAATGTTTGTTAGACTTATAAAGATAGTTAAAAAATTCAATATTCCGTGGCCTTAATGGCAAAAAAGCAGCACTCATTTGAGTGCCGCTTTTTATATCAAAATCTAAATTTCCATTTCCATGCCGTCATAAGCTACGATGTAGCCATAAGGTTTAGCGGCTTCTACCATTTCGTCATGCAACAGATGTCCATTGTGCGAAAAATGGGAGACAACGATGGTGGTATGATCATCGAAACAATTGAGTTCGCGTAATTTTTTCTCCACACGCGCATTGTTGGGAAGCGCCATGTGTCCACCACCAATTTCAGTATTTTGCAAAGTGCAATCGAAACTTGCAAAATCAACGTGCTTGTCTTTTAAATAGGCATAGGTATCGTCGAAGAATTCCCATGTATCATGTGCATAAAGCATGCATTTTTCGCCGTCTTCTACGAGATAGATGTAACAATTCTCGTCTTCCATATGGTTGCCTCTTAAGGCTGTTACGGTGTATTTGCCAGCCTTAAATGGCTCAAAGGGAAGAATGTGGCGGATAGCAACACTATCGTTTATATCATTGTAATCACGACGACGGTTTATTAGATCATTACAGATCACATCGTTGCCATATACTGTCATAACGGGTTTGCCCATATTATAGGCATATACATCTCCGCGCATGGAAAGTTCGAGCGGTATCCAATGGTCACAATGAGAATGCGTGACGAGTAAAGTTTCGATATTTGATAAATCGAATTTATGTTCAATCATATGCATGAAAGTGTCAGGACCTAAGTCGAACATTAAATCATCGTTAATGATAGCTTGCTGACGTGTGCGAATGTTCTTACCGCCAAGTTCCATGGCTTTATTGCATGGCTCGCAATGACAAAATAATGCTGGCCAACCTTCTGAAGCTGCTGTTCCTAAGTATTTAATTTTCATGGATACATACCCCTTTTAAATGTTTTATTTTATAATGAATGAGCACCACGCTCTAAGGAGAGCGTACCGCCACGCATAATTTCTAATACACCATAATCCTCCATCATATGCAAAAAGGCATCAATCTTATCCTGATCGCCTGTCATTTCAATGGTTAGCGTCGAATCAGATACATCGATGATATTGGAACGGAAAATAGTCGCCAATTGAATGACATCCTGGCGAGTTGATTTGTTCGCTTTGATTTTAATAAGGACAAGCTCGCGGTTGACACATTCGCTTTCCATGAATGTTCGAATTTTGATGACATCGACTAATTTATTCAGCTGTTTGGAGATTTGTTCGACCAAGCTATCATCACCCGAAACCAAAATGGTGATACGCGAAATGGAAGGGTCTTGTGTCACACCGACTGCTAAGGAATCGATATTAAATCCGCGGCGGCTGAACAATCCTACGACTTTTGACAGGACACCCGGATGATTTTCTACCAGTACCGATAATACATGTTTGTTCATAATTTGCCTCCTTTGGATTTTTAGTTGTAGCAATCTTGTTCAGGATCTACCGCGATTTCAAGTAAGAAAGAGCCATCGTACGCCAACATTTTACAGATAGCGTCTTTCACTTCACCGTTTTGCGAAATTGATAGGGATGCAATCCCATAGGCATCTGCCAATTTACAAAAATCGGGGGAGCCTTCTAAAAACACGCCGGAATAGTTGGACTTGAAGTTATTCTTCTGCAGTTCACGAACCATTCCAAGACGGTGATTGTTGAATAGGACTAATTTTACATCAATGCCCCATTGGGACATGGTGCCAAGCTCGGGCAGACTCATTTGGAAACTGCCGTCGCCCAAAATGGCGATGACCTGTCTATTAGGGGTGGCAACTTTCGCGCCTATAGCTGCTGGCAGACCATACCCCATCGTGCCAAATCCACCGGAGCTGACAAAAGTGCCTGCTGTTTTAAGTTCCAAGGCGTTTGCCGACCAAATCTGATTCTGACCAACTTCGGTCGTAAATACGGCGTTGTCTTCAGTTAATTCCGACAGGGATTTTAACACATAAACCGGATCAGCAAAGGTATCGCTTTCTCTGAATTTGCGGACTGCTTTACGTTCGTTTAGGTCAGCGACCCAACTTGTAATATCGAATTTTGAGAAATCGACGTCAGCTAAAAGTTCGTTCATTTGCCCCAAAATCGTTTTGATGTTGCCCACTATCGGGATTTTGGCACTCGCATTTTTGCCGATTTCAGCAGGATCAATATCGATATGAATAATACTTGCTTTCGCCGACATTTTTTGTGGCCTTGCAACGGAACGGTCAGCGATACGCGAACCTAGAACCAAAATGACATCGGCATTCGCAATGGCAAAATTTGCGGCTTTCACTCCATGAGATCCTAACATGCCGTAATAGAGCGGGTTCGTCGTAGGGATGGACGCGATTCCCATCAGCGTGGAGATAATCGGGATTTGAACTGATTGACAAAATGTAGCAAATTCATCGCAAGCATCCGATGAGATGATGCCGCCGCCTGCCATGATGAGCGGTTTTTTCGCACCAGACAACAGAGATAAAGCTTTTTTAATTTGCATCTCATGCCCGCGATCTGCCGGCTTGTAGCCACGAATGTTGACTTCGTCATCTGGCATCATAAATTCGATAGTCTCACTCATCACATCCATTGGAACGTCGATTAAAACAGGACCAGGTCTGCCAGTTGTGGCGATATAGTAAGCATCATTGATAACTTGTGGAAGCTCTTTTATATTCTTTACCAAGTAGTTGTGCTTGCAAAAAGGCGCGGTAGTTCCCGTGATATCGACTTCCTGAAAAGCATCTTTTCCGATTAGGGAAGTATTGACCTGACCAGTAATGGCAATGAGCGGCACCGAATCCATATACGCTGTGGCAATACCAGTGACTAAATTGGTAGCACCAGGACCAGATGTAGCAAAGCAAATGCCGGCATTCTTGGTCATACGGGCATAACCACTTGCCATGTGGGCAGCCCCTTGCTCGTTTCTAACTAATATATGTTGAATAGAAAACTGAGGCAATTTATCATAAAGGGCAGCATTAGCAGCGCCGGGATAGCCAAATACCACGGAAGTGCCATTATGTTCCAACATGGTTAAAATAATTTCTGCTCCGTTTAATTTCATATAGTTAACCTCATTTCTTTGTCAATTTGTTTAGTACGATTTTATCATTAAAACTTTTGACTGTCAATTCGAATTCCATACATAAAAACATCATAAAATCATATCTTAAATAGGTAGAATTATTATATAGTATGGGTAAAAGTTTGTATAAAATAACCTAAGTTAAAAATTTGACTTAAAGTAAAAAAAAATGTATAATATAAGTATATTTAAATCCATCTTATTGTAAATATGATTTTTATGGCAGGGATGAGAGGTTTCGTCCCCGCCATTTTTAAAATATATATAAAAATTATGAAAGTCAGGGAAAAACAACTTTATGAGCAAAAAAATATTTAACAATTTTCACGTGTCACCGGAAATAGAAAGAGCCGTCTCCGATATGGGATTTACGACTGCTACACCTATTCAGGAGCAAAGTATTCCTCTTATATCAGAAGGCGTTGATATTATTGGAAAATCACAGACGGGAACCGGAAAAACAGCCGCTTTTCTAATCCCGGTTATTGATAAAATCGACGAAAATAGTCCCAAAAGATTAGAAATACTCGTTCTATGCCCCACGCGTGAGCTTGCCATGCAGGCGGCCGACGAGGCTAGAAAATTAACGCGCTATAAAAACGGGATTAAAACCGTTGCAGTCTATGGCGGCGAACCAATTACGAGACAGATTATGACATTAAAGCGTGGCGTTAATATCGTCATCGGCACGCCTGGACGTATCATGGATCATATGAAAAGAAAGACCCTTAAGCTTGATCATTTAAAGACGATTATTTTAGACGAAGCGGATGAAATGCTCAGCATGGGTTTTGTTGAGGACATTGAAACCATCTTAAAAAGTGTTCCCGATGATGTACAGACAGTCCTTTTCTCGGCAACTATGCCTAGAGCGATTATGGATTTAACAAAGAAATACCAAAACAATCCGCAGCTTATTGAAATCGATAAAAAGCAAATCACCGTCGATGCGATAGAGCAAGTGTATTATACATTCCCGATGGCTAGAAAAGACGATGGACTTTGCACACTTTTAAAATATTATCGTCCGAAACTATCGTTGGTGTTCTGTAACACGAAAAAGAAAGTGGAAGAAATCTATAAGCTTTTGACCAGCCGTTCGATTAATTGTGATCGTTTACATGGTGACATGAGACAAGTACAAAGAACCGAGGTCATGGGTCGATATAAGTCTGGGAAACTATCTGTCTTGATAGCAACCGATGTGGCGGCTCGTGGTATTGATGTTGAAAATATTGATATGGTCTTTAACTATGATCTGCCCCAGAACGATGAATATTACGTGCATAGAATCGGCAGAACAGGTAGAGCCGGAAAATCTGGTATGGCTGTCACTTTAGTGAGTGGTCGTCGCCAGTTATCCGAACTCATGCAAATCGCCAAAAAGACAAAATCGAATATTGAAAAGAGAGAGATTCCGTCTAACGAAGAAATGTATAAAAAAGAGAACGAAGTCTGTATCGAGAAAATAAAGAGCCATATTGACCATAAAGGTAAAGAGGCTTATACGCATATTGTGGACGAACTCGAAAAAGAGGGATTTAGTCAAAAGGACATCGCTCTTACGGCGCTTTCTTTGCTTTTCGGCAAACGCGAAGTAAATACGACGGTTAAAGGTGATAAAACAACACCGATTTGTATCAATATAGGACGAGAGCAGGGAATTGCTCCTAATTTCATCGTGGGTGCTGTTTGCGAAAGATGTGATCTTCGCGGCGGCGACATCGGAAAAATAGAAATATACGATCGCAAGACCGTTGTACAAGTGCCGCAATCGGCTGTCGAGCATGTGATTGAAGCCATGGACGGTTGCAAGATAAACGGCATACCAACGCAGACAAGCTTGTATCAAGGCGGCGAAAAAAGATCATCAGGCAGTTCGAGAGGGTCATCATCAGGATCTAATTCAGGTTCTGCTATAAGAAGAAAAAGAAGAGCGCCAAAAAAAGATTAAGACAATCTTTTTAAAATAAGAAATAATATAAAAGCGACCATGTTGTTCTCGTAAGAACAACATGGTCGCTTTTATATTAGCTATGTATACGCTATTTATCTTATGTCTGATTTTAGAATGGCATACACTGCAATGTCACAAAATTCACCAACATTGTTTTTTTCTGCATTTCTAAAAACACCTTCAAATTGCATACCACACTTTTTCATAACTTTCCCCGAATTGGGATTTAGGATATCATGGAAAGCCCATATTCTCATAAAACCACAACCGAACAAATAATCAATAATAGCAGATAATGCTTCGCTCATAATACCTTGATGCCAATATTTTTTTGAAAGGCAATAACCTATCTCTGCTTGCTCTAAATCCGTTTTGATGTCAACAGCAGCGATACTTCCAATAACCCCATCCGCGCTGCCTTTTAATACAATGCCCCAATGATATATTTCATTTGAAGTGTATGAATCCACCCACATTTTCATCACGGATTCGGAAACGGTTATATCCGAATGAGCTTGCCAAGATAGAAATTTTGTCACTTCAGAATCGCTCGCCCAATTATGAAACATAGGTGTGGCATCCTCCAAAACAAAAGGACGAAGTATGAGCCTTTCGGTTTCAATTATTGTTGTACCATGATGAACTAACATTTTTTCACCTTATTTTTAACTAACGTTGTCCGGATTTTTTAAGGAAACGATTAATTCTTTCAGAAGGATTTAATATAGCGCTTAAAGAACGGTCGTGATTAATGGTATCGATAACGTAAGAAATATATTTGGATAAATCAACTTCTTCGTACCATTCGCGCTTTAAAAGTTCTGGTGTGCGATAAATGAGGTTAGTGGTAAATACTTTATCGATGATGCCGGCTTCAAATGCTTTATCAAATAGGGTAAGACCTTCTGCAAAAAGACCGAACGAAGCACAGATGAAGATACGGCGGGCTTTTTTCTCTTTTAATTTATACGCAATTTCCAAAACAGATTCGCCAGAAGAAATCATATCATCGACAATGACTAAATCTTTACCCTCTACGCTGGTACCTAGGAATTGATGGTCGATAATCGGATTTTTACCATTGACAATGGTGGTATAATCACGCCTCTTGTAAAACATACCGAGATCCAACTCCAAAATAGAAGAGTAATATATCGAGCGGCTCATGCCGCCTTCATCAGGAGAAATAATCATAACGTTGTCGCAGTCTAATTTAAAATCGGGGATATGGTTAATCATGGATTTAATGAACTGATAGGTGGTTTGAATATTTTCAAATCCCATAAGAGGAACCGCATTTTGCACGCGGGGATCGTGTGCATCAAAAGTAATAATGTTCTCGACGCCCATCGAGCGAATTTCCTGCAAAGCCATCGCACAATCTAACGATTCGCGAGATGTTCTACGATGTTGACGCCCTTCGTATAGCATAGGCATAATAACGGAAATACGTCTTGCTTTTTCACCAGCTGCCGCGATGATACGTTTTAAATCTTGAAAGTGATCGTCCGGGCTCATTGGAACTTTGCGGCCATACATGTTGTATGTGACACCATAATTAAAGGTATCAGAAACAACGAATAAATCATATCCGCGAATCGATTGACTGATTGTTCCTTTCGCTTCACCTGTACCAAAACGTGGGCAGTGTGTACTAATCTGATAACTCTCTTTGTGATAACCGCCAAAATCCATATTGCCGTCAACGCCTAGAGTGCGTTTGCTTCTCCAGTCAACAATATAACGATCGATTTTGTCAGTGATTTCCTCACAACCTTGCATGCCGATAATCCCTAATTTACCGACAGGTATGTCCAGAATGTTTTCCATGAACTTTTCTCCTCCGTAATAAGTATATTAAAATCAATTTCGGAAATTTTCTCGTTTGCACAAATTCAAAAAGCAAACAAAAATTCCCGAATAGACACAAAAGTACAATTTAAGTATAGCATACATTTGACGGTAGTTCAATAAAACGTGTCGATAAAGCGATTAAAAACAAAAATTCGGAAATCTAACCAAAAATTTTGTTCTATTTTAGAAAGAAAGACGGCAATTTTAATCATCTATTTCTCTTTATGGGAAACAATTAAAGTAATGATATATAGTACCACCATAGCAGCAGCGGCAATTCCAATATAGAAAAACGTGATGCGAATGGCATTTTCAAATGTTTCAGGTGAATAGGTTATGTTGTTACCATATGGCAGAAACGCTTTCATCGGGAGTGGTATAAAGCGCAGAAGAATGATGAGAATGATAGCTGAAAATGCACCACAAAGTGCCTTGCCTATTAAATAGGGTCGGATAGACAGGTCAGTTTTAGCGATCATGCCAATGACCTGAAAGTGTACGCAGAATCCACCAAATCCCAACAAAAAGCTTACCATAATAAGCTTTTGCGTCATCGATAAAATGGGTAGTGTCCCTGTCATAACAGCACCTATCGATACTTCAAAAAGTCCCGATAGAAAGGAGGGAATCACATTTGTGCTAGTTTGAAAGGGCACTAATATGAGCAAATCCACGAATACGTTGAAAATGATCACAAATGCACAAACAAAGAAAATATTGATAGCCGATGCTTTGACACAGGATGTGACAATTTCGGAGAGCGGTTTAGAAACTTTGAGCTTTTTTTTATAAACAATTACTTCAGAAGTCCGATCAGCTTTATAAAATCTAAAGATAAATCCAACCGTGATGGCTGCTATGATATGGGTTACATAGAGTAAAATTCCCAAGGTTTGGTTGTAAAATACACCAATGCCAATCGAGCCTAAAATGAAAAGCGGACCCGAGTTGGTACAGAACGCTAACATGCGCTCGCCCTCTTCACGGCTGCAAAGATTCCTTTCCCGAAGTGAGGCGACGGTCGATGCGCCGACGGCATAGCCGCTTAAAACGCCTAGAATAAGTGCCAAGCCACCACTGCCGGGCACATTAAATAAGGGTTTCATGATAGGGTTTAAAAACCTAGTCATATAATCGGCGAAGCCCAAACCAACGAGCAATGACGAGCAAACGAAAAAAGGAAACAAAGATGGCACAATAATACGTCCACAGCGACCTAGAGCCTGTGTACAAGATAAGATAGCAGCTTGTGGTTTGGACATTAATACGATAGCAAACACAAGAACGATGCCTACTATGAAAACTTTTTTGATTTGATAAACGCGAAAAAACTTTTTTCTCATAATTTAGTCCTCCTTTTCTAACATGTATATGAATGGATAAGTCATATATTGCATAAATTTGTATTAAGCCCTTTAGAAGGTAAAGGAGCTACGTTATGAGAAAAGAGGGAAGATAAGTGAAAAATCAGAAAAAAGGTGGAGCGAAAAGGTCTGTTGGTGAAAAAGTTGCCGATGCGTTGGAACTACCCAAAGATATTCTGTTAAACATGCCGAAAATGGCGATTTTCGGCAACAAGGAGATAACCGTTGAAAATTATAAGGGGATTTTAGAATACACAGAAAATAAGGTTCGGTTAAATACAGCTAGCTATGTTTTGGTGATTAATGGCGAAAATCTTTCCATTAAAAATATCGCTACGGAAATCATTACGGTTTATGGGAAATTTTCGAATATTGAATTTACATAATGAACGGAGTGTTGTATAATGTTATTCGTAGTGATTCGAAATTTTTTTCGTGGGTATTTACTTGTAAAAATCCGAGGCGAATTCATCGAACGGTTCTTCAATATGTGTGCCTATCGCAATATTTACATATGGGATATCGTAAGAATGAAAGACGATACTTTTTTTAAAATGAGTATGCGTGGATTTCGTGAGTGTCGGGATATTTGCCGAAAAACCCATTCGCGTCTTACAATCGTCGAGAAACATGGATTTCCCATATGGATACGCGGTCTGGGAAAACGCAAATTTTTCATTTTGGGTCTTTGCTTATTTATTGCGTTTTTTATTATCTCATCGCAATTTGTCTGGGCGATTGAAATCCATGGACTTAAGCATGAAAAGGCTTCCCGTATTTTGGAAGATTTAGAGAGCGTTGGTTTAAAAGAAGGGGTCTACAAAAATAAATTTGACCCGGAAATTTTGAAAGAGCAAATTTTATTAAAGGATGACAAATTGGCATGGGTATGGGTGGATATCAAAGGAAATAAAGCCATTGTCCAGGTCAAAGAAAAAGTGGAAGCCCCCGATTTAGTGCCCGATGATAAGCCTTGCAACATTGTGGCGCTTAAAATGGGAATTGTGGCGCGTAAAAATGTGAAAGTTGGAAATTGTAAACTACAAGAAGGCGACACGGTTTTCCCCGGAGATATTTTAGTATCTGGCATATTAGTCAGTGAAACACCGGATGTGCCCACGCATTATGTCCATGCGGACGGCGAAATATATGTCCATACATGGCACGAAAAAGTAGGCGAATTCAATTTATATACTGAAAAAAAGGTGTATACAGGACAGAAGAAAAAGTTCTGCCATATGAAACTTTTGGGAAAGAAGATTTCACTTTCTTTGCAGGCGAAAATTCCCTATGAAAGTTATGACATGAGCGAAAGCATTCATAATCTTAAACTCGGTGAAAATCATTATTTGGGAATTGGTTTTATTGTGGATACAGCACGTGAGTACAAAATTGTCAAAGTGCCTATGACAATAGAGCAAGCCGCCGAAAAAGCAAAGACCAAGCTTAGAGAGGAAATGGATAAATCACTTGCTCTTCATAATAAGATAGTGAGTGATAGTTTTTCTTATGAAAAAACAGCAGATACTATCATTACTGCCACATTGCGCGGCGAATATGAGGAACAAATTGGAGTGGCCCAACCTGTGACAGTGGGTGAGCTGCCTCCTGAGACGGAGGAGAAGAAATAAGTGACGGAAAAAATTTATGAACTGAGTGCTGATGTTGATTTGATCTCACTTTTCGGAAGTTTTGACCACAATATCAAACTCGTTGAAAAAAACACAAGCACGCAAATTTTAAACCGTGGCGACCATCTTAAAATTTGCGGCGAAGAAGCTAATGTAGAAAAGTCGTTTAAAATCATGTCCAATTTAGTCTCTTTATTGGAACACGGTGAAGGATTAAACGATCAAAATATTTTATATGTGATTTCCATGGTTAATGAGGGTACGGACGATCAAATGCATACCCTGTCAGAGGGTACTGTCTGCATCAGTGCTAAAGGAAAAGCGGTTAAAGCCAAAACGTTAGGGCAAAAGAAATATATTGAGGCGATTAAGAAAAATACCATTACGTTTGGTATCGGCCCTGCTGGAACGGGAAAAACCTATTTGGCAGTTGCGAGTGCTGTAACGGCATTTCGCAATAAAGAAGTATCGCGTATTATTTTAACTCGTCCCGCCATTGAAGCAGGGGAAAGATTGGGCTTTTTGCCCGGTGATTTGCAAAGTAAGGTTGATCCTTACTTAAGACCTCTGTATGATGCGATGTATGATATGCTAGGTGCAGAAGGCTATCAAAAATATTATGAAAAAGGTATGATTGAGGTGGCGCCTCTTGCTTATATGCGTGGTCGTACGCTCGATGATGCGTTTATCATTTTAGATGAGGCGCAGAATACAACGCCGGAGCAAATGAAAATGTTTTTAACGCGTATCGGTTTTGGTTCGCGTGCGATTGTAACGGGTGATGTGACGCAAATCGATTTGCCTCGTGAAACAAAATCAGGTTTGAAAGAGAGTATGAAAATTTTAAAGAATATCGAAGATATTGCGTTTTGCATGTTTACGGATAAAGATGTTGTTCGTCATCCATTGGTGCAAAAAATTATTAAAGCTTATGCTAAATATGAGGATAACAAGGAAAATATTGAGAAGAGGAAACAAAACCGATGAGAATGCCTATTGTAATTTTTGAAGATGAGCAAGAAATAGATATTGACCCTGCTGTCAGGAATGATATGATTTCTTGCATCGCCCATGCGATTGAACTGGAAAAATATTTCGATGATACTTTTGAAGTGGGCGTTACATTTGTCGACAATGAGCATATTCGTGAAATCAATGGTGCCAAGCGGGGGAAATCAGTGGTTACCGATGTCTTATCTTTTCCCATGTTTTCGAAAGAAGAACTGGATGCACGCGATTTTTCGTTTGACGACTGCGACCCGCAAAATCACGCCGTTATATTAGGTGATATTATCATTTCGGTTGAGAGGGCAATTTCTCAGGCAGAGGATTACGGTCATTCGTTAAGACGTGAACTTTGCTTTTTGGCTGTGCATTCCACGCTTCATTTGTTGGGATACGACCACGAAGAAAGTAAGGAGATTGAGGAATATATGTTTTCTCGTCAGAGCGAAGTGCTCGAAGATTTAAAGATTACAAGGGATGCTTTATAAAATAACCAAAGATAATGGGGAGAAAAAAATGATAAAAAACAGAAATTTCGGCCAGAGCTTCAAATGTGCTCTACGCGGTATTTTTGTGACGATAAAAACACAGCGAAATATGCGATTTCATCTTTCGGCTACGGTTGCGATTTTAATATGTGCAGGTCTGGCTGACATTGGGGAAACGAACTTTTTATTCATCACGATTGCCATTGCACTTGTCATTTCGGCTGAACTTATCAACACGGCAATCGAAAGCGATGTCGATTTATCCACAGCTGAGTATCATCCTTTTGCAAGAGATGCCAAAGATATAGCGGCAGGTGGCGTATTATTTGCGGCTTTAGCGGCTATTGTTATAGGTTGCGTGGTGTTTTTTACAAAGGGAAGAATCGTGCTTTTATTGACCAAAATTTTTTCATCTTGGCTTTACATAGGTCTAACACTTATATATGTGATTGTTGCACTGATATTTATATTCTGCAGAAAAAATTAGAGTAGGAGAAATAATATACATGGAAAACGTTTTTAAATCTGGATTCGTATCGGTTATTGGGCGAGCGAATGTTGGAAAATCAACATTAATTAATAGTTTAGTAGGCGAAAAAATCTCAATTGTATCCGATAAACCGCAAACTACCAGATATAACGCCCTTGGTATTTATCATGGCGAAGATGTTCAAATCATTTTCACAGATACCCCTGGTATTCATAAACCTAAAAATAAATTGGGTGAACATATGGTAAAAAGCGTCACATCGTCATTGAATGAAGTTGATGCGGTATTATTAGTTGTGGATGGCGGTCGCGATATATCTGAAGTGGAGCGCAATATAACGGCCAATTTGAAAGAGACAAACACACCAGTTGTTCTGGCAATCAATAAAATTGATTTGCTAAAGAAAGAGGCGCTTCTGCCGATTATTGCGAATTATAGCACACTGTATCCTTTTTCTGCCATCGTGCCGATTAGTGCTAAGAAAAATGATGGGGTATCCTCTATTTTAACTGAACTTGCGCAATTTTTGCCCGAAGGACCTAAATTTTATCCAGATGATATGATAACCGATCAACCAGAACGTCAAATTATTGCGGAAATCATTCGCGAAAAATTACTCTGGATGTTAAATGAAGAAGTGCCGCATGGAATTGCCATTGAAGTGCTGCAGATGGAAAACAAACCCGGCATTGTCAATGTTTCGGCTAATATTTTTTGTGAAAAGCAATCTCATAAAGGAATTATTATTGGGAAAAATGGAGAACTATTGAAAAAAATAGGCACGATTTCGCGCGAAGAAATGGAAAAGAGACTGAATAAAAAGGTGTATTTACAGCTCTGGGTGCGCGTTAAAGAGAATTGGCGCAATAATAATTACCTGATGAAGAATTTAGGATTCGAATAAAATTAAGGTAGTTTAGGAAGTTTATTTTCGTATAGTTTCTTATCCAAAAGAGAAAATAAAGATATAATTTCTTTGAGGAGGAAACATGTATGGAACTTTCAAAAATCGCATGGAACTTTTTCAAAAACAGTGGGGATATTGAATTTTATATACTCTACCAGGAAATGGAGCTGCAGGGAGGAAATCAGGATTCTTTTGAGGACCAGACTGCGCAAAACGAATAATGGGTGATGAAAAGTGGGCAACATAAAAGTCAAAGGGATCATTGTCGGGCAGACAGATTTTAGCGACAATGATCGGATTTTTACCATTTTAACAGTAGAATTGGGTACTGTACGAGCAATGGCTAAAGGAGTTCGGCGAAAGAAAACAGCCCTTAGCTCGTGCAGACTTTTTATATACGCCGAATTTGTGCTGTTTGAAGGGCGCAATTTGTATCAGATGGATGCTGTAAGCATCATTCATGACTTTTTTGGAATTTCTCAAAATGTGGAAGGATTTGCTTTGGCTTGTTACATAGCGGAATTAACGGAAAGCATTTCTGTTGAGCGAATGGGTGATCTGGAACTTGTGAGACTATTACTCAACTCCTTTTATTTGATTGAAGAGAACAAATACCCCATTTTCCATATAAAAACGGTTTTTGAATGGCGTCTTGTTAGATGCGCCGGTTATTTACCGGAACTTGGGTCTTGCGCGCTCTGCGGCAAAAAAGAGGCAATTGCTGCCTTTTCTGTTAGCGAGGCTAGGGTGTATTGCGCATTCTGCGTAAAAGATCAAATGGTCACGCTTTTTCCGATGGATGATGTCCTGTATCATGCGATGTGTTATATTTTATATACGCCACTAGAAAAAGCCTTTTCTTTTTCCATGAATAATGAGGCTTTAAAATCACTTAGTAAGATAAGCGAAGAATATGTGAAGTATTACTTAAAGAGCCAAATAACAACATTATCTTATTTTTATGAAGTTTGTCCGTTGGGGTAGGCTTTGATAAGGCGGTGAATGGATTGGCAGTAAAAGCAATAGGAAAAAGGCAAAGGAAAAAAACACCGTTTGACGCCGTCCGATTTATTACACAAACGGCCAAATTTGTTAAGGATAATGTGGGGTCAGTTGTTGGGCTTTGTTTATTTGCTATTTTGCTTTTTTTAGCAATGATTGTGGTTGCTTTTATCTTAAATCCTGATTTGATTGAGGCTATTTTCGATGGTGCAGCGTTTCACGCGATTCGTGTGGTGGTGATTATTATCGATATTTATGTAGGAATTTCAACGGTTGATTACATCGTCAATGCCATTCTCTTAAAATTGCCTACCGATATGGTGGAGAATATAAAAAAAGATTTCTCGGTGCGCATGAACTATATGGTGGTAAGAGCAGATTCGAACATGATCAGTTCTGGTTTAATCCGCTTTTTTAATCTGATTACAGTGTCCCCTACTATTATCAATTCACCGTCGGTCAATTTTTTATTTGCTTTTCTCTCCATATTCGGAGCCGTCATCGTTTTAATCATTAACAATGTCTTGATGTGGCTGTTTAATAAATTTATCATGCCGCTTATCAAACCGTTTTTAAGAAAAATCGAACGAGAGGTTACGACTCCTGCTAAAAAGAAAGTTACGAAAGCTATCAGAAACGTTCAAGATAAGGCGGAAGATTCTTTTGAAGAATTGGGCGATAAACTTAAAAAAAAGCGGCATTGATTTGAAACTTAATATAGTCAAAAAAAGCATCGGCTAGATAGCCGATGCTTTTAAAATATCGTTTTATTTTGCTTGTACAATCGATTTAAAATTGATGCGTATCTTACAAACGTTCATAGAAGTCATTTGTTCAACGATTTTTTGAATGTTACGTGTCAAATCCTTTGATAATTTGGGAAGCGAATATTTTCCAAATAGGATGCTTAAATCAACTGACAGGGAAAGTCCGTCTGTGGACGAGAATACGGTGACTCTTGGCACTTTTTTCACAACCTGAAATTTTAAGGCTTCGCATCTGCAAATGGTGATGAGCACATTGTCTGAAATAGTATAGTCCCCTAAATAATTGAAAGTAGGACGCACGATGGTTTTTTCTCCTCGATAATCGGGATCCTTTTTGTTTTTTCGAGAAAAGGCAGAGGTAATCGAGTCGATAAAATAGCCGGAGAAGTCTTTTTTCACTTCAAATGTCGGAACGGGGATGACATGTTTGCCTTCGGTATTCCGAATTTTTTTTGCCATCTCAATTTCTTCTTTTGTGGCGATATCTTGGATATGTATGATATGAATAACGGCTCCAATTTTTAAAATCTCAGCGATTTTTTCCACCATTTTTGTGGAAGTTCCTAAGATTAAAATTTTAGGGTAGTTTGCTTTAGAAAGAGCTATGCGCACTTCGGCAACTTGGATAGGGTCTGTAAAAATGGCACGTTTGACGGCGCCAACCTTTGTTTTCTCTTTCTTAGCGGACGAACCGGCTACAATACGATTTTCGCCGATTAGGAGGCCGTCATCAATAATAGCAGGAATGTTTAGCCGTTTGGCTATCCATTGTGCGCGATAGCTTTTTCCGCTGCCACTTTCTCCTACAAGACCGTATACCAACATATTGCATCACCTATTCTTCAGTAAGATTTTTATGATGTTCTCTTTCTTGTATTTTATACGCTAATGTCATTAAACTGTCAGACAGATGTACATTTTCGACGGCTACTTTGCCTTTTTCCTGCACTTCTAAGTCAACAGCGGAAAAATTCCATAATCCTTTAATGCCACAGTCAACCAAACGATTGGAAATATCTAAAATGCCCTCTTTTGGTAGTGCCAAAATGGCAATATCAACTTTGGTTTTGGCAATAAAATCTTCTAATAGATTGGTGTCTGTAATTTCAACACCGGAAATTTCTTGACCAATTTTGGCTGGGTTGTTGTCAAAAAGGCCGACTAAATGGAACCGACGTCTTTCGAATCCGCCATGGTTTGCCAGCGCATGTCCTAAGTGACCGCAACCGATGATAATGGTGGAATAGCCCACATCCAAACCTAAAATCTGACTGATTTCTTTGTATAAATATTCCACGTTATATCCATAGCCCTGTTGACCGAATCCACCAAAACAGTTTAAATCTTGACGGATTTGTGAGGCTGTGACATTCATTTTTTTACTTAATTCTTTTGAGGATATCCGTTTGATGTCTTGTGCTAACAACTCGCCCAAATATCGGTAATAGCGCGGCAAACGTCTTATGACGACGAGCGACACTTTTTTTTCTGGTAATGCCATGGTTTATCCCTCCCAAGGTTTTTTAGGGACGGACTAGATGAATAGGAAGTCCGTCTTTTGTTTTTATTGCTACTTCTCCCATGATGAGGGGTCTAGCATAATCGAGGAAAGCATCAGTCACATCATTTCCTTCGGCGTTAATGAAGGATGGGGGAATGATTTTTTCCGCATTGGCGGCATTTTTAATATCCGTCGAAGAAATTCCAATTTGATAAGGGGAAGATGACAGACGCGTATATATCATCATTTTGCCGGTTTCGCCACGGGTGGCATGTAGAACGGCACTTTCTCCGACGGCGTATGCCTCTTCTATATCTGTTTTGGATAAAAAGTGGGAAGCCGCTCGCTGTAAAACGTTGAGTTCTACGCCGCGTGCCTTAATTTGCAATTTGTCTCTCACTAAATTTTCTAAAAATTTAGCCGTTCCTGAAAGGTTTTTGTGACCAAATATATCGGTTAGACCACTAGCTGTACTTTCACAGACATACTTGCCATCTGCTGTTTTGATGCCCTCCGATACACAAACAATCACGTTTTTATGCAATTTTTGGACGGCTTTAATGTCTTCTAAAAATTGTTCGCATGAGAAAGTAACTTCTGGTAAATAAATAAGGTGGGGAGCTGATGCAGTTTCGCTCCTAGCCAAAGCTGATGCCGCAGCTAGCCAACCAGCATTTCGCCCCATAATTTCGATAATCGTAACGGATTCTAAATCGTATACATCACTGTCCAAACCGATTTCTTTCACAGTGGTAGCAATGAATTTAGCAGCGCTGCCATATCCTGGTGTATGGTCAGTAATGTCTAAATCGTTATCAATGGTTTTGGGGACGCCCATGATGTGAATGTCGAAGCCAATGTGCTTAGCATATTCACTTAATTTATCAACCGTATCCATGGAGTCGTTGCCGCCAATATAGAAGAAATAACCTATATTATTTTCTGTGAAAAAAGAAAAAATCTGATCAAATATCGTGGTGTCGCTAAAATCTTTAGGAAGTTTATAGCGGCAAGACCCCAAATAAGAAGAGGGGGTTCTCATGAGTGTTTCAATCTCTTCCTGTGAAAAATTTTGAGCGGTCAAATCCAAGATTTGATTTTTTAAAATACCTTCGATGCCATAAAGAGAGCCATATACTTTATCGATTTGATCTTGGGCAAAAGCAGTTTTGATAACGCCTGCCAAACTGGCATTAATAGCGGCTGTAGGACCTCCTGATTGAGCAACAATTGCATTTTTCATAAAGATGAGCCTCCTTTTTATAATAAACTTTATAACGAGCCGAATAGTACACTTTATAACTAACCAAATTATTATACTATTTCTTAGCATAAAAAGCAATGGGAAAGGGAAAGAGAAAAGAGAGAGTTTAAAAAATGTAAAAAAATTAGCCTATGCTAACGATGCTTTTTGTGCAAATATTCAACATAATAAAAATTTAATAGAATTATCCCTATAAAAATGCTCTGAATTCGCGAAAACATCTTGCAAAAATGACTTTTTTGGGATATAATATTTTAATATCATTTGGGAGGTGTTATGATATGACAAAAAAACTAATATATATGGATAATGCAGCAACGACGCGAATGAATGATCAGGTTTTAAAGGCCATGTTGCCGTATTTTACCGAAGAATTCGGTAATCCATCATCACTATACACATTTGCTGGAGAAGCCAAAAATGCAGTAGATCATGCTAGAGAGCAGGTAGCAACTGCTATTGGAGCAGAACCTTCAGAAATTTATTTTACAGCTTCAGGAACCGAGGCTGATAATTGGGCGATTAAAGGAACGGCTTTCGCTAACTGCAAAAAAGGTAAGCATATTATTACCTCGACGATTGAACATCATGCGATTATTAACACCATGAAGTTTTTAGAGGGACAAGGGTTTGAAATCACCTATTTGCCAGTTAATGAAGATGGACTTGTATCGGTAGAAGATTTAAAAAAGGCTATCAGACCGGATACTATTTTGGTAACCATCATGTTTGCCAATAATGAAATCGGAACGATTGAACCGATCGAAGAATTATCGGCTGTTTGCAAAGAGCGCGGCGTTTATTTTCATACCGATGCTGTGCAGGCTGTGGGACATGTTCGCATCGATGTGAAGAAGATGAACATCGATATGCTCTCCTCTTCAGCGCATAAATTTTATGGCCCGAAAGGCGTAGGATTCTTATATGTGCGAAAAGGCGTTAGACTTTCTAATTTTGTAGATGGTGGCGGTCAAGAAAGATCAAAACGTGGCGGCACAGAGAATGTAGCTGGTATCGTGGGTCTTGGCAAAGCCATCCAGGTAGTATACGAGAATTTTGATGAGAAGATTGCTCGCATAACTTCATTAAGAGATAAACTCATTGCGGGAATTGAAAAAAATATTTCCTATATTCGTTTGAATGGACCGCGAGAAAATCGTTTGTGCAACAATGTTAATTTTTCATTTTCATATGTAGAGGGCGAATCCATTTTATTATGGCTCGACCTTGCCGGCATTGCCGCATCATCTGGTTCTGCTTGCGCATCTGGCTCACTCGACCCTTCGCATGTGCTTTTGGGAATCGGACTTCCGGCGGAAACTGCTCATGGATCTGTCAGATTGACCCTTGGTGAATATAGCACAGAAGAAGAAGTAGATTATGTTTTGGTAAAACTAAAAGAAACGATAGAAAAACTAAGGAAGATGTCACCTTTATTTGAAGGTGTAGAAGGGAGATAAAGTATGTATAGCGAAAAAGTAATGGATCATTTCGAGAATCCTAGAAACGTTGGCGAACTTGAGAATGCGAATGGTGTCGGTACCGTTGGAAATGCAAAATGTGGCGATATTATGAAAATATATCTTGATATTGAAGACGATATCATCAAGGATATTCGTTTTAAGACTTTTGGTTGTGGCGCGGCTGTTGCTACTAGTTCTATGGCAACGGAAATGATTAAAGGTCTTCATGTGGAAGAAGCTTTGAAAGTGACGAATAAGGCTGTTATGGAGGCATTAGATGGGCTTCCGCCTGCTAAGATTCACTGTTCTGTTTTGGCAGAAGAAGCGATTCATGCAGCTATCCAGGATTATTACAAAAGACAAGGCAAGGACTTTGAATCAGATAAGCTTTGTAATGGTTGCTGTAGCGGCTGTGAGTGTGGCAGTGAACATGGACACGAAGAATAAAATTTTAATAGTATGATGGTGAATGACCATTTATATAGAAAAAAGCAGGACACTAGTGTCCTGCTTTTTTTGCGCTTTATCAGCTACTTCAAGCTGTTTAATACCTCACCGATGCACTCGGCCGCATCGGAAGCACCGCCTATGGCTTCGTCTAACGTGTTGACGTGTGTTCCCACTTCTATAAGCATAGAACCTAATGTGGCATCTTCATTAAAACATTCTTTGCGAATATTGATTGGACGTGCCAGAGTAGGATATTTTTCATTCATTTTTTGTTGAATTTTAAATGCTAGTTTTAAGTTTTCTTCCCACTGAAAATTTTTATGCCCACTTAGCGGCGTTCCCATGACTAACATGACTTGAGAGACCGTTTTCCCATTGATTTGTGTCGTATATTTAACTGGCGAACCGTTTGCCATCACAACGGCGTCACGGTGCAAATCAATGACCATTTCAATGGTGGGGTGCTTTTTTAAATCCTCTTGGATGTCTTTTAGACAGTTAGTATAGGCATGAATAAAACTGGGATAATCGTGAACTCTTGTATCATGAATGGTTTCTATCCCTTTTTGATTTAAAATTTCGCAGACGTTGTCTCCCACTTTGGTGACATTCTCATTGGGGTTTATACTTCGTCCATTAAATGTATCGTTAATCCCTGTTATACCGATTGGCGCATAAGCCTCTGTTGTATGAGTATGGATAATGAGTACTTTTGGTCCGCCTGTTTTCATATTGATTTTCACGGGAGCCTTTAGTAGGCTAGGGCCATCTATTTGTAAGGTTGTATCATTTTTAATGGCAATATTTGATGCGGGGGTATAGGTTTTGTTGTTGCCTTTTAAACTCGTGATATTGATGATTGTTTTGTTACCTTGAACGGATGCGGTGTTTGGTGATGTTTGCGTGTTTTGTGTTGTTTGCGTAGTATCAGCTTGTTTATGGGAATTGCCGCTTGAAAAGTCAAAGATTAAACTTTGTGAAAAATCACTTTGCACATCGTCGCTATTTGGCGTTAGAACGTTAAAAAGTCCGCCTATAGAGGCCACATAAGTTTTTTTGGTTTGGAAATTAAATCCGGTTAAAAAATGGATAACTTCATTTCTAATGAGAATTTTTGAGGATCTTGCCTCTTTATTGTTCGCTAATGGAATAGCTTCGGCAATGATAGATTTAAAACTGGCATAAGGAAGACGCATAGAAACGCCTATTTTAAACGATAATGTAAAGAATAGACAGGCGCTTAATAAAAAAGATAACGTATAAATAATGAGTTGTTTTTTGTTCATGATAAAGGCTCTGTATGTGGGAGCCATCATTTGTTTTTTCATAGCATATCCACCTTTTGTTTGTTTTGTAAAATATATGAACAATTAGTAGGATATATGCGCGCATCCTGTGAATAGATTGCTTCAAAATACATATACTACCTTCACATAAAATGTCAAATTAAAGAGGAGGGTGTGTATGAAAGCAATTATTATGGCGGGTGGATTAGGGAGTAGGCTACGGCCCTTAACTTGTGAGAAACCCAAACCATTAATTAACGTATTGGACAAGCCGGTGATTGAACATATCATCGAACTCTTAAAAAAGCATCATATTACAGACATTGCCGTGACACTAAAATATATGAGTCACAACATTATGGAATATTTGGGAGATGGCGGGCAGTTTGGTGTTCGGCTCTTTTATTTTATTGAGGACAAGCCCCTTGGAACAGCCGGTGGTGTGAAAAATGCCGAGGATTTTTTAGATGAAGATTTTGTTGTCATCAGCGGTGATGCCATAACTGATATTGATCTCACACAAATGATCGAGAATCACAAAAAGAAAAATGCTTTAGTCAGTATTGTGTTGTCTAAAGTGGATGAGGCAATGGAGTATGGTGTGGCGGTTGTTGATAAAAACGGAGTGATTAGCGAGTTTATCGAGAAGCCAAATTGGAGCGAAGTGCTGAGCGAGCTTGCGAATACCGGTATTTATATTATGAAACCAGAAATTTTCAAGTATATCGAAAAAGACAGAGAAGTGGATTTTTCAAAGGATGTGTTCCCGCATTTATTATCGGTAAAAGAAAAGATATGTGGTTTTCAATCCGAGGATTATTGGTGCGATATTGGTGATGTAGGTGCGTACCTTGATTGTGTGAAAGATGTCTTAGACGGAGAAGTTTTAGTGGATATTCCGGCAAGAAAACTAACCGATGGATTTTATGCCGGGAAAAATGTGAAGATAGATGACAGTGCCATGGTTCATTTGCCTTGTTATATAGGGAAAAATGTGACTTTGGGAAAAGGAGCAATCATTGGACCTTACTGCGCAGTAGGTGATGGAGCAGTTGTTGGAGAAAAATCCATTATTCAAAATTCGATAATAGACACCGGTGCAAAAGTGGGAAGTGAATGTGAAATAGCAGGGAGCATTCTATGTCCACATGCGATTGTGCAAAATAATGCGGTGATAGAAGAGGGAGCAGTCGTGGGCTCTCATTCGGTGATAGAAAACGGGTGTCACATAAAACCGGGTGTGAAAATTTGGCCAAGCAAGAGCATTCATCAGCATGAAACCGTATCGGAAAATGTGGAATTCCATTATCAGCTGGAAGATAGTGCATTCTTAGATGGATATGTGGCTGGCAAAATGAATCGTGATATTTCTAGTGAATTTTTGATTGCATTATCCTATGGATTTTCCGATATGTTAAAACAGGGGAAAATAGCGATTGCGCGCAGTGAAGGAAACGTTACGAATACGATATATTATTTGTTAACAGGAGCTCTTCAAAACGCAGGAAGCGCCGTTTATGATTTCGATGTGCAATGTATGAGTGCTCTGCGGCATGGGATATCGGATTATGGATTGGACGGAGGAATCTATATTGAAAATACTGATGAAGTTTATCTATCGTTTTTTGATAGCGAGGGAGTGGAAACCGCGCGATCTGATTTTAAAAAGCTACGTCGTATGGTCATCCGGAGGGAGACTAACGACAAGGAGACTATCGAAGCTGGAGATAATATTAAAATTTATGACTATCGCTTGCGTTATGAGCATTTTCTTGTCTCACAGATTAAAACGCCGCTTCAGAAAAAGAGGATCTGTTTATTCGCAGATAAGACGCGCCATAAAAAGATGATGATTTCACTGGCACACAAACTCAATGTGACGCTGGATATATATCATACAAAGCAACAGGCAGATAGCCGTATTGATTATAATTTATATTTTTTGGAAACTGACCGTGATTTAATGCTCTGTGATTCGCAAAAGAACGTTCTCTCCCATGATATTTTCTTGTTTTTATGTATGCTCGTCAAAACGTATATGCTTGGTTTACAGGATGTTGTTGTACCGATTCATATGCCAAGTGTGATGAAAGAAGCTGCCATCGAGAACGGCTGTGTTGTCATATCGTCATCTTCTCATCGAAGTGATTACATGCAGGCCGTTAAGAAACATGAGGGAGATATCGCTTTTTATATGGTGTCCGATCCGATTTTAGCCGGATTTAAAATATTAGAATATTGTGAGCAAAAAAAGCTGTCCTTATCCCAATTGTTTTCTTTGATGCCGGAGTCTTATATCCAAGAGATTGAACTTCCTTGCAGGGATCGTGACAAAGGAAAAGTCATGCAGACTCTATGCCAGGCAGAAGAGGAAAAAGAGTTAACAGAGGGCATAAAAATTTATCATAAACAAGGATGGGTTTTGTTTTTGCCTAGCAATAATGCCGAGCAAATTAAAATTATTTCAGAAGGCATTAGTATGGAAAGCGCCAAAGAAATTTGTGATGATTATGTAGAACTCATCAAGAAGTATGTCGATGAGTTTTAGAATAAAATGATAAATACAAACAAAAACAGACAAGGAGGGTAGCCTTGTCTGTTTTTGTATTGCGCCTATTGACGCAAATTTAGGGGTTAGGGGGTAAATTAAATTTAAATAAGGAGTTTTAGCCTATATATAATACCTAAGTAGTTTTTCAAAATTATTAGTTATTCTCTTTTGATGAATCATCTGATTCATGCTGTTTAATAGAATACTCAAATTGTTCAGGGGAAATGGTGTCATTTCCTTCTTCGACATCGGTTTCCGTTTGCTCCATGGAATATTGCGCTGAAAGTCCTAAAAAATACAACGCGGTCATCAAACTTACCGAAGATATATCGTTTTTCATTATCATGTATCGCCTCCTTTTCTTTACGAGATTATAATAGCATAGCGGCTATGAAAATACTATATATAAACTGTAAACAAATTATTAACAATACAGGCAAACTTTTGTCAATAATTATGACTCCCTCCATCATATTTCTGATTTGCATTGAAATTTGTTGTCTCATAGTGTAAAATAAAAAGATATGAGAAAGGGATTTTAATCATGAAAGAAATATATTTTGATAATGCGGCTACTACAAAACCATACGAGAGCGTATGCCAAGCGGTCAGCACGGCGATGCGAGAAAATTATGCTAACCCATCCTCGCTACACACATTGGGGATGAAAGCGGAGAAAGCCGTCCGCGGTGCTCGTTCTGTTTTTGCAAATTGTTTGGGGGCGGACCCCTCCGAAATTTACTTTACGTCCGGTGGAACCGAATCGGACAATATTTCAATTTTGGGTTTTGCCTCTGCCAATAAAAAACGATTTTCTAAAATCGTCACGACGAAAATCGAACATGATGCAGTACTGGAAACGGCACGCTTTTTAGGAACGACTGGATTTGATGTATCCTATGTAAATGTACTGCCAAATGGTGTACTCGATTTAGAGGATTTTGAACGCTCTTTAACACCAGATACTGGACTTGTGAGCGTGATGAGTGTCAATAATGAGGTAGGTGCTATACAACCGATTGCTTCTTTAAAGAAAATCATGAAAAACATTTGCCCAAAAGCTGTTCTTCATGTCGACCATGTACAGGGGTTTGGCAAAGTGAATTTGAACGTGAAAAAATGCGGTATTGACCTATTGTCAGTAAGCGCACATAAGATTCATGGGCCGAAAGGAATTGGGCTTCTATACATGCGCGAGGGTATCCATGTCTCGCCCATCATCCATGGTGGACATCAGGAGAAAAACATACGATCTGGTACGCAAAGTGTTTATGACATTGTGGGGTTTAGGGCAGCGGCAGAAGAAAATATGAACGTCCCAAAAAATGCTCTTATCACAAGATTACGAGATGAAATGGCACATAAAATTTTAAACAACATTTCTGACGTCACATTAAATACATCACTAGAAGATAGCGCCCCGCATGTCCTTAATGTATCTTTTGAGCAAATACGGTCAGAAGTGCTACTACATTGTTTGGAGTCAAACGGAATTTTTGTATCAACCGGTTCAGCTTGTTCTTCGAACAAACCAGAACTTAGCCATACGTTACTAGCTATGGGGCGAACAAATAAACAAATTGATGGGGCTATTCGTTTTAGCTTTTCAGAGTTTAATACAATGGATGAAGTGGATGAGACCATTGAGGTATTAATACGCGAAGTGGCAAATTTGAGAAAATATATAGGGAGATAAAGAATGAAACAATTACTACTGATTAAATATGGAGAGATTATTTTAAAAGGATTAAATCGCGGTATTTTTGAAAGAATGCTGATGAGTAATATTAGAAAAGCACTATCTATGTACCAATTTAAGTTAGAACTTAGACAGGCGACTATTTATCTGGATCCAGAGAATCAAGATGAAATAGAAGAAATCATGGAAAAGGTTTCTATGGTTTTCGGCATTATCTGGATTGTTCCTTGCATTGTGTGTGAAAAAGATATCAAAACCATGTGTTCATTCGCCTTTGAAAGTGCAAAAGATCTTTTGCCAGGTCATAGCTTTAAAGTGGAAAGTAAGCGTGCCGATAAAAAATTCCCGATGAATTCCCAGCAAATATCGTCAGAAGTAGGCGGATACCTTTTTACGAATGTGGATAATGTGACCGTTGATGTGCATCACCCGGATATAACGATTAATATTGAAGTGCGCGAGAATGGCGCTTATATTTATCATGAAAGATATAAAGGGCAGGGCGGACTGCCAACTGGTTCATCATCTAAGGCGGCACTGCTTTTGTCTGGCGGTATCGACAGCCCGGTTGCTGGCTATATGATGGCAAAGAGGGGTGTAGAGCTTCATGCGATTAATTTCTTTAGCTATCCTTATACGAGCGAGCGCGCCAAAGAAAAGGTGCTGGAGCTGGCAAAAATCCTGTCGCAGTACACGGGACAAATCACCGTGCATATCGTGCCTTTTACTGAGATACAGCTTGCGATACGCGATAATTGCCCAGAAGAGCATTTAACGCTGATTATGCGTCGATTCATGATGAAGATAGCCGATGAAATTGCTTTCAAAAATCGATGCCGTTCTTTGATTACCGGCGAGAGCTTGGGGCAGGTGGCTAGCCAGACGATGGAAGCGCTGCACGTGACTAATAGCGTGGTAGAACATATGCCAGTCTTTAGACCGCTCATTGGTATGGACAAAGTTGATATTATTAATATTTCGGAGCGGATTGGAACGTATCAAACATCTATTTTACCTTTCGAGGATTGTTGCACCGTCTTTACGCCAAAGCATCCTACCACCAAACCTAAACTTGAAAAAATCATTGCCTCGCAATCAGTTCTTAATAGCAATGAGATGATAAAAACAGCCATCGAGGGAACTGAAGTTATGGTGATTACACCCAAAACGGAAATATAGAAGCATCTATGAAAGAATAAATGAGTTTGTTTCAATAAATTTGATACCGTTATCTGAATTGATAGCGGTATTTTTTTATGAATATCTACAACGCTAAAATTAGAATATGCAAGAGACAAAAAATACAAAAGAAAACATTGCAAAACTGAAGAAAAAATGTTAAATTTGAAATGATGTGAAATAAGGAAAGAGGGCAGCCAATGGGAGAATTAAATAATCGCTATAATGACCGAAATTGTTCAATTGATATGTTTAGAATCATTTGCGCGATCCTGGTAGTCGCCATACATACAGCATTACTAGAAGATATAAATAGTACCGCAGGATATATTGCTAATCAGGTAATCCCTATAATAGCCGTTCCATTTTTTTTCTGTGTGTCAGGTTTTTATTATATAAAAGGTTTAGTAGCCAAAAAACATGTGTTTAAAAAAACCGTCAAAAAATTATTGATCGTATACACGATATGGAGTTTTATTTATTTTTTGATTAACTTTTATTGGGGTGTCATCAAACAACAAGAGTCCATAGGTGTTTTTATAAAAAATACAGTCGTAAACTATTTTATAACGGGTAGCTATTATCATATGTGGTTTTTCCCGGCGTTGTTTTTTTGTATTTTTGCGGCCACTTTTTTTAACAAAATAAAGGCGCTTGGATTTTTAGCATATTGTTCAATTCCTTTATACATTTTAGGACTTCTAGGATGTTCGTATTATAATTTAGCGAATCAAATACCAATTATCAGCCTGTTGATCAATTCTTCTCATTTTATAATCATTCGGCGAATTTTATTAATGGGACTTCCGTTTTTTATGTTAGGTTATTTCTTAAATAGGATAGAAGAGAAATATGACATCATTTCAAACAAGAAACTTTTAGCCATAGGAGGGATTATCCTAGCATTATTTCTAATTGAAATTGTGATAATGGCACAACTGGGCTTGCAAGTTGTTATTTTAACCTTTGGCCTTTATCCTCTTTTAGGAATCATCATGATGCTTTTATTAAATAACCCATTATCTAATAAAAGTTCATTGGCACATTACACGAGAGAAATAGCAAATTTCATTTTTTATTCACATCCCATATGTATCATGCTTTTAGAAATTGTAGGCAAAAAATTATTTCATATAAAAGTAGAGGGAACCCCTATGTTTATATTAACATGTGTTTTTACAATACTAGCAGGGTGGGGTTACATGACAATCAAAGAAAAATATATTCATAAAGCATTTGTATTAAAGAGAGGCATTGAAAGCTGATTTCGATATATGGGAGCTTTTTGTCATTTTAGAATTATCTAGTTTGTTATGAGAAACAATATTTAGATTGCTATCAATTATGTGTAAACCGAATGGTTTGATTGACTAATTACTGACATCGTTTTTCATACGGTGTCAGTTTTACTTTTATGTAACTAATATCTGTAACCTGTTTTTGATTGGGAGTTGTCGCCCTGAAATTTTGATTCAATATCAAATTGTAGCATAAAAAACACTCCTTTACTCTTTTTGGTGGATGAAAATTCATACCCAATAAAGTAAAGGAGTTTATCGCATTATTACTAAACATTTGTTGGTTTAGAAACGAGTTTTACATTAGTTTTTTAACTGAAGACGAATTTTATCAGCTATCATGGCAATGAATTCGGAATTGGTAGGTTTGCCTTTTCCGCTGGAAATAGTGTAGCCGAAAAGCTCGTTCATAATTTCGGGTTTCCCACGATTCCAAGCGACTTCTATTGCATGACGGATGGCGCGTTCTACACGAGAAGGCGTGGTTTGATATTGTTTTGCGATGGAAGGATAGAGCTGTTTTGTAATATAATTGATGGAGTCAATATCACTGATAGCCATCATAATAGCGCTACGAATGAATTGATATCCTTTTATGTGAGCGGGAATGCCAACTTCATGAATAATCTGTGTGACAATTTTCTCAATATCATTTTCACTTTTCTGCTCAGTTTTCTGTGCAAGAGGAATACTGTTTGGCAAAGATGATATGTATGACTTAGATAGGGTTGTTTCACGTCCCTGTGGAACGAAATCGCGCGCTAATTGCCGGATTCTGCCTGATATTGTTGTCAGTTCCAAAGGTTTAACCATATAGTATACGGCACCTAAAGCAGAAGATTGCTGTGTGATTCTTTCTTGCCCTACAGCTGAGAGCATAATGCAAAGCGGTTTTTTGTTTAAATTGCTTTTTCCCAGTTTTTCTAGTACGCCAAGCCCGTCCATCTGTGGCATTACGACATCTAGTAAAACAACGTCCGGTTTTGTTTCTAGAATCATTTCATAGGCTTCCTTGCCATCATACGCGTTACCTACGACTTTAAAATCTTCCTGAGCCTTTAAATGGTTTAACACGATATCGGAAAACTCTTTGCTGTCGTCGGCCACTAAAATTGAAATACTATTGTTTTCCATTGCAACAATTCCTCCTAAAATTTTTAATGTAAGTATATATTAGCATGTATTGCCAAATAATGCAAGTTATTTTACAAAAAAAGTTATTCTATTTTTAAAATTTTATAGAATAATATCACAAAATGCCTTTAAAATAGGGAAAAATACATCTGTCGTAAAAATCCAGTGGTTCATTAAAAAAATAAATATTTCTATAATTCGACAAAATACGACACAGTTTTTGCCAAGCTAGTTTATGCCTTTGTTTGACTATTGGAATGTGATATGATAAAATTACTACAATATTGATGTGCAGGCAGTTTGTACTAATTTGTGTCATGTTTAACAATGTGAATACGGGTAAAAATATAAGTGAATGAAAATGATAGGTACATTTAAGGAGTAAAAATAATGATGGATAGAAACCCTAATATAAAAGAATACATAGCGATGTTTGGTGTTCTCTTAGCGATGTATGTTTTATGCTTGATACTGCCAAGTTTGGGACTGGTTTATATGGTAGTAATGGCTGCTACAATTTGTGCGATGGGTATGAGTTTTGGCATGGGCTATTCACTTTTAGCATCCGGGGTTTTGCTTATTCTCAATTTTGGCTTGGCATGGTTTTTAAAAGCGGGGGTGGAAGCTGCTTTTTCACCGATTGTTTTTATTGTTGCCATTTCAGGTGCTTTGGGGGCCTTTTGCCTTAGAGCAAAGTTTTCTTTAGCAAAAACAACAGTGCTTCTTGCGGTTTCTGTGGGAGTTGGTATTGTTTTACCCATTTTTTTGCTCAATGAGTTTTTTATTCCGAATTATATATTTAGTATGAAAAATCAATTTTTACCCTATCTCTATCAGCTTTTAAATGAGATGGGCAAAAATGTTAAATTAGACGCAGCTGCTACTGAACAATTGAAATCGCAGTATTTGGTGATTGTGACTGCTATTATGCCTGCCATGATTATTGTGATGTGCGCATTTATTGCTTTTGTCTTTCCGTTTTTATCGCGTTCGTACTGCCGCAAGAGAGGGCGCACAGAGTATGAGTATATGACACCTTTTACTCATGTGAAAGCCGATAAGGTCAGCGCTCTTGTACCGATTATATCGATGGTATTAGCCTCTTTTTCATCTGGCAAGCTCATGTGGGTATTTCTTAACTTAACGCTCATTTGTGGCGCTGGCGTGATGATATGCGGGTTATCCATTGTTTCATTTTATTTGCAGAAAATGGTTAAAAGTTGGTTTGTAAGGCTCATTTTATATATGGTGTTTTTATGTATTCCCGCAGCACTGTTTTTGCTCGTATTACTTGGTATAATTGATGCATTCGCTGATTTACGCCATTTTAATGACAGAGGTGATATGCTTGAGTAAAGAAGCTAACCTGAAAAAACCGAGAGATCTGAAAGATTTGAAAGACCCCAAAAACCCGAAAAATGTAGATATTTTTTCAAATAGCGTTTTTATATATCTGGCAGTTATCCTCGTGTTTTCCATATTGAGTTTTATATTTGGAAATATCTATTTAAGTATTGTAGAAATGGTTGTTTTTTTAGGCCTATTGATATTTGATTTTTTAAAGAAAACAAAGAAGAAAAAACAAATCATCGATTATATGCAAAATTTGACGTATCATGTGGATACGGCGGCAAAAGATTCGCTACTTCACTTTCCTATGCCGATCACGATTTTAAAAGTAGATGGTAAAATTATTTGGCATAATAAGAGCTTTACCGAGCTGTTTTCTCCTAAAGAACAGCTAGGCAATATTTCTATACAAAATTTGATTCCAGATATTAGCTGGTTCGAACTCATCAAAAGCACAGACGGAATTTGTGAAGAGATTGAAATTGGTGAAAAAAAATTCCAGATGCTTGGTAATGTCGTCAAGACACAGAAAAAGAATGAAAAAGACAGTTATGTCGTGTTGCTTTATTGGGTAGAAAAGACAGAACTATACGCATTAAAACAGCAGATAGAAGAGGAACAAACCGATATTGCTATTATCATGATTGATAATTATGATGAAATAGGGGCTAGTATCGATGATATGGTTCGTACGCAGGTGCTGTCGGGGATTGATAAGAGCATCCGCGATTGGGCGAAGGGCACAGATGGTATGCTCAAAAAAACGGATCGTGACCGGTATATATTTGCATTCCCCAATAAAAACATGAAAAAGTTTGAGGAAGATAAATTTTCGGTGTTGGAGCTTGTGCGCAAAATCTCGTTGTCATTTGAATTAAAAACGCCTTATACGATGAGTATCGGTGTGGGAATTGGCGGGAGCAGTGTAGAAGAAAATGAGGCGTTTGCCAAGACATCGTTGGACATGGCCATGGGGCGTGGCGGCGATCAAGCTGTTATAAAAAACAATGATGTTTTTAAATATTTTGGCGGTAATTATAGTGAATATGAAAAAAACACCCGCGTAAAAACTAAGATTATTTCTCAAGCATTCAGGGAGCTTGTTATCTCTTCTGAAAATGTGGTGGTTATCGGTCACACCAATCCAGATATGGATTCTTTTGGTGCTTCTATGGGTATTTATCGAGCCGTCGTTAGTTTGGGAAAAATTTGTCAAGTTGTTTTCGATGCCGATAATAAAACAATTCTTGATAGTGTGAAAAAATTCAGGCAGAATAAAGAATATGATGGCGTTTTTATCAGCAGTAATGATGCCTATGAAGTAGTTGGCAAAAATACATTAGTGGTGGTCGTTGACGTGCACAGACCAAGTCTTGTGCAAGAACCCAAATTGCTGGAAAAAACGAAGAAGATATTTTTAGTGGATCACCATAGGCGTGCCTCCGAATTTATTGAGAATGCGTCGCTTGTTTATCATGAACCGTATGCTTCTTCAACTTCGGAGATGGTAACTGAGATTTTGCAATATATCGGCGGTCATGTGAAACTGACAAAGGCAGAAGCCGAGTGCTTATATGCTGGTATCGTCGTTGATACGAAAAATTTCAATTTTAAAACAGGGGTTCGTACATTTGAAGCCGCATCATTTTTAAAGAAATATGGAGTCGATACAATTGCTATCAAACGACTGTTTCAAACCGATTTCAACGATTACAAAATGCGCGTTAATATTGTTAGTCATGCGGAAATTATCTATAATAACATTGCGCTGTCAACATGCGATCTTCCGAATATATCCAAAAACGAGCGTAGTATCATTGTAGCGCAGGCGGCGGATGAACTTTTGGATATTGGGGGTATCAGTGCATCATTTGTATTATGTGCAGCGACCGATTCGGTTATTATAAGCGCTCGCTCGTTAGACGATATTAATGTGCAAGTGATATTGGAAACATTAGGCGGTGGCGGTCACAGGACAGTTGCCGGAGTACAACTACAGGATATGACGATAGCAGAAGCAAAAGATAAATTAACCGATGCTATTTTGAAATATTTAAAAGAAAACAGTAAAAACAGTAAATAAACTGGGGAAGAGAGGATATAACAATGGAAGTCATTTTAACGCAAGATGTTAAGGGAAAAGGCAAAAAAGATCAATTAGTAAAAGTATCCGACGGATATGCTAGAAACTTTTTGTTTCCGCGTGGGCTTGCAGTAGAGGCCACTAAAGAGAGCATTGGTGTCATGAAAAGCAGAAATGAATCCGTAGAATTTCAAAAACAAGAGGATGTCAAACATGCGAATGAATTGAAAGAAAAAATCGAACAGGTTGCCGTAAAGATTTCGGCGAAAGCGGGCGATAACGGTAGATTGTTCGGATCCGTTACGAGTAAAGAAATTGGTGATATGCTTTTATCACAGTTCCATATTAAAATTGATAAGAAGAAAATCACGTTGCCGGATGGCATTAAGTCATTAGGATTTACCAAAATTCCGGTTAAATTATATCCTGGAATTTCTGCTACTCTTACGGTAGAGGTAGTAGAGGAAAAATAGGAAAGGTGGAAACGCACGGTATGGATGTCAATATTACTCCTAGAACCATGCCATATAGTCTAGAAGCTGAACAAGCAGTTTTGGGCAGCGTTTTGATAGACAGGCATTGTTTGAATGCCGCCATAGAAAAAATAGCGCCAGATGATTTTTATTATGAACAAAATCGTTTGATTTATCTGGCCATGATAGAACTTTCCGATTTATCCATGCCAATTGATATTGTTACGGTGACAGGGCAGCTCGAAAAAAGCGCTCATTTAGATGCGGCCGGTGGCAGTAACTATCTGGTGAAACTAGCAACTAGTATTATTACAACGGCAAATTTGGATTATTATATCGATATTTTACGCGAAAAATCGACGCTAAGAAAACTGATTGAAACGTCCAATAAGATTTCACAAATGAGTTACGATTCAACAGAAGATGTGAATGATATTTTGTTGAAATCAGAACAACTTATTTACGATGTTCGCGATGGCAAAGAGTTAGATAGTTTATTACATATTAAAAATATTTTAATTGAATCTTATGAGCAATTGCAAAAACTTGCGCAAAACAAAGGTAAAATCACCGGCATCCCGTCTGGATTTATGGCGCTGGACAAAAAAACTTCCGGTTTTCAAAATTCGGATCTTATCTTGATAGCGGCAAGACCGGCGATGGGTAAAACGAGTTTTGCCTTAAACATTGCCGAGTATGCCGCCATATCGGCGAATATGCCGGTTGCAATATTTAATTTGGAAATGTCGAAATTGCAACTAGCCAATCGTATGCTTTGTTCTGAAGCGATGGTATCTGGCGAAAAATTGCGTAGTGGTGACTTGAATGAGCAAGACTTTTTGGATATTGCACGTATTCTACCTAAAATTTCAAAGGCACCGATTTACATAGACGATACATCAACTGTTACAGTATCGGAAATTATGGCAAAATGCAGACGATTAAAAGAAGATAAAACCCAGGGTCTGGGAATGGTTATCATCGATTATTTGCAGCTCATGCAGGGAAAAAACAAGAAGAGTGAAAACCGTCAACAGGAAATATCCGAGATTTCTCGTTCTTTAAAGATTATGGCTAAAGAACTAAATATTCCCGTTATCGCCTGTTCGCAGCTTTCTCGTGGTGTGGAATCGCGTGAGAACAAGCGACCTTTACTAAGCGATTTAAGAGAGTCTGGTGCTATCGAGCAAGATGCAGATATTGTCATGTTTTTATATCGTGATGAAGTGTATAATAAAGATGTAGAGGATAATAAAAACAAGGCAGAATGTATCATTGCCAAGCATAGAAATGGTGATGTGGGGACAGTTAACCTTATCTGGTCGGGTGAGTACACCAAATTTTTTGACGTGGATAACGTTCATGCTGAATCCTAATTCGGAGGCGTATTGTGGACAGAGAAGCTTATTTCATCGTTGAAAAAGCGCAAAAAACGATCAATGAACATCATATGCTAGACCATACCGAAAAAGTGCTTGTAGCCTTATCAGGCGGTGCTGATTCGGTATGTTTATTGGGGATTTTGCTTAGCCTATCAAAAAAGCTTTCATTTGAGGTACTAGCTGCTCATGTGAACCATCAGCTTCGCGGCGAGGATGCTGAGGCGGATGAAGAATTTGTCCGAGATTTATGCCAAAAATGGGATGTCCCTTTATTTGTGAAAAAGGCAGATGTCGCACTTCTGGCGCATGAACAGCACATTTCAGTTGAAACCGCCGGCAGAAATGTTCGATATGATTTTTTCGATGAAATTTGCGATGAAAATGATGCCATCAAAATTGCAACAGCGCATCATCAAAATGATCAGGCTGAAACGATTTTAATGCATATGATTCGTGGCGCTGGGCTTTCTGGCTTAGCGGGAATTCCTTATATGAGGCAGAAAATTATTCGGCCATTACTTGATGTAACACGTGCCGAGATTGAAGAGTACCTGCGCGTCAGTCAGATTCCCCATAGGGAAGATAAGACGAATAAAAGTCTGGATTATACGCGCAATCGAATTCGGCATGAGCTTTTGCCCCAAATTGAAAGCTATAATCCCCATATTGTGAATACGATGGCGAATAATGCACGCTTTTTGCAAGATGATGAAGAATTTATTGAGCATGTTACTAAGAAAACGTTCGAAGAATGCCTCATTAGTCGGGATATGAATAGGGTGGTTTGGAATCGATCAAGAGCTTCCCAAAAAAACCGTGCGATTTTATCCCGCCTACTCTTGTTGGTGCTGGATATTATGGGCGTTTCAGCAAGTGTCTCCCATGATATGGTGCTACTTTTTGAAAAAAAGATAAAATCGAATCAGACAGAGCATATGCAGGTTCACAACTTATTATCCATCCATTTTGTGGGGGATGCGGTCATTTTCGAGTTGGCAAATGCACGAGATCGTGAAGATTTTTGTTATGATATGACAGTAGGGAAAGACATTTATATAGCACCTATTGATATGTGGATTCGAGCAGATTTGGTGGATACAAAAGAGAAATGTGTCAAAAATGTGGCATATTTTGATTATGATAAAATCATGGAGCCAATGCAGGTTCGTTCCAAACAAGATGGAGATAGATTTTTTCCGGTTGGCATGCAGGGAAGCAAAACGGTTAAAAAGTTTTTAACTGATTTGAAGATCCCTATGACACAAAAAAAATGTGTCCCTATCGTAATAAGTGGAGAAAAAATTGTGTGGATTGGTAATTTGCGGCGTGATAGCCGTTTCGAAATTTCGAAAGACACACAGAAAGTATTAAAAATCGAATTGTGGGAAGGAAATAAAGAAGATGGAAATGGAAAGTGTAATTGATCATGTTTTGATTTCAGAGGAACAATTAAGTAAAAAAGTGAAGGAACTAGCTAGCAAAATCAATCGTGATTATGCCGGTGAGGAACTTCTTCTAATAGGCGTATTAAAAGGAAGCGTCATGTTTGCTGTTGATTTGATGCGTGAAATTTCGATTCCTGTTGAACTAGATTTTATGGCTGTTTCTAGTTATGGATCTGGCGTGAAAACATCGGGTGTCGTAAAAATTTTAAAAGATCTTGACAACTCAGTCGAGGGAAAGAATATACTAATTGTTGAGGATATTGTGGATAGTGGTTTGACATTGAGCTATTTAAAGGAAATGTTGTTATCCAGAAATCCGGCTAGTGTCCGCATTTGCACAATTTTGAATAAGCCATCTAGACGAAATTCTGCCGTTGAAGTGGATTATAGCGGATACGATATTCCCGATGAATTTGTGGTCGGATATGGTCTTGATTATAATCAAAAATACCGTAATTTGCCATACGTAGGGGTATTAAAAAGAGAAGTTTACGAAAAATAGATTAAAAATGCACATACGTGGGATATTATAGTTTTAGGTATTGTAATCTAACAATCAGTATGCTATGATATAATTTATGATGAAAGGGGTGTTTGCGTATTGAAGAAGAATCTGAAAGGTATTGGATTTTATCTTATATTATTTGCACTAGTGCTTGGAATCGTTTATATGTTTTTTAGTTTTCAGGAGCCAACAGCCCAGAAAACGTATTCGGATTTAGTAACGGCTATTAAAGAAAAGGAAGTAACACAGTTAACAGTTTCGGATACCAAAGCTGTTGCCGTTTTGAAGAAAGATAAAAATACCGATTCAAGTGCGCCTGCCACTGTTATACAAGTGGATATTCCGTCCGTCGTGGTATTTGATCGCCATGTTGGCAACGAAATTTTAGCACAGGTACAGGCAGGAACGTTGAAGTATAATGTACAACATGAAACGGGAACTCCATGGTGGATTTCTCTCATTCCGCTTTTGGGAACGATTTTAATCATTATATTCTTCTGGGTCATTTTTATGCGACAGTCGCAAGGCGGCGGTGGAAAAATGATGTCGTTTGGTAAAAGCAAAGCCAAAGTGAACACAGCTACTGCAAAAAAAGTCACTTTTAATGATGTGGCTGGTGCTGATGAGGAAAAAGCTGAATTAGAAGAAATTGTTGACTTTTTGAAAAAACCCGCAAAATTCGTGGAAATGGGTGCCAGAATCCCGAAAGGTGTGCTTTTAGTAGGTCCTCCTGGTACTGGTAAAACCTTGCTTGCCAAGGCAGTTTCTGGCGAAGCGGGTGTTCCATTTTTCAGCATCAGTGGTTCCGACTTTGTGGAAATGTTTGTCGGTGTTGGTGCGTCACGTGTGCGTGACTTGTTTGAACAAGCTAAAAAAGACAGCCCATCGATTGTATTTATTGATGAAATTGATGCGGTTGGTCGTCATAGAGGTGCCGGTTTAGGTGGCGGACATGATGAACGCGAACAGACATTAAATCAGCTATTGGTTGAAATGGATGGATTCGGCATCAACGAAGGCGTTATTGTGATTGCTGCAACAAACCGTCCGGATATTTTGGATCCAGCTCTGCTTCGTCCTGGTCGATTTGACAGACAGGTTGTTGTTGATGCACCAGATGTAAAGGGAAGAGAAGCGGTATTAAAAGTGCATTCTAAAGGCAAACCGCTCGATGATGATGTCAATTTAGCAACAATTGCGAAAACAACGGCAGGGTTTACAGGAGCCGATTTGGAAAACTTAATGAATGAAGCTGCACTATTAACCGCACGTGCTAACAAGAAAAAAATTGGCATGAAGGAAATCGAAGACGCGATGATTAAAGTGGTAGTGGGTACGGAAAAACGTTCACGCGTAATGAGCGAAAAAGAGAAACGTTTGACGGCTTATCATGAAGCAGGTCATGCGGTTATTTCCAAATTGCTGCCGACACAGGATCCTGTTCATCAGGTATCAATCGTGCCACGTGGTAGAGCCGGCGGATATACCATGAACCTCCCGACAGATGATACTTTCTATTATGAGAAGAGTAAAATGGTCGATGATATCGTTGTTTTACTAGGCGGCCGTATTGCTGAACTTCTGATTATTGGGGACATTAGTACTGGCGCATCAAACGATATTGAACGTGCAACTGATATTGCTCGTAAAATGGTCAGCAAATATGGTATGAGCGATGTGATAGGACCAATTGCTTATAGCACAGAGTCTGAGGTGTTTATTGGTCGTGATTTTGGTCACTCTAAGAATTATAGCGAACATGTGGCTGGAAAGATTGATCAAGAAGTTGAAAATATCATCAATCGTTGTTATGAGACGTGCCAGAATATGTTAAAAGAAAACATGGATAAATTGCATGCAGTAGCGAAAGCTTTAATCGAATTTGAGAAGTTAGATGCTGATCAATTTGAGGCAGCTTTTAGTGGCGTTTCATTGGAAGAAATCAAAAATGTGAAAAGTACAAGCGCATTTGCCAAATCCGATGAAAAAATTGAAGAAATTCATTCGGCGTTAAATGATGCAGATGCTAGTATAGAAAACAATAAGCAGGAAAAAGATACGAAAGATAATTAACATAAGAAAACGGAGGAATTTAAAATGAGTGTAACAAAAGATACCATTATTATGGATGTATTACGAATGGATGAAGGTACGGCACAATTCTTTTTTGAAATCGGTATGCATTGCTTGGGTTGCCCATCGTCCAGTGGCGAAAGCATTGAAGAAGCTTGCATGGTGCATGGCGTAGATTGTGACGAATTGGTTAATAAAATCAATGGTTATTTAGCTACTGTCAGCAAATAAAAATTTTAAAATATCAAAGTTAAAAAGTCCCACAACTGGTGGGACTTTTTCAATTAGATGCCTTGACAAACGCATGAGAATTCTATATACTTTATGTTGCCTATTCATGAAATGGGGGCGTAATGGTTTCGACTGGGACGATGAAGTATAAATAGCGAGTAGAGATGGGAATGCTCTTTAACTTTTCCAACTTAAATTTAAAAGCTAACAATAATAATTTAGCATTAGCTGCCTAGAATAGGCGCTCATTCTTCTTGGAAGGACTACGAGCCAAGATAGAGTGTCAAAATTAGTAGTGAACGTGAATATGCAAAGCTTTGAGCATGTCATGACTTATGAAGCTACCAATCCTTGCAGGCTGTTTGTGAACTGCATGGTGCGGGAATTTTGATCACAAACTGCACTCGGAGAAGTTTATATGAATTTTTTTCAGGACGTGGGTTCAACTCCCACCGCCTCCACCAAAGTGAAATCCGCTTGTAGACCGCGTTTGCGGTACTAAGAGCGGTATTTTTTTGCCTGTATAACCCACTTTGTAACCCACTTATAACCCACAAGGCTGATTGCTATCACGTTTTTCAATGTTTAAATTTAAGCATTTCATGTTTAAAATGAATGTTTATTCAAAAAGTGCGAATTTCCATACATTTGTACGTTCATTAATTGAACGTGCTTTTTTTATTGTTCATTACTACATAGCGGATTATCCATCTCGATCAGTCCAAACAGCTATTTTCAATGTTCAAAGAATTTGTAACTACAAGGAATCTTCCAGAGTGCAAGAAGTTTATAAGCGATTATGTTAAAAAGGTAATTGTATATAACGACCACGTTGAAGTTGAATTCAACGTGGTATTTTCTTTTCTAGGGGATTACGGCAATTTTAGAATGAAGAAGTCTATTAGTAAGAGGAAGTTGTTTAAGAATTATAAAGTCCGATAGATAAAATAGGCAAAAAGATAAGCCTATAAATCTATGTGTTGGAAAATATACGGAGCTAGTACCATGTGCATATAATTTGATAGACGAAAAGCGCTTTAATTGTAATGTTGTACAAAAATATACGCAAATTTTCAGAGAAAATGTTGACTATTGCAATAAAAAGTAATAATATTACATTGTATAAAAATTAACATTTTATACAATGTTTAGCAATTACGTATTTTTCTTTGTGATATCTAAATATTTACAAGTACAAAGGGGGTATATGAAAACTTTTTTATCCTGTTGTTTTCATAAATTATTTTTAGGGGGTCGTAGTTTTTACAGGGGGATGAAAAAAATTACAATAGAAGAAATAGGGAGGAAAATTTATGAAAAGAAAGATTGTGGCCATTATATTGGCTATGTCCATGGTTCTATCGGTGCCTATTGGCGCTTATGGTGAAGAAAGTGGACAAGTTGGCAGTATCAAAACCGAAACCGAAGGTAGCGTTGATTCTCAGAATTCTGATAATCAAACAGAGGTAGATCAGAAAACGCCTGCTGTGAAAGATGAATCTTCCACAAGTTCTACTTTAGCGGTATCAGCTGTTAATACGACCACTTCAACAATTACGCTTGACAAATCCACTTATGCAAAAGGTGAAACAATTATTGTTAACTATACGGGCGCACAAAATACAAAGGATTGGTTAGGCGTTAATCAAGATGCCAATACAGCAGGCGATTCGATTCTCTGGAGCTATCTAAACGAAAGCTGTACAGCTCCTAGTACTGTTGTAGCAAATGGAACAACTAGAATAAATACGACTTCTCTTGAACCTGGTACATATTATATTCATTATTCCATCAATGATACTTACACCGATTATGCCAGTGCGAGTTTCACGATAACCGCAGCAGGTACCATGTCACTTAATAAAACGACTTGTACAAAAGGTGACACAATTATCGCTACTTTTACGGGAGCACAAAATGCAAAAGACTGGATTTGTGTGAACCAGGACGCTAATGCTGCTGGTCATTCAATTCTCTGGAGCTATCTAAATAATTCGACTTCAGCTCCTTCAACCGTTCAAGCAGATGGGACGACTACAATAGATACATCTTCATTGGCAGTAGGTACGTATTACGTGTATTACTGCTCAAATGATCTTTTTGGCTATTATGCAAAAGCCAGCTTTACAGTCACTCCGGCTACAACTATTACGCTTGACAAAACTACTTACGCAAGAGGCGAAACAATATCCATTAATTATACAAATGCGCAAAATGTAAAAGACTGGATATGTATAAATCAGGACGCAAATAATGCTGGTAATTCACTCATTTGGTGTTATATGAATGGAAACTATACAGCTCCTACGTCTGTTACAACAAATAGTACTGTTAAGATCAGTACAACTTCGCTTGCACCAGGAACGTATTATATTTATTATTGTAAAAATGATGGCTTTGATTGTTATGCAAAAGCTAGTTTTACAGTAACCGCAGCAAATCCAACCATGACACTTAATAAAACTACCTGCGTGAAAGGTGACACAATAAGTGTAAGTTTTTCAGGAGCACAATACTTAAAAGACTGGATTTGTGTTAACCAAAAAACAACAGCTGGAAATTCAATTCTTTGGTACTACTTAAACGGAACGACTACCGCTCCAGATACTTTTGTTATAACAAATGGCACGATTGCAATCAATACGTCCACCCTATCACCCGGAACCTATAACGTATATTTCTGCAAAGATGGTGGGTATACCTCTTACGCCAAAGCCAGTTTTACAGTAACAGAATCTGTTCCGGGAGGCAGTTATACAGTAACATCAGTTCCAGGGGAATATGTGGATGTTGCTATTATTGATTCTTTTGATGCTAATGTTTCAAAAGTATATACGCTAACGTATGACTCAAATGTTTTATCATTAGATGATGCTTACTTAGGCACCCTAACAAAAGAAGCAGTAGGATTCACTGGGCCTTTAGCAGATGGATTGTCTGTAAATGAAAACATAGTTGGTTCGATAAAAATTACATGTAAAAACACATCGACAATAAGTAAAAGACAAGTTGTGACAATTATACGATTTTATTGTAAGGGGCAGGGTACAACAACAATGCAACTAGGGGGCGTAACACAATGAATAAAAGGGGTAATATCACAAAAATTATTGTATTTTCTTTAATGATAAGTATGCTTTATACATCGGGGCTAACGGAGCCCACAGCCTTGGCAATAGAAAAGGTACAGGCTGGGGTAACATTAGTTCAGCAATACAAAGTTGCCAACGAGCGAAATGAAGCAACAAAAAAAGAAATTGCTAAGCAAAATAAGATTGCTATAGATCGATTTGAAGCTGCAAAGAAAGAAAATGCAACAAGCAAACAGGAAACTACATCAAAGGTTGCAAATGCGCTGGGTGCTACTAGTACACCGGATGATATAACACGATCACACATTGTTTCTCCTTATAATATTAGTAATAATAATCAGGAAAATATAGATATTAGTAGTGGTAATGTAAGTTATACCTACACATTATCTAATACAACTGTACCTATCAGTATTAGATATACAACAGCAAGTTGTTCTATAAGACAGTCATATTGTGATTCCAGTGGTTCTGATATAGTATGTGTCCCCACCTCTATAGAAGCAATTAATGGTTTAGGAGCTGCTTGGGCGTGGAATTTTCCTTCATACGATAACGGCGCAGGTCTACAACTAAGAAATGGGGAAGCTTACTCAGGTAAAAATGACATTTACACAGGAATCTTTACTTTTGATGATTATACATTAAAAGACAAATATTATAATTATAATGATAAATCATATATAGATCCACATAATGGGAGACGATCCACATCATCATTGAATTATAAAAATGGAGATAAAATATATTTCTGCCAAGGGCAAATGATTGCAGAAATGGACAGGTATAGAAATACCGTAAAGTATGAGTACGATCATGTAGATAATTACAGAAACAGATTAAGCAAAATAATTGATTCAGTTGGAAGAGCGACAACGTTTACCTATACTGGTGGACAATCGGGGGGACAAACACAGGAGACCATCACCATAACCAATCCGGATGGGACAAGCTCGACTATTTTAATGGAACAAATTCCCAATCCAACAAATGATACTTTGTTAACAAATGAATATATTATTAAAGCAATAACCGATCCTTTAGGTAGAAAAACAAGTTTTACTTATGATTATAAAGATAATCATTTCTCATGGAAAGATAAGAATAAAAGATATACAAATAATAAAAAGGCACTTTTAACTGATGTTACTTACCCAACAACGGCCTATACACATTACACATATGATGAGGCCATTGAAAATTTAGGAGAATCTGGATCCGAGCAAACATATAAAGTGAAAACTCGTGAAGATATAATAAAAGATGCAACTGGAACTCATTCCTATAATAAGTTGACTTATGATTATATTGGCAGTAATACAGGTTATCCATGTTGTCGTACGCCTGATAAGCTAGTTTCAACTTATACCTATAAGGCCAGCTATACCGATACAAATAACAAAAAAGGAACCTATACATTTAATAATAAGCATTTACCTATATTAAAGCAAACGAGTGACGCTAGTGTGTCACCAGAGAAAGTTTTAATTCAGGAAGAAGATTTATATAACGATGATAAACAGCTTACTACTAAAAAGACAACAACGTATAATGCTACAGATAGTACGAGCCGTATGGCGACGGAATCATATGTATATGATACTGAAAAATATGATGATTTAAAATCCTATACCGATGCTTATGGGAAAATATCAACTTATGAATATGACCCTGTGTATCATCTAAAAACAAAAGAAGTTTTGCCTGTCAATGCAACGACTAACCATACGATTGATTATACCATTAACCAAACTACTGGTAACCTTGACCAAAAGACAGATAACGGTGTAACAGAAACCTGTCAGTATGATATCCTTGGTAATATCATAAAGAAACAAGTAGGTGATACCACAGTAACTTATGAGTATAGTTCACAATATGGAGGTCGATATTTAACAAAAAAAAGCACGCTAGTATCAAATTATGACAGTAGTATTAAAACTGCAATAACGGAACAGTATGAGTATGACTTTAATACAGGTCTTCAGACGAAAACAATACTACCAAATAATCAATGTACCACTTATACCTATGATGCGATTGGCAGGAAATTGACCGAAACGCCTCCAAAGGTTGATGGGACGGATTCTCATAATACAACAGATTACGATGATAATAGTCTAACCACGACTATGACAGATGAAACCGGTTATCAGACGCGTGTCAAGTTTGATGCATTAGGTCGTGAAATTGCTAAAGAAGATTATTTTGAAAATGCTTGGCGTAAACTTGAATCAATAACATACAATGCACTAAGCCAGGTGGATTCTGTTACTAATGCTAAAGATGTTGTAACAAAATATGAGTATGATAAATTGGGCAGAGTGATTACAACCTATAACCCAGATAACCTAGCTAATACGACAAAACATGTTGAATATTTTGACGGTGAAGGTCGTACTGTAACGTATGATGAAGAAAACAATACCCAAACTGTCTATGCCGATTTATTGGGTAGGAAGGTGCAAGTAGAGGCGCCGAATGGTACTGGAAAAAGTATAGTATTATTTAAATATGACGCAGCAGGTAACGTTGTAGAACAGAAGGATGCTAACGGCAATCTTACGACGAATGAGTATGACGTACTATCTCGCCTTAAGAAAACATCTAATACCGTAGATGGTGTAATATTGTCAACTCAATATCAGTATAATTATCTGTCTAAGATTACTTTAACTACTTTCCCGAAAGGAAATACAGAGAGCACATTGTATGATGAAATAGGCCGACCCAAACAGAAAACTGATTCATCTGGTAAATCTGAGTATATAAAATATGATGAGATGGGGAACGTCATTCAATATATAGACCGCAAAGGTCAAACGACAACTAATAAATATGATGAGCGTGGGCGGTTGAAAACTCAGACAACGGGTGATATAATATATTCAACAGAATATGATAAAGCAGGGAGGGTTACAAAAAAAACAGGTCCGTCCGGTAGCCAGGGGTATAAGTATTATTCATATGGTTTACTAGAAGAAAAGACAAATGAAGACGGAAAAACTGCTAAGTATGAATATGATATTTTAGGAAGACAAACTAAGTATACCGACTATTTTGGTAATGTAACGAATTATGATGGTTATGATACGAAAAATAATCTGACACATATAACAACAGGTAGTAATAGTATGAGTTATGAATACTACCCAGATTCCACTTTGAAGTCTCGTACTACAAATGGGGGCAAACAATCCTATTCTTATGATTCACAAAACCGTATTACCACTGTAGGCTATTCAGAATCAAGGAATAGTGGAGATCCATTTCGTTATAACTATACCTATGACGCTAATGGGAATGTGAAAACAAATGAGTATTGGAGTCTAGGCAATACTAAAAAAATGGAAAGTTATAACTATGATGCATTAAATCGTGTAAAAAACACTAGCAAAACCACTTATACGACTACAAGCAGCTCAACAACTACAAGCAGCTCAACGACTACAACCGATTACAAGTATGATGAAAACAGCAATATTAGTGTAGAGAAAACACAAAATGCAGCTAATCTAAACACTACTTCTTATACTTATGATGCGAATAATCGATTAACGGAAACGAATAAGGATAACGAAAGTTTTATCAAGTTTTCATACGATGATAATGGTAACCTAATCAGTAAGATGCAGGCAGGAGTATTAAATTCTTCTGACAGTAATAACCTGCAAATTTGTACGGTAGGTGATAACATTATACCGAAGTTAACTGAAACGGCTACCTATGATTATAATGCAATAAATCAGCTTGTTCAGTATAAAGATTTAAATGGCGTATCAGATACATATACCTATGATGTCGATGGACTTAGAAACAGTAAGACCTATAACGGGACAACGACAAACTATTACTACAATGGTGCTTCGGTTGTCAATGAATCGAAAAATGGCAGTTTAAGCGCGATCAATATCTATGGAGCAGGTGGACAGGCAGAAATCCGTGAGAATGTAAGTGGATCAACTGTGTCGGATGGATATTTGTTCTATGATGGTCATGGCGATGTCAAAACGGTACGTCCAGAAGGAGGTCTGGGCATTCTTGCTTCATATGATTATGATATCTATGGCAAGGAAGAGAGCTCGTCAGGTGAGTTTGAGAATCCTATCCGTTATACCGGGCAGTATTACGACGGCGAAACGGGTATGTACTACCTTCGTGCAAGATTCTATGATCCGGATACCAGGAGATTCATCACAGAAGACCCCATCAAGAGTGGTGGAAACTGGTATGCATATTGTGCGGGAAATCCGATAGCTTTTTCTGATCCAAGCGGGTTATGTATTTTTTTCCCAGTTCCGAGTGATGGCCCCTTAGGCTCGATGATTCCAAAAAAGCAAAAAGAACTTCCAA
>Ga0183100_1000321_pt1 | contig 47649 bp, 36 predicted proteins | sample Biomet2_FD_127789 | JGI IMG/M metagenome (GOLD analysis project Ga0183100, IMG submission 127789) | Microbial communities from bioreactor (seeded with anoxic lake sediment) at LBNL, California, USA - Biofuel metagenome 2 | ecosystem: Engineered > Bioreactor > Anaerobic > Unclassified ... | reverse complement strand
TCGTCGGCGGATTTCGGCGTGAAGGAAGAAAGGTTTTCCTTCTTTTCCGGCCGCTGGAAACTCGATGGTTCCCGTTACTTTCTGCCAGGAGGGACCTTTAAGGCCCTGATTGTGGTTTTCCATGGCATCGGCGCCGGAAGAAACGCCTACATGAAGACCATCTGCAACTTCGCCAAAAGAGGCTTTCTCGTCTATGCCTTTGACTACACGGGTTGCATGCGAAGCGAAGGGCCTCTAAGCTATGGCCTCGGCCACGTCTATAACGACGTGAAGGCCTTTTACGAGTTTTTGGACCAAGACGAAAAAGCCAGCGGTCTTCGTCGGTTTTCTTGGGGCCACTCTTGGGGTGGATACGCTGCATTACTTTCCGCCAACCCGGCTTACCGGGTGGAGAGAATCGTTTCCTTAGCTGGTGTGGTGGACGAAGGAAAAGAATATGGTGCCCTCTCGAAAACCCTTCGGTCTCCATTCTTCCAATTCCTCATTCGTCTTCGTTCGAAGTGGTTTGAGAAGGTGCCCACCAATTCCTGCTTTGAGGACCTTAGCCAAACCAAAGCTCGCATCCTCTATATTCAAGGTCTCAAAGACGCGATGGTTCCTTATGAAAATAGTGGGGCCCTTCTAAAGGAACGCTTTGGTAAGTCTTCGCATTTCTCCTTCCTTTTCCTTCCGGAGCGTGACCACTATTTGGATTCGTCCCAAAAGGCCTCCGATTACATTAAGAGCCTCCTAAAAAGCGGACTCGGAAAGCTTCACGCAGATCCTTCAATCACGATGGACATCAAGCAAGCCACCGAAGCGGATGAAGAAATCGAAAAAGCAACATTCGACTTTTTGTCTCTCTAAGGGTATATTACTAAGGCGTGCACTGGTGGCGGAATTGGTATACGCGCTAGCTTCAGGAGCTAGTCCTGCAAGGGGTATGAGTTCAACTCTCATCCAGTGCACCAATAACATGCGCTCGTAGCTCAGCTGGATAGAGTACAACCCTCCGAAGGTTGGGGTCAGGCGTTCGAATCGCCTCGGGCGCACCATTAGACAACAAGAGGTTTAATATCAAATATTAAACCTTTTTTTGTAGATTTTGCTTAAATATGGGCCCTCTTTGCAATTTTTGTCTAGTTTGATCTGCTCTTTTCGAGCAAAAATGGTGATCTATATATTTCTATTGGTGGCTTATATGAAAAGAAAATTCGCACACTCAGCCTTTTTAATAGTATTCAACATTTATATTTGCTAAAATAATTTTTAGAGTTTTTCACCATTTGTGAAATTTTGATCTCTCTTTTTTGTTCAGGAGTTAATTATGACCAATTATGATTTTGATAAAATTATAAAATATAATAACAATAACCCTTCTCGTATTTTGGCTAACTACAGATACGATTCAGGTCAATCTATATTTACTGAGATCCAAAACGCTAATGGAGGCGACACTGATGGACTGATTAATACTATTAATAAGATAGTTTTATGGAAGATTAATAGGTCAGTTTCAATTGATGATCAAACATTACTTAATTTGCTTGCTGTGAGAACTTTTGGTAGTGCCACTGAAGCATTGAAAAATCATCAAGAAGAGATTAGAAAATTGCTCACCTCATTATTGAAATCCAAAGGTGTCAGATTGGCGGTCGCTAGTACTTTTTTACATTTCTTTAATAAAAGTGCATTTCCAATCTTTGATCAGCGTTCCTATCGCGTCATCTATCTCAAGGACTATAAAGCAAGCACTATTCTCAAAGCAAACGTTGATTTGTATCTGGAGTATTTAGAAAAATGTATTAGTTACTACAACACAATTATAAAAAATGCTTTTCCGTTCTCAGAAATTGATAAATATTTATATCAGTTAGATATTGAAGCTGGAAATACAGTAAAAATGTAAAAAACAGGGGGATTCAAAGAAGGACAATCTGAAAAAGTGGTTTCATTGTTCTAAAATATCCAATTAGTTCCACAACAATAAAAGGCGTTTGGATATGTCGGCCAAACGCCTTTTTCTTCCCTAAAAGTTTTTCAGGTAAGAATTAAAGGGCTCTTTCGAGACGATAGTAGAATTCTACCGTTTCCGCGATTTGGGATTCGCTCAGCCGCTCATTGTCGCCATGGATCATCTCAATTTGTTCCTTGGTTAGCTTCATGGCGGAGAAGCGGTAGACCTTATCGCTGATTTCACTCCAGAACCGGGCGTCCGCGCAGGCAGTCATGATATAAGGAGAAACAACGGTCTCGTCCTCGCCCCAAGTATCGAGTATCGCTTGGGAGAGTTTCCGGTAACCATCTCCATCCGTTACGGAAATTCTTGAGGGATCCCAACCGTACATAAACGAGACTTTGGCGTTGATTCCGAGTTTATCGACGATCTTTTGGTATTTCTTAGCGACGTCTTCGACCTTGTCCCCTGGCAAGAGGCGGAGGTTGGCTCCTAGCATGGCCTCCGAGGGAATGACGTTCGAGGCCGAAGAACCTTGCATCATCGTGAGGGCGCACGTTGTGCGAAGAAGGGCGTTAAGCTGCCCGCCGGTCTTTCTCGTCAAAAGATTAAGAAGCGGGGCGAATAACCACAGGTTGGCGTAGATAAACCGATACTTGAAGGAGGCCTGTCGGCCCACGGTGTCAAACATCTCCTTCGCGGCTGGGCTGAGGCGGAAAGGGAAAGGCCGTTTCTCCATTTCCACGGCAATTTGGGCCAACTTACCGACGGGCGTGTGAGGCTTCGGGGCAGAGGCGTGGCCTCCCTCGCCCTCGATACGGAATTCGATTGCCACAGCTCCTTTTTCGGCGGTGCCGACGGCGGCGACGGCTTTCTTCACGCCCGGGAAGACTCCTTCGACGACGGCTCCGCCCTCATCGAGGACGAGAAGGGGCTCCAGATGGTTGCTCGTGAAATACTCGACCGCCCGTTTGGCGGCGCCCCCGCAAACCTCTTCATCTCCGGCGAAACAGAAGTAGATGTCATGCTCAGGAACGAATCCTTGGGCCAATAGTTGGTCGGCCGCTTCAAGGGCGCCGTTAAGGGTCCCTTTGGTATCGATGGTCCCGCGACCCCACAATTCTCCATTCTTTCGTACGCCAGCAAAGGGATCTTCTTTCCAATTTTCGATGGAGACATCAACCACGTCGAAATGGGCCATAAGGACGGAAACGTGTTTCTTGTCCTCACTGCGGCCTCCCAAACGTAACACGAATTCACGGGATGAGAGTTTCGTGAAAGCGGCCTTCAGGAAAACGTTCGGATAATTGTTTTTCAAAGTGGCTTCTAGCTTGTCGAACTCGCCTTGGTCATCGCCGTTTTGGCCGACATGAGACACGGTTTTGCAACGGATGAGGGCCTGGAGATCCGTAACCGCCTTCTCTTGGTCGATTCTCACCGGTTGAGAGGAAACGGAAACCTTTCCTTTGGGTTTAAAACGTAACGCTCGGATTAAACAGATTATTAGTAAAGTGATCATATTTCTGACCTCTATGTGTTAATCTAGCCTTCAATGAACTCTTTTCAATGATAATCCACACCTTTTGTGGTTTTCGTGAGATATTCCAGTTTATTTTTCGTTCTTAATAACCTATAATCCATTTCGCGCCCGAGTGGTGAAATCGGTAGACGCAAGGGACTCAAAAGAGTACGGACGCGAAGACAAGCCACTGCCGAAAGTGCCGATGATTGGCCAGTTTCCAAAAATGGGAATCGGCCAAAAGAGCCAAAAATTGGTGTTCTCGCTTGAAATGTTCTCGCATGACACCCAAAAACAGGCTCCAAATCCCCCAAAAAAGGGGTCGAAAATCGGATGGCGCAAAAAATGTCCACGAAAATGCGGGCATACGGGCGTGGTGATGTCACGTACGTAACATTATGAGTACTACGTTTATGCGAGAACGAAGTCGTTGACAATTATCGCAATCATTCGCTCTGATGTGGTAAAATGTCGCAATCCGGGGGCGTGCCGGAATCAGGTATACGGACGCGACTCAAAATCGCGGGCCAGTGATGGATTGAGGGTTCGATTCCCTCCGCCCCCACCAAAAAAGACCTAACCTCTTAGCCTAGAAAGCTAGGAGGTTTTCTATTCATGAAGCTGGATTTAATCCTCGGGATGAGGGTCAATCGGTTCATCGTCCAAGAGAAGATTAAGATGCCCAAGGCGACGGGCGGTAGCGAGATACTCTATAAGTGCCTATGTGACTGTGGAAAGACGTTCTATGTCCCTTCTAGGACGCTACAGAGGAATGCACCCAGAGACTGCGGGTGCGGTATAAGGACCCCGTTGCCGAAAGAAGAGCCGAAGCCATCTATTGAGATACCCTCCAACAAGGAGGCTTTTCCTATGGCAGAAGATGTCAATGTGCCTTCCGTTCCCATTCGCTGGCAGGATGTCTCGATACCGGGTTCGAAGATGGGCTTTTTCCTTGATTGCCTAAAGCAAAAGCTGAGCAGCAGCAAGCAGGTATACCGTGGGGTCAAACTGAAGAAGTTTTTACATCGCTATCACGCCTACATCAGGGTGGATGACAAGGAAATAGGATTAGGAACCTACGTCGATATAAACGAAGCGGCCATAGCCCGCCTGAAGGCCGAGATTTTCTACCGTGGCGGCGTCCAGGTTAGGGCGGTTAATAAAAGAAAACACGTCTCAAAGCCAAAGGTAGTAAGCGAGCATGTTGGTATAGTGAATAGAGTAGGGGAGAGGCATTTTGCCTTCGTCGTTCTCAAATACGCCGGTCCTAAGGGGAACAAGGAGATGTGGCTATGCAAATGCGACTGTGGCAATCACTTCTTCGCATCGTCTGGAGACATCGAGAACGAGGCCGTCAAGGATTGCGGGTGCGGCCTTGGAAACGTCATGAGAAAGCCATACAAAAATCACCTTTGCTCGTCATATGCTAAATACGAGGTGGGAGGGACCAACCTCGCTATGTTGGATAGCGATAAGCTGAATGGGAGGAACAAATCGGGCGCTAGAGGCGTCTATCTGGACTCGAAGACCGGCAAATGGGTGGCTAAACTCGTTTTCAGAGGTATCACCCATCGTGAACCCTGTACTACGAAGAAAGACGCCATCACAAAGAGGGGCAAGATGGAAAAAGAATACTTCGCCCCAATTTTGGCTGAACACAAGAAACCAATTAAGGTTAATGATGGCTCCGCAAAGCCCGTTTCCCAAAAATGTTATGAGATGAGATTCAAGTTGGCCGAAGCCTAGAGAAACTAGACACATTCGGTGTTATACTGACTAAAAGATTTACGGAAAGATCATCAAAGAACTCAGGGATAAACTCCTTCTCACCCAAGCAGAGATGGCTAATAAACTAGGCGTTTCTTTTGCCACCATCAACCGATGGGAAAATGGAAAGCACGAGCCGACCATGAGATACAGGCGGAAGATCCGCGATCTTTGCCATAAGGCCGGCGTCGAGTTTGATGGTAGATAGTTTTTTCTGTCACTTGATAATTTTCTGTGACAATCAACACGTATTTCGTGTAATTTGTCATTAAATTTGTGCAAAGACATCTCAAACGGAAAGGTTTTATTGAACCTTGTCTTTTCATTTGATACAATCTATTCAGTGAAAAGAGTCATGTCCCGATGAATAAGCCTGAATATTCCTCATCCTTAAAAAAGACGCCTTTCGATTACCTGATCTCCAAAAAGATCGGTTCAATGATAGGCGACGGTCTTTTATATAAGGATATATACCATAAATGCTTCGATGAGAATTTCGTTGGCATAGAATCCGAGCAAAGACGGAGAGAAGTCACCAATGTGGTGTATGAGAGAATCCACCAGCTGGATGAACAGCTTCTTTCTTATTTCCTTAACGATTCCTTATCGACCAGCAAATTCGTGCTCGTCTACGCCATCGCGAAATCTGATCGCCTATTCTCCGAATTCCTCCTAAGCGTCTATAGAGAGGCCATCCTCGGCGACAAACACTACATCTCAATCAGCGATTTCCAGGACTTCTTCGCCTCCATCAAGCAAAAGAACCTATTCGTGGCCAAGTGGACCGATACGACGATCCGCGATTTGGCGACTGGATACAGGAATGTCTTGGTTGAGTCCGGGCTTTGCTCGCGGGTTAAGAAGACGATGGTCCCCAATGGCATCATCGTCAACCCCTCAGCCGTCCAGCACATCGAAGACATCGGCGACAAGGTCTATCTTCAGGCCATCTTGGGGGTTAAATAACAAATGGAAAACGAACGTTCGCTCAATGAGCGTTTCTTAGCTCTCGAAAACGATATGTCAGACGCCTCCGTCCTTTTGAACAAGGGGAAGGCCAACGAGATACCGTTTTTCATTTTCGACTACGACCCCAAAGACGAGCTCCTTGTGAGGGATGAGACCAAAAAGCTGAAGAAGGCCAATCCCAACATCCAGGAATTCGACCTGTTCGACATGGTGGTGGAACTCCTCAAGAAAGAGGGGTATCTGGATACGGTGAAGGAATACGAGAAGGAATACGACTCGAAGACCCTTCTTTCGCAGCTGTTCCAGCCCTTCCTTTCTCTGGAGTCCGACTCTAACCCCTTGCTGAACGCCTTTGAGGAGAGGGTGGTCGACGACAAAGAGCACATTGTGCTCATCACCGGGGTCGGTAAATCATACCCAATCATCAGGAGCCATACGGTTCTGAACAAGCTCCAGCCCCTGATCAAGAACGCCCCTGTCGTCATGATGTATCCGGGGAGATACAACCAGAAGACTGCAATGTGCCTGAAGCTCTTCGATACGTTGGACGATGATAACTACTACCGAGCGTTCCCGCTCGAAGAAAGGGTTGGTAAGTAATCATGGAAATCAAGGACCTGTTCAAGAAGGACATTAACCGCGACATCGAAGGCGTCGTGATGATCGGAAACGAGACCGAGTCTCGCAAAGTCCAGGAACTCGACGAATACGTCTGCACGAGGGAAATCGTGGACAATTTTCGCCTCTTCTTCTCGGCGTATAGGAAGTCGATCCAATCCCCGACCGACAAGATAGGCGTTTGGATCACCGGCTTCTTCGGCTCAGGAAAATCCCACTTCCTGAAGATTTTGGGATACGTTCTTTCGAATGAAGCGGTGGGCGGCAAGAATTCCATCGACTATTTCGATGGCAAGATAACCGACCCGATGATCAAGGCGGACATGAAGGCTTCGGCCTCGCAAGAGAACCTCGTTATTCTCTTCAACATCGACAGCAAGGCCAAATCGGATGCCAAGAACCGCAACCAGTCTATCATGGAGACGATGCTCAACTGCTTCAATGAGAAGATCGGTCTCTGTGGAAGCATCCCATGGCTCGCCCAGCTCGAAAGAGGCTTGGTGAAAGATGGCCTCTATGATAAGTTCGTCAAGCATTTCACCGAGGTGTCCGGGAAGGACTATACCGAGAAGAGGAAGGACATCTTTTTCCTCCGCGACAAGTTCATCCAAACCCTATCTGACATCAAGGGCATCAGCCTGGACAGCTCGAAGGCTTTCTTCGATGACGCCCAGAAGAATTATTCGCCCACCATCGAGGAGTTCGCCAAGATAATCGCGGACTACTGCTCGACGACCGGCAAACGTGTCGTCTTCCTCATGGATGAGGTCGGGCAATTCATCGGAACCAACAGCGAGATGATGCTCGGGCTTCAGACGGTGGTGGAGGACCTTGGCAAATACGCCGGTGGCAAGGCTTGGGTCGTCGTGACCTCCCAGCAGCAGATCGACGCTTTGGTCGAGGGGACGAACAAAGCCGCCCAGCTCGATTTCTCGAAGATTCAGGGTCGTTTCGCAACAAGGTTAACCATGAGTTCGTCCAATGCCGACGAGGTCATCAAGAAAAGGCTTCTGGACAAGACCGACGATGCCAAGAACCTGCTCGGCGCTTTATACGACGAGAAGGCCGACAAGCTGAACAACCTCCTTATGTTCCCGGCCAACCCGAAATGGACCGGATACAAAGACAAAACGCAGTTCATCGACGATTATCCTTACGTCAATTACCAGTACGAGCTTCTCCAATTCGTCTTCGACTCCATCCGCGAGAACGGGATGAGCGAGGGAAAGAGCATCTCCTCTGGCGAGAGAAGCTTATTGAGCGCTTTCAAGGACAGTTGCGTCGCGAAATGCCAGCAGAACGTGGGCATCCTGATTCCTTTCAACGATTTCTACAAGACCGCTGAGGAGTTCATGGACTGGAACATCAAGCAGGTTTTCAGCAATGCCAAGAAGCGCATGGCCAACCCGTTCGACATCGATGTCCTCGAAGTCCTCTTCATGCTGAAGGGCGTGAAGGAGATGGAGCCGACCATCGAAAGGATCGCCACCCTCATGGTGACGTCCATCGACGATGACAAGGTCGACCTCAAAAAGAATATCAAGGAGTCCCTCGACCGCCTGATGGCCGAGACTTTCGTCCAGCAAAACGGCGACAGGTACGAGTTCCTCACCAACGAGGAGCAGGACGTCAATCGGAAGATCAAGAACTCCCAGTATTCCCAGCAGGACGTCTACAACAAGATCCGCGATTTGGTCTATGACAGTGTCGTTGGCTGCTCGAAGACCTTCCCATACAAAGGCAAATACACCTTTGGGCTCAACCGCTATATCGACGATAACCTCTCCGGGAGCGACAACCCGGATTACATCTCGGTGAAGATCTATACCCCTTGGGATTCCAAGGACATGTCGTATGAGCAGAGGTCAGCCCAATCCGACGGGTGCCTCGTCATCGACCTTTCTAACGGTAGTTATCTCGATGAGCTGATTCAGCTGAGCAAAATCCAGACTTTCGACCGCAATAACGCCTCGACTGGCTTCTCGAAACTCCAGGAGATCCTCCAAAGGAAGAGAATCGAGGCCAACGAGAGGGAGAAGCGGGCCGAGAAGAACCTCTTCGACTGCATGGCAGGGGCCGCCTTCTATCAAAACGGGACCGTTTTGGACATCTCGACTAGAGACCCGAAGAAACGCTTCGAGGACGGCGTCGAAAGGGCGATACTCAACAAATACCACAAGCTCAACTACGTCGTCGAGTTCACGAACAAAGCCGAAGACATCGCCGTCGCCCTGCGTGACAAGCAGATGTCTTTGACAAGTATTCTCGATGGCAACGAAGGCAACGCCAACGCCATCCGCGACATCATGTCGTTCATAAAGAACGAAAGAGCCTGGAAGAGACCGGTATCCATGAATGGCCTCATCACCAAGTTCCAGAGGCCACCATACGGGTACCGTGCAAACGACATCCGCCTCATGGTCGCTCAGCTTCTTGCAAACAACTACATAAAAGCCAAGGAACACGGCATCGTCCAGAATTGCAGCGAATCAAATTTTGTTTGGGACCTTTCTAGAGGCAATAACGACCAGTATATTTCGCTTGAGACTCAGGAAAAGGCCGACCCAGCCGTGCTCATGAAGGTCAAGACCATCATGAAAAACGCCTTCGACCGGACGATAGAGCTGAAGGAAAGCACGCTCCGCGATGATTCGCTCAGTTTCTTCAAGAACAAACTTGAGGACCTGAAGAAAATCGCCTATGGGCAGCAAGGGGAATACCCTGGCAAGGAATTGGTCGGTGACATGATCAACGTGTTCTCTAGCATCACCGTCAGCGACGACCCCGAAAGCGTCTTCAAGAAGATTGTTGAAAGTGAAGAGAGCCTAAATAGGTTCGGCGAGACGATGGACTCCGTCATCAACTTTTACAAGCAAAACAGCTCGCAGATGAGGATTTGGCAAAGCGCCAATCAGCTCGTCGAGTTCCACGACACCAACGCCGTGCTCATCCCCGAGGTTTCAGAGATGGATGGAGTGGTGGAGAAGATGAGCAAGATTCTCGGAGAGGATTTCCCATTCTCCGACATCCCGGCTTTGGGGAGCCTAGTCGGAGAAGCCAACGCCATAAAACTATCGATAACCGATGCCAGGAAAAAGAAGGCCGAAGAGGGAATCGAGGAGGCTTTCGAAAGGATAAAGAAGGAAAAGGACGAGGCGCTTAAACGCGATTTCAATAAACCCGACACCTCTAAATCCATCATGGAGCGCTACTCCGCTGAGCTTCAACTCGAAAAGCAACTCATCGAGAGTCTTAGCGAGGATGCCAAGATTGACACCGCAGCGTCCAGAGCCGCCCAAGAGCTCAATATGTTCAGATCGTTCTTACAAAAGGCTCTTGCCGAAGATAACGCCAAGGCCGAAGGGGCGGCCCCCGTCCAAAAGAAGAAAGTCAGCGTCGTGGCCAAAGAGCTTATTCCGGTGGCCAACAAGACCATCACTACGCAGGCTGAAATCGATGACCTGGTGAATAGCATCCACGAGTATCTGAATAAGCTTTTGAAAGACCACGACGAAATCGACATCGACTGATTATTTCCCAGAAAGGAGCGACCTCCATGAACAAGACCGCTTTGATGAACTACGCTTTGTCGGCTAGAAAAGAGCTTGAGTCGCAGATTGCCCTGTCTTTGAACAAGCTCGGTATTTACGAAGACTCGATAAAACGGGCCGACATCGTTGGTGATTACACCATCATTGAAGGAACCGAGGAAACGTTCCCTAAGAGGGTTTATGAGTTGAGAAACACCATCATCTCAGACCACATCCAGCCCGATGGTTTCAAGAATGTGGTGGAGGAGTTTGCTTACACCTGGTTCAACCGAATCATCGCCCTCAGATTCATGGAGGTTCATGACTATTTCGATCATGGGTTCAGGGTTTTGACGTCTCGCGATGGCTCTTATGAGCCAGAGATACTCAAGAACGTGATGTATGTGATAGATGACCTTAAACTCAACAAAGCGGTGGTGGAGAGTTTATCAACCCAAGGAAAGACTGAAGAGCTGTATCGATACATCCTTTTTAACCAATGCAACAAGTTATCAGGAGTCCTGCCGATGCTTTTCAGCACGCAAGAGGCTTATATGGAGCTTCTTCTCCCCAACAACTTGCTTTCTGCTGAGTCCGTCATAAGGAAGATCCAAGAGATTCCGGAGGAAGACTTCAAGAACGACGTCGAGGTCATAGGATGGCTTTACCAGTTCTACAACTCAGTAAAGAAGGACGAGGTTTTCGCCTCCAAAGAGACGATAACCAAGGACACCCTCCCTGCCGTCACCCAGCTTTTCACGCCTGACTGGATCGTCCGTTACATGGCGCAGAACTCAGTCGGAAGGATCTGGCTTGAGTCGCATCCTGATTCTCCATTGAAAGAGAAGATGAAATATTACGTCGACGATGCCGAGCAGACCCCAGAAGTCCAGGCAAAACTTGACGTTATCAAGTACAAAAACGTCAATCTGGAAACGCTGAAAATTATCGAGCCTTGCTGCGGAAGCGGACATATTTTGGTATATGTTTTTGATCTCCTTCTTGAGATGTATAAAGAGAACGGATATGCGGTTAAAGACATCCCGGCGACAATACTCAAAAACAATTTATACGGCCTCGATGTTGACAAGCGCGCCGCTCAGCTCTCACAGTTTGCTTTGATGATGAAAGCAAGGTCGATAGACAATCACTTCTTTTCCGAAACGAGAATCGTCATTCCACATGTTTATGAGATTCAAGACAGCAAACTTCTTATTTCGCTAAATTATCAAGAGATGATAAAGGAGTTTGGATTCACCAGTTCCGCCTGCTCAACTATCCAATATTTGGTTGATACATTCAGGGATGGAAAAGTCATTGGATCGCTTTTGAAAGTAGAGAAAAAAGATTATCAAGAAGTAGCTAATGAAATAGCGACCATTCGTAGCGAATATACCCCTAATTTATTTCAAAATAAGTTTTTTTACACTGGATTAAACAGAATAATTGAACTTTGTGTTTTGGCTACTGTTTTGTCAAATAAATACGATGTGATGGTCACAAATCCACCATATTGTTCGACCGGAAATGTTGATTCAAATGCAAAGGAATATTTTGTTAAGCATTATCCCAATAGCAAAGCTGATATGTTTGCTATGTTCATGGAGGCCCCTTTGGTCAAAAATAACGCTTTTTTAGCAATGGTTAATATGCAAAGTTGGATGTTCTTAAAAAGCTTTGAAGATTTGCGGACCGTGATTTCAAATGAATTTTTGATAGAAAGTTTAGTCCATTTGGGGGCTCATGCTTTTTCCGAAATTGGTGGAGAAGTCATGCAACCAGTTTCTTTCGTTCTTCGAAAGACAGACTTATTACAATTTTTAGGGAAGTTTTTTAAGGAAACAGAAGCCGCTGGTCAGGATGAAAAGGAAGAATCTTTTCTAAATGATCTTAGAGAAAACCGCTTCTTTTGTCGCTGTTTTAATGATTTTTCAAAAGTTCCCGGTATGCCTATTTGTTTTTGGGCTTCTAAAAAGATTATTTCTTTGTTCTCAAATAAAAGTATTCAAGATGTTTGCGTTCCAAAATGCGGGTTAAAAACAGGCATTACTGAGAAATACGTTTTGCTATGGACGGAAGTTGCGTTTGAAGAGATTGGGTTTGGCATGCCAGACAGGATTTCAGCCAAGCAGTCCAAGAAAAAATGGTTCCCAGTGTCTGATGGTCAAGAGTACCGGAAATGGTACGGGAATAATTATGATGTGGTTTTTTGGGAGAATGATGGATATGAAATCAGGCATCTATTCATGCCAAATGGAAAGCTAAAATCTAGGCCGCAAAACATGGATTTTTATTTTAAGGAAGGAATAACTTGGTCAGCGTTAACAAGCAAGGATCTTTCTCTTAGACTAAATCCGGTCGGTAATATCATTTCTGGGGCTGGGTATGGTTGTTTTTGCGATGATTTAGATTTTCGACCAATCATGGCTTTGCTTAATTCTAAAATTTCTTCCGAAATTTCTAGGTACTTATCCGGCACATTGAACTATGAAGTAGGCGTTTTGGCAAGAATCCCTGTGTCAAGTGCAATTTTTACCAAAGAGATTTCTAAATTAGTTCAGGAAAACATAGACATTTCAAAACGCGATTGGGATTCATTTGAACTATCGTGGGGATTCTCACATCATAGTCTTGTTGGCAACTTTGACTCAATTGAAACCGCATTTAACGAATGGTCTGATTCTTGCAACAGCAGATTTTTGAAAGTTAAAACTAATGAAGAAAAACTGAACTCATTATTGCTTAGTATTTATGGTCTATCTGATTCAATAGAACCAAACGTTTCTGACGATAGCGTTTCGATTAGAAAAGCGAATATGTCAAGAGATATTAAATCGCTCGTTTCTTATTTTGTTGGCCTTCTCATGGGAAGGTATTCTTTGAAAAAAGATGGTTTAGTTTATGCTGGTGGCGTTTTTAATTCGGCTGATTTTGGGGATTGTGTTGACCAATACGGCGTTTTACCCATATTCCAGTTTGTTGGCATTGAATCAAGTCTGACTAGTTCCATCTGTTCGTTAATTAAACGAATCTACGGAACAAATAAGTATCAAGAGAACTTAGATTATTTAGCGAGCGGACTGGGAAAGATATCCAATGAAAGCTCTATAGAAACAATTAATAGATACCTAAATGATAGCTTCTATCAGGACCATTTGAAAACGTATCAAAAACGTCCTATATACTGGATGTTCTCCAGCGGGAAAGAAGGCGCGTTTAAGTGTCTCTTTTATCTCCATAGGTATAATCCAAATACTCTCGCTTTAATTAATTCTCGTTATTTTTTGCCTAGGACTGCTCTATACAAATCCGAAAGAGAAAGACTTGAAGGCCAAATTAAAACTGGGAATTTAGATGCAAAAAACAGAAAAATAGTAGAACAAGAAATAGAACAAACTAAACGATGCCAGCAAGAGCTTTTTGAATATGGACAGATTCTTGACCATATGGCAAATAGATTTATTGAGCTGAACCTGAACGATGGCGTTAAGGCCAACTATGAAAAATTCCAAAATGTGACTGTTGAAATGAATGGGCAAACAATAAAGAAGGATTTGCTTGTCCCTATCAAATAAGGAGATTCGGCAATGAACATTGATTACGAACAAGCAAAACAGCAGATAGAGAAGATTTTCGCGGAGCCATCTGGCCGTCGCAAGATAGTCTTTTGGTATGATAGCCCCAAGAATTTTCTCGATAGCGTGACTTCCGACACCTACAAGGACGCCAAGGTCATCATATACGAGAACAACCCATTCACTATCAAAACGGTCCTGAACATCGAAGACCCCGATTCTAACTACCTTGTGTATTTCCCATTCGACAAGCCAAAAGACGTCGACAACTGGCTCGCCGACATGACTTTCTACGTGACCGAATACTACGCAGACACGGTTGCGCTAACCATGAGGAAGTTGAATGTCACCTCCGGGACTCTTCGCGGAGTCATCGAGAAGCACATCCATTTCTTCGATTCCCAATCGCGCATCGACTCCTTGGCCAAGCACGTCGCCATCAGCGATTCAACCGACCCTGAGGAACTGGAACTCGGAATGATGTCGGCGATTGTCAAGAACACCGACTACAACAAGATAGATTTCATCCTACGAGAGCTCATCTTCGACGATGTTGAGGAAGGCGACAAATACTCCCAAATGGAGAAGTTCGGCTTCAAAGAGCCTTTCTGGGAGCTTGTCTCGACCCAGTTCTCCTATTCGGGAAAGCAAGAGATCTCCGAACTAAGGAAATCGTTCCTTCTTACATCGATCGCAAAGAAGGTCTCCTTCAAGATGGAGACGCCAATCCTGAAGTCCCTCATCATTAAAAACGACACCGAGAACATCCAGATATTCGTCGACCAGGTCCTCATGTCCGACAAGCGCTACCCAAGCCTGGACAAAACTGTATGGGACGAAATGAGGATTGGCGAGCTGATCTCGACCAAAGGGATAGACTCGATCGGCTCCTGTGACACTTTCAGCGAGTTCGACCGATCAATAATAATGGCGATAACCGACGCCCTAGCCAACGGCAGTTACGATTATGATTTCTATTTCAATCTCATAAACGACAAGAGGCTCACCTCAAAATGGTTCGACGACTTCAAGTGCGAGTACCATTTCATTCTCTCCCTTATCTCCTTCATGCGCGAAATAAACGTTACCATCGATTCTGGCCTAGATTCGGAACAGTACATCCACGATTACGCCGAGAAGTGGTGGAAGATCGACAATTCCTACCGCCATGCGATAAACGATTTCAACGGCATAGAAGACCCCTCGGACAGCGAAGAGAAACTGACCGAGATAATCGATGGCCAATACGAGGACAGATTCCTCAACAAGTTGGGGCCTGAATTCTCCAAGAGCCTGAAAGCCAAAGAGCCAAATTATTCATTCGGCTCGGTCGACTCCTCGACGCAGTTCTTTCATAAACGCCTAAACACGCAGGCTAAGAAGCAGTTCGTCATCATTTCCGACGCCCTCCGATACGAGGTCGCACAGGACCTGGTTAAGGCCATCAATCAGAAAGACACCTTCAAGGGAAGGGCCGTCCTTTCGTATCAGGCCACGACGCTTCCATCGATAACCATGTTCGGCATGGCCTCGCTTTTGCCGAATAAAGAGCTTTCTTACCAATCGAAGCAGGTCATGGCGAATGGCAAGCCGACCAATTCGACTTCGGCCCGCGACGCCATCCTGAAGAGCTATGACAGCGGATACGCCGCCATCCAATACGATGACATCATGGGGATGAACAAAGCCGACCTCCGCGAGTATATGCGCGACAAGAGCGTCGTCTACATCTACCACGACACCATCGACAACGCCGGCGAGCACGACGAGAACAACGTCTTCGCGGCCTGCGACAAGGCCATCGAGCAGATCGTCTCGCTCATCAAGAAGCTCTACAACGTCCTTCAGATCTCGAACTACATCGTCACGTCGGACCATGGGTTCATCTACCGGAACAAGAAGATCGACGAATCGAGCAAATACAAATCCATATCATTCATGGGAATCGACGACTATTCGCAAAGGTACGCCATAGTGCACGATGACACCGAGCTTAGCTTCACCAACCGTTTTTCCATGGGCTATCTTGGGGACTGCGACTCGAAAGTCATCGTCCCTTACGGATATGACCTATTCAAAAAAGCAGGGGGCGGCATCCAATACATCCACGGAGGGGCGAGCCTTCAGGAGATAATCACCCCAATCGTCACCCTAAGCGAGATGAGAAGCTCGGCCTCCGTCAACGTCGTGGAGCCCGTTAAAGTCCGCCTGAAGTCCGTGATACGGAAGATTATGAATAAATCCTTCCCCCTCCAGTTCGAGCAGTGCGAGAAAGTCGAGGACAAGAAGAAGGAAGCCAACGTCAAGGTCTATTTCATCGACGAGGACAGAAACGTCATCTCCGACGAGAAGATCTTCATCGCCAACAAGACCACCGACAATCTGAATGACAGGACTATCGAGATGAGGTTCCTACTGAAGAATCAGAACTATGACCGTGACAAGAGATACTATCTCGTCATGGAGGACGCCGAGACCGGCAATGAGCTGTGCCAGGAAATCCCGTTCGTCATCGACATCGTGAAATTCAAGATGTTCTAAGGAGGACAAAACAATGGATGAACTAGACAAGAAGGTATATCAGAACTTCGCCGGTAGGGTGGTCCAAAAGGGCGCCACAAAACTGGTCAAGGGCTTTTCAAATGTGCCAACTTACGTTTTGGAGTACCTCCTAGGCACCTATTGCACATCCGACAGCCAGAAGGACATCGACAACGGCATCGTCCAGGTTAAGGAAATCCTTTCCAATAATTACGTCAGGAATGACGAGGTCGAGCTCGTAAAGGCCAAGATAAAGGAGAGCGGCAGCTACAACGTCATTGACGTGGTGGATGCCCGCTTCATGGAGAAGAAGAACGTGTTCATGGCCCATCTTCACAACATGAACATAAGCAATGTCATCAGCGACGAGACCGTGAAGAAGAACGAGCGGCTCCTGAGCGATGGCATATGGTGCATAGTGACCCTCTCATATGAGTACGACGAGGACGAGGGCGGCCAGTTCGTGATCAATGACCTAACCCCAATCCAGATGCCGGATTTCAACCTGAGCGAGATAACTAACGCTAGGAAGAACTTCGCAAAAGAGGAATGGATCGACCTTATCATACGGAGCACGGGGATGGAACCAAGCCATTTTGACCCCCGCGTGAAGATGCATTTGTTAGAGCGTCTTCTTCCGATGATCGAGTCCAATATGAACGTCTGCGAACTCGGCCCTAGAAGCACGGGGAAATCGCATATATACAAAGAGCTTTCGCCTAACTCCATCCTCCTTTCTGGAGGCCAGACAACCGTCGCCAACCTTTTCTACAACATGAGCAAGAAAACCGTCGGGCTCGTCGGGATGTGGGATGTGGTGGCCTTCGACGAGGTCGCCGGCATCAACTTCAAAGACAATGATGGCGTCCAGATAATGAAGGACTACATGAACAGTGGTTCTTTCGTCCGTGGGAAAGAGCAGGTCATAGCCAAAGCCTCGATGGTATTTGAGGGCAACATAAACGAGTCCGTGGATTCGGTGATGAAAAGGTCGACTCTGTTCGACCCGTTCCCGCCTGAGATGGGGACCGACACGGCCTTCTTAGACCGTATGCACCTCTATATTCCCGGGTGGGAGATTCCAAAGCTACGCCCTGAGTATTTCACCGATAACTGGGGGTTTATCTCTGACTATTTTGCCGAATTCCTCCGCGAGATGAGGAAGACGTCAGACGCCGATTGCTACCGCAAATGGTTTAAATTGGGCCGCTGCCTCAACCAACGAGATGTCATGGCTGTAAACAAATATATCTCTGGCATGTGTAAACTCCTCTACCCCGATGACAACTACACCAAAGAAGACATTGAGGAGATCCTCAAATACGCCCTAGAAGGTCGTAGAAGGGTGAAGGAGCAACTGAAGAAACTAGGTGGGATGGAGTTCTATGACACCCAGTTCTCCTACATCGACATGGACACAATGGATGAGAAGTTCGTATCCGTCCCAGAGCAGGGCGGTGGGAAGCTCATTCCGGAAGGCCAAGTTAAGGCTGGTACTTTATTCACCACCGGGAATTCATCCAACATGGTCGGCATTCTTGAAATTGAATGCTCGCTCAACGAGAAAGGGAGTGGGCAATTCGTTGTTACGTCTGCTGGTACCAAGGGTTTTAAAGACTCTATCAAGGCTGGGCAAACCTATTTTAGGGCCAACGCCAAACAGGTGAGCCAAACCATATCGCTTGAAGGGAAGGATTACCTCATGAACGTGGAAGATTGCCAGGGCATATCTCCAGATTCGAGCGTCGCCATGGGCGTGTTCATCTCTCTTTGCTCGGCTGCCCTGTATCGCCCTGTATCAGCCCAGCTTGTTATTCTTGGCTCCATGACACTAGGGGGGACCATCAACAAGGTAGATGATTTGGCCAACTCGCTTCAGGTCTGTTTCGATGCCGGGGCGAAGAAGATACTGCTTCCGATGAGCAGCGCCCCTGACATTGGCACAGTGCCTGCCGAATTGTTCGCGAAATTCCAAACATCTTTCTATACAAGCCCAGAAGATGCCGTTATGAAGGCATTAGCCATAAATTAGAGTAAATAAAAAGTGAAAAGGTCAAAAGAGAAGATCAACTATGTTAAGAGATACTTAACCAGTTACGAGGCAATGATTAAAGCCTCAAATAGTCAAGGTCTTTTCGATGAAGCTAAGCTCTTTGAATTGTTCGCCCAACAGATTTGCTCTTTATGGTTTGGCCAGCCATTCACGAACTTAAATTCCATAAGAAAAAACTACCCGCACGTAGATTTGCTTTCTGCGGATAAGAAAGTTTACGTTCAGGTAAGCACCACAATAGCGCTTGGGGAAAAGATCAAAAGCACGATAGATGATACCGCTAATGATAAAACAAAAGCTTTTGAGGATATTGATAAAATTATTTTTTTCACTTTATCCCTTCCAAATAAAAGCGCCTTTAGCTCATATAAAAACGGAAGAATATCGTTTGATCCAAAGGCCGACATCATTTCGATAAATGACATTCTTTCCAAGGCGCTTGGCGATTCGGATTTTTTAGACAAGGTTTATTCGTTAGTGAAGCAAGACGATGAATTGGTTGGGGCGCTTGAATCATCTCTAGAAAATTGCCTTTCTCTAAGTGAAAGCGTGCTTGATAGTATTGGCTTATTTATTGGCGGCGATTATTCCATTGATAGAACTAAGGAAGTCGATGAGATAGATAGGGAAAACTCGAAGGACGCCGACCTCGGAGTGCACGAAGACGAAAGATGGTACGTGAAGGAACTGAGCGGGCTCATCGAGTTCATGGGCTGCTAGAAAGGATTAAAAATCATGCAAAAGAAAAGACTTACGTTGGAGGAATGCCCGGACGTCCTAAGCGTCCAGCAAGCGGCATCGGTACTGGGGGTTACAGACCGCTTGGTCTATCTCCTCATGGAAAGAAAGGACATGAAGTCGTTCAAGGGCAGGGCCGTTACCGGAAGGTATCGAAGAAATCACTTGCCGATTTCATAAACGGGGTGAGCGAGGAAGTCGTTCAGGCGCCAGCAGCCGAACCAGTCGCCACCATGGTCACGCCACAAGCGAAGACCGTCTATTCGGCTGATCCGGTAAGCAAGCCACACACTTTAGCGGAGCTATTCTAAGATGACAGCGGGAAGGCTCACGAAGAAAGGGCGGAAGACCGTTAACTACTACGCGGTCATGTCATATACGGGGAAGGACAATAGGCGGGTGGAGAAGTGGATAAACCTCAAGCTCAATGCCGATGAGGGCAATTTCGAAAAAGCCAACAAACTCCTCCTCGAACTGAAGTACAACTATGACCCGGATGACATCCTGAAGACCAACCGCCTCCTTCTGAAGTTCGGGCTCGACCCGCTGGAAACGGACGAGTCCAAAAGGCTTACGAAGGCTAAGCGGCTAGAAAAGAAAACCGATGAGGAGGCATCGAAAGAGCCGATCTCGGAGTTTGCGGTGGCCATTCAAAAGAACGGCCTAATTCCCTTCGGTAGTTATATGAAAGCCTGGCTTGAGCACGTTAAGCCAGAGATCCAGCCGACTACATACTCTGGCTACCACGAGAACATCTACAAGGTCATAGCTCCTTATTTCGACGCGAGGAAGTCTTACCTCCAGACCATCTCCCCAGAGGACTTAGAAGCCTTCTATAGATGGTATGGCCAGGACCATAAGGCTACCACGGTCATAAGGCAGCACGCCAACATCCGGAAGGCGCTCCAATACGCCTACAAGAAAGGCATAGTAATGACCAACGTCGCCGATAGGGCGGACAAGCCGAAGAAGCAACCCTTCATCGCCCATTTCTACAATCAGGAGCAGATGGCCACCGTGCTTGAGAAGGTCAAGGGCACCCAACTGGAGTTCGGTGTCATGATGGCTTGCTACTATGGCCTAAGAAGGGAAGAGGTGGTGGGACGAAATGGGACGCCATCGACTTCCAATACGGCACCATCACCATCAAAAGCACCGTGACGGAATGCATCGTGGATGGGAAGCGCGGGGATATCGCCCGCGACACCACCAAGACAAAGAAATCATTTCGTACCCTCCCGATGGTACCAGCGGTGGAGAAGGAACTGCTTGCCATCAAGAAAAATCAGGAGGAGATGAAGGGTCTTCTAGGGAACACGTACTGCCAGGACTACCTCGAATACATCTACCTTTGGCCTGATGGGAGGAGGGTTAAAGCCCAATGGCTCACGACGACGTTCCACCGGTTCCTTAGGAAGCACGATCTCCCGATGGCGAGATTCCACGACCTCAGACACAGTTGCGCTACCTTGGCTAGGCACGAGGGGGTCCCCATGGAGGACATCCAGAAATGGCTCGGCCACTCGACCATAACGACGACCGAGGGTATATACGCCCATTACGACGACACCCAATCCGATCTCGATGTTGCCGGATCGAACGGGTGGAAACTCGTCACCATGGTCTGGGACCACGACCACTCATGCTTTGTCGCGACGATGATGAAAGAGTCTGTATAGCATTTTCAGAGATGAAACTATTCATAATCGGGAACGGGTTTGACATAGCCCATGGCCTAAAGACGAAATATACGGATTTTAGAGATTTTTTAAAAGACGATAAAACCGGTGCAGACATCTTAGACTACTATCCACCTGACGATTGGTTTTGGTCGGATTTTGAATCTAATATTTGTGCCATTGACGTTAACAAGATTTCTGAAATTAACCATGTGTTTCAAATGGATATTATTTATTGGTCTCTGTTTTCGAAAATAGTAGACCATCTCGAGTTTTTTGTTAGAAAAGCGATGGATTTTAAGCCCAATCAATGCTTTCAAGGAATCTCAAAAAGCGATATAGCTATCAATTTCAATTACACGGATACGCTGGTTAACCTATATGGGCTCAGTCCTGATAATGTTTGCTTCATCCATGGAAATTCGATTATGAATATCTTTGGGCCGCCAGTTTCAAAATCGTTAATCATTGGACATGATAAAAAAGATTTCACTTGCGATGAAAAACGTTTCTTGAATGATGACGATTACAAAAAGTTCGTGAATGCATCCGTTAAACACACTGACCAAATTATCAGCGATAATGCTGGTTTCTTTAATCGCGTCCATGACAACAGGCGATCAATTTTGGAAGTTGTCATCTTTGGATTCTCTTTTTCAAAGGTGGATTCCGTTTACTTCCAAAAGGTCGTTTCAATTTTTTAAGGAACCAATACCCGCTTCTCTGTCTATTACTATTCCGACAAAGACAAACTGGCATTTGATAACACTTATCTCCCGTTCTTTCCTTCTGAAAGGACAAAACTCATTCCTGAAAACGGGTGGGATAACCACTTTTAGCAAAGGCGTTTGTTATTTTGCCTTTTCTTATAGACGAAAAACGAGGAAACTTTGTTTTGTTAGGCGCGATGTCGTCATCACAGGTAAATCCGTTGTTGGCTTTATTCTTGGAAAGGAGACGCTTCGACCATGAGAAATCATTATATTCCGCAGTTCATAATCAAAGGTTTTGGGGAGAGGACTAACGTTTTCGATATAGACAAAGGGGTAGTTATGACCGACAAACGTCCAAAACGGATTTTTTACAGGAAAGACGTTTACACCGATGAACTTGAACGGATATCCGCAAATGATGTGGATTCGCCGTTCTGCCATTTGCTGGAGGACAAACTTGAAAGCTCAAACAATATCACCCTCAGCAGAAAGGACCTAAGCCTCATTAAGCGGTATATGGCATTCTCCAGCGTCCGCATCGGGGGGGAGGAACGCTTCTTTGAAATGTTTCGCTCTTATGACGACAAAATTAAACGCTTGCTTTCTATGTATGAGGCCGATGATGAGAAGGTCTGCATAAGCGCCTTGAAGAGCAAGAAGTCCCTCTATGAAATGGAAGGCAGCCGTAGAGATATCTATATGAGCATTCTATCGGCTATGTGCGAATCCGAGATTCCTTATTATGCCTTTGATGACAGGATTCCCAAGGAAGTCTTCGCTTGGGCCATGTCATTCCAGCTGTCGTATGTTGGCATCTGGGACTGCCCAGAAGGAATGGAATTCATTCTCAGCGACTGCCCGATGCACAGCGAATACGAAACTTTCTACCAATTGACCGGTGGCATCAGCGCGACGAAGGATTCATATCTCCAATATCAGATCGCCCATGAAAAGGATGAATACAAACAGTATGCCCTTTTCAAGATCTTATGTGCCAATGGGCCGATGTACGAGAATCTGGATTTCTTCCCGATCAGTAAAACACGGATGCTCATAGCCATTAATCCATTCTTCCACCTTTATTTCCTTCACTCGTTTATCAGCCCGAAAGTGGAGGACGTTTTCTTGAATACTCCCGATGTCTGGCCGTCTGCATTTGAGCAAAAGAAGCTATTCGCTCCACCAATGGCCACATACGAGACCAATGGGCAACACTCGGAAGATGATCTTTTCCATTATGAAAAGAAGGTGCTTCTCCCAAGCGAAGTCGATTATCTCAATTTCATAATTACCGGCGACTCAAAATCGTTGATGGCTTTCGATAATAAAGATAATGCCGTTGACTCTGTTTGTTTTTCACTTTGGGTAGAGGCCAATTACAGGTCCGTCGATTTCGTTGGCGAGGATTTATATAAGATTTTGCTTAACCTAATTAACCAGGTGAAGGCTTCTAGGCTGGCACCTTTGGTTGATTTTTTAAGGAAAGACATGGACGACAAGCAAATTGACGGCGTGTCCGAAAAGCTTGAAGCCATGATAAAAAGGCTTCACGCTGACTTCCGAGAAGACCCGTATGTCGGATGGTGGATTTCCAAAAACAAAGAAGTGTTGAAAATCAACAGCGCCTTCGGATTCATTGGGGATTACGACAAAAGAGTGGCCTATTTCAAAGCTCTGGCCTCGAAAATACCTGATTAACAATGTTTGCGTTACTCGTTATCTAGTGGGAAAATTAAGCCATGTTTGAATTCCTTTCGCTCCTAGGCGAACCAATAAAATGCAGATACGAAACAGTTGAGCGCAATATCAAAAGCGCCTCCAACTCGTTTTACGATTCCTACCTCGACCTTCTGGAGGCCACGGTCAAGACCATAGCCGAGAACGAAGGCATCCCTTTCGACGACTTGAAGACATGCGGGGCGATCGTCAGGAGCGAGTCTATGCAAAAATACCTTCGCGAGAGTCTTGGCCTCAACGAGCGCACAATCGGGAAAATCGGGGATTACACTCTGAAGGTCAACCATCATAAACACCATAACGAGAAAACGGTTTCCACCGATGCGGTGGTGAACTACCTTTCCGTTTACTTCTCCTTCGCATCGTCTTACGCCAAAAAGAAATTCTCCGATTCTGTCGGGGAATTCGACCCATCGTATTTCGTTTCCATCTTCGGCGAGAACGAAAGGGAGAACGCTAGGCTGCTCAAAGAGGTGTCCTCGCTTTATAGCGAACTAAAGGAAGCAAAACTATCATCCGAAGACATCGAGAGATACAAGCAGCTCCTGTCGGCCAAAGCGAGCCAGTACCAGTCTCTGGAAGACCAAAACGCCTTCCTGCAGCGCCAGGTCAGCGCCTTGAAGGACATCAAGCTCAGCTCCATGGAGAGCAAGCTGAACAAGACGATAGGCATGCTGAACGACTTGCAAGGCTATCTCGCGGAAAGCCGGGCCGTTTCCCTCGGGCTTGGCTATATGATAGTTGGCAAAGACAAGGTAGGGAAATATGTCGATGAAGCCAAAGAGGAAATGAAAAAAGATGGAAAAGCCGATAAGCGATAAACTAGACGACATCCAAAAAAGCGTCGATGAGAAAGGCGAGATCCACCTCTCAAAGATTCTCTCGATGCCTGGAGAAGACGCCGACGGGATGCTCTCGGAAGGCAAGATGACGCTCGTCGAGAAAGACGGGAAGAACCTTTCAGCATTCAAAGCCAAACAAAGCATAGTCTGCGGCATTTCCTTGGCTCTTTCGATTGCGTGCGTCGTTCTGCAATCCCTTTTCGGCGCGGAGCCGTGGGCCATCGCGCTATTCGCTCTTCCCATCGCCCTTTGGGTCCTGAGGCTTGTCATCGTTCTCATCACTCCGATGAGATTTGATTTGACGAGAAAGGTAGGATTCTCCTCGCTTAAATACGAGAAGGACCAATACAGCGGCTTTTATACGGAGAAGTGGTCGTTAACGACGCTCGGGAAGGTTGTGGCGATCGTCACTTGGGTATCCGAGGCGGTTTGCCTTGTCCTTGGATTCCTTGGCATCCTCCTTCCGATTGTGGGGGATATGGTGATGGCCATCTTCTCATTTTTTGGAGCGTTAATTGTGGTGTCTCTTTCACATATCGTAAGCCCTCTATTCAAATATCGCTTCCTCGAAATATCCTACAAAAACTATCTGGTTGAGCACGATTTGAACTACCACACTTGGAAACGTCTGAAATAGCCTAAAACTTTTGGTTCTTTTTTGTCGCCTTTCGTGTCATATAATTTAAGCGTGCCTTTGGACACGTCCTTCGGAGCCTCGCGAAAGCTTAGCAAAGGAGGATTTGCTAAGTGGCACAGTCAGTATTGCCGGAAAACGGCAGCCTGATCAAACGGGGCATTAAGGAAAAAGGCCTCACTCAAGCTCAGTTCTCTGAGCTTGTGGGATATGAGGAGAGGACGGTCCGCAAATGGATCAAAAACGGCGTCTATGACGTCCGCGTTCTCACTCAGATAGCCAGCATCTTCGATTGTCCCGTCACCGATCTCTTCCTCAAGTAGGAGGGGTCGGTTTTCTTTTGCCTTTAGGAACGATGTGTACCTATTTTAAGGCTTGCTCTTTCTCGACAATGGTGGTGCTCCAAAAGGAGGGCAAGCCAATGAAAGAAAGCACCATCCATTTCTACAAGGTGACCGCGATGTGCGGCCACGTCGGGAAGAGACATTACGTCCCCATCAACTTCGCGGTCATCGCCCCATCGGGGAAAGAGGCGGCCAGGAAAACCAGATCCTTCCCAAGAGTTAAGCATGACAGGAAAGACGCGATCATCCAATGCTCGGAGGTAAGCGAAGAGGAATACAGAAAGATCAGAGCCATCAACGACAATGACCCTTATCTGAAGGCGAGAAGCCGTTATGACATCGAAGACAAGGATTCAATCCAGTCCAGAGTTCTTCCGTATGAATACATGGAATACGAAGAGGGGGAGTCGCTTTCCGAAAGCTACAGACGCTACAAGAGGGAGGGACGCTACCTCCTAAAGGGGGAGTTCTGATATGAAGGCCAGAATCAGCATGGTGGTCTACAACCGAAGCCTCTGCGACGGGCCGGGAGTGCGGACGCTGGTGTTCTTTCAAGGATGCGACATTCATTGCAAGGGCTGCCAGAACCCATCGACCTGGGACCCCGCCAAAGGCACTGAGGTCGATGTATCAGAATTGGCCGATGAACTCGAGGAGAATTCTATCAACAAGAAGGTGACCATCACGGGCGGTGAGCCTCTTCTCCAAAAGGAAGCTGTGGCCGAACTTGCGGAGACGCTAGATGGTCGCGGATTCGATGTGGCCCTCTATACCGGCCATTCGAGAAGCGATGTCCCCGATAGCGTGATGAGGCACATCAAATACCTCAAAAGCGGGCCGTTCGTCGAAAGACTGAAAAGCACTGTCATCCCGTTCATGGGATCCCAGAACCAGAAATTTGAAAGGATAAAGAAATGAAACAGACAACAAACGAGAACGCCGCCAACCGCTCCAGTTACGTGGGCGCCGTCTACACAAGAGGCGAGAGGCTTGTCAAAAAGGAAATACTGGACTCCATGCCGAAGGAATGGTCTGACCTCCATAGAAATGGCTACATTCACATCCACGATCTGGATGCTTATGGTCAAACGTACAACTGCCTTACCTTTGATTTCTCTAGATTTCCTTATGGCAAGATCACGGCCAAGACCGATGAAGGGAAGATCATCCAGCTTTTCGACGTCTTGGAGCTGATGATCGAGGAATACGGCAACGAGCAAAGCGGTGGGATGGCCTTCCCAAATTTCGACGACGACATCGAAGGGATGATCTCCCGCCTCGGGGTGAAAGAAACTGACGCCAATCTAGCGCTCATCGAAGACTGCATCGGTGCTTTCATCGCCTTCTGCAACGGCAACCACACGAGGATGGGGCTGGTCAGCTATTACGTGACGCTTAACATTGGCCTCTCCACGTCTCCGTTTGGGAAGCGGATCGCCATGGCGACGTTGGAGGCCTTCGAGTCCGCCGGAGAGCTCGTCTACAAGCCGAATATCGTCTTCAAGCTCAAAGGAGGGGTGAACGCCAACGTGGGCGACCCAAACTACGATCTGTTCCAAAAAGCCCTTTCCGTCACCTCCAAGAAGATGATTCCGACCTATCTCCTATGCGATTGTGACGAGGATAGGGGCGCCGACCCGAAGCTCCTTTCGATCATGGGGTGCCGGACCAGGGTGGTGGACGACCTCTACAAGAAGAAAGGCGCGATCGGGCGTGGGAACATCGACAATATCTCTATAAACCTCCCTCGCCTAGCTTTGGAGATCGACCGCGATTACCGGGACTCAACCCCCGAAGAGAAGATGGAGACGCTAAAAAAGAGGTGGAGGGACGTCGCCTCGACGACGAAGGACATCCTCCTTGACCGTTACAAGAAGATGCTCACCCTCTCCAAAGAGGATTTCCCCGCCAATATGGAATACGGATGCTGGTGCGCAGATTTCAACGTGGCGAAGAGCCTGGAGGACATCTTCAAGCATGGGACCCTCTCAATAGGGTTCATCGGGCTAAACGAGGCCATCGAGGTTCTGACCGGCAAGAAATACTGGGACGACGCCGACTGCTACACCAAGGCTTTGGGATTCGTGGCTTATATGAGGAGCTACTGCGACTTCCTCCGCTCCGAATACAAGCTGAACTTCTCGCTTCTCGCCACCAGCGGGGAGCTCATCTCCGGGCGGTTCACAGAAATAGACAGAAACCTCTTCAAGCCGCAGGCCGACATCTTCTCAAAAGGCTATTACACCAATTCGTTCCACGTCGGGGTCGACTCTGGCCTCCCATGCTACAAGAAGATCCAATTGGAAGGGCTCTTCCATCAGTACTGCAATGGCGGATCCATCACTTACGTCGAGTTGAAGGAAGCCCCGCTCGGAAACGAGGAAGGGCTGGAGGAACTGGTCAAAATCGCCGTCAAATCCGGCGTGCATTACCTCGGCTTCAACTTCCCTAAGGACATCTGCAAGGGGTGCGGTGCCAGCGGCGTATTTGATGTTTGCCCAAACTGCGGAAGCAAGGAGATAACGAGGATCAGAAGGGTCTCCGGCTATCTTGAGGTGCTGGACGGATTCACGTCCGGAAAGAAGCATGAGGAAGCCAATAGGAAGGGCAACGACTGATGGGCCGGCCTTCGGTCCACGTCTCCGTCGAGGGCTTCGACGGGGTCGGGAAGACGACGCTATGCAAGCGCCTGGCCAAGGATATGGGGCTCACATTCGTCGAGAAGCCCCTGCGACTTGTGTTCGACCACGATGGGCAAAGCCGCTACCTCCCGATCAGGGATGAGGTGAACTCCTGCCCTGATAGGCGTTTCACCTCCATGTTCTATGGCCTTGGCTCCTTGTATCTTTACGGCGCCTTCGCCGGCCAAAGAATCGTGACGGACCGCCATTTCCTCTCCAATTACGCCTGGAGCGGGACAGACGATAACGCCGGAGTCTACGATTTCCTCATCGCCGAGCTCGGCCTCCCGACGATCACGGTGGTCCTCTACGCGTCGAAAGAGACGATATCCAAAAGGCTTTTGCTGAGGGACGAGAAAGACAAGGACATACGCCGGGTCAGCGAGTCGGAGAAGACATATGGCAAGATGCGTGACTTCATCGAGAGACGGGACGTGCCATTCATTTGGGTTGACACAGACGGCAAAGGCGCCGAAGAGGTGGCTGACGAGGTCGAGAATAGCATTGAAAGGATAATAAGCGATGCAAGAAAAAGAGATTAGCGACAACCGGATGACGAAGGACTTCAAGTACCTGGCCCTCTATTACGCGATGGGGTTCAAAAAAGGAAAGGGCGGCCTTTTCGCCAAAGGCGGTCTTTCCATCGATTCTGAGGCCGGGACGGCGTTTTTAGGGGAAATCACGGTGGTGGGGTCTCCGTCTCTGAGACTGGACTCCCATAAGTCATTCGTCGTGCTGGAGCTCATCGAGAGGCTTCTCGCCCTTGGCCATGACCCGCGTGAGATCATCGTGGACCCCGATAACGAATTCGATGTGTATTGTGGAAACAAATACATAAAATGCGAGGAGTGGGGCATGGATTTCGAGGCGAAAGCACTTGTGAGCCCCAAGAAAGGGACGTTCTTCTCCGTCCTCTATTCATCGCGCCTATATAGCGGGCTCATCGAAAGAAAGGAAGCCATCCTTGAGGGAGATGGCCTTGTCTATTCCCATGGGTTCACAGACGTAAATAAACCGTCGTTTCTGCCACGCCTTCCGGAGCGGGCGAAGAGCGAGAACGGCTTTGAAATCGTCGACGGAATGGCGGTCTCCTACTCTGGCGACCCCAAAAACGTGATCGTTCCAACTGGCGTCAAATCAATCGCCTCCTGCCTTTTCTACGACAATCAGGATGTTGAGGAAGTAAGCTTTCCAGAGGGACTCGTGATCATCGGAGGCGACCTCTTCTATAACTGCCACAATCTAAGGAAAGCCAACATCCCAAGCACCGTCACGGAGATAGGAAATAACCCGTTCGCCGGGTGCGAGAAGCTGGTTTTGACGAGCGATTCGCCATGCTTTCCCGTGGAAGATGGGGCATTATATTCCGCAGATGGCAGGCTCATCTATTACCCGATTTTCTCTAAGAAAGCCGAATATGAGATAAAAGACGGCACCAGCGTCATAGGAAAGCATGCATTCTATCTTTGCCAGAATCTTCGTAAAGTCACCATCCCCAAAAGCGTTGAAAGGATGGAGAACTTCCCGTTCTCCGGCTGCGGCGAATTAGATCTCGACATCAAGACGAGCGCCTATCATGAAGAAAGAGGGCTGGTGTATGACGAGGATTTCAAAACGGTGGTTGGGTGCCTGAAGAAGACGAAGGCCGAGCGCCTGGAGATAAAAGAAGGCGTGACGTCCATCGGTCGGAATTCCTTTTTCGAATGCGGTGGGATAAGAACGCTTGTGCTGCCTTCAACCTTGAAGCAGATTGGGTATAACCCATTCGTCGGATGTGAGAATATTACCTTCGAATCGAGAAGCGGGTCTTTCGTGGCTGAGGGCGGAGTCCTCTATAGCGCCGACTGCTCGAAGCTCATATGCTGCCCGCCCTCATGCGCCAAAAGGCGGTTCGTCGTGAGGGAAAGCGTCATCGAGCTGGAGCGGGGGGCCTTCGCCGGATGCAAGGGCTTGGCCGAAATAACCCTCAGGAACGTCTCGAAGATCGGGAAGAACTGCTTCTCCGGCTGTTCCTCGTTGCGGGAAGTACTTTTGCCGGATTGGGTCCATTACGTCGGAGAATGCGCGTTTTCCCATTGCCCATCGCTTGAAAAGGCGAGCGCCTTTGCAGATACCTTCTTCGACAGCAACGCTTTCATTGGCTCCCCGACGGAAGTCGAGCTGAGGAAGGCGCGTTCGAATTGGCTCATCGAAAGCGACAACATCCATTCTCTCCGAACGTTCCAAAAGGCAATGGCTCGCAAGGTATCGTCGATTCTAATCGACCCTCCATACGATTCTAAAATCGGATACATAGGGTATAAAGACGACTACGGCGGTGGGTATGGGAAGTTCATGTTTGACAGGATTTCCTTAGCCAAAAAACTCCTTGCCGACGATGGCTTCATGGTGGTCAACATCGATAGGGGCGGACTGAGGGGCATGAAGAAGATGCTCTTCAAATGCTTTGGAAGAAAAAACGTTCGGATATGTCTTTGGAAAAAGCTTGATAAAAGATTCGATGCCAATCGTGACGTGGCCTCAAAGAAGAAGAGAATCTTCTTTGAATACGTCCTCATTTGCTCAAATGGTCCAAAGTCTAAGCTGAAGCCCATCATGCAGCCCGTATTCCGTAATGGGAAGCAGATTGAGGTAAAAAAGCCTCTTCCACTGATTCTGAAGAACATGGGAACGACGTCATCGGCCAAGGATGAATTGGCTGCCGTATTTGGAGACCGCTCCCATTTTTCGACACCTAAACCAAAGAGACTGATGATGGAACTCATTCGCGCGACTACGCCAAAAGACGGTTTGGTGATGGACTTCTTCGCCGGCAGCGGGACGGTTGGAGCGGCCACTTGGGCTTTGAACCAAAGCGATAGTGGGACCAGATCATTTGTGCTGGTCTCAAATTCCGAGAACGACATCTGTGCGAAAGTAACGCGTGAAAGATTGGATTACGAATCAAAACGGTCTCGCGCCGGTTTTATCTTTGATGGCGTGCTGGAATAGCCGTTTTCGGAGCCTTATCCGCGATTAAAGACGATAATCCCAATGACGACCATTATTAGAAGGGCGATTATTTTTATGATGAAGACGGCCCACCATTGACCATCGGTATTCCTTGACATAGTTAAAGTATACCCTCTAAATTCGACATGGTTTTTGGGGATAGATTACCTCTACTTGGAATGGTAGGCTAAAATGATTCCGTATATAATCATTGTGGGCAGAGGTTAGGCCCATACAACGCCGGCCTTTGTTCTCGCATAACGCATCCGATGTCGCGTCCGTGGGATTCTTCGGAAACGTTCTCGCAATTGCGCGAGAACACGCGTTCTCGCATGATGTTCTCGCCTGGCCCCTGAAAAACGCCTTAAAACAACGTCAAACGGGAGAGGCCGAAAAAGGGAACCTCCGACGGGAATTACGATGCCTCCTGGAGTATCCTTCGCCGTCTTAATCCAAGGTCAAATGACAATTGGCAGACTCAAGGGACTCAAAATCCCTCGGATGCATAATCCATGCCGGTTCGATTCCGGCCTCGGGCACCATATTAGTTTGAAGTTCCCCCCATTTATTGGATTGTTGATCGGCCCAATAATGGAGGGATTTTTCTTTTCGAACAACCGCGGAAGAAGAAGCTTAGGACCATGATGGAGTGCATCGGTGATCCGTCATCCTTTCACAGAATCCGCCAGGAGCACGACAAGAAGAGAGGTCGCTCAGTCTATGGATCCGCGATTCGTATCCGTTTTGGCTGGCGGTACCAGCATGGGCGGTTCCATGGTTTCCTCAGTAAACACGGGATGATCCAGTTCATAAACGGGAAGGGTAGTCGTCTTGATAACCTCAGAAAAAGTAGAATTCTACCAAAAAAACGATTGAGACTGGGACATAATCAGGCTAAAATATAATCGAAAAAAAGGTAGAAGTCTACCAAAAAGGAGAATGTTATGATAAAAAGAGATAAATACCTGTCGACCCTAATTGGCTCGATAAACAACGGGTTCCCGAAAGTCATAACCGGCGTCAGAAGATGCGGTAAATCCTATCTATTAGCAAACATATTTGCTGAATACCTTAAGAATACATATGGTGCAAAATGCAATCTGATCATTATCGGACTGGACACGCTTGAAAATGCTTTGTATCGCAATCCGGTTGAACTCGATAAATACGTTAAATCAAACATCAAAAGCAATTTGATGAACTTTGTATTTCTTGATGAAATTCAGCTGGTAAACACCATTAAAAATCCGGTTTATTGCGGTGGGAAATACGTTCTAGCAAAAAAAAGCGACAAAGAAGTGATTTCGTTTGTTGATGTGGTTTTGGGACTGTCTCGTTTAAAAAATGTTGATTTATACGTCACGGGATCGAATTCGAAGATGTTGTCAACGGACATTGTCACGGAGTTTAGGGATAAAGCTACCAATATCACTGTCCAGCCGTTGTCTTTCGATGAATTCTATCACTATAAAAACATGCCAAAAACGGAAGCGGTTTATGAATACATGCAATATGGAGGCATGCCCCTTGCGGTTCTCAAAAATGGCGAAGACAAGAAAAACTATTTACGGCAATTGTTCGCCATGACATACTTCAAAGATATTCTGGAGCGTAATAGGGTTGATCGGACAGAATCTCTAGATTCTCTTTGCAACATCATAAGTGAAAGTTGCGGCCAATTATTCAATTCCGAAAGAATCGCGAATACTTATCAAAGCAAAACGAAGGAAGCAATAGATAAAGATACGGTAACGAGATACATCAATTGTTTTGTTGATTCTTTCCTTATTAGGGAAGCGATCAGGTATGACGTCAAGGGATTAAAGGAAATTGGAGCCCTAAGGAAATTCTATTTCATTGATAATGGATTAAGGAATGCTCGCATCAATTTCGCATACGATGACGAGGGGCAAATGCTTGAAAACATGGTCTATAACGAGCTTGTCTATAATGGATTCAGCGTCAATGTAGGAACTTTTGAGAAGGTTGAAAAAGACAAGAGTGGGAAAAGCGTAAAGAAAGCGTTCGAAATCGATTTTGTGGCCAAAAGAGGGTACAAAAAATACTATATTCAAGTCTCATCGGATATTAGTAGCGAGGAAACGAGAGCCAGAGAAATAAAGCCTTATATCGCTTTGAATGACCAAATCCAGAAAATATTGGTAATCAATAAGCCCATTGAAGAAACGGTTGATTCTAACGGATTTACGATTATTGGCATTGCCGATTTCTTGTTGAGATTCATCAAATAAAGGGGAAGAAACGGGATGTGGACGTCATGAATTCTTTCCTAAAGAATAGCAAACCAACCACAGCTGAAAAATGAGAAGAGGATAAAAAAGAGCCCTTTTGTAGATAATGGCGATGCGTTGGAATACATGCGACGAACGAAGCGGTCTTGAAAAAAACACAATCGGAGTATTCCGAGAAAAATTAACCCCATCGTTTTCTCAAGACAATGTTTTCGAACCAGAAGAGATAGGCATTTTCGTTTGCTGCCCCCTGGATTGTTCCCCCGTAATCCTCGTTAGAAAGCGCAGGAAAGGATTCTCGATATTGAAATTATCTTAGCCAATTCTATATTTTCAAACGTCTATACTATCGAAGGAACATTCATGAACGTATCTCTTCAAACCGCAGCAAGGTTTATCCAAGGCGGCGCCATCATCGCCTATGGGGTCTTGATGTCCATCTACGCCTTTCCCGGGAACGATTTCATGATGGCGTTAAGCAATCCCATCGGCTTTGATACCATCGTTCCTTACCCATTTGTTTACGTTGGGGTCGTGGGCCTTTTTATCTTCCTTTTCTACTCACCCGATTGCGTGGCTTCCCTCGTGAGGCGACATCAAAAACGGGAAGCCTCAAGCTGAGACTCCGCTTGAACAAGGCTGCCATCTCCTCTACGCTATAGGAGTGAACGAGCCTTCGAGCCAAGAGGGACGCCTCTATTCCATCGATCTTTTGCGGCTATGGGCCATCGTCTTGGTCGTGACGGGCCATTGTCTGCGGGCTTTCGTTCCGGGTTTCCTTAATTCTACCTTCAACAATTTCCTGTGGCTCTCGGAAATGCCCCTCTTCTTTTTCGTCGCTGGCTACGTTCATACGAAGCCAGGAAAGATCGACACGGTTTGGAAGTTCCTTCTCTCCGTGCTTAAAAAGGCTTTTTGGGATTTCTGGCCCATCATCACGTTCGCCCTCATCCGCGTCTATTGTTTTCACCAATACCCGGATTTTCCGACCGCCTATAACCTCTTTATTGAGAATCCGGCGGAAGGTCTCTGGTTCTTCTTTGTTCTCTTCTTCGTCGATCTCTTTTTCTCCTTTGGGACGTATCTAAGCCATTTCTTCTGGCGGTCACTCACAAAGAAGATCCTGCCTCTAGTGACCTTTCTTTCCTTTTGGGCGGTTCTCCTCGTCCTTTACGAAACCAAGCTTACGAATGGCAACTTCCTCGGGGTCGAACTGACGCTCCGTTATGGATTGTTCTATGCCATGGGCTACGGAGCGTGTCGCTTTTCGTCCCACCTCGACGAGAAAAAGAAAGCGGTGCGCCTTTTCTTATGGGTTTCTTACGCCGTCTGCCTTTCCGCTTTCCTCACGGTTTGTCTCGTCGTTCCCTCGATTTTTGGCCTCGATCTCACGTTCTTCCCGAATCAGCTGCTTCTTTTCTTTGGCGGGGTGGCCGCCACCATGGTCTTCTATCTTCAGGCCTTCGTTCTGGCCCACTTCTGTTTTTTCCAGATTCTCTCGTATGGCGGCCGCTTCACTGGCGATGTCTACTGGGCTCAGCCGAACCTCATCAAGTGGTGGCCCTTATGGGCTGCGGGTACGGCGTCTCTTCAGTGGCTCTCGGGTTTCGCCCTCGCCGGCCTGGTCTTCCTCTTCGTCGGTCTAGGGGTACTTCTTTGCTACTATGTGCCATTCTTGCATTTCCTTTTCTTCTTTCGGCCATACTCCCGTTATCCCTTTGAACGGAAATGGCTGGCCCTCTTCCGCTAAGGCGGGAAGATGGAAAAAGGCGCCGCGGCGCCTTTTTTGTCGATTTGATTATTTCCTGAGGACCCACAGGGGTTCGGTAGAGAACGTCGTGGTCTTGAGGCCGCTTTCGGGTGGGAAGACCAACTTATACTCGTTAAGGTACATGCGTTTGGCTTCGCTCTTCGCCAGGCGCTTATCGCCGAGGAGGGTGTAGCCCAAAGACTTGATGGCCAAACGAATTTGGTTTCGCCGTCCGGTTTGGATGGAGATCGCCATGGCGGTGCCAATCTGGATGTAATTGGTAACTTCGAGATCAGTAACGGATTCCTTGCCATGTTCCTTGTCGGAGACGAGAACCTTCTGGCCTTTCTCCTCGAGATACTGCACGACGTGAAAACGGGCCCCTAATTCAAGGTGTTCCGAAACGACTGCCTCATAGAAGCGGCCGACGGTGTGGGTTTCGAAGCAGCGTTGGAGGCGCTCTTTCACTTCGGGTTTCTTGGCGAAGATCATGACGCCGGAGGTCTCGTAGTCGAGACGGTGGACGATGAAGAGTTTCTCGTTCTTCACCGCGAGGTATTCGTGGAGGTAATGATAAAGGTTATGGGAAAAGGTCTTCTTGTCGAGGGTACGGATGGACAAGACGTCCCGCTTCTTGTAGACGGCGATGACATCCTCGTCCTCATAGAGGATCGTGTAGGCGACTTTATCCTTATTTTGGATCATGGCTCTCTTCTTTCTTTTCGTCGCAGGGGACGGAACTCACATCAACGATCTTGGTATCTTTCTTCTCGTCGGCGGCTTCGGCCGCTTGGAGATCCTTGCCCGCTTCGAGAAGGAGGGGGATCGGGCGGAACCAATGGTAGATGAGTTCGACGGTGTACATGATGGCGATATAGCCAAAGACTGAGGAAAGCGCCACGGCGTAGTAACGGTTTGGGAAGCTCCCCCAGGCGAGAGTGAGGATGTCGAAGGGAATAAGGGCAAAGGGGACCGGAAGGAGGAGGATCTTATCGAGGAAGGAATTTTTCTTCCGGCGTTTCTTCGAGGCGAGGAACCAGACGAAATCGCCGATTCCGACAAAGCCGCCGATGAGGGTCACGTAGGTGAAGATGGTGATGCGAAGCTCCGTGATTGGGAAGACGGAGAAGTAAAATAGCAACCCAATGGTAAGAAAAAGGAGGGCAAAGACGCCGAGTTCGATGGTATAGATTAGTTTGGCCTGGGTCAACTCATCGAGTTTTTTCTTGGTTTTCATGCGCCCAATTTTACTTTATGTGCGCCCATTACACAATGAAAGAGAGCCCCTCGGCTTTTTCTATGCCTCCTTTCATGGTATCTTTATGCAATGAAAACGGCGCGGCAAAAACTCCGTTACCTGAGAAGACACTTTGGCTTTTCGTCATCCGAGATTATGTCCTTGTCCGGCCTCTACGAAGGAAAGCCCTTTGACCTCACCAGTCCCGCGTTTGCCCGCCTTCAGACCCTTTCTGCCAAACTTTGCGATAGCTATACGGCCCTCTATCAAGACCTTCCTCCGAAAGCGGGCCTTTTTCGTCTTGGCCTCCATTTCCTTCGCCGCCATCGATTGCTTAAGCAGCTCTTTTTCGACTGCCCCTTCTCGGCCGACATCCGCCCGGGCTTCCGCTGCCTGATTGGGCAAGTGGACCTCCTTGGCACCTGCTACTTCGGGGCGGGCGTGTCCTTTTCTCCGACCTCCCTCGTGAGAATCGGAAAGCGTTCCGTTCTTTCTCCGAAAGCCTCAATCGGCAATGCTGGGTTTGGTTTAATCTGTCTCGATGAGGACTCTTGGATTGGGGCCGAAGCCCAGGTTCCGACCCCGTATCATTTAGGAAAGGCTTCGGTGGTGGCTGCCGGGGCCACGTTAGAAGGCTCCTTCATGGGGGACTCCCTCATCGCCTATGGGCGTCCCGCCAAAACTCAGGAATTAACAGGCGATAGAGATTTCAAACAACCCTTGGCGCCCTTTTCTTCGGAGGAAAAATTACTTTTGGTCGAACACCTGAGAAAACTCGGTTTTGGCCGCGCCGCCCACGATTACGAGCGCATCATCGATGGCGGAGTCATCAATGTCGGGAGCCCTTGTTTAGGGCGTTTGTTCCTTTACTCGCACGCCCTTTCTTACGAATATTCCCGTCCGGAGACGACCAAGGAACGGAAAGCGGAGATCCTTCGCCTTCTCTTCCCTCTAGCCGGGAAGGGCCTCCAGGTAGGCCCAACCCTTTACGTCGACCTCCTCGGGCTCGTGAAGCTCGGCGAGGGAGTGACCATTGGCGATGCTGTTTCTTTCTATGGCCGCGTGACTATCGGGGACCGAGTCATTATTGGGGAGCGGGCTTCCTTCTACGCCACGGGGCATCCTTTGGACTACCGAAAAAGAAGGTTCTGCTTTTCCCTTCCTTGGCCCCGTAGCCTCACCACGTTTGCCTCGATTCTTGTCCAGGAGGGTCTTTCGATCGGACCCCGGTCTCTGGCCGCGCCCTTCGCTGCGGTCGAACAATCCCTCCCCGCCGGGGCCATCGCCCTTCCTTCGGGCCGAATCATCCTTTGACCTTTTTTGCCGACCTGCACGGTTAACCAGGTAACGATCGTTTCTCAAAATCGCTGACTTGAGGTGTTATCCAGATTTTTTGGGCGCGAAAAAAATTGGAAAAATGTCATAAATTGGTGTTTTTAACCTTGGAAAAGTGTCGCGAGGCGGTCTATGCGGGTTTTTAGTTACTTTGATTGGCTCACCCTTTAGAATGGGTTTCAACTTAAAGGAGTCATCCCATTCATGCCAAACGATCTCATTCTCCAGATTAACCATCTGTCCCATGAAAGGGAAAAGGCTGGTTTCGACGTGATCAATGGGTCGGTTGGAATGATGAGTCTCGATGATGGCTCTTTGCCTATCGCCCCTGAAATCCGTTCCGTCCTCGCCCGCCACCTGACCGACCACGACTTGGTCTATTCTTCCGTCGCCGGGCCGAAGGAATACGCGGACGCCGTCCGTCACTGGTTTCTCTCGACGGATTTTGACGAAGAGGCTCGACAAGGCCTCTTTCCTATTGTGGCCACACCAGGCGGCACCGGGGCTTTGACTTTGGCTTTTTTCGCTTCGAAGACACCACATTCCATCCTTTTGTTCCCCTCCTTGGATTGGCCGAATTACGAAGCCATAGCCGAGGGATTTCAGATAGACTACGCCTCCTATGATCTTTATGAAGAAGGGCGTTTCGCTCTAGGTAAGCTGGAAAAGCAAATAACAAGCCTTTTAGGCAACCATGATCGGGTGGTCTTGGTGATCAACGACCCCTGCGAGAATCCGACGGGCTATAGCCTCTCCGCCTCCGAATGGGCGGGTCTACGGGATTTGCTCAAGAAGAAAGAGCTTCGTGGCCAAGTCGAGCTTCTCGTGGACGTGGCTTACATCGATTACGCCAAAGAGGAAACGAGGGCGGCGATGAAAGAGGCGGTGAAAGACGTGGCTTCCGAAACAATCGTCTCCTTTTGCTTTAGTTTCTCGAAAACCTTCTCCTTCTATGGTCTTCGGATCGGGGCTTTGGCCGTTTATGGGAAGGACCGGGACTCCGTGGAACGCCGAACGAGTCTATGCATTGCCGAAGCGCGGGCCCTTTGGTCGGTTCCCAACCACATGGCCATGAACGCGGTTATCGACCTGGTCGGCCGCCCCGAAACCTTCTCCTCTCTAAAGAAGAACGTCGAGGTCAACCGCGACATCGTCGCGAGGAGAGCTACCCTCTTTCTAGGGCAAGCGCGGGACGTCGGCTTGCCTTATTATCCTTACAAAGACGGGTTTTTCGTGACCCTGGCGGTGCCTGATGCCTTTGGCCTTTCCGAAAAGCTCATGGCGAAAGACATTTTCCTGGTCCCCGTGAAAAGTGATGGTTTACGGGTGGCCTTATGCGCCCTTAGCGAACGGAAGCTGCAGGGTTTAGCTAAGGCCATCAAGGACACGCTGGAGGAAACGAAATGAAGGATTTTTATTTTGGCAACCACGTCTTTGTCACCTCGGTTAAGGATTTTGAACCCTATTTGTCCGCTTCTTTCACGCAGGGGGCCATCCGGACCGATGAGGACCTTCTCCGTTCGCCCGCCTTTGCGGTCCTTTTCGCCGATTTCTTGAAAGAGTTCCAAGAGACCGACAAAGATACCTATTCCTATTTCGCCTCCGCCTTTAAGGACCCTCTCGGGGGTCTGCTGAGCCTGGGGCTACGGCTTTTACGGGACCAGCGGAGCGTCGTCGCGGCCACTCCGGAAGACGCTTCCGTCCTTGACGACAAGGGCCTCCATTTCTTCAAGTTGATGAACGCCTTTTTCCATTATTGGATGAGTCTGGCCCGGTTCGCCTACCTCGATGACGGAGGAGGCTCCGCCCTTTCCCTCTTAAAGCCTCGGATGCTTTTCCTCCGCAAATCGGTCTTCCATATCTATAACGCCCTGAAGGCCAATCTTTTCGAGAAAGAAATTACTCTAGAGACCGACTATTCGGCCGGTTTTCTCGCTGGTTTCACCGCCCGCCATCTGGCCATCCCCTATCCTGATGGCTACGAAAGCCTTCAAGGGATCCCCTTTATTTCCGCCGCCGACCTCAATCTTCCTTATAGCACCCTCACCAAGCGCAATAAGCGGATTGGGGTTTATCAGCCGACGGAGCGGAACCCCCTCTTGGGCCTAAAGCCCGATCCCAGCGAGTGGCTGGCTTTGCCCTTTTGGTGTGGCGCCTCCCTCGTCTACTTCTATTTCAGTTACAAGTACGCCAATACGGTCCTTGGCATCCTGAACCTCTTCGAAAAAGCCGATATATCCGCCTGTAACAAGAAGCCCGACATCGTCATCTTCTTCGGCGGGGAGAAAGGCCAAACCACGGGTTTCTATTACGAAGATAAGCTCAACGATCTCCTCGTGGGCTACGTGAGTGACACCGACGAGGCCGATTATTTCGGCTATGTGAAAAAGCTCATCCTGACCCTCCATAACATCCGAATGATCGAAAAGGGTTGCCTGCCCATCCATGGCTCGATGGTCAAGATCACCCTCAAGGGTGGCAAAAGCGTCAACCTCATTATCATGGGCGACAGCGGGGCTGGCAAAAGCGAGTCCATTGAGGCCTTCCGCCAACTGGCCAGGGAATATCTCGAATCCATCACCGTCATTTTTGACGATATGGGCACCTTGTTCCTTAAGGACGGCCAAGTGCTGGCCGCCGGTACGGAAATCGGGGCCTTCGTCCGTCTCGACGATCTCGACGTCGGCTACGCCTTCAGCCATCTCAACGACGCCCTCATGTATAACCTCGGCGAGAATAACGCCCGTTTGGTCTATGCCTGCACGCCCTACGAGGAGGTCATCAGGCAATATCCGGTCGACATGTTCCTCTATGCCAACAACTACGATGATCAACCCTCCAACCTGACTCTCTTCGAGGATGAAGAGAAACTGGTGGCCGTCTGCGAAGAAGGCCGCCGGAAAGCCAAGGGCACGACGGGAGAGGAAGGGCTCGTTTCAAGCTACTTCGCTAACCCGTTTGGCCCCGTCCAAATGAAGGATGCGACCCATCGGTTGGTTTTGCGTTACTTTAAGAGCCTACGCGCGAATGGCTCAAAACTCGGCGTCATTTACACTAAACTCGCCATTCCCGGCCACGAACAAACGGGCCCTCAGGAAGCCGCCAAGAGCCTCCTTGAATGGATTAAAGCAAATTAACTATCAGTGTATACGTACTAGATTTGGTCTCTTCTCGTTTACCTACTAGAAAAGAGGAACTAACCTATGGATTCCATTAAAGAGCTTCAAGAGAAAATCGCCCAGTTCACCTTAGAGAGGGACTGGGACCAATTCCACACTCCCGCCAACTTGGCGAAGAGCATCTCCATTGAGGCAGGGGAACTCCTGGAATGCTTTCAGTGGGACGAAAAAACCTTTGACCGGGCTGCGGTGGAAGGCGAGCTGTCTGATGTGCTGAATTACTGTCTTCAAATGGCAACTGCGCTAAATTTGGACGTCAAAGGAATTATTGAAAAGAAGATGGTCGAAAACGCCAAAAAATACCCGGTAGCCAAGGCCAAAGGCAAAGCGATGAAGTACGACAAGCTTTGATTGCGGGCTGATGACAAAAGAAGACTTCGGCGCCTTCTCGGCCTTTGCGATGTCGTTGGTTTTTTGAGGGTTTCGAAAGGGTAATTAACCCTTCTTCCCGTTCATTGTGTAAAGGTTAGAAAGAATTTTGGCTCTCACAAAAAGGTGTTTTGTGAACCTTTGTTCGAAGCTAATTTCACCGGTTAATGGCCTCATAACTATGTCATGTTAAATGGTCATTAACGGCTCGCTTTTCAGAAATCTTTGAATAATGTATCGTTATCGCCAGTTTAAAGGACGGAATTCTTGCTCATAAAATCCAAGATGTTGAGTTCTTTAATGCCATCCTTTTGTCCGGGGAGAGGGTCCATCGTCAAAATGTAGCAGGGATGGAGGTCTTTGATTTTATAGAATGGACGATATTCTCTTTCGGCAGTGTTCTCATCGATAAGAGACCTTGACACCTGAACGTAGTAATAGTCCTGAAAATCCTTTCGCGCGATGAAATCGATTTCCAATTCTCCGATCGAACCGAAACTTATTTGATAGCCTTTGCTCTTCAGGTAAGTGAAGGCGATGTTTTCAAGAGAGGGACCGTAATTGATTCGCGAATCGGTTGACAGAGCAAAATAGATGCTGAGGTCGCTGAGGTAATATTTTTTCTCACCGCCGAAAACGCTTTTCTTTGATTTGATGTCGAAACGCTCACACGAATAAATAATCTTAGCTTTGACGAGCAAATCAACGTAACGTTTGATTGTTTTTCTTTCAACGCTTACTCCGCGTTTTTTTAATTCCTTTTGAATGGATGTAATGCTGATTTTTGAGCTGTAGTTGTCGACAACGAACTTTTGGATTTCTTCGAAAAGCTCTTCGTCCCGAATTTTGTTATTCTTGTGGATATCCTTCTCAAAGATTTGCGACACCACGTTTCTTACATAACTCATTTTGTCTTCGCTGTTGTCGTATTCTAGGGCTTTTGGGAACCCACCCTCACGGATGAAGCTGTCCATTTCGACATAAAGGTTTGGGTTAATGGGCTTTTTTAGAAATTTCTTCATGTCGAGATATTCATAAAAGTTGAGCGGGAACATTTCAATCTCGATGTAGCGTCCGGTGAGTTTGGTCATCAATTCACCAGATAAGAGGTAGGAATTCGACCCGGTGATGAAGATGGAGAAATTGCCCTCTTCTCTATAGGCGTTAACAACTTCTTCGTAGCCCTTGACGTTTTGGATTTCATCAATGAAAAGATATTTGTAGTCTTTGTCCTTTATAAGGGAATCGATGGCGTTCTCAAGTTTTTCTGGCGTATTGATGCCTTTATATCCTCTTTTATCCAACTCAAGATAAATGATGTCCTTTTCTTTGATTCCGGATTTGACAAGCTCCTCGATGATGCTTTTCAAAAAGCAAGACTTTCCGCATCTCCGGATTCCAGTGATGACTTTGATCATGTCATCTTTGTAAAAACCTCGAATTTTTGCGAGATATGTCTCTCTATGATAGAGTTTCATCCTTTGCTCCTGTGATGCCATTATATGAAAAACTATAGTTAAAGTAAAGTTAATGACCCATAAAATGAATTTCTTTTAACTTTGGGTCGTTAAACTACTGATTTTCTTTTCCAGAAGCCCACTTTTTAGATTCCCGATGATGAAAAAGCTTCATGGCATACACTTCTAAATGGCCATAGATTCATAGGATTATTCTGGTTTATAGACTGGGACGAGACCACTTTGAGAGCTTACGTGCTGCCACGTTTTCGTTAATGGACTCTAGGGTCACAAAAGTCTTCTGAAATAGGCTTTCGAATCATCGGATTCAGATCTGTCAACAAGACGGATAATGATACTTCGGTGATGGTGAGGGCGCTTTATAGCGATTCGGCAAAAAACTCAAGGTTGGGTTTGATTTATTTGTTTCATTAGTTTCTTTGATTTTGGAATTTCAAACCCCCTTTTGCGTTTCCACCGAGATGCCAACAAGAAAATGTTTGCGTTGGATTGGCCAATTCCGATTCCGTCGTCGGCAAGATAATCGTGGATAAAAGGCTCAGAATGCTTTTCTTACCGAGCCACAAGAAAAGGCGCCGCAACTCTTTTCACCCCAGAACTATTGCTGGTTTTTAGAGAACAGTGAACGTCCTCAAAGGACTTTTCTTCCTTCGCTATAAACGGCGACAATGTTGTTTTTGTCCATCAAGTAGAGGGCCCTCTCAAAACGTTCTTGCAAGGTCAAAGATCTGGTCGAGGGGCAGAAGGAAGAATCATCCACGACGATGGCGTGCAGTTTATTTCCAACCGCAAAGCCCGCTCCCTCGTCAAAGTAGAGTTGGGCAGCGGTGGTCGCGAGGTAATAAGCTTCACCCACAGAAAGGAAAGCGTCCTGGTTTTTCGTGATGATGCTCTGGATTTTGCTGACTTTGATGGTTTCCTGAACGTTTTGGTACATCGGGAGGAGGGCCCCGGCGGCGATGTCGCTTCCAAGAACCACGTTTACCCCTTCGTGAAGATAGGTTCGGACGGGGCAAACTCCGGAAGTTAGGTTCACGTTGCTGTCCGCGCAGTGGACCACGTAGACACCATGATCTTTCATGGCCTTTCTTTCTGTCTCATCAGAATGGACGCAATGGGCCATGAGGGTCTTGTCCTTCCATAAGCCATATTTTTCGTAAGACTGGTAGTAATGGTCAGTGTCAGGGTGTAATTCCTTGACCCACGCCATTTCCGAAAGGTTCTCGCTTAGGTGTGATTGCACGGGAAGGTTCTTTTCGTTGGCCAGTTTTCCAAGCCACGCCATCAACTCATTCGTGCAACTCGGGGTGAAGCGAGGGGTTAAAATGGGTTTCACGTAATGGAAGCGTCTAGATGCCTCCAGCCACTTAAGGGTGTTCTCCTCGCTTTCCTTTGTTGTCTCTTTCAAAACTTCGCCGGAGTTTCGGTCCATGTTGACCTTGCCGACGTAGCCGGTAACCCCAGCTTTTTCGAGCTCTTCCATGAGGATGAGGGTGGCTTCAAGATGGAGCGAAGAAAACATGGCGACGCGAGTCGTTCCGTTGCTGATGAGTTCCGTGGCCAGGCGGTGATAGACCTTCCGGGCATAGTCTAAATCCTCGAAGCGGGCTTCAGTTTTGAAGGTGTAGGTATTGAGCCATTCGAGGAGCGGCAAATCCATTCCAATCCCCATCATCGGGAATTGGGGGGCGTGAAGATGCATGTCGGCGAAGGATTGAATGATGAGGCGATCGCCGTAATCCACGAGTTCGTAGGTTCCTTCTGGGCGGTCACGGCTTACGGAGCGGATGGTCCCGTCCTCCTCAAGGAGAATGTAGCCTTGCTCGATCGTTTCGAGATTCTTGAGGGAGAGCGATTGGATGATGTTTCCTTTTATCAGTTTCATGGTTTGTTCCTTCCGAAAGAAAAGGGGTCGATAAGCTTTTGCCTATCCGAGCCCATAGTGAGTCATGCGGTGACCTCGTAGAGACTTCCGCGCCGTGGTAGCGGAATTATATGAGTGGCCTCATTATAGCAAAAACCCTTCTTGGCCCCAACCCCATCTGCCTTTGGCCGCGGGATAACGGATTGCCCAAGACCGAATTCCGGACTTTTTTTCGTCTTTTCGCCTCAGGTTCGCCGTTTCGTGTTATAAATAACACATGCCCATCATTGCCACATTCATGGTCCCGCACCCGCCCATGCTGATTCCGGGTGTCGACCGCGCCGACATCGGCAAAGCCAACGACACTTTGGCCGCTTTTGAGAAAGTCGGTCAGGAGATCGCTAAACTTAAGCCTGACACCATTATCGTCAGCAGCCCCCACGCGGAAGCTTATGCCGATTATTTTGAGATTAGCGACGGAGAGGTCGTCACCGGGTCTTTTGCCCAGTTTGGGGTCCCCAACATCACCTTCCGTTGCCAGTATGATTACGAACTCGTCGAACGGATTTCCCTCATGGCCAAAATCCAGCAGTTTCCGGCCGGGACCGAAGGCAACGAAGAACGCTTCCTCGACCACGGCACAATGGTCCCACTCTTTTTCGTTAATAAGCATTACACCTCCTATCGTTTGGTCAGGGTGGGCCTCAGCGGCTTGCCTCTGATCCAGCATTACCGCTTTGGCGAACTCATCAAACGGGCCTGCGACGAAAGCGGAAAACGCGTTGTTTTCATCGCGAGCGGCGATTTGTCCCATTGTCAAAAAGAAGACGGACCCTATGGTTTTGTCTCCGAAGGGCCCGAGTACGATAAGCGCATCATGGACGTGATGCAAAGGGGCGCCTTTGGCGAGCTCTTCGATTTTTCATCGACCTTCCTCGAAAAAGCCGAGGAATGCGGTCACCGGAGCTTCGCCATCATGGCGGGCGCTCTCGATCGGACGGGCGTTCGCGCCAAACGTCTCTCCCATGAGGCCCCTTGTGGGGTCGGTTATGGCGTCTGTGCCTATTTTCCCCTCGGCCCGGACGATTCCCGTTCCTTCGCGGAAGCCTACTTCTCGCACCAAGCTCTCGAGGTGAGAAACCACCGAGCCGCGGCCGATCCCTATGTCCGGCTGGCCTACGAAGCCATCGAAACCTATATCAAAACGGACACCGAGCTAACCCTTCGCGATGTGCCTCTGACCCTCACGAATCAGCGGGCCGGCACCTTTGTCTCCATCCACGAATTCGATCAGCTGCGGGGCTGTATCGGCACTACCCAACCCACCCAAGCCAACCTTGGCAAGGAGATCATCGCCAACGCCATCGCCGCCGCGACCGAGGATCCGCGTTTCTCGCGCCTTGAGGCTAAGGAAATACCCTATCTCGATATCACCGTCGACGTTCTTTCACCCTCCGAACCCGTTACCTCTTTGGCCGAACTGAATCCCAAGAAATATGGCCTTGTCGTCGAGAATAACGGCAAAAAAGGCCTGCTATTGCCCGATCTTCCGAGTGTCGAAACCGTTGATGATCAAGTGGCCATCTGCAAGAAAAAGGCTGGCATTGCCCCAGATGAGCCCGTCAAACTCTATCGTTTCACCGTCGTCCGCCATCACTGATGAAATGCCCTGTGTGCTTTCGTCATTGCGACCTGGCCGAGGGCCAAGTCGGTTTTTGTCAGGCTCGCACCAATCAGCACGGAAGAATCGTCCCGCGTAACTACGGGGCCATCACTTCCATTGCCCTTGACCCCATCGAGAAGAAGCCGCTGAGGCTCTTTCACCCGGGCTCGAAGATTCTTTCGCTCGGCTCCTATGGCTGCAACCTCCGTTGCCCGTTTTGCCAAAACTATGAGATCTCGCAGCGTGACCTTTCGTCCGAAGCCGACATTTTGACCCCGGAGATGGTTCTCGCTTACGCGAAGGAGCTTCTCCCTCAAGGTAACATCGGGGTCGCCTATACCTACAATGAACCCTTGGTCTCTTATGAGTTCGTGCGCGACTGTGGCAAACTCGTTCACGAAAACTGCTTGCTTAACGTCCTCGTCACCAACGGGACAGCCACTTTGGAGATCTTAAACGAAATCTTGCCCTTTATGGACGCGATGAACATCGACCTCAAGGGTTTTTCGCCCGAGTTCTACCAGTACGTCGGCGGGGATTTCCGGATGGTCAAGGACTTCATCGCGACATCGGCCAAGAAATGCCACGTCGAACTCACGACTCTCATCATCCCTGGCCATAACGATTCGCTCGCGATGATGGAAGAGGAAGCCTCTTGGATCGCGTCTCTTGATCCCGCGATCGCCTTGCATATCACTCGGTACTTTCCGTGCTACAAAGAAAAAGCGCCCCCGACGGAGCTCGCGGTTCTCGAGAAACTTGCGGCGGTGGCGAGAAAATACCTTATGAACGTCTTTATCGGCAACGTCTGATTGCTTGTCTAATAGGGACGAAACGGGCCGCTGCGCTTTTTGAACTTCAGGATTTTCTCCATCATGACGTGGTGGTGGCCCTCGTCGAGGTAGACTTCGCCATTCGGATCGGGCCGATACCCGAGCTTGGCATAGAAACCGACTTTGTCCGCTTGGGCCCCGAGGATGATTTTCCTGCCTCCAAGGGTCTTGACCTTGACCTCCATGTATTTCACGAGGTAAGTGCCGACTTTCTGATGGCGAAATTCTTTAACGACGGCGACCCTTCCGAGCCGATATGTTTCCGGATCGATCTCCACGAGGCGAGCCACGCCGATGGGTTTCTTGTCGAGGTAAAGGACGAGGTGAATCGCCCTTGCATCCTCTTCGTCGAATTCGTTTTTATAGCCCTCTTCCTCCACGAAGACTTGTTGCCGGAGGGCGCGGGCGTCCTCGAACAAACCGACCTGGAATTTTTCCTCTATCATGGGTCTATTGTAATCCCGTAAACACTTTTCGTGGGCGCGAGAACTCCATAGTGCTAAAATCTTGCCGTATGAATTGGAACGCCTTTAAAGAAAGATTTCATTACAACTACAAAAAACACCTTGCGATTATCTTCTCCTCGATCGCCGTCGCTCTCATGCTCGCTTGCGGGACAATCGCCCTCATCGACCATTTTTACTATGACATCCCCTTTTCGATTTCCACGCCTTTAAGCGCCTACAACATCGCTTTCTTTCTCGTGGCCTATTTCGTGATCCTGATTGGCAACATCAACAGTAACAACAGCGCCTATCGGGGTGTCCTAATCTACATCTTCGCCTCGGCGTTTTCTGCGGCCATCACGGTGTTTACGAGCGG
>Ga0183100_1000320_pt1 | contig 47832 bp, 38 predicted proteins | sample Biomet2_FD_127789 | JGI IMG/M metagenome (GOLD analysis project Ga0183100, IMG submission 127789) | Microbial communities from bioreactor (seeded with anoxic lake sediment) at LBNL, California, USA - Biofuel metagenome 2 | ecosystem: Engineered > Bioreactor > Anaerobic > Unclassified ... | reverse complement strand
TATAGAGCGGCTGTCCGCTAAAATGTGTACTTTTACTCATGTGTTAGTTTTTCTTCTGGTAAAGGCAAAAATAACACATTTTGGGCTGAACTCAGAAATGAATTCAGCCCTTTCTTGTTATTACTCGAAAAGTTTTATCGGACAGCAATATAAAAAAATATAGCAATGGTGCGAAAAACCAATAAAATCCAAACAGCCCAAACTAAAATATTAGTTTTCATCTTTGACGGTCACATAAAAAATATTGTTTCATTTATAAATGTCATTTGCCATCTGATACCGCGTTCAAGTATCTTTATCTCAAAATGAGATTTGCGTTCCAATCTGATAAATGAAAATAGACAACGATTTTTAAAATTCAGGAACAATATATGCGCTATCTTGAATTTCATCAAGATAGCGCATACCTAATTCGTGTTCCGCAAAATAATCTCTAAACATTCTGACCTATCCAAAAATAATACCTCTTTTGAATAAGTCAGAAACTATCAGAGAAACGATCGTGTCAAAATCTTAAAGTGGAGAAATTACGAAAGAGAAATTCTGATTTTCGTAAGGAATCCGATATTTACTCAACGGCCATGTGCCCCAACTATTAATACCGCCGACACCCATTTGTCGATCCGAAATATGAACGACTGAAAAAGGACGTGAAATCAAATCACCCGAATGATGCTGATGTTTTTCCAAACCATCATCCAAATCAGCTGTCAAATAATTTAGGGTGGAACATTCCATGGGCTTAAAACCATAGAAACACAGACCAGAGCCACCGTCGTTCATCACTTTCCACCAGCGAATGTCAGTTTTGTTTCCACTTTCTTGAGGACGCACATAACCCCAATATTGTCCAGCAACATCTTCATTATAAATACCCAACAAAGTATTGTTATTTCTGTCACAATAGTTTTCTATCGGACCGCGGCCATAAAAAGACAACTTTTGAAATGCTTCGGACATTACTAGCTGCATACCATAGCGATACATTTCAGGTTTTTGCTTTGCATTTGCATCGACCGTCATTTTTTCATTAACCAGCAGTTCCCCTTTGGGAGTCACCGTGTAAGTCATGATCAGTTTTGACGATGTAACAGGAATATCGTAATAGGCTGTCACTACCATATTCTCTCCACTTGGAGCACAATTAAAACCTGTCAACTTAATTTCCGGATCAAACCAGGCACGCAATTGTTTGTGAATACCGGCTCCCATATCATTATCTGTCGGAGCACGCCAAAAATCAGGCATCAAGGAATAACCCTTTTCAAACATAGGAGTGCCGTCCACATCCAAGTAATCCACCCAGCCCGTTTCCTTGTTGAATGTTACGGCTAAACGTCCTGCACTCAATTTCAAACAAGCCAATTGTTCTTCTTTTTGAACCGATGTCTGAGCTATTTTCAGACCTTTAACCGTCTTGGACGTTTTTACCACCGGAGCTGAAACATCAACCACACTATTTTCAGTTGGGAAGACATAACTTTGAATCGGTAGTTGCTGATAAGCCACACGCTCGCCTTTCTGCATGAGGGGCTCGTCGTTTTTCAAATTAAAGGTCACGTTCAAAAGCAATTCCTTTCCGTTAGCATCCTTTGGAAGTTCATAGCCATTCAACGTATATTCGGCAGATTCATGAGCCGGAATATTTATATTTTCCACGCTCCCCTTACCCACTTCAATTCCATCACAAAGCAGCACCCAGTTCAGCGTCACATAATCCAACGTACGGAAGAAATTTTCATTAAACACCTTTATCTTTCCATTTTGCAAATCAACCGGAGAGGTCCACACGTTTTGATAATAATAGGCCACCTCATAAGCATGCGGGTGCATTTCACGATCCGGATTGACTAAACCGTTGCAGTTGAAGTTGTTGTCGGAAGCAGGATAGCGTCCGTAGTCACCACCATAAGTATAAATTTTCTTTCCTTGTTTGTTCACATCGCTCAAGCCCTGATCAACGAAATCCCAAATATAGCCACCTTGATAATTAGGGTATTTACGTACCAAATCCCAATACTCCTTAAAGTTTCCATCCGTATTTCCCATAGCATGAGCATATTCACACTGAATCAAAGGCTGTGGAAAGTTTTTCTTGGCATAATTTTCACAACCGTCAGGAGACAAATACATGGGGCAGAAAATATCCGTTTTCGTCATTTTCCAACCCTTCTGATAATCAGATTGATCATCGGGATAGCAGGCACGCTCATATTGTACGGGGCGTGAGGCGTCATACGCTTTCACATGATCATAAGCCTTCTCAAAATTCACACCGTTTCCGGCTTCGTTACCAAGACTCCAAACAATAATGGATGGATGATTTTTGTTCACAAGTATATTGTGATCCTGACGTTCGATATGGGTTTTCTGATAACTTAAATTTTTAGCCAGCGTCTTATCACCATAGCCCATACCGTGACTCTCCAGGTTACATTCGCCCGTCAGATAAATACCATATTCATCACAAAGATCATACCAGCGCGGATCATTTTCATAATGCGAAGTGCGCACTGCATTGATATTCATGCGTTTCATCACTTGAATATCCTGAATCATGCGATCCAGTGAAACCACGTAACCACCTTTTGGATCCATCTCGTGTCGATCTGCACCTTTAATATATACGGCCTTTCCATTTACCAGCAATTGACTGTTTTTGATTTCCACCTTTCGGAAACCCACATGCTGAGGAATCACTTCAGATGCACCTTTAGAATTTGAAAGCTTTATATATAAGGTATACAGGTAAGGTGTTTCTGCCGTCCATTTTTGCGGGTTTTGAATTTGGAAGACGTAATTCATCTTACCTCCGGCAATCTTACCGTCGGCTTTGGAAACGGTCGTTCCGTTTTTATCCTTCAAATCGAGATTCACGTTGCAGCCATTGGCATTTTCTGCCGAGACATTGACGGCAAGCGTTCCGTCCTGATAATTATTAACCAAATCAGGCGTAATGAAAACATCACTTACGCGGGCTTTCGGTGTTGAATAAAGATATACCTCTCGCGCAATACCAGAAAATCGCCAAAAGTCCTGATCTTCCACATAACTACCGTCGCACCAACGCATTATCTGCATAGCGAAAAGGTTTTTCCGACCTGGCACCAAATATTTGGTAACATCAAATTCCACTTCGCCCTTACTGTCTTCACTATATCCCACATATTTGCCATTCACCCATAAAGTTAAGTTTGAAGTAGCTGAGCCCACGTGCATATACACACTCTGGCCTTTCCAATCGGCAGGAATGGAAAACTCACGGCGATAAGAACCCGTATAATTATTCTTTTCCTCAATATAGGGAGGATTCGGTTCAAACTGTGTTGCCCACGAATATCCTGCATTCTTATAGGTACGGTCTCCATAACCGTTAATTTCAAAAAGTCCCGGAACGGGAAAATCCACCCATTTCGAATCATCATAGTCCGTAACAAAGAAGTTTTGAGGAGCTTTGTCATGATCTTTCACCCAAAAGAATTTCCAGGCGCCCTCCAATGTCATAAAACGGGAGGAAGCTTCCTTCACCATTTTTTGAGCCAAGGCCTCGTTCTCATAAGCAAAAAAAGTAGCCCTCGACGTCATCGTGTTGATACGATTCACGTTAGGATCCATCCAGCATGGCGCTTTTTTATTTGCAGCAGCAAAAGTCATGACAGCAGCAAACGCTAGAATTACAATCAGATTGATTCTTTTCATATCTTTTGATTATTAATTTTGTTAATGATTAAAACCATATGCAGCCTATTTTCTCTTTTCAGTTCAGGATACGGTTTTAGGAATGTCCCACATTCCGGCTCACAATACACTCCGTCTCTATCAACCAAAGGGGGCGACACACCGGAGCCCATGAAATCACCCGCGCCACGTTCGGGAAGTGCTCATCCAAATACATCTTCACCGGTTCATAGTCCGACAGGTCACGCAAATATACATTCATTGATTTTATTTCCTCCAAAGAGCACCCTCCATCTGCCAAGAGATAACTAATATTTTCAAACAGTCTTTCTGTCTGCTTCAAGACGTCCCCTTGAAAAATACAATTTCCAGCACGGTCAATGCTCGCCGTACCTGAAATCAGAATGCGCTGCACGCCATCCGAAGTGAAAGAAGTACCCCGTTCAAAAGCTACACCATATTCATGCGTCGGATTTAAATGATCCAAAGCCTGCAAATACTTCACCTGCAGATCCTGATCGTCTACGGACCAGAAGTCCACACATACAGCTGCCGTGTTTGCCCCATTGCCGCCTATTCCGGTAGAGGCAATGTAATGCGTTTTTGAAGTCAAACCGCATGCACAAAACACGTCGTTTCTGCCTTCCACCACTTCCTGATAATTTGTATCTATATCGCGCACGAAGAGCCAAGTTCTCATACAATGCTCGCTCAGCGAAAGCCCTTGTTCTTCGAGCCACACCTGATGTCGCTTAAAAGCTTCCACCGTTTGTTCTTTCGGAGTCATGCCGGCAGCTTCTTCAGCCGTAAAACGAATAGATTGGAATAGTTGTCTGCTTCCGTGGCAAGTCACCACGCGTTTTTCCGGACTGCCGCTGCGTTCAATTTCGTCATCAGTCATCCACGCCATCAGTGAAATCTTACTGCCGTTTAGCGAAGGTTGCTCCACATAAGAGAACGCACCCTGCGACAACATCTCCGTGTAAAGAGGATGTGTTTTCAAATTTTCCAATTGGTTAGAGGCATCACTTAAATATGCACGTGCCCCTACCAAATGCACCAAGCCCAAGTTCAATGTCTTCAGTTTGTTGCGGAACTTTTTAGTCAAATTGTCCAACCGATCAGAAAAGCTTCCGTACGGTTCTGCGGACAACTCAAATATTATATCTTTCATTTAAGTCTTTTCTTTGACTGCAAAGTTAATATTTTAATTGTTTACAACCAATCACTCTAATCAAGCAAATGTTTTTATCCCGGTCTCTATTTTTTAGTAAAAAATGGTTGATTCTTTTGACAACTTTCTGCCTATGCAACATCGATTTTTCTAGACCTATCTATTTGAACAATTAGGAAAATAAACTTGCAATTCACAAAAGCGCCCTACTTCATTTAGTTTCGATTAAATATCTTATTATCCTCATCTACATTCAAAATAGCAGAAGGATTTCTATTCCATTTGGGTACGATTAAAAGTAGTGCTAAATATAAAGATAAATTGAGGGAAATACTGTTTCAATTCCATTTAGGTACGATTAAAAGTATCTGGACCCCGCGCAGTGGAGGTGTACGATGGTATTTCAATTCCATTTAGGTACGATTAAAAGAGTCATATGAATTTTATTTATAGTCCTCTTCCTTATTTCAATTCCATTTAGGTACGATTAAAAGTACTTCTGTTATTGTTAAACCACACGCAAGTGTAAAATTTCAATTCCATTTAGGTACGATTAAAAGGCTTTGAGGGGCTTCGTCTCGAATCCTATAAAGATTCATTTCAATTCCATTTAGGTACGATTAAAAGCTGTTAGTTCTACATATATTCGAGTAGTAGCTGACGAATTTCAATTCCATTTAGGTACGATTAAAAGTAGACACTCCAAGAATCCCATCGTACGTGAAATTTATTTCAATTCCATTTAGGTACGATTAAAAGATCTGGAACTACCAGATTCCAATTGAATCCAACGGTATTTCAATTCCATTTAGGTACGATTAAAAGGTTTCCCGTTCTTGAAAAAATATCCAATAAGATTAAATTTCAATTCCATTTAGGTACGATTAAAAGGCCTGAATAAATTTCTAACTTTTCATTGGATTGCATATTTCAATTCCATTTAGGTACGATTAAAAGGCCTTTAAGACTTCCGAGTTACAGAACGTGGTAACATATTTCAATTCCATTTAGGTACGATTAAAAGCTGCTCCTTTTTTAACGTCGTCCGTGAGCAGGTTCAATTTCAATTCCATTTAGGTACGATTAAAAGACGGAAGAAATAAAAGAACTTGACGATAAGTTCCATTATTTCAATTCCATTTAGGTACGATTAAAAGCCGTTATAACTATCATTTAACGACCTGATACTTATTAATTTCAATTCCATTTAGGTACGATTAAAAGAAAAACACTAATGTTCTATATCGCACCGTCGCAACTCATTTCAATTCCATTTAGGTACGATTAAAAGTATATCTATGATGCTGCAAGAAACGAAAAGTCAGCTATTTCAATTCCATTTAGGTACGATTAAAAGTTGATTGCTCGGTATGTAACCACAACCCAACCGTTATTTCAATTCCATTTAGGTACGATTAAAAGGCTGATGACGAGTGGAAGAACACGGACGACCCCGATAATTTCAATTCCATTTAGGTACGATTAAAAGTTCATAATTATTTTTTGCTTTCATATTCTTCTACTTCATTTCAATTCCATTTAGGTACGATTAAAAGCGGGCCTTGTCGGAAATATTGCGTTCCCTGCTTATTCATTTCAATTCCATTTAGGTACGATTAAAAGCACCCAAGACCGTTTGCGTTCGTTCGAGAATAAACGATTTCAATTCCATTTAGGTACGATTAAAAGACCTGCGGTTTTTGCTGACGGAGCCTTCGCACTCGAATTTCAATTCCATTTAGGTACGATTAAAAGTTCCCGTCTGATAGTTCAATAGCATTTCAGTTTGCCGATTTCAATTCCATTTAGGTACGATTAAAAGGCTTGCTTTGTCTCTAGGTGCCAAATCTATGCAATTATTTCAATTCCATTTAGGTACGATTAAAAGTTTACATCAAATGGTTCGGAAAAGACATTGGAAGAATATTTCAATTCCATTTAGGTACGATTAAAAGTACTTGAATGCTAACGATTCTACATTACGTGACAATTATTTCAATTCCATTTAGGTACGATTAAAAGTGTTTTTCGTTGGATCAAAAATGGGACGATTTATTCAATTTCAATTCCATTTAGGTACGATTAAAAGCGGTACGCCGAAACTAAAACCGAAGAGAGGTTTTACCATTTCAATTCCATTTAGGTACGATTAAAAGTATAATAAAAATCACGATGTTTACTAAAGTTATTCAAATTTCAATTCCATTTAGGTACGATTAAAAGTTTGTGTGGCCGCTTTGAGAAAAATTCCAAGATCATCATTTCAATTCCATTTAGGTACGATTAAAAGCAGCTTACAAAAATGGAAAAGATGATGTCCACAATATTTCAATTCCATTTAGGTACGATTAAAAGCCCCATACCCGGCAGGCTTTATAGTCATTACTCGTCTTATTTCAATTCCATTTAGGTACGATTAAAAGAGATTCCCACGTTCGGCCGGAGCATACAGAACTCAAATTTCAATTCCATTTAGGTACGATTAAAAGTCTCGCTTTTACCGCGGTATTCTTTTCCTCTCGCCAATTTCAATTCCATTTAGGTACGATTAAAAGAATCGGCGGACATGTCTGAATTGATGCGTTCTCGACATTTCAATTCCATTTAGGTACGATTAAAAGTCAACTTCTCTTTCATAACTCTTAGTTTAATTTTTATTTCAATTCCATTTAGGTACGATTAAAAGTTAGTACAGGGACAGACTTGTCCTACGATTACAAAGATTTCAATTCCATTTAGGTACGATTAAAAGTACAAGGCATCTATTGATGCAGACAACGAATTAACGAATTTCAATTCCATTTAGGTACGATTAAAAGGCAATTTGGACTTGATTTAAAGAATAAATATGTAATATTTCAATTCCATTTAGGTACGATTAAAAGTACCCCGTGGCAGGAATTTGTCGTTGCAAATATATTATTTCAATTCCATTTAGGTACGATTAAAAGAGAGTGGAGGCGTGAAAAACTCATAACAATTACACCATTTCAATTCCATTTAGGTACGATTAAAAGAGAGTGGAGGCGTGAAAAACTCATAACAATTACACCATTTCAATTCCATTTAGGTACGATTAAAAGCGTTGTGGATTAATCAGAACTTTACGCTCACTGATGAATTTCAATTCCATTTAGGTACGATTAAAAGAGGTTCAAATATCAAATGAAATATATTGATATTGAATTTATTAGATTTCAATAAATCTGCTGCGAATATACAAAAAAATGTCGATGTATAATCCTATAAAAACGTCTGGACTTTGACAAACTCTCTTAAAGTGCTTATTATGAATATGTCAAAGAACAATTTTTGTTTTTCAGGATCATTTTAAGTCTCTTATTTTACTTGATACCGACTCATCGACAACAGTTTTCACAGAAAGATATCAGTACTGCTGCGCTCTTTCCCAACTATTTCCTTATCCAGCCAATAATGATCGCGACTCGAAAATACGATCAAACTGTCTGTATTGGTATCCATCATCTCTCTCGCCTTCTTTTTCAGTTCCATCAGTTTAACCTCTGAAATATTACCTTCAAAAACTGAGTTTTGTATCCAATTAAGATATTTTCGACAGAGTTTTAGCATTTTCGCGACTCGTTTTTCACCACAGTCATAAACCAAGATCACGTACATCACCAATACATTTTAAACGGTTTATACGTTTCCATTCCCAACAAATGCTTTGCCAATTTGTAGCACTCTAATTTGATTAAATGTCGATAACTCACATTGCGTCCTAATGAACGGTGTTGAATGGTCTCTTGTAACCGGTCTTCAAACGCTTTGACAAAAATTTTCTTACCGGGGTCTTTCAGTAAACATCTATTTAGTTGTTTATCAAAGTGTTCTTCTCTTATCTCTTTTTTGTTTAATACTTTAAAAATGATTCTGTCAACAATCAGAGGTTTAAAGATCTCCGCAATATCTAACGCCAATGAATACCGACGTTCCCCGGGAGTGTGCAAATAACTGATGGTAGGATTGAGTTGCGTTTGGTGAATTGCTCTTAAACATTGGGAATAGCACATCATATTTCCAAATGAAATCAAAGCATTAATTTCATTCTGTGGGGGTTGCTTACTCCGACCTTCCATTTCAAAATCATTCAATATCAGGTCGAACGCATCATAATATGTTTGTCGAATGTTTCCCTCAATACCCATTAATTCAGGAACAGATTCTGTTTCCTCTATTTTCTCGGATAATGACTTCATCACATCCATCACAGGGTCCAGATCACGTCCGCGACGATTATAATATTGTAGGTTTTTGATCATATTGAATGCCGCAGCATTGATAAATTGTCGTGCAATCTCCAACCGTTTTTTCTTATTCTGATAATATGACGTTTGTGCAAGCAGCATTCGTCCGGAAAGCAAGTTGTCGCGGGGCATAAACGATCCGGTGTAGTTTTCATAATAATCATAAAAATGGACGGCGATATCTTTTTGTCCCAAGAAATTATACAAAGCACTGTTTGCCCTTAATGAGCCAAAGACATAAAATTCTGATATATCTTCCACAGGCAAATATCGAGGCTGCCCCGGGCGTGAGTCTTCGCCATTTCCATCTTCCTCATAAGGAGTAAACTTCAAGGTATTATCCTTACGTTCAAGCGTTCCGGGATTAAATAAATAATAGGTTCTTTTCATGGCAACTCAATTTCATTACTAAAGCAAAATTCAAAATAGCTGCAATTTCTGCATATTCCTTTTCGTTTCAGAGGTGGACAGGTATCATTGTTGATAATACTCCGGATATCAGCTTCCATCTCATGTATCATTTCCCTGTCTACATCACTAAGAATAATTGTTTTCGTCTTCCGCAACGTAGGATATTCCAAAATTCCGGTAACATCGGGAATACCATTACGTTCAAACACATGAATGTAATATTTTAGTTGCCATTCATGAGCTTGTTCTACCTTGTTAGATTTTTTAATTTCATGAATCACTCTATTTTTTGCATCGTAAAAATCAACTTTGATTCCGTCTAATTCAAATTCCTCATATTTCCCGGATCTTTGTGGATAACTGTCTTCATGAATCATTTTCCCCTCATAGACAAGGTCAGACGTACTTTCCATATTTATCCCATTTGCAAACAACCAAAGTTTTCGCTTGCAAACTTGATAATAATTGAAATGTGTTCCTGTGATCATAAAATCAATAAAAGTATCTTCGCAAAATTGCGAAGATACTAAAGTTATAGTTTACAGCTGATTCTCATAATTAAAGGCATTCATTCTATTAATTAAATCTTTTTCTGCCTCAGCTAAAGCATCGTTACTCTCACATTCAGTTACAATATAGTTAGCGCAAGGAAGTGTAATAAATAAATCAGCGCCAGTATTTTCATCAACAATTGGCTTCGCTTTAAGCCTAGGACCATCATCAATTAGTTTTGCCCTAATAGCAGCAGCCAAAGTATTTGCATTGTCACTTACAGCAACGGCCAAAGTCTCCATCAAACTAAACGTCCGCGCTTGGTTAGATGTAATACGCCAATTTATCAATGCACTTGCTAAGGCCGGGATAATTTTATCTCGGTTATTTTTGGGTAAAACGAGACATTTGCCAAATACATTTTCGCTCTCAATCCATCCATCTGCTTTTAATGTATTTATCATCTCTTTTGTAATTTCGGGTTCGTGTTGATTCATTGATACACAAAATAATGTGCGTAAATCAATGGCAACATCATACACAAATAAACCTGTAGCACGTTTGTTTTGGGGGATCCAATTGCGTCTTGACAAAGTTCGGTTATTTTCATCCAAGAAAGCTTCAATTTCGTCTTCAGTCATCAATCTATTGCTGCCTGACATACGTACATTTACCGGATTATGATCTGGCCTATCACTGCGATCGAATGTCAAATTTTCAAAATCAACTCCAGCCAAAAGAGGATGAAGTGGTCGCATTGCAGAAATAGAAAGTGGACTCCTCCGTTTTATAACGCTATTGTCTTTTTGTTCCATTTCTTTTTCATCACTACTCGCTGTTTTTTCTTTTTTTTGAACGGTCTTAGCACGCATCCATCCACCTAAGAGTTGATCCACATAATTAGGATCACATGGTGACCATGGTTCTTTAGGTTCCAATTCTTTTTTAGCCGAAATATTGTAATTAAACGTAATTGGTGCCAGTTGAACATTTAAATTATCTGTCAATGTCTCAAGAATGGAACGCTTTACTTGTTGTCCGCTCGAATATGGAACATTGAAGCCAAACTGTGTGTCTTTATAAGTTTTTTGCCCATCTTGCACACAAAAAACAGTATGTTCAGCGTGTTTTAAGGCACGCAAATAAATGTAAGGATTCATAATTTTTTATTTTTTAATATTATTAATTGACGCATAATTAAATTTGACAAGTACCATAAAATACCGTACATTGTCGTTTGGCATAGCATTTATTAGCTCTGCTATTTCTTCAATTTTATCTTTGTTCGGAGCATCAGCAACAATGTCTACCAAGCTTTCGATAAATTTTGTCTTACTTGTTGATTGCATAACAGCATCAACCTTGCGTGAACCACCCACTTTACCTCTATCAGCATTCTGCGAATAGATTTGCATTTCACGTGCAAATTCTTGAGCCTTCGCCCACATTTCTTCATTCTTTAACATAGCTAATATCCAAATTATATATGTGTGAAATTTAATTGTTTGTTCTTCGCTTCCATCATATTTAGGCATTTTACCTTTTTCCATATAGTCTCTTAACCCTTTTGGTCTGATAGATTTAATACCTATCATCCCTTTTTGACAGGCGTCAATAAAACCATACTCTGTACCATAAAGCTCTTCGGCTTTTTTGCCTTCTTCTATTCCAAATAAACGTTGATATAATTCTTTCGGTTTACGAACCTGATCAAGAGCAAAAGGAATAAAACCTATTGTTGTATTAGGATCCTTGCCACCACATTTATATATATAAGCCATCATATTAGACTGGTATTTATATGCTAAATTAAAAAGAATTGTAGTCCATGATAACGTTGTAATATTCATAGATTTTTCTTTTTCTGGAGGTGATGCAAATGGATCAAAATTAGCCATTGGATCATTTTCCATATAAAAACGTTTGTCGTATTTATGAGATAACCACTGTCCATTCCATGACTCAATTTGATTTCCTTTAATAAATGGAATTGTATTTAAAAACTGTCTGTAATATTTCCACCCATCATATATATCAAGCAGAATCTGCGGTTTGTAAAATAATATCGTTGCGCCACTAACTCCAACACCTAAACCACTGCCAATCCATGAAAGATAAATGTCATCTTTGTTAAAAATCATTTTAATATTTGTTATTTGGCAACATGTCTTTGATAACAACGTATCAGCAGCTTTATATCCAATAGCAATACTCGCATCTGGCTCATAATTATCTATTTTCTTAATTGTATTCTGTATCCTATTATTTATTTCTTCTTTTGTCGGAGGGCATCCTTTTCTTAGACCTTGAACAAAAGGCGAATTTACAGGCCAATAGAAATATTTTTCATGTCCGAAAAACAATGGACAATATTGTTCAACAAAAAAATTCTTAGCATCGTAGTGTGCGTTAAATTTTTTGTTATAAGCTTTCAAAAACATTTTTCCTATTATTGATGTTATCATAGTCTATATTATTTCATATGATTTATAATATTCTGGTTTGGCAAAATCAATTAATAAACCTAGTTCATCAGAATAAGCTCTATCAGGTACAATAAATGGCCGTAAACTTATTTTAGACGGCTCCAATTGTCGATGCCCGATAGAACGAAAACTAACTGGAATTTCTAATTCCATTCGTGAACTGTTTTTATTGTCTTCATACATCATCTTATCACTTTGAATGATACATACAGCAGAATCAATATCTAATGTATCCAGTAATGCCGACTTCGGTCTATGGCACAATTCTTTCAATTGCCACCGACCATTAGCAAACGCAACACCTGTATAATCTATGTTCATAAAACGTGTATCTGGATAAACTGTATCCAACATGGTTTGAATTTCAGTTTCATTCATTATTGTATCATTTGGTAAAACTTCAAAACTCCGTTCAAGAACATCTGGATCGTATGGCAAAGCATCTTTATCTTTAAGGGGCGAAATCACATATATTGGCTTGTACTTGCCTATTGTATCGTTACTTCGTCTGCGATTTATTCGTCCAAAACGCTGTATCATTGCATCGATGGGGGCACATTCTGTAATCATCACGTCAAAACTAATATCGAGACTGACTTCCACCACTTGTGTCGAGACCACAATACATGCATCTTTCATTTCATTATAAATTTCTTTTAACTGTATTTCTAATGCTTGTCTATGTGCGCGTTTAAAATGACTGTGAATCAGTAACATTTTTACATTAGGATACTTTTCTCTCAATGTCTGATACGTTTGCTGCGAACGTTTTACCTGATTACATACTATTAATAGCTTTTGTTTTTCTTTTATCGCTGATTCAATAATGCTTGTCGTATCCTCAAAAGCATCTATTTTATGAATTATATGCCTATTAAACGTCGCCAATACACCCACAGGTAAATGAACTTCATAAACATTCTGATTTCCGCCAAGCAATTCAAGTATTTTATTATATAAAACTTTCGGCATTGTAGCAGTCCCTATATGAATATGACAATCTAATGCTTTAAGTACTTCTATTATTCTAAGAACAATTGCTTGAATGGTGTTTGAATAGGTATGAATTTCATCTAATATTATATCGCAACCTTGTAAATCTACAGTCATGGCCTCATATCCCTTAATCCCAAAAACGATGGAAGCCATTTGGTGTGGCGTCAAGACCTTAATTGAAGCACCTATGTGATGCTGCATGATCCGCTCTTCCAACTTCCCATCTTCTATCTTTAGACTTGATGCCGCATGCAATAGAAAAATTTGTGCATCAGTATTTTTTAAATCTGATTTTATTCGATCATACATTGCATTTATTGAAGCCTGAAATGGCAATGTATAAAATACACGTCCCCTGCAACGACGTAATAAAAAGTCCGTTTTCCCAGCGCCTGTAGGAGCTGTAACTATCGTGTGTTTGCGTTTATCTTTGATATTCATTAAAGATAATGGGTATATTTCATTTACACGGCTGTAAAAAGAAAGATCCGGCTTTATGAATAATTTTTTCGCTTGATTCTCAGCTTTGTCGTTTAATGCAGAAGCAAAATGATCTGCAGCCATCAACAGTCCCTTCCATTTGGAACAATTCAAGGGTCTGATATCACAATATTCAACCGCATATTCATAATTTTGTTTGGCTTCTTTCAAACTAATAACATGCGTATCAAATCCAAATTCTGATAAAATTTTTAATGCAGTCAAACTCCATTCTTCAAAACCCTTTGAATGAATTCCAAAACAATCTTCACAATCATCTAAATCCAGCAATCCCAACCCGCGAACATCCTTATATATCGATTTATGATGCGCAACAATCATTTCAATTACGGCGTCCTTTTCATTATCTTTCAGCAAGGAAAGAAAAAACAAAGAAGCAATTTCATGTCTAAATATAAAATCAAGAGGACGATTAAAACCATGTTTTAGCGTTTTTTGAAATACTGTACTCGTTTTCCCTATATCATGGATTATTGCTCCTTTGTAAGCAATTTTTTCATCCAAGCCCAAATTATTACTGATAATAACAGCAGCAACTGAAACATCATGCAAATGTTTTGTAAGTGGGACTTTACCATAATCTTCACCTTTAGCTAGTATATTATCAAAGTCACTCATCATAATTTAAAACTGACTGCCCATCCATTTCTAACCAACCATACATTGGACTATTATCAAATCGATTATATCCAACCAAAAAAGATTCTTCAGAAAGACAAAACCTTAATTCAAAGCCATTTATTTCTTTAAATTCTTGTGCAGATAATTTTAGTATTTCATTATCTGGAAATAGAATATCTTCGTTCCTACATAAACAAATATGCTGTTTTGCTGCACATTCCGCATCTTCTATCTTCATAAAAGCAAGATATAATATAGGATTTAATAAGATGCCCCTTTTTAGAATCGATTTATTGCGTATCATCATCTTATTTTTGACCTTATATTCCCATCCTCGAGTTTGTGTTTGTTCCTGTTGTACATCAATTGAAGAATAACTTAATCTGTAACGTGCTATTTTTTCTATAACACCTTTTTTTGATAGCATTTCAGGAAAAAGTTTTTTCTCTATACCTTCTATATTTGAAGGAGTAAGAAATTGCTGACTATACGTTTCACCATCACGAACAGCAGTCCATGGCTTAATAAAACCAAACGTCCCTCCATATTTTACAACGTAGTACATAGTATCTTTTTTTAATCAATTGCACCAAAACCAACTCCTGTAGAATTTCCAATACCTACATCCCAAGCAAAAGCTTTAGTCTCCGGCTTTCCTTTTATAATAACAGGGCAATAGCTTGCTTTATTCTTAATATTTTTGTAAGATATTAATTTTGTCTTTTTTCCCACATAGCTTAAATCAAATTTAATTTCTAAGCTTTTATCGTCTTCAAGATTGGCAATTTTCATTTTATGAACAAGCGTCTCTTTCATTAATTCATTGGCTTCCAAATTATCGAATGTATATTGCATATATCTATTATGACTCCCATCTTTTTTAATAAATCTCTTTATAAAAATAGGGCTTGCAAGATTAAACAACTCTTTATTCGATAAATCAGGAGTTTTCTCTATTGTAATCTCTGACACAAACATACCTGAAAACATTTCCGGATCATCTAAAATGTTGTTTACTATATTTTTAATCTTACTTTCATCATAAAAACTAATAAACCATTTTGCTCCATTTGGGAAATCTAAGCCCCCTTCAATCAGTCTTCCATTGTGCAACCATGAAAATGAATATAATGACAAAAAGCCATGTTCTTCATTACTCTTTCCCAACCATTTATTCAATATTCCTACAAGTTTTTGTTGATAATTAAATGGCACTGTTGCTACATTTTTTGTTGTTGTTAAGTAAATCCTCATATTTCATTTAAATATTAAAACTCTTTTTTTCGGATAGAAATGAAATTTGCCATTCAACGATATCCGATATTTTCTACCTGCCAAAAATACATAAAAATTTTTTTTAATTACAAACAAAACGAAGAAAATTTATTTTATTCCGTAAAAAATAAGATACGTGTTTAGTCATGCACATCTATTATTTAAAACGATGACAATCAAAATAACTGCAACTTCAAAAGAGAGACCCTTCCAACGCTCATTTCAGACTCTCCAGCATCTATCTTTCGTACTGAAACGAACTTCCTCTTTCTTATTATCTTTTTGAAAAACAAGTAGATAAAAATTAAATCAGCAATTTTTACCGGAGCATGAATGTGTTTATTTAAATTGAAGTGACGCGCGAAAACCTATAGAATTTTTCCGGACATCCATCTATCCAGAGAACCTGACAAAGACGTACGACGTACGACTTTTTTCAAAATATATTTGTTGTATTTCAAAACGATCTTGTTGCCGTTCAAAATATATTTGTTGTATTTTCAACAAATAACCTCCCCGTTTCGACAAATGGCCCCTTCGTTCTTACAAATGCGAACAGAGGAGAGGTACTACGATATATGAATTCCTCTAAAATAGGATCTCAAACTCATCCCGGTATTTCTTTTAAACCAGGTCTCACCTATCACTATTCGCAGGAACTATCTTTCAGTCATTCATTTATTAAAACGGTGGAAGATCTATCAAGTCAGAGCAGGTCAACGATTACCATTGTATTTAAAATGGCAACGTTCGCTTCATCTACGGTAATCGCGTACATCGAATTACTTATCATACTCTCACATTCTGTGCTTTGAGTAAATTTCCGCCGTTTTTTAAACCAGAACTATAACTCTAAAACAACATTGCAATCCTACTCTAAACTCGAGACTACATTTATAGCAGCTCTTCTTTCGCTTCGGGGGAGTCATAGAGTTGTCCCTGGAAGACTTGAAGCTCTTGCATTCGTTTTTTTAAAAGTTCAACAAATTCATAATTCTTCATTCCCCATCGCGGAGCCAATAGAAGAGATTGAGGACATTGTGATGTAAAACGTTCCAATACAATATTCGGACGCAAACGTTGCAAAAAACGGCACACCACATCGGCATAAGCTTCCGGCGTTTCAAAAAGCATGGCAAAGTTTGCTGAATTTTTCTCATAAGCGGCAGCCAACAAAGTACCCTTGACAATTTGCAACTGATGGAGCTTCAAGATATCAAGCGGCAAGGTAGAAAGTGTGACAGACTCCTCCATTATTGATTTCTCCGTGTCTCCGGGTAAGCCCAAAATGACATGACCCGCAGTGAAAAGTCCTCGCGCCGCCGTGCGCTCTATAGCAGAACGGGCTTGAGCAAAGGTATGTCCCCTGTTGAGTGCTTGAAGACAAGCATCATCCGTGCTTTCTATTCCATACTCCATTAATATGACTTTTGAAGCAGACCAACGCGACAATTCATCCAGCAACTCATCACTTACACAGTCAGGACGCGTGCCGATGACCAATCCAATCACGCCATCGACACTGAGCGCCTCCTCATATTTGGCAAGTAAATCACCCAGCGGAGCATACGTATTGGTATGGGACTGAAAATAGGCCAGATAGTTCATTTCGGGATATTTCCGACTAAAAAAAGCTTTTCCCAATTCAAGTTGACTACGAATAGAATCAGAAGCATGACAATAAGAGGGGGTAAATGAAAGATTATTACAGTAGGCACACCCTCCAAGCCCGATTGTGCCATCCCGATTCGGGCACCCGAAACCTCCATCCACCGAAAGCTTCTGCACTTTACCCTGAAAATGTTGAGCCAGGAAAGATGCGTAATCCAAAAACAGCCGTATTCCGTTCATTCCACAAAGTTACAATTTTTATAAAATAGAAGTTCCTACTCCTCCGATTTATCATTCTTTTACATAACGTGCATTCTAAAATGGACGTCAAAAAACTAAATTATTAACTCAAGAAAATCAAAAAGAATGACTAAAAAGCCATTCCCACCAATTTTTAATTATTAAAATAGCAACTTAAAACAATTTTTACGTTAAAGTATCTGCGTTCTTAGAGAATTTCGTTGTTAACATTTCAAGACTATTTTAAGTATTTCATACTTTTGCTATATGAAGAAGTCAACAATATGGTTTATCTCCATCATTATGGGTGTCAGTTTTGCCGCCTTGCTCTATCTGCAGGTCAGATATTTTGAGCAGGTCATCCGTATACGGAAAGAACAATTTGACAGTTCCGTAAGCCGGAGCCTCTCGCAAGTAGCCCAAAAGATGGAAATGGAAGAGACCCTGAAGGGTTTGAAAAACGACATCAGAACAACCCATGTTGACACAGACAATCAAGGAAATGAAAATCTCGTCAACGGAATCAGTACGATACATAAGGATAACCAATATGCCTTTGAGCAGAACGACAGTATGCCGTCAAAACTTAAAAGCATGCCCATACATCCTGCCTCGCTGCCCAAAGGCCTGATTTTACGTTATCAAATAGGGAACTCCATGTATGACATCTCTCAAAAGATGCGTGAGGAAGTGAAGTCGCGCTACCTTTACCAGCGCGTCTTGCTGGATAAGGTGATTTACTCTATCCTTTACAATTCCAGCGAGAAACCCCTGAAGGACTGTATCAATTTCAAAATGCTGGATCTCAATTTGAAATCCGAATTAATGGATAACGGCATCGACATCCCCTACCACTTCACCGTGACAAACCGCCAAGGGGAGATTATTTATCAGTGTCCGGACTATTCTCATGCAGGAGAAGAATATTCTTACAAACAAATCCTGATGCCAAACAATCCACCATCAAATATAGGCATCCTCAAAATCCACTTCCCGGACATGCAGAGCTACATCTTCAAATCCGTAAAGTTCCTGATACCGTCTATTATCTTCACTTTAATTTTGATCATTACCTTTATATTCACGATCATCGTCCTTTTCCGACAAAAACGGTTGAGCGAAATCAAAAACGACTTTATTAATAACATGACGCACGAGTTGAAAACTCCCGTGTCCTCGATCTCACTCGCCGTACAGATGTTGCTAGATCCGGCTATGCCGAAAACGGAAAAGATGACGGCACACCTCTCCGGCATTATCAGCGATGAAACAAAACGTTTGAGAATGCTCATTGAAAAAGTGCTGCAGACGTCTGTATTTGAAGGTCAGAAAGTTTCATACAAGAACAAGGAAATTGATGCCAACAAGCTGTTAGCCGATGTAGCCAATACTTTTGAACTAAAGGTAAAACAACTCGGAGGTACACTAGAAACTAACCTTCACGCAGAAAAGGCCTCCATTTATGGGGACCAGATGCACGTGACCAACGTGATGTTTAACCTGATGGACAACGCCATGAAATATCGCCGCGAAGATGTAGCTTTTCACTTGAAAGTGGCTACCTGGAACGAGCACGACGAACTCTGTATTTCCATCGCAGACAATGGTGTAGGCATCAAGAAAGAAGACCTCAAAAAGATTTTCGAGAAATTCTATCGCGTGCACACGGGCAACCTGCACGATGTGAAAGGTTTCGGCCTCGGCCTGGCCTACGTAAAGGGCATCATTGACGCGCTGCACGGAAGAATCCATGCAGAAAGCGAATACGGAAAAGGTACAACATTTATTATAACATTACCAATCATATAAAGACGAAAACAATGAATGACAAATTAAAAATTTTATTGTGCGAGGATGATGAAAACCTCGGTATGCTGCTCAGAGAGTACTTACAGGCAAAGGGTTACGACACCGATCTTTTCGCAGACGGCGACGCTGGTTACAAAGCATTCGTAAAAGATAAATATGATATCTGCGTGCTCGACGTTATGATGCCTAAAAAAGATGGTTTCACGCTGGCAAAAGAAATCAAAAATGCCAATGCAGAAATGCCTATTGTGTTCCTGACAGCCAAAACACTGAAAGAGGACGTTTTCGAAGGTTTCAAAATTGGAGCTGACGACTACATTACCAAACCTTTCTCCATGGAGGAACTGACCTTCCGCATCGAAGCAATCTTGCGCCGCGTTCAAGGTAAGAAACCTTCAGACGAGACCACGCTGAAACTAGGAAGCTACACGTTCGACACCCAAAAACAGATTTTGGCTCGTGGAGACGAAAAGACGAAACTGACCACCAAGGAAAGCGAACTGCTAACTTTGCTATACCAACACGCCAACGAGGTTTTGCAACGCGACTTTGCCCTGAAAACCATTTGGATTGACGACAACTATTTCAATGCCCGCAGTATGGACGTTTATATCACCAAATTGCGTAAGCACCTGAAAAACGACGATGACGTTGAAATCCTCAATGTACACGGTAAAGGCTATAAATTGATCATCAGCAAATAGATTTATTCATAACGATTTCAAGCATCGGAGCGCACCTTAAACGTACGCCCCGATGTTTTGTTTTTAGGCACCCCGATGCATTAGAATCATAGTTTGCCGGGTAGCGAGGTCTGTCATTGAGATCTGTCTTATCGTGGGGATTTTGAAAAAATAATCCTCAGTTTAGAACAAAATCTAAGAAACTACGGACTATCACAAACGGAGAGCGAGATCCAAACAATAGATTCTTATAGAGCAGAAACGATCTGCGTTCCGGGGCAAGCACCTATAAACGATATTTGCATCTTCAGGAGTAAAAATCCTTTTCTATTTTTAGCAACAGGTCGCAAAAACAAAACTTTTAGCGAACCATTCCACATCCACACTTTTTTATAGTGCGCATATCCATTTGAAAAAAGTCGGAGCATTTTTTGATTGCTCCGACTTTAATCTTTTATTTAAAAGAAACCTTAATAATTCACTGCTACATGATAACGCCCCGAGGCGAAAGTAAACACGGCGTAATCGCCATCCATCTTTTGGAATTTGCCATTTTGTTTCTCAACAGAAGAACGACTCGCATCATCCAATTGACCATTTTTGACGGGAATATAGACCTGCGCCGTCGTGTTACAAGGAATTACAAAATCCCACAAGAACTTACCGGTCTGCTTCTGCCAATGGCTTTCAATCTGTCCATAAATGCTACGATATTTAGTCTTTACGAAGTCCAGACCATCAACGGGCCAAGGTTTGAGTTTGATTTGTTTAAAACCTGCGCTGCCTTCTGTCTGTGCAATACCGCCCAAATAGCTATAAGCCCAGACGACCAAATCACCAAGCAACATGACATGATTTCCGGAATTCATGGAGGGATCTGCCGTATCTCCGTTCCAAAGTTCCCAGATCGTCGTAGCACCATGATCGGCCATATACCCCCAACTGGGGTAGGTCTTGTTTGTTACGATAGTCCAAGCCAAGTCACCACGGCCGTTGTCCGTAAGTCCACGCATCAGTTGCTGAACGCCAATCAAACCGGCACTTACATGACTCTTAAATTCGCCTGTTGTCTTTTCCACAATATTCTGGAACACGGCAGCACGATATTGTTCCGGCACCATACCAAAACGAAGGGGTAAAATATTCGCCGTTACCGTATTGTTAGAATAGCATTGCGCATCTGCATGAAAGAAATTTTGATTGAAAGCCTCTTTGGTCTTTGCTGCCAGATCATTCCACATACCAACATCGTTCGTATGACCGGAGAGAGCGGCGAATTTGGACATCAATCCACACAACATATAATAAAAACTCGTTGAAAGCAATTTGCCATCGGTGATACGTGCAGGATCTTTGGAATGAATCAGCTCCGGAGACTCCGGTGGCATGCACCAATCACCATACTGATCTTTTTGCACGATGTAATCTTTCGAGATATCATTTTTAATATGATTCATCCAGCGTGTCATCGCAGCATAATGCTTAATGATAGGGCCTTTATCACCAAACTGATCATAAATCATATTCGCGCCCGTAAACCAAGCAGCAGGCCAAGTCACGTCGTCCGCATACACAGACCAATAAATGGGGGAAACATCTGAAATTTCACCGTCAGCCTTTTGGTCATCCTCAATATCATCCAGCCACTTGGCATAAAGAAGATGATTATTAAAAATGTAGGATTCGCCCAGACAGCCCACTCCACGATCTCCAAGCCAGCCCATACGCTCATCACGCTGAGGGCAGTCCGTAGGCATTCCGCGATAATTACCGCGAATGCCCCAGAAAGAGTTTTTATACACTTGATTAAAGACGACATTTGAAGTTTCCAAGTCTCCTGTTGTAGCCATTTCATCATAAAGCACCTCTCCTTCTATATCTTCCAGAGAGGGTTTCGTTTTGAATCCCGTCATTTCTACATAGCGGAAACCATGATAAGTAAATGAGGGCTCCCAAATTTCGGTTCCTTCGCCTTTAAATATATAGGTATCCGTAGTCTCTGCAGAACGCAGATTGGCAGTATAGAGAGAACCATCCTTCTGTAATGTTTCAGCAAAATGCAATTTTAATTCATCGCCTTTGGTGCCTTTCACTTTCAACCTCAGCCAGCCCACCATATTCTGGCCCATATCCATCACATAAACACCCGGTTTCAATTCTTTAATGGAAACAGGTTTCACCTGATCCATAATCGTAATGTTAGGATTCATCTGTGCACTCAACTTACCTTTTGGGGCAGCCACCGGCTCTGCTTGTTGCCACGCAGCATCATTGAAACCATTTTCATTCCATCCGGGCATTTCCTTACGAGCGTCATAAGCCTCTCCATCATATTCATTATTGTTGCCAATGGGGCCGTCTGCTGTAATTTTCCACGTAGGATCGGAAGTAATCACTTGCTTCTGACCATTCGCCAATGTAATTTCAAGCTGTGCCAACAATTGAGGCATTCCGAAATGCAAAATATTACCTTCACGCATCGTTGTAAAGCGTCCGTTGCCCAAAATAACACCAATGGCATTATGTCCCTGTTTGACCTGAGACGTGACATCAAACGTATTGTATTTTACAGAGAAATTATAATCTGTCGGACCGGGAGCTAATTCCTGCTTCCCAATTCGTTGTCCGTTTATATAGGCTTCATAAAGCCCAAGTCCACAAATATAAAGAGTTGCCTTTTTCACTGCTCCAGTTGCAGAAAAATCCTTACGGAGATAGCGGGCACGTACCTTGGTATGGTCTTTTAATTGATCTGAAGGATTATTACGTCCTATCCACTGAGCAGTCCAATCAGACGGATTGAGCAAACCCATTTCCCAAAAAGCCGAAGCACTCCATGCCATGCCTCGATTGGTTTTCACCTGTACTTTCCAAAAATAACGTTTTTGAGAAGCAAGGTTAGCCCCTGCAAAATCGATGTAATTCGAAACCTCGGAAGTTTTCACTCCGGAATCCCACACATCACCGACATTCTTTTTCAAAAGGGCCTCAGACGAAGCCACCAGGATATGATAGGCCGTTTGCATCACATTCTTCTGGGAAGAAACAATCTCCCAACTAAAACGAGGCGTTTCACAGTCTATGCCAACCGGGTTGGTCAGCATTTCCACTTTTGGACCCGTCACTTTAATACCAGCCATCGTCATCTGAACAGCCATGGAGAAAAAAGCCAACAAGCACAGCTTCAATTTCATGTTAAATTTTATCACAGTCTTTCACTTATTTAATGTTAACAAATTATTTGAATTTTACCCTTGTGTACAAGCCCATAGAACTTAAAACCGCGATAAAACGACAGTTTTCCGGCCTCCGAATCAGCGCATCCGCCATTTCTTTCTCTGGCGGAAAAACTTCATCAATTCCGTTATCTCCTCCGGCGGCGCCACCTCGCTTTGGCGATTAAAGTTATCCATCACCGTATTCAGACCTTTTTGAGCAGCACTAATTTCTTCCTGCGTGAGCCCGCGCAAAGAGCTTTTCAATGTTTTCAATGCAATATATTGAGCCTGGTCACGTAGAGCCAATCCTTCTTTTGTAATTCGGAGATAATTGGAACGCCAATCCACACGACTTTTATAACGCTCTATGATTTTCATTTCCACCAATTGATTCACAAGCCGGGTCATGGTGGTCTTGCTAAATGACGTGTCGTCACAGATCTGTTGTTGAGTAGCAACTTCCCGCATCGTCAGGGTCAATAACACATTCCATTGCTCGGCAGAAATCATTACACCGGCTTTCTTGAAATTTTCGTTCAACTTGCGATTGAGTGCATTGCTCACTTTGCCACTCATCAGCGCAAACACAAGCCTATAGTCAATACTTGAATCCATACGAGATTTCTTAGGACTACAAATTTACTTTTTTCTTTACATACTACCAATTATGTATGTAAAAAACACTAAATTGGCCAACACTAACGCACCCAGACTTTTTTTCTATCAATGATATAAATTCCGTGCGTAAGCGGCACAGTTGTCCGACCGGGATGAACTACAAGATGTTTGACTACCTGACCTGCCACATTATAAACCGTAAATTCCTTTCCACAGTTTGCTTCTATCGCAATACCCCCCACTTCTGAAGAAATCGAAAAGTAATCAGACGTTTTCAATTTTTCCATACCGGCATAATCATAGCCATATTTTTCATCCATTGCAGACAAACGCTGCAATATCCAATTCTTTAAATATTCACGTTCATTATCAAAACCCAAAGTAATAGAGTCAGCTCCATTCCAGCGATTTTCCTCTCTCACATCTGCTCCCGAAATTTTAAAAAGATCAAAATTCTTAGCAAACAAATTTACAATAGAATCTTCCTGAAAATAACTTTGGCGCAATTTTCTATACCGAGTTCCTAATGTTTCTGACCAGTCCGGAACGTTATCCATCAATTTTTGATACAATCCATTAGATAGTCCCATAACAATATCTGTATTGTAAGTAGGGTCCTGCATTCCGTAAATATATCCGTCCCAATTTCGGCCCCAAGTCCCATCCATATCCCATGGTGCAACCGTTAACTTTTGACTTTCTTGTTGGTCGTAAACCAAATAAATCATATTTTTGGCCATATTATCATACCCCTGCATCAACTCTAAGAGCAAATAATAATCCACCATAACCGGCATATCAAAATACTGATTCACCTGTTCAGAAAAATCACTGCCGCTTTTCAATGAAACAAAAGAAACAGCATTATAAAGTGGCCCCCAATCAATTTTTTGACCCTCATTAAGCTCCGGATATTCTATTTCCCAACCGTCCCAATAAGAATTCTGATTATCATATTCGGAAAGAGAATCCAAACTTTTCATCCGAACGACATCACTCCAAGCCTTGCTTTCATACATTAAACCATGGACGATTTCGCCGTTGCCAATTTTCTCATTTTTTTTCAGCCTAAACTGTTTACGGTCACTCCGCTCCATGACATTGTAAATCCCAGCATATTCTCCATTCAGTAAAACTTCCACAAAAAAACAGCGTGATGACTTCTGTGCCTGAGGCTCTCTATCAGCATAATAAAAAGGATGAGCATATTTTTGCCAAAGTTCATGGCTTACAGGATCACGCATGCGCGCCTTGTCAATTGACATAGCATCCAAAACCCAATAGTTATCGGTACGTAGTCCATGAAAAGAACCATCGATACTTTCACCGTTACTGTTAACTAATTTCACGGCATATTCTTTTTTTTCTTTTCCGGCCGTACTACCACCTCGATATCTGATTAATGCATTGTACAGAGAATCACTGTTGGCACTATAATCAGCATCGCTTATTCTGAAACTGCCCACATTAAATGAATACCTTTCAAAATTCACTCCATTTACCTCAACAATAGGCATAAACGTCAGGATCAAATTTGTTTGGGCAATAATTCCAGTATCGGATCTCACCTTTAAAACATATACATCACCAGGGATAATCGTTCCGAAGTCCACTTCTGTATCTGAAACCAAAAAACTATCACCCAAACATAATCTATACTTTTCGTTACCACTGAATTTTATTCTGAATTGTAAATTATGATCATACATCTTCGATTTTGATACCGTCAACATCAATTGCCTGTTCAAACGATCATAAACAGGCTTTACGCCATCAAAAGTCAACGAATCCATATAATCTAACACATTCTCAAAAAAATCGGTTCCCTGCTTGACAACACATCCGGTGTCATTTACAACAGAGTCCGTAGCTACTGGGCGAACCGACAAAGATCTTGCATCTACAACATTTCCAAAAGCCAATAAACAGCCGGTGAGTCCTATTATATGTAATTTTACATCTAATAAAACCATGTTCCTTTTGGGTAAATTCAGACAATTGCACCTAACAATCAAAACATTGAACAGCGTCCATATTAATTTTATCGGAAATATAAATTGCCTGCCGCGATATGATGAGTCTTGTATTTTCCTTTCCATTTTTAGGTTACAAAGTTATGATTTATTCTCCAACTATTTTATATCCAGAAGAATGCTCTAATTTTAATTAACAAAAAACAACACAACTTCTATAAGGCGACCTTATTCTTTCTGATTAAATTAAGACCTTACTGAAAAGAAAAGATATGGAACAAATTTGGCTGTTACAAAAAAAAATGCGAACTTTGCACCCACTAAAAATAAAATACATTATTAATTAACAACAAGAGTATGAATCAGTACGAGACCGTTTTCATTTTAACTCCCGTTTTGTCTGATGATCAGATGAAGGAAGCGGTTGGGAAATTTAAGGATTATCTTACTTCCCACAATGCCGAGATTCTTTACGAAGAGAATTGGGGTATGCGCAAGTTGGCTTATGCCATCGAAAAGAAGTCAAGTGGCTTCTACATTGTTTTTGGCTTCAAAGCCGACCCGACTTTGGTTAAGAACTTCGAACTTACTTACCGCCGCGACGAGCGCGTTCTTCGCTACATCACCGTCAAGATGGAAAAGTATGCAGCTGCTTATGCTGCCAAACGTCAATCACTTAAAGCTAAAAAGGAGGAATAATCATGGCAGACCAGAAAAATTCAGAAATCAGATATTTAACCCCGCCCTCAGTAGAACTGAAGAAGAAAAAATATTGCCGTTTCAAAAAAAGCGGTATCAAATACATTGATTACAAAGACCCCGAGTTTCTGAAGAAGTTTTTGAACGAGCAAGGTAAAATCCTGCCCCGTCGCATTACTGGAACCTCTTTGAAATATCAACGTCGCGTAGCTCAGGCCGTTAAGCGTGCACGTCACCTTGCACTGCTCCCATTTGTAACTGACTTAATGAAATAAGGAGGAATAAGATATGGAAATCATATTGAAAGAAGATATTATAAGTCTTGGTTACAAAAATGACATTGTAACCGTAAAAGACGGCTATGGCCGCAATTATTTGATTCCAGCAGGAAAAGCCATTATCGCTTCTGCCTCTGCAAAAAAAGTTGTCGCAGAAAATTTGAGACAGCGCGCTCACAAGCTCACTAAAATCAAAGATGATGCACAAGCCATTGCAGACAAACTGGCACAGGTTGAAACTCTTATCATTCCTATGAAGGTAAGCGCTACCGGCGTTATTTATGGCTCTGTAAACAGCTTGCAAATTTCAGACAAACTAAAAGAAAAAGGTTTCGAAATCGACCGCAAAATTATCTTGATGAGCGACGTGAAGCAGATTGGTTCCTATCAGGCAACCATAAAACTCCATAAAGAAATCTCAGTAGAAATTCCCTTTGAAGTTGTAGCTGAACAAGCATAAGCATATTTTATCATATCATTTTCTCCCTGCAAAAGACACTTAGTTATTTGCAGGGAGATTTTTTCATTCCTAAATAATAATAATTGGCTTTTCATTTCGGGAAACAAGCACTTTAAATTACCTTTGCCACCAAAGAAATATATCTTTTCAGACAAAATAAAAACTTATCTTCATGAAAAAAAATCTATTTATAATTCTTTTACTGGCTGCAGTCACAATGCCCACCATGGCGCAGCACCCCGTAAAGAAAGTTGCATCTACAACCAGAAAGGTTGTAACTAACTTAAAGAAAACCCCTGCAACATTACCCATCATTGTAAAAGGCTCCACTCAGGGAATCAACGACGGCGAAAAAGTATATGTAGCTGTTTTTCAGAATCGCAAAATGAACAACCTCGATTCAGCGATCATCAAGAACGGGAAGTTTGAAATGAAAAATGTCAAAATCATAGAGCCGCAAATGGGCTACCTGACAATTGGAAAAGAAGAAGAAATGGTGTTCGACCCCATTTACTTGGACGCAAAAGTTCTGAATGTCAACAAGAAAGGCAAAGAAAGTGGTAACGCAGACATTAGCGGAAGTCCCGCCAACGTGGCTGCTTCTGCAATGAACAAGGAACTCGAACCTTTCAACAAGCAAATCAAAGAACTCAGACAAGAATATATGGCTACCACTACCACAGCAGAACGAAAACAAGCCATTGAGAAAAAATTTAACGAAATAGAAGAACAGACTAAAAATATTCAGAAAAAATTCATGACAGCAAATATGAACAACCTTCTAGGCATTAATTTGCTGAGCCAATCATACTATGCCATGGACCCCGAAGAAGTTCAAGCTGATCTTGATAAATTGTCACCATTATTCAAGCATGGCGAAATGACACAACGCATGAAAGAATGGGTTATCAAACAGCGGGCTACAAAAATAGGCAACCCGTTCACAGACTTCACGATGAAAACACCAGAAGGAAAGGACATGAAGTTATCGGACTTTGCCGGGAAAGCCAAAGTGCTACTCGTTGACTTTTGGGCCAGTTGGTGTGGTCCATGCCGCGCAGAAATGCCGAATGTAGTCAATGCATACAATGCCTATAAGGATAAAGGGTTTGAAATAGTTGGAGTTTCATTAGACAACAATGCAGATGCCTGGAAAAAAGCTATTTCAGATCTAAAAATTACGTGGCCACAAATGAGTGATTTGAAAGGGTGGCAATCCAAAGGCGCTGAGTCTTATGGTATTTCAGCTATTCCTTCCACCGTACTGATTGGACAAGACGGGAAAATTATCGCAAAAAATCTTCGTGGTGAAGAACTAAATAACAAATTAGCCGAACTACTGAAATAACCTTTTCAAAAAAAACGAGTAGGAGAAAGTGCAAAATAGCTCTTTCTCCTACTTTTTATTTTACCGTACTTTTCGGATCTATCAGATCTCAACACCTTTTATCATTAGCCGAAAAAAACAACAAGATAAATATACACGGTTATAGCGATAAAGGTTTTATTTTATTGCAACTGGAGCACTGAAAATACAAACTGACTATTTTCAAAATATTTTTATTGGATTTTGAATAAATGGACTCTTGGTTTTTACGAATAGAAACCGTCGAAAAAACCGAGGAAAATCAAGTCCTATCAAGCACCTAAAGAAGTTATTGAATCAATTTTCCACTTTCGCTTCTCAACAACAAAAAAAACCTGTAGACCTTTCAGGTCTGCAGGTTTCAATCTCTCTAGTTTGTAGCTATTTATTTAGCTGCAGGAGCTTGAGTTGCGGGAGCAGCTTGTGTTGCTGGAGCAGCAGCGGCTGTGCTATCGCTATCAGCAGCGACAGAATCAGAATCGCTAACGGCAGCTACTGAATCAGAATCAGCTGCAGGAGCAGGCTGAGCTGCTTTGTTACCACAAGAAGCAAAAGACATAGCTGCAACAGCTACAAGTACTAAAACTAACTTTTTCATTTTTCCTACTTTTTAATTTGTAAAACAATTAATTGCTTATTAAACCGGCGCAAAGTTACGCACTTTTTCATTAGTGCAACACATAAATCACCTTTTTTTTTATTTTTTTTCTGTAACTTTTCATACCAAATTGATTTACAGATATTTATAAAATTATTTTTTTAGAACAAATTTGTTTACATCATCCTTATTTGCTAACTTTGTATCTCAAAAGGCCATTATGAAGGTTCAAAAATCTCAACAAGACGAAGTAAAACTATCGGAAAAAAGTTATTATAGTACTGAAAATGAATATAATATCTTTCAGAACAAGAAAGCCACTTTTCAGACACTGGGTTGTAAGTTAAACTTCGCAGAGACTTCCACTTTAAGCGATTTATTGGCCAAAGAAGGGGTGCTGAGAGTCGATGGCGATGTAGTTGCGGATATCTGTTTTATCAATACCTGTTCTGTAACAGAAACATCTGACCACAAATGCCGTCAAGCCATACACAAGGCCATCCGTGAGAATCCCGGTGCATTTATCGTTGTCACCGGATGCTATGCTCAATTATCTTCTAACGAAATAGCAGCCATACCTGGAGTTGATTTAGTTGTAGGCATGGAGCAAAAAGGGCACATCATAGAATTTCTCAAAGAACGTCTACCGCTTCATGAGGAACAGAAAAAGCTAGATATTTCGAAAAGTTTACATGAAACTGTTACCGCTCCGCTAAAGGATATCCATACATTTGTGCCTTCATGTTCTCATGGAGAACGTACACGTTTTTTTCTAAAAGTACAAGATGGTTGTAATTACTTTTGTACCTACTGCACCATTCCATTGGCCAGAGGGCGCAGCCGCAATGCTTCTATTGCTAGCATCGTGGAGCAGGCTAAAGAAGCTGCAACGCAGGGCGCTCAAGAAATTGTTATTACAGGTGTCAACATTGGCGACTTCGGTCGCTCTACAGGAGAAAATTTTCTCAATCTCATTCGCGAATTGGATAAAATTAGCGGTATCTTACGCTACCGCATTTCTTCAATAGAACCAAACCTCCTTACTAAGGACATTATCGACTACTGCGCCTCTTCCAGAGCTTTCATGCCCCATTTTCACATTCCGCTTCAAAGTGGCAGTGACGAAGTATTATGTTTGATGCACCGACGCTATGACACGGCCTTCTTTGGGAAAAAGATCGATTATATTAAAGAAAAAATGCCCGATGCCTTTATCGGCGTTGATGTCATTGTAGGTACAAGGGGCGAAACAGATGAACTTTTTGAGGATGCTTTTCGCTTTGCCGAGCATATCGCCGTTTCACAATATCACGTCTTCAGTTATTCCGAACGTGCAGGCACTTTGGCCTTAAAAATACCTTACGTTGTTTCTGAGCAAACAAAACACGAGCGCAGTCGAAGACTCATCGAATTGTCCGAACAAAAAAGAATTGCTTTTTATTCCAAGTATCGTGAGACCGTTCGTTCCGTTCTCTTGGAACATACACACAAAGGACTACCGGTCAAGGGATTTACCGATAATTATATTCGCGTAGAGTTGCCAGAACTTCTCAATGACGACCACGACAACCAATTGGTAAACGTGCTCTTGCAGGATTTCAATAAAGATCACTCTGCTCTGATTGGAAAAATCATAGAATCATGACTGAAAAAAAAATATCAGTAATTATACTTAATTGGAATGGTGCATCCATGATGCACCGCTTTCTGCCTTCCGTTATAAAGCATTCCGCGGAAGCCGAAATCATTGTAGCAGACAATGGATCTACTGACGATTCTCTAGAAATGCTAAAGGAGGAATTTCCAGAGATCAGAGTTATTCCCTTTGAAAAGAACTACGGATTTGCCGGAGGTTATAACAAAGCGTTGGAAAAAATAGAAAGCCCTTATGCCCTACTTCTCAACGATGATGTGGAAGTAACCCCCAATTGGCTGGTGCCGCTATTAACATTTATGGAAAGCCATCCTAATGTAGCAGCTTGCCAACCAAAACTGCGCAACGAGAACAAACGCGATTATTTTGAATATGCCGGTGCTTGCGGAGGTTTCATGGATTATTTAGGTTATCCTTACTGTCGGGGTCGCATGATGGAAGTTATAGAAAAGGACGAAGGGCAATATGACACGCCCTGCCCTATATTTTGGGGTACAGGTGCAGCTCTCATGGTAAGAACCATACTATACAAAGAAATAGGAGGACTTGACGAACGTTTTTTTGCCCACATGGAAGAAATAGACTTTTGCTGGCGCCTGCGCAGCCGTGGCTATCAAATCTACTGCATTCCACAAAGTACAGTCTATCATGTTGGAGGAGGCACACTCAACAAAAATAATCCGCAAAAAACCTTTCTTAATTTTCGGAATAATTTGCTTATGCTCCATAAAAACCTACCTACGGGACAATTGACATTTGTACTCTTGGCGCGTTATTTTCTGGATCATTTAGCAGCATTGAAAATGTTCCTTGCAGGACAGCGTAATGACGCGTTAGCCGTTGTGCGGGCACGTTATGAATTCAATCATATTCGCCATGAATACGACAGTATTCGTCAAGAAAATCAGAGAAAGGCTATCAAAGAGCACATCCCAGAGCTTCGCTCTAGCAGTTTACTTATTGCTTTTTACCTTCAGCATAAACGTAAGTTTAGCGATTGGACCTAAAAATCAGGGAGAACACTTTGTATGTAAAAAATTTAAATGTACATTTGCAGAAATTACCATTCGGCTCACAAATTGAAACATCCTATTTTCATTTTGGCCCTTATCACTTTACTCGTATCCTGCTCAAAAATTCAGAAAGCGAGTTTGGAAAGTGTGTCAAAAAATGATGCAGTTTCAATTACCCGCATGGATAAAATGCAAGCCGATTTCATCATCAATGGAAGTCCCATCACTGTCGAAGAAATGGCCATGAGCTGTCCAGAAGAAACGAAAATCCTTATTGAAGACGTTCTACGCATTGGCTCTGTGAAAGATTCAAACCTTGTTTACAAAATGCGAGACTATTTCACGAATAACCCTTCTCGAAAGAAACTTGTATACGACGTAGAAAAGAAATATAATAATTTGGGCCAACTAGCTAAGGATTTAAAGGAGTCTTTCGGAAAATTGCAACAAGAGAAATCCTCTATATCCATTCCACATTTCTACACCCAGATTTCGGGGTTCAATCAAAGTTTGGTTGTCGGAGATAGTATTTTAGGTATTAGCCTCGACAAATATATGGGTTCTGATTATGCTCCATACAAAAAAATATTCTTTAGCAGCCAAATAGAACAAATGGAACAACGTCGCATCGTGCCGGATTGTATTCAATTTTGGCTTGAAAGCAAATTTCCGATACCACATGGACCACACGCTTCTTTACTTGATATCATGATTCATCTAGGCAAACTTCATTGGATTACCTCTCAAATCGTTGGAACAAAATATTTGGACGTACTCTATAAAGGAGCGAAGACCAATAAAGCTGAATGGGAAAACCAATGGCCAACATTATCAAAAGATCTCCTGACCCGTAAAAATCTGCTCGCTACAAACAAAGATCACATTCACAGCCTCATCTTTGGAAGACCGAGACCAGAAGACGAAGCTTTACATCTCAAGCACGATATAGAAATTATTGCCGGCATCACTATTGTAGGCCAATATATGAAATTACACCCACAATACACCATTAGTCAATTACTTGATAACAAGAATTCTTTTGAGATATTGAATGGAGCTGGCTACTTGATGAAATAACGAAATGGAAACTGCACTCTATCTTATCCCTACGATGTTGGGAGAAACGCCTGCAAATCAAGTTTTTCCGGCATTCAATCACGATATTATTCTTCAAATCCGCCATTTCATTGTAGAAGAAGAACGTACGACACGGCGTTTTCTGAAAATAATAGATAAGTCCATCGATATCGATCTACTCTCTTTCTATCCCATGGGGAAACACGCTAACCCTGCGTTGTTTCGAAGCTATTTAAAGCCATTGGAAGACGGACAACCGATGGGTATCATTTCAGAAGCCGGCTGTCCTGCTATTGCTGATCCAGGAGCAGACATAGTTGCCATTGCTCAAGAAAAAGGATTTCGGGTCATTCCCCTTGTTGGTCCATCTTCTATTTTGATGGCTTTGATGGGGTCCGGATTCAATGGACAAAGTTTCGCTTTCAACGGATATTTACCTATTGCCGAAAATCAGCGCGCATCCATCATTAAAAAGCTTGAGGCCCGCACATACTCAGAAGATCAAACGCAGATATTTATCGAAACCCCCTATCGCAATGCCCAAATCTGCAAAGACTTTCTGAATAATTGTCATCCACAAACACGCCTCTGCATTGCAGCAGATATTACATGTCCAAATGAATTCATCCATACCCGCACAATTCAAGAATGGAAAAAAACGTCTTTACCCGATCTGCATAAGACTCCAGCTATTTTTCTCATTTATCGCGGAGGAAAAGATACTCACCCTGCACATTCTCACAAATCGTATTTTCTATTCTATTAATCCAGCTTTATATATCCTGGTCTATCCCCTGGGCTCAAAAAAGCCCATATTTAAATCATATGGAAAATTTCAGCAACATCATCATTTACATACGTCAGCAACTCAGAACAAGCTATGATGACGCCGAAGCCACCGCAATTGCTCGTGAGGTAGCGGAGCACTACTTCGGAATTTCAATGACACAAGCATATGCAGGAACTGGACACGCTCTAAATAACAAAGAAATCGACCTTCTCGAAGAAATTCTACAGCGCCTGCGCAATAATGAACCTATACAATATGTTACAGGGCAAGCCATTTTTTTAGGGCGTTCATTCAATGTAGCGCCTGGCGTTCTCATCCCTAGACCAGAAACGGAGGAGCTCGTCAATCTGGTTATAGAAAACGGTCTTCCTGTTCCAACATCTACAATTGTAGATGCTGGAACAGGAAGTGGATGTATCGCGATTTCGCTTCAATTAGCATTTCCAAAAGCTTCTGTGTGGGGACTAGACATTTCATCAGAAGCCATTAGACAAGCTCAAAACAATGCTGCAAAATTTCAAGCCGATGTTCATTGGCTTGAAATTGATATGTTGAAACCAGAAACACTCCCCAACTTCCCGATTGACATCCTCATAAGCAACCCTCCTTATGTCAGAAAATCAGAAAAGCTCAAAATGGAAGCCCATGTGAAAGATTATGAGCCAGAGGAAGCCCTTTTTGTGCCAGACAACGATCCGCTTAAGTTCTATCGTATACTAGCTTCTTGGGGTATGTATTCTTTGAAACCATGTGGAAAAATCTATGCTGAGATTAACAGTTCGCTAGCACATGACACTTCTATCATTTTTAAGAATAAAGGTTTCAGCAATGTAGAAGTAATTCGCGACCAATTTGGAAAACAAAGAATGATTGTATGCAAAAGATAAAAAAGATACCTACGGAACAAGAAGCCTACACTAAAATATCCGCTCGATGCGCACTTGCAGAAATCGCCCCACAAGATGCCATGCGTAAAATGAGTGCATGGGGCATGACAAAAGAACAAATTTCTATTGTCATGCACAATCTTATAAAAGCAGACTTCATTAACGAGCAACGCTATGCTCATGCGTTTACACATGATAAATTTGAATTTTCAGGATGGGGGCAACAGAAAATTGCTCTAGCCCTTAAGCAAAAAGGAATTTCACAAACACTTATCCTAGACTCTTTAAAAGAAATTTCATCAGAAGCTTATCATAATCTACTGTTCCAATTACTTTCTGAAAAAAAACGTCACATCCAGGCCAAAAGTTCCTATGAAATGCGAGGAAAATTACTCCGTTTTGCTTTAAGTCGCGGTTTTGAACAAGATCTCATCTTCAAAACTCTTGACAAACTGTCAAATGTGGAAGAATTTGATTAGAGACGATTATGGACTTGACTCTTCCAGCTTTTTTAAAACAAATTGTTTTTGATATTCGCGAGATCCTTGCTCCACGTATGTGCATTATTTGCAACAGAAGATTACAAATTAATGAGAAGCTAGTTTGTAGCGGATGTTTAACAAAACTTCCATACACATTTTATCAGGGTCGATCGGAAAACGGAGCTGTTCGCTTATTCTACGGACAAATCATTATTGAAAGAGGCAGTGCCTACTTCTATTATTTTACAGGAGCAGACTCTCGTAAAATCCTTTTTGCTCTTAAGTATCACCATCAGCCGGAAATAGGACTACTTTTCGGAAAAATGATGGCACGAGAATTGATTAGAACTGATTTTTTCAAGGACATTGATGCTCTCATTCCTGTTCCACTGGCTCCACTGCGGCAACAACAACGAGGATATAACCAGAGTGAATGGTTAGCAATGGGAGTAGCAGAAATAACTGGTTTGCCTATTTGGAATGAGATCGTCAAGCGAACGGTTGAAAACCGGACTCAAACACACCTTAACCATCTGGAGAGACGACGTAATGTAGAAGGTATTTTTCACTGTATTCATCCTGAAAAGCTGAAGAACAAGCATGTTCTTGTCATCGACGACGTCGTCACTACAGGATCGACTCTAACTTCTTGTATTCGAGCTATGCAAGGTATTCAAGGAGCAAAATTCAGTGTTTTGACACTTGCTCAAGCTGCATCTCCGACCTCTCTGCCAGGACATATCGTTCCCGATTTTGATATCTAATACGGAGCAAAGTTTTATATCATTCAGAAGGATCCTAATAATAAAAGTCAATAATAAAAGGACGAAACAAAAATTATTAAGACTCTTTTCCCTTTTTTATCCTTACATTAAAACCTTGGCTCCAGCTGAGCAATTGTCCTGTAGGACATACAAAACGGCAATATGGACGATTTATGAACAACGACAGAAACAAAAACGTACCCGCCAAAACAAGGACCTCAGTTTCCGCCTTATCAAAAAGAAATACAGAAAAAGCCTCATCATTCATCAATTCAAAGGCAACCCCAATCCACATAAGTCCTAAGAGCACCAATAAGATAAGGCGTCGAGTATATACCAAAAAACGCATGCACTGTACCGGAATATTCCATTTAGGAAAGCCCAAGAAGCCCATTAATTCCTGTGCGGAACCAAACGGGCAGATATAAAAACAATAATAATTTTTCTTTTTTGTAACGAGAGGTATGATGACGGCCATCAGCAGCATCACAAAAGCAACAAGAGCCTGTAACGAATGAAGACCATGTGAAAGCCAATTAACAAAAAGAGACACAGAAAGAAAACAGCCACACCATAGGCCCAGTATCACCACATTGAGAACCAATTGCAGCATACGCCAAAATTTTTCTCTTCTTAAAAATGCGACAAACAGTCCTATCAATAGAAATATCACGGCAACTACATTTTTCGTAGTAAGCGGAGAAGTTTGAACAGTCTGATTTAAATTCAACTTTGCAACATTAGATACAGTAGCACGAACCGTTTTTATAACTGCAGTAGAACTATAAGTAGCACCACTTACGGCATCAACTTGCGCTGTCGCTGCTTCATCCAACGTCATGCCTCTCCATTTTTCAAAAAAATGCTTGTCATAAAGCGTATTGAAAAATTCATTAGATTCACTATTCGCACCAGCTAGAACCTGTTCTATTCGCCCACCCTTCTCAACAATATAAATCGGAGTGGGACCAGAATAACCAATTATTTCCTTTCCATAAGGAAAGGATCCATAAATGACCTCTCCATTTTTTACTTTCCAAATATAAGGAGAAATTTCCTTTAAATCGTTTTGATACAAACCCATTTTTTTCAAGACTCCCGATTCTATCTTTGTCTCTGTATTTTGAGCACTTTGTGTATCTCCGGATAATTTAAATCCCAACAATGATTGATCGCGACGAACCGCTACAACCATTAATAAGACCACGACCAAAAGTAAGCTTAATATATGATTTAACAACTTCATCAAAAGAACTTGTAAAATATCTTTCTTTGCTTTTTTACTTCGTTAAAGCAGACGCAGCAGCATGTACTGTTTTAATAATCGCTTTGGAACTAAACGTGGCTCCAGTAATACCGTCTGGAGTAAAACTCTTTGCCTCTTTCAGTGTTTTGCCATTCCACGCTTTCAGCAAGACTTTCGCTTTATTAAAATATTCGGGCGATTCTTGATTTCCAGCCGCAGCCATAGCAACAATTTTTTTGTGTTTGTCTACCGCAATAAATAAAGGAGTAGGGCCCATAAAACCGCGAATTTTCTTTCCATATGAATAAGAGCTGTAGATAGTCGTCCCATTTTTTAAGAGCCATGTAAAAGCATTTTTCTTTGTAAAACTCTCATCAGCATATCCCAACTCTTTCATTAGCGTTTTATTCAAATTAGGTACACTCGCAGCATGCTTTTGAGCACTCATTCCTATCGGAAAAACCAGAAGAAGAAACATCAAAACAATTTTTTTCGTTGTTTTTCTCATTATTATTGACCTTATAAAATTCAAAAAAACTTTCTATTTTCACATTGTCTGCAAAGTTAAGAAAAAACAGACAAGCAGACGCACTAACGCTCCTTCAAAAGATATAAAGAATTAAAAAACAAAGACTATCAGGTGATTAACCTATCACAGCTTTCGGCCAATAGTCTCAAGATTTCATACAGCTTCTGTATCATTTAACATTACATAAGTGTTTCATATCTTACAAATGTTTATTTTTGCAATAAAATAAAGCATTATGAAGAAAATATATTTTCTACTTGCAGCTATAGTATTGGTCAGCTTTACGTCTTGCGACAATGGGAATGACCTCTCTAATGACGTTCTTGGAATTTATCCAATTTCGGCGGGTCCCTCAATAGCGTATGCAGACCAATCGGTAGACTCCTTTACTATCGTATGCACAAAATCATGGAAAACTTCTGTTACAGGTAGTTGGGCCACATTAGACCCCTTGTACGTTTCTAGACAACAAAGTGGTTCCAATATCATCAACACTCCTTGCCCCATTTATTTTAACACCAACACAACAGGTCAAATTCGAACATCCACTCTAATTGTTTCAAACGGTGAACACTCTGTAGGCAGAACTTACGTTCAGACCTACTGGCTCAACATCACAAAACCATCCGTAGCTTTCACCGGAAGTCAGGAATCTAATAACAATGACTCCGACCTATCACAATACACTGGAGCCTATTTTACGCAAGAAGTTGCAAAAGACTCGACGAAAAGCCATATTGAGTTTCAAATATTTGCATCCACAGTAACTCTATCTACAAATGCGGACTGGATTTCACCAAAACAACAGCAATTTGAAAAAGGGACACAGTCCGTAGCACTCTCATTTACCCCCAATAGCACTGGTGTAGAAAGAAAAGCCGTTTACACGTTGACAACTTCAAACGGTATCAGTAATATTATTACAATTGTTCAAAAGGCAAACTAAACTAGCACACGAGCAACAGCTTGTCTGCGAAATGATAGCACTTTACTGTCGGCACAAGCACCACAATAAGATGCTATGTGATGGATGCTCCATCTTGCGAGAATACGCACTCAAACGACTGTCAAACTGTCACTACGGAGAAAAAAAACCTTCATGCAAACAATGCCCCATCCACTACCAAAGGGAAATGAAATTGCAAATCCAGAAAGTGATGAAATGGGCGGGCCCTAGAATTCTATTCTTTCATCCAATTTTGACACTCAAACATTTTTGGCATGTAATGTAATAGTTTTCAACTAAAAAACTTATCTCTGTGTACGCACGAATATCACTGCAAAATAAACGCTATCTTATATTCTCTAATATCGGAGATCATTTCGCAGTAACATTTATTGTTGCAATTAAATGATATGGTGATTAACTAAAAAACTTGATTATGAAGAATATAGCGTTTCCACTACCTCACATAAATAGACTAAACTTTAGCGTCAGAAATGGCTAGACCCATCAAAACAATGAGTACAAATTTGACATTTAGGCAAACCAATGGCCTTAACTAAAGTTTCAAGCGAATTGAAGCGCAAAGAAGTTAATCCTAAACGGCAACAAATTTCATTTACCATGCAATTATACTCTGTAGAACCCGTTGTAGCATAAGCTTCTAAGTTTTTATTTTCATCACCTTCACGCTCTTTAATAATACGCCGTGAAATCAATTCCATAGAAGACCGCGAAGTAGTGAACCCAATAAAAGGGCATGCATAAACCAACGGAGGACAGCTAATACGAATATGTACTTCTTTAGCACCGTATTCAAACAGAACTTTTACATTGTCTTTCAGTTGTGTGCCTCGCACAATACTGTCATCACAAAACATTAAGCGTTTACCTTCTAACATGACTCTATTCGGAATAAGTTTCATCTTAGCAACTAAGGATCGTTGATCTTGCGTAGCTGGCATAAAACTACGTGGCCATGTTGGGGTATATTTTGTAATTGCACGATGATATGGGATGCCCTTACTTTCAGCATATCCCAATGCAACTCCCACTCCAGAGTCAGGAATTCCGCAAATACTGTCCACAATAGCAGTATCATCACGTCCCATTTCAAGTCCACAGTCGTAACGAACCTTTTCAACATTAATACCTTCATAACAAGAATTTGGAAAACCGTAGTAAACCCAAAGAAATGAACAAATCTGCATCTCCTTTTGAGGTTCCAACAATTGTTTCTCTCCATCCGACGTAATACTTACAGCTTCACCGGGTCCCAAGTCACGCAAACATTTGTAATCCAAATTTGGTAATGAACATGATTCACTGGTCACCGCATAAGCATTTTCTTTATGAGCCAAAACAACGGGCGTGCGTCCTAAACGATCGCGCGAAACGATTAATTCGTTTTCAGTAAGTAAAAGCATAGAACAGGATCCTTTCACCCTATTTTGGACATTACGTATACCTTCGGCAAAAGTATTACCACGACTAATCAGCAAGGCGACGACCTCAGTCGGATTGGTGCCAGTGGAACTCTGTTCGGAAAAATGTTCTCCCTCTGCCAAAAGTTCTTCTTCCAAGTCCTTGAGATTAGCTATTTTAGCGACAGTAACAATACAAAAACGTCCTAAATGGGAATATACAATAATAGGTTGCGAATCATTATCGCTAATTACGCCAATACCACTATTACCCTTAAAATCATTAATCTCAGACTCAAACTTGTTACGAAAGTAGCTGTTTTCAATATTATGAATAGCCCTTATAAAGCCTTGTTCTTGACTATAAGTAACCAAACCGGCACGTTTTGTACCTAAATGAGAATTATAATCAGTTCCATAGAACAAATCATTTATACATGACTCTTTAGAAATAACGCCAAAAAATCCTCCCATAGTTTTAAGTTAACATGTATTTTTATATGTTGCCAAAGTTACAAAAAATACTTAAATCAAAGTATTCGACTGAAAAAATACACCTACAGAAATCAATAATTTTTCATCAGCAAACTCATTCTCAGATCTTTCACAAGACAACATTCTAATCCGCAAAAAGTAACATAACGGCAATTCAAAATCTAATAAAAAAGGCTGCCAAATTAATAATGGCAGCCAAAACTTTTAGTTTCAGATTTTTTACTTTAATCCTAATTTTGTCTTCAACTCAGCTGAAATGTCTTTGCTCAGTGTAGAACTAATAAAAGGAATCCCATACGTTGTATCCATAATATAGACATATCCCCCGGCTTCACCAATCGCTTTTACAGCTGTTTTAATTTTATCCGAAATAACTTGCATTTTTTCGTTAGAAGTCTTCTGTAAACTTTGCTGATTGTCATTATACGTAGTTTGAATACGGTTTGATAGTTCCTGTAACTCCTCTTCATGACGAGTGCGGATATTATCAGGTAAAGAATCACGTTGGGCATCATAAGCCGTAGCCTTACGTTTAAGTTCATCCTGCATGGTTTTTAAATCACTCTCATACTGAGTCTGCAATTTTTGCAACTCTGTCTGAGCTGATTTGTATTCAGGCATGGTCTGAATAATTTCGGCCGAATTAAAATGACCGAACTTTTGAGCAAAAATGCTCAAAGGTAACACTAGGAGCGCTAATAAAAGTACTTTCTTCATTTTTATTTAATAAATTCGTTGGTTTTCTTGATTTTAAGAGCAATGCAAATTTAGACAATTTATTTAGAATAGCCTAATTTTGCAAGAACTTCATTAGAGATATCGATAGTTGGAGATGCAAAAACAATCCCATTATCTGAAGCACGGTCAAGCACCAAGGAATAACCTCGCTGTTCCCCAATACCCTTAACTGCTGAGTAAATTTCATCCTGAATTGGACCGATAAGACTTTCGCGTTTCTTGTAGAGTTCTCCATCGGGAGAAAAATACTTTTTCTTCAAATCACTAGCCTCTTTTTCTTTATCTAGAATGGTTTGCTCACGCTGTTTTTTTTGATCAGCAGAAAGAAAAACAAGCTCATTTTGATAATTCTTATAAAGAGACTGCGCCTGTGTATTTAAGGCTTCAACTTCAGCCTGCCACTTCTTGCTGGTCTGGCTCAACTGCTCATTTGCTCGTTCGTAAGCAGGAATATTTTTAAGAATATATTCCATGTCAACCAATGCAAATTTCTGCGCTCCAGCAGGGATAAGCATCCCTAAAAAAAGGAGCATTAATAAAATGGACTTTTTCATCTTTATAATTTGTTTGACGTTTCTGTTTTAGAATTCCTGACCAATAATGAAATGGAATTGACTTCCACCTTTTTTTCCGAACACCTTGTCAAAACCATAGGCCCAATCTATGCCCATCATACCAATCATTGGCAACATGATGCGCACTCCAAAACCTGCAGACCGTTTCATATCGAAAGGATTAAAACTTTTACAACTTGTCCATGCATTTCCACCTTCAACAAAGGCCAATCCGTATATGCCAGTAGCTCCCAACATCAATGGATATCGCAACTCCATAGTCATGCGGCTATAAGCATAGCCTTCATAGCCATAAGGTGTAAGAGCCCCATTGTCATAACCACGCAAACCAATGGTTTCTGTCGCATAACCATAAGAATATCCTGACATGCCATCACCCCCAACATAAAACGTTTCAAATGGAGATTTTTTGTAACGATTATAATATCCCAACAGTCCAAATTCGGTACGAGTCATCAGTACGGGACATTTAACAGCATTATCTAACGCCGTATAACTCTTAAATAAAAATTTCCATTTATGATATTCTACCCAGCGATACTTGTCTTTCATTTCACTCTGATAGGTTGCGCTCTTCGGATTATTAGCAAGAGCAGCATAATTCTTGTTATCCCAGAGAGAATAAGGAGGGGTAAAGCTGACGGAAAATGCTAAATCCGAACCACTACGGGGAAAAAACTGCTGATCTGAAGAAGATCTATTCAATGCAAACGTCATATTTAAATTATTGCAGTCTCCATCTGTCATAATAAAATACTGCCAATTACGCAACATGTAGCGCTGATAAGTCAACATCGCCGAAAATGTAAAGTAATCATCCGGCCAGCGCAAACGCTTTCCCCAAGCCACACTTCCACCTAAAATTTTTACATATTTGTCAGGATCGTAATAATTAGCATAATTATAAGAATTACTGGAAGAGCCATATCCATAAAGATATTGGTAATAATTGTTATAATAACTATTATTGTAATAATTGCTGTTTACATCAGTCTGTTTAGAATATGAAAGCGAAAACGATAACTGGTTTGGTCGACGACGACCAAACCAAGGATCCGTAAAAGACACACCATACTGTTGATAGTACTTACCGTTTGTTTGGGCACTAATTTCAACAGTTTGTCCTAATCCTTGAGGAAAGACATTCTGACCATCTCCCTCCTTCTTAAGAAAATTCTGAATGGCAAAATTTGTAAACTTCACACCAACTTTTCCTGTAACGCCAGCAGGGCCCCAACCACCGGAAACCTCAAATTGATCATTACTTTTAGAAACCAATTTATACATCAGATCAACTGTTCCATCGTCTTGATTTGGTTTTGGATCTGGTTCGACTTTTTCCGGCTCAAAATGGCCCATAGACATAATTTCACGTGCAGAACGCATAATCGCTTCTCTGTTAAAAAGGTCACCTGGCTTAGTGCGTAATTCACGACGAACAACTTCATCATAAACACGATCATTTCCGGAAATATTTACATGATTCAAACGAGCCTGTCTGTTTTCAATAATGCGTACTTCAAGGTCAATAGAATCTCCCACAACATTTGTTTCCACAGGAGAAATACGATTAAACACATAACCATGGTTATAATATTGGTTTGCGATGGCGTCATCGTCAGACTGAAGTCTTTTTGTCAGAAGCTTTTGATTGTAAATATCGCCCTGTTTCAATTGCAATGTACGGTTTAACGCTTCGGTATTATAAACAGTGTTTCCTACCCAAGAAATGTTTCTAAGAAAATATTTCTGGCCCTGATCTACATTCATCCTAATATCAACGTGCTTAGAATCATACTGAGTAACAGTGTCTTTTGTAATATAGGCATCACGATACCCCCACTCATTAAGCTTTTCTATAATCTTATCCTTATCTGCAACGTATTTATCTTCAATAAACTTTTTCGATTTAAAAAAGTTACAAAGGCGGCGCACCTCTTTAGTCTTTTCCATCGCGCCCTTCAATGCATTAATACTCTTCTTATCTACACCAGTAAAATAAATTTTATGCACCTTAATTTTTTCATTCTTATTTACGTTCAAGTCTAATATAACATGATTTTTAGCTGCCGGGTCATCGTGCTGAAGAATTTCTATTTTCGCATTTTTATATCCTTTTTCATCATAATAACTGTGGATAATAATTTTGGCACGATCAATGATATTTGTAGATATTTGGTTCCCATCCTTCAACCCCATCCTTTTCTCAAGATCTTCCTGTTCTGTCTTTTTCAAACCATTATAATTGATTTTTGTAAGTCGAGGACGTGCAGCTAACTGAATATGTAAATAGATTTTATTTCCAACAATACTATCAGCTGTAATACATACATCTGAAAATAGCCCTTGCTGCCAATATTGTTTAATCGCATTCGTAATAGCATTATCAGCTTGAGGAATTATAACAGTTTGACCAACAGACAAGCCAGAAATACCCTGTAAAATGCTTTGATCGTATTCTGTTACGCCTCCAATGGTAACTCCACCAATTATATAATTTACAGGCGAGGAAGAATAATTTATTTCAGGTTTCACCTTTACTATTTCTTGAGCAGATAAATAGTTTGCAATTCCCAAAAGAACTATTAGCAAAAGAGCACGGTACTTATTCATTATTATTATTTTGTTCAGCATTCTGAATGTTTTTACTTTGTATTTGTTCACTAGTCTGTCCATACCTTCTTTCTCTGTTTTGATAGTCTAAAACGGCCTTGCAAAGACATTCTCCATCAAAATCAGGCCAATAAGTTTCACAAAAATATAGTTCAGAGTAAGCGCATTGCCATAAAAGATAATTACTCAAACGCATTTCTCCTCCTGTACGAATTAGTAAATCTGGATCAGGCATATATGACGTTGTAAGATTTTTGGAAATAATATCTTCGCTGATTTCATCTGCAGCTAATACACCTTTTTTAACTTGATTAGCCAGAAATTTTGCGGTTTCTGCTATTTCCCAACGTGAAGAATAACTCATGGCAATTGTCATTATCATAGCAGTATTAGCTGCTGTATGTTTTGAAGTCATATCAATGCGGTCCAAGATAGCTTTTGGCAAACGTGAAGAATCTCCAATCATTTGGAAGCGTACATTATTTTTTATAAATATTTCTTCTTCCAAGGAACTTAAGATCAAACCCATCAAAGCCGTAATTTCACCCTCCGGGCGATTCCAGTTCTCCGTTGAAAAGGTATACAAAGTAAGGTATTTTACGCCAATAGCCACACATTCCTCTGTAATTTTTTTCACAGATTCGACTCCTTCTTGATGTCCCATATTTCGACTGAGCCCTCTTTGCAAGGCCCAACGCCCATTACCATCCATAATAATAGCAATATGATGCGGTACTCGTGAGAAATCTATTTGTTCTCTATAGCTCATTCTTTTTGTCTTTTAGTTTTTATTACAATTAGGGCAAATAGGAGAAAAATTATATGAAAGCGTTAACAGCGTCATTTGATAAGAATCCTTATTTTTGAAACCTTCGCCTCGGATTCCAATAGGAGCATCCAAACCATCAATCTTATCAGAAAGGCTAAAATGGATAGCCCAATCAAATGCTAAATTCAAACGTTTGGTCAGTCTATACTTCATACCCAGACCTATGGGGATATTGGCAGTTACTGACTTGTTCTCTCCAATATATGTAAATCCCATACCCAATTGCAAAAATGGAGTAAGCCGTTTACGTCCGATATAATTTTGATAATATCCATAAGGCCAAAAATTAATCTCGTAAACACAGCTCAAATCAACCACTTGACTAGAAAAACTATAATTAATAGGAGAAGTACTTACACCTTTGCTATTAACGTTTGCAGGATAGTAGTCAATCGACACATCAGAATTGCCTGACACATGCCCCAATGTCAATGTAGTCTTCAAATCATTTCGAGAATCAAAAAGATAGCGCCAAAGAACTCCTATACCAGGACCAACATGATGATATAATTTTGTATTTACATCTCCCAAATAATAACTCGTTCCAATCGATCCTCCAACTTCCATTCGGAAATCAGCATCATCTTGAGCAAGTATTGATGCATTAATTGTCAACAAGCTCAAAATCATTATGAATCGATGAATTGTATTCATTCAATATTATTTGGTAAATGCAGTTTGATTAGAAACAAACGACAAACGATTTATACGTCCACGCCAAATTTGCCCAGAACCTCCACAAAATATCCATATATAATTATCTTTATCAACAACGCAACTTACGTTCGTTGCACTCATATTCATTGGGTGAATATAACCCTCTTTGGAGGGCATCCAAGAGCGTCCCGAATCTTCACTTTTATAAAATAAACTTACCGTATCATTTTTACAACCCAAAAATAGAATCCGGTCATCATAATTAATCATTGAGCAACTATTCAGTGCGGGCAATGGATAACTTATTTCATCTGTCGCTGCGTAATAACTCCAAACATCATGATTTGCACCTGTTTCGTCGATTGTTTTTTTCCATAAAACAGCTTCCCCAGATGAATTCGTGCCAGCCAAAAATATATTTATAAAATTCGCATTAAAACTCATTGGCGTATAAATTGAAGCAAAATTCTTTGATGGCAAATAATCACTTGAATCATCTAATGAATCTTTTTCCCAAGTCAAGCCATCATACGAAGAATAAAGTCCTCCGTTTCCAATGGCAAAAAGTTGAGCATCACTCGCACAAACAAAATCATTAAGACGTGATTCGGACGTTGCTGCATTTTCCCAATTGACTCCATCGTTTGAAATCAAAACAGATCCATTTGAAATGCCATAAAAATTACCTTTATATAACTGGATTCCATTTACATTTAACGGAGATTTCCCTGAAATTTCAAACTTTTCCCAATGAACGCCATCACCAACTGCAGTTTTCAATAAAAAGGATTTTTCTGCTAATTCTACAAAAACAAAAATATTATCATCTTTAATAAAAGCCTTCTGCTTCGTAGCTCCTAGCAAATCATTTGAAACAAAAAGATTTTTCCATACAAAAACTTCAGGATCTAATTTATGCGCATTAACATGAACTCGATAAGTTTTCTTCGCCAAACCTGAATATGCATAGCATGTAAACAAACGAGGATTTGTAAAATCTAATGAATCGGTACTGCTATAAAGCGTATCATGTCCCTCCACCGTACGGTATGCAACACTTCCGTCAGAAGTAATAGAAGAAAAAATCACAGATTTCACTTTCGTTCCTAAAGGCAACGAATCTGGATTATATATTTCTCTCTTAATTTGATCAATATACATAGGATATGTACTGCCATAAAGCGTAGTCACATAACTTGTATCCTGTCCCGCACTACCTTTTGTATGAACAACTCGCTGAAGAAGTCCAATAACCATATTAGTTATGGCACAATCGTTCGTAGCCTCTGTGCTCTCTTCTGATTTATCCAAACAGGAAGAGAAAGAGAAACAAACTATTACTAGAGAGGCAATAATAAAAATCTTAGCTTTGTTCATAAATTATATATCTTACTACAATCTGCAAAAATACAGACTTTTTGCCTATCTCACTCTTTTAAAGTGTTGTTTTATGTAAAAATAGAAGCCAGGAAGGTTATTTTAAGCATTTCAAATTGGAACAATCTAAAAAGAGGCTCAAATATAAATTTTCAAAAAGAGAAACACACCATTTGCTTAATTAATTTTTATATAATCTACTTAACTATCGTTGTATTGATTATAATAAAACAGAAAAAAGTCTCTCAAGCTCTATTCGAGCTGAAAGACTTTTTCTTTTAAAA
>Ga0183100_1000319_pt1 | contig 47966 bp, 38 predicted proteins | sample Biomet2_FD_127789 | JGI IMG/M metagenome (GOLD analysis project Ga0183100, IMG submission 127789) | Microbial communities from bioreactor (seeded with anoxic lake sediment) at LBNL, California, USA - Biofuel metagenome 2 | ecosystem: Engineered > Bioreactor > Anaerobic > Unclassified ... | reverse complement strand
CGGGCAAAGCCTTCTAAATTGCGCATGAACATATCCCAATTGGTCACGAGCCCCTTGAACCCCGATTCACGGGCGGTGTCAAGATAGAATCGATTCATTTTTTCGATCTCGTTCAAAAGGTAGTCGCGTGCGGCGGCTCCGTCCGTCGAATTGGCTTCAAGAAGTTCTCGGCTGAATGCCGGAACGGACTCCGGATCGGAAGGATTCCGGAATTTTTGCCATTCCGGAGTAAATGCGCCGAGGCCGCTGTCGCTGAATAAATGTTCCTGTTCATTGACAAAAGTGATCCCGATGTATTGCGGATCATCGATGATGCGTTTCCCCGTAAATGGATTGACATGGTTCATCAGGAAATCGAACCCGGCTTTCCAATTTTTCCGGTATTGTTCTGAGGCGAAAAGCCCATAGCGAAAACTTTCACGCATCGGAACCGGCTCGGTTGCGGCCGTCCAGCCCATATTGGCCTCGGTTATAATATCCATGAGGATGTAAATGCCTCGATCGCGGCAACACTTGTTGAAGTAATCGAACCGGTCCAAAAAATCACTGTCGATCGGCAGGGTATCCGGAGACGTATTCATGGGAACATCCCGAATGGATTTGCGGTCTTTGCCCTGTTTTGGCGGACCTGCCTTCCCACAGAGTGCTTTGTCCAGAAAATGATAGCGCAACAAATTCATGCCGTTCAGCCTGATCTGCTCGGCAAGTTCTTCAAGTTCCGCATGGGTCATCCGATAGAAATTGCAAAGCCATGCATTCGGGGTAAAGTTGAATCCACGCAAACGAACCGGCGTGTCGGGAGCTTTTTCAAACGTCAGTTTCCCGTTACCGGAAATAACAAGGCGTCCCATTTTGTCTACATTGCAGGGGGAAAATTGCAAAGAAAGATCGAGCGCCGTTCCGGGAACGATTTTAAATTGATCGATTCTTTTTGACGTTATGGGGGGCGTCCACTCGACTGAATCCATCTTGACCGGCCGCCATTCTCCGCCGCGCTTGATTTCAGTGATGCGGTTTGTCTCTGTCTGGAACGGAACCTGGCCACAGACAAATTTCCAACCGGCGGAACCGCTCAGAACTTTGGCAACAATGATATTCTTCCCTTTTTTCACGGGAAAGTTGAACACGTGATCCGTCGGTAAATATGCATTCCCGATATTGCCGGTTGTCAATGTGTTGTAAATACTTTTCCCATTGACGATGAAATCGAACCAGTAATCGGCAGCACAGCCTACCTGCATGACTCCGTCGGAGGGCGCATTGAACTCGTTGAATAAAATTGCGGTTTCTTTCGGCTTGAATTTTCCGGCTCCGGCCAATGTAAGGATATCGACCATATCGTTGTTTAAGGTGATTTCCCGCCCTTCTGTGTCGCCGATTTTTTTCGGCGTCTCCGTCATAGTTTCAACATTGAAATCGCTTAACTCCGGACAGAGGAATATCCGCCATTCCGGATTCAGAGAAAGCGGCAGGAAGGTCTTCATTTTCTCAAACGCAACCGGGCCGATCCGCAATACGGTTCCGATCGGGAGTTTTCCGAGCATCAGAATGGGAGCCCGAACCGGACCGGCGTAATCCTCCTTCGCAGTGAACTCAAATTCCGCCTTCACCCACTCGGTTCCAAAACGAAGCGTCTTGACAGAGCCTCCAATCGTTTTCCAGGGTGCTTTTCCCTGAGTGCAACCGACCCCGAGCTCCCCGGCGGATTCTCCCTGGATAAAAAAGGTGATTCGGTACTTCGTCCCTGCGACAATCTCTTGATCGGAAGAGAAGTTGATTTGAATGCTCCAGGGCATCGCATTTGGAGCCGCCTTGGATATCTTAAATTCCCCGCAGAACCGGCCATCCGGAGTTCGAACCGTTTCCGGAATTTGAAATGAGACGGTTTTCGCGGGGTGACAGGTGAGCCCCTTCGGGTTTCCGTTTTCAAACATCCACTCCTGAAGGATTTCCGCCTGACAGCAGAGGGCGAATCCCGCAAGAAAAGCAAGCAATGCGATTTTCTTCAGCATCTTATTTTCACTTTCACGTTTACAGATAGGGATACCAGAACCGGCATACCGGGCAGGCCGGGTCTCCGACAGTAAGTCCGGCATGCGAACAGGTGACCGCCCCGTGCGCAACAGAGCCGACGTGACCGTCGAAATAGAGCACGTTATTCTTCGACTGATGGCTCCAGGCTCCGCTGGACGTGACACTCAAATCGAACAGGCCGGTTGATTTCTGAAACTGGGGAAACCCCTCCGTCCAGAACGCGGACATGGACGGCATCTTTACCCGGCTCAGTTTGTGGACCCAGTAGTCTCCGCTGCTCGCACAGGCTTTGGTGTTGCTATCCATCCGCATGGCATAAAGATTGAAGAACCGGATATGCTTCGGTTTACTCGCACAGTTTGCGGTGGCCGAACAGGGCTGTCGATTTGATTTTATCCATACAGACTGGCATATTTTCGAAATCGGAACCGTGCTGAAGTCCGCACAGGTACTTTCCCGCAGTCCGAGCGCCTCGAATGCATAGGACAGATGCCCCTCCCTGTCCACTTTTCCGTAGCAATACAATTGCCAATTCTGATCCATGACCGAGATGATTTCCCTGTTGTTGCTCAGGTATCCGCCAACGGCTAAGCCGAGTTGTTTCATGGTGTTCATACATGAGGTCGTCCGTGCCCTCTCCCGCGCGGAATTCAGCGCGGGCAGCAGCATCGACGCCAGAATTGCGATGATCGCGATCACCACCAGGAGTTCAATCAACGTGAAACACCTGTCTTGCAATGACCGATTTGCCCCCGGCCTCTCCCCTTGTCTTTCATCGTGCGACATTCGTACCGTTCCTGGTGTGAGCATGATTGATTTCTCCTCGTTTTTTCGGTCAACTATTTTTCGGAAAACAGGAATGCGCCAGTATTCACAAGCCTTTTTTATGTTTTTGTATCGATGCCCTTCTCTTTCGATTTGCTTTTTTTCTGTTTTCTTCTATAATTATACTACAGAAAACTCAAATACGGAATAGAGAAAAATCCAAAAAGCATTTGAGATTGTTTAAAACGGGAGCGGGAGCCGGAATTCATGCAGATCAAAAATCCGAACGAAGAAAACGACTTCATCTCCGGGCATACCATCTGTGCCGGAGACACCTTCCGCTGGATTCAGCGCCTTACGGATTCGTACGGCTTGATGCTCACGCTTTCCGGAACAGGGCGCGTCTCGCTGGGAACAACGTCCCATCAGCTCGAAGCAGGGGATCTTCTGCTGCTGAAGCCGCACCGGCAACACCAGTTCGACCCCGAAGGAAACTGGGATCTGCTCTGGTTCCATTTCCTGCCGCGCCCGCACATCATTCATGCGCTGGAATGGCCCGACGTCATTCCCGGAGCCGGCTGCGTCAGGCTCGATGAAACGGAATTCCAAACGGTGCGAACCGCACTGACGGAGGCCAACGACCTGGAATATCACCGTCCGAACGGCTGGAACGAACTCGCCTGTCTGCTGCTGGAAACCGCCATTGTGCGCGGCTTCCACCGGAGCGTTCGGGAAGCATCCGGCTCCGAACGCTGGATTCTCCTCGCCCAACGGCTTCTCGCCGAAACCCGGGATGACATGGATCGCATCGCGTCGCGCTGCAATGTGTCGCGGGCCGCACTCTATGTCAAATTCAAGAAGATTACCGGCATCTCCCCCCGGCAATACCGGGAATACGCCATCCTCCGCCGAGCCGCCCGCCTGCTGGAAAACCTGGACCTCTCCGTCTCGGAAATCGCCCGGCAGGTCGGCATGCCGGACCCCTACTATTTCTCCACCCGTTTCCATAAATTCTCCGGCTTCCCGCCCCGCGAATACCGACAGAAAATGACTCAGCACAACAACTCCGCCGAAAACACGCCGAATCCCGAATGATTCTCTATTTTCTATCAACTCGATTTGAAATCAGCAGCGGAATGCTGTATGGTAAACATGTTATTCAAAAACAGCAACCAATCATGAGGATTTAACAGGCATGAACGAACAGATTTACCGGAAAAAGGTGCTGGGCTGCTGGCTCGGCAAAGCAGTCGGCGGAACCCTCGGCGCTCCCATCGAAGGATGGGACGGGCCGCATCACCTCGATTTCTACGATCCGGTCCCGACCACCATGGTTCCGAACGACGACCTCGACCTCCAGGTGGTCTGGGCCATGACCATCGCCGCACAGCCCAAACCCGTGGTCAACAGCCGCGTCCTCGCCGAAGCCTGGCTCAAAAACGTCGGCTTCCCCTGGGACGAATACGCGGTGGCCATCCGCAACCTCAAAAACGGCATCATGCCCCCCTTCTCCGGCAGTTACGACAACTGGTTCGTCGACGGCATGGGCTGCGCAATCCGCTCCGAACTCTGGGCCTGTCTCGCCCCCGGCAACCCCGAACGCGCCGCCAAGCTCTCCTATGAGGACGCCTGCGTCGATCACGACGGCGACGGCATGTGGGCCGAAGTCTTCCTCGCCGCCATGGAATCCGCCGCCTTCATCGAAAATGACGTCCGCAAAATCATCGAAATCGGCAAGGAACAGATTCCCGCCGGACTCAAACTGCGCGAAGGCATCGAAGACGCCATCCGCTGGTATGACGAGAAACCCGAATTCGGCTATCTCTTCGACAAGATCATGACCAAATACAAGAGCGACAATTTCACCGACGTCAAAGTCAACTTCCCCATCATGGTCGCCGCACTTCTCCTCGGCAAAGGCGATTTCAGCAAGTCCATCTGCGACGCCGTCAACTTCGGCGAAGACACCGACTGCACCGGCGCAACCGTCGGCGCCCTCCTCGGCATCATGAACCCGGATTCCATCCCCGAAAAATGGCTCGCCCCCATCGGCCGCGATATGGTCCTCAGCCCCGGCATCGTCGGAATCACCCCGCCGCCGACCATCGACGCCTTTTCCGACATGATCTGCGAAATGAGCAAGCACATCATCCTCGATCCGCAGCCTGCAACCAGTTTCGAACCGCGCCCGGTCCACGCCCGCGCCATTGTCCGCCCCGCCCGCAGCAAGCAGGAACCGGAACAGGAAGTCTCCTTCTCCGGTACCTTCGGCGAATGGCCGGAAGTCCTCCCCGACAAGCACGAACTCGTCCTCGATTTTAAATTCAAAATCGGTAAGGCGGGCAAATATGTCGTCATGTTCAACTCCAAGTCGCAGGTCATCGTCGACATCGACGGCAAACTCGCCTTCCGGCGCGCCCCCGGCGACATGGCCCCCTCCTTCCACCGCGCCCCGTGGAATCAGGAAGTATTCATGGATTTCGAAGCCGGCACTCACACCATCCGCGCCACCGTCCAGCGCGTCGTCCCCAACACCCGCCCCAACTGGGTCGTCGGCGTCGCCTATGCCGACTCCCTCCAATGGGTTCCTGACGCAATGCTCTAACACCCCTTCTGCATTCCAGGTCGCGGGAGCAAGGGAGGCGCTTCGCCCTCCCTTAACCCACCCGACCGGCAGGGTGCCGGTGCCGTGACCAGATCCGCATGAAACGCTACGCGTTTCATGCTCCGACCGGGGAGGTTCGGGGGGTAGTGCAAGGTTCCGGAGGGCGCAAAATACCGCTCCCTCCGGCGCGTCTTGCCCTTTTTGTAGGGCAAGACGGCACTCCTTCCGCCTGTTTTTGCAGGAGGTTGGTTTGCGGGGTGCAAGACCGTTGCGGAAGAGCGCGGTTATTCCGCTCATGTGGAGATCTTTGCGAGGGCTTAGCAGGCCACTTTGGATAGCTCATGGACCCTCGCTGGAGGTTCCCGGCGGCCTGGCGCGAGTTCACTTGTGTGGGTCATGCCCGGCGTGCGGCCCGGAGCTCGTGCCCGGCTGCCGCCTTGCCCTCGCGGGCCCCGGACCCGGCGCTACCCACAAAAACGACCTCGCCGCCAGACCGCCGGGAAGGTTTCGCAAGCCTGCCAAGCCCGGTTATCGATCTCCACACGAGCAGAGTGACCGGGTCGTTCTCGCAACGGTCTTACGGTCAGTTCTCATTCCTCCTGCAAAAACAGGCGGAAGGAGTGCCGTCTTCCCGCAAAAAAGCGGGAAGACGCGCCGGAGGGAGCGGTATTTTGCGCCCCCCGGAACCTCTGCATTACCCCCCGAATTTCTTAGTCGGAGCGTCAAATGCGCAGCATTTGATGCGGATCTGGTCGCGGCACCGGCACCCTGCCGGTCGGGAGGAGGTTTGGAGGAGGGCGAAGCGCCTCCTCCGATTCCCACGATCAGGAAAGCGATGGGGGTTAAGGCTTGCGATGAACCTTGCCGAATACCTTCATTACCTGCTGGAGGTCGGCCCAGGCGTCGCGCTTGGCGGATTCCTGACGGAGCAGGAAAGCGGGGTGGAAGGTCGGCATGACGGGGATGCCGTCATAGCCGAGCCATTTGCCGCGGAGCCGGGTGATGCCTTCGCGCTTGCCGAGCAGGAAGTTGACGGCGGTTGCGCCGAGAAGGACGATGACTTCGGGACGGATCAGCTCGATCTGCCGTTTGAGATAGCCGATGCAGGCCGTCGCTTCGTCGGGGGACGGCACCCGGTTCCCGGGTGGGCGACACTTGACGACGTTGGCGATATAGACTTCTTCGCGCTGAAATTGCATGGCGACGATCATTTTATTGAGCAGCTGGCCTGCTTTGCCGACGAACGGACGGCCCTGCATGTCCTCGTCGTAGCCGGGGCCTTCACCGATGAACATCAGTTTGGCGTGGGGGTCGCCTTCGCCGAAGACGACATTGTTGCGGGTCTCGGCCAAGGGACAGCGGCGGCATTCGAGCGCGATCGGGCGCAGTTCGTCGAGCGAGGCGACGTTGAGCGAAGCGGGGGGCGGCGCGATCCGGGAACTCGGCGCTTCCGGCGGGGCGGAGGCGGCCGACGGGGCCGGGCGCGGGAATTCCCTCGGACGCGACGAGGGCGGCGGCGGAACCGCGTGGAGCACGGGACGCGGCGCAACGAGGCGTGGCGGCGGCTGAGGCGAAGGAGCGGAATCGGTCATGAATTCCCGCATCACTTCGGGGTCGACGACCTGCCCCGGATGCGTCTCTCCTTCCCGCTGGATGCACTCGATCAGACTTGCGAAAAACTCCTGCGTCATCGTTCCATTCCGAATTGCTTGTTAAATATAATGAATTTTCACAGACCTGTTAGAATTTTGCGGCCAGTGGTGTTATTTTATATACAACGGTCCGGTCTTAATATAGACCTGTTTTTTTGTTTTTGAAAGAGCGGTTCGGAAAACTTTTGATGTTCAACTCATTTTTGCACATTCTTGCGGCGGCGGAAGAGAAGGACCTGACGGAGACGACCAGCATCCGGGAGGCGTTCGCCCTCTTCGGCAACTTCTGGGAAGACCTGTCGGGATGGTTCCGGGAAGAACACCTGAACCTGATCCGGATGGCGCTCTATCTCGGAATCATGCTGCTGGCGGTGTTTCTGCTCCGCTGGTTCGTGAAAACCGTTCTCCTGCGCCTGGTGCGGAAACTGCCGGTGACGCTGCCCGCCCATCTCGTCGAGCGGTTGAATGCGCCGGTGACACTGCTGCTCATCCTGGCGGGAATTTCGCTTTGCGTGGAAACGGTCAATTTCCCCGCCGCGCTCCTGGGCTGGCTCTCCAAAACCCTTTACGCCTGCTTCATCATCGCACTGCTGTGGGGGGTGTTCCGTCTGGTGGGGGCGACCGACCTCTGGTTCCAGACCAAGAAATTCAACGAAGACCACCGGCTCAACGAACTGGTGGTGGCCCTGATCCGGCGCGCAATCAAGACGGCGGTCTGGGTGGTCGCGGTCATTTTCATCGCCCAGAACCTCTTCCACTTCGACGTGACGGCGCTGGTCGCCGGAGCGGGCGTGGCGGGGCTCGCCATCGCCTTCGCCGCGCAGAACACGGTGGCCAATCTGTTCGGCGCGATGTCGATCATCTCGGACCGGACGTTCAAGGAGGGCGACCGCGTCCAGATCGGCGACTCCAGCGGCTCGGTCGAAGAGGTCGGCTTCCGCAGCACCCGGCTGCGCGCGCTCGACGGCACCGTCTGGCATGTGCCGAACCGGGTCGCCGCCGACAGCGTGATCCAGAACATCACCCGGCGTCCCTGGCTCAAGTACGCTTTCACCATCGGGCTGGTCTACCAGACCACGCCGGAGCAGATGCATAAGGCGCTCGCCATTCTCGGCGGAATCCTCGACCGCCACCCGGCGTTCAACGCGGAAACGCAGCCGCCGCTTTATTTCTTCACCGATTTCAACTCGTCGTCGCTCGACATCAGCGTGACGCTCTGGTTCCAGACCACCGATTACGTGCAGTTCCAGAAATGGAAGCAGGAGATCAATCTGGCGATTCTCGAACAGTTCAATGCGGCCGGGCTGGAGTTCGCCTACCCGACCAGCACCAATTATCTGATCGCGCAAAACAACAACACCGCAGCAATTGAAGGAGCAGTGGGAAAATGAAGGTAATCGTCGCCTATTCCGGCGGACTTGACACCTCGGTGATCGTCAAGTGGGTCAAAGAGAAATACAATGCCGAAGTCGTCGGCTTCTGCGCCGACGTCGGCCAGGAGGAAGAGCTCAACGGCGTCGAGGCGAAGGCCATCCGCACCGGAGCCACCAAGTGCTATGTCGAAGACCTCTGCGAAGAGTTCGCCAGCGACTTCATCTTCCCGATGATGCAGGCCAACGCCATCTACGAAGGCAACTACCTGCTCGGCACCTCGATCGCGCGTCCGCTCATCGGCAAGCGCCTGATCGAAATCGCCCGCGCCGAAAAGGCCGACGCGATCTGCCACGGCGCGACCGGCAAGGGCAACGACCAGGTCCGCTTCGAGCTGACCGCCTATGCGTTCGAGCCGAACATCAAGATCATCGCCCCCTGGCGTGAATGGGATTTCGCCGGACGCATGGACCTCATCGAATATGCCCGCAAGAACGACATTCCGGTCTCCAGCACCGCGGCGAAGCCGTACAGCATGGACCGAAATTTGCTGCACATCAGCTTCGAAGGCGGCATCCTCGAAGATCCGTGGAACGAGTTCCCGGACGACATCGCCGTCATGACCAAGCCGCTCTCGCAGGCGTCCGACACGCCGGAAGACGTCATCATCTACTTCGAGAAGGGCGTTCCGAAGAAGGTCAACGGCGTGGAGTACTCCCCCGCGGCGCTGATGCGCAAGCTCAACGCGATCGGCAAGGAACACGCCGTCGGCCGGGTCGACATCGTCGAAAACCGCTTCGTCGGCATGAAGTCGCGCGGCGTCTATGAAACTCCGGGCGGCACCATCCTCAACCTCGCCCACCGCGGCCTTGAGGAGATCACCATGGACCGCGAGGTGATGCACCTCCGCGACAGCCTGATTCCGCGTTACGCCGACATGGTCTACAACGGCTTCTGGTACGCGCCGGAGCGCGAAATGCTCCAGGCCGCGATCACCGAGAGCCAGAAGTTCGTCACCGGCGAAGTCCGCGTGAAGCTCTACAAGGGCGCCTGCCACGTGACCGGCCGCCGTTCCGAGTACAGCCTCTACGACGACCATGTCGCCAGCTTTGAGGACAACCGCGCCTACAATCACAAGGACGCCGAGGGCTTCATCCGCCTCAACGCGCTCCGTCTGCGCGTGCTGGCCAACAGCAAGCAGAAGCGTTACTGACCTGACACAACAACCATTGGAGAAATCAATGTCGAAGAATTACAAAATCGCCGTGCTGCCGGGCGACGGCACCGGTCCGGAAGTGATCGCCGAAGCGGTCAAAGTGCTTGACGCCGCCGGCAAGAAATTCGGATTTTCCACCGAGAAGAAATATTTCGACTGGGGCGGTGCGCACTACCTCGCCACCGGCGAAACCCTACCCGCCGACGCCAAGGAACAGCTCTCGAAGCACGACGCGGTGCTGCTCGGCGCGATCGGCCACCCGGACGTGAAGCCGGGCGTGCTGGAAAAGGGAATCCTGCTCAAACTGCGCTTCGACCTCGACCAGTACATCAACCTGCGTCCGGTGAAGCTCTATCCGGGCGTCGAGACCCCGCTGGCCAACAAGAAGCCGGAAGACATCGACTACGTCGTCATCCGTGAAAACAGCGGCGGCGTCTACACCGGCATGGGCGGCAACGTCCAGATCGACACCCCGGACGAAGTCGCCTGCCAGAACTGGATCTACACCCGCCGCCAGGTCGACCGCTGCCTCAAGTACTCCTTCGAGCTCGCCCGCGACCGCCACACGGCGGAAAATCCGTGGCGCGGACTCTCCGAGGCGGACAAGCAGGCCGGCTACACCTCGCAGCTCACGCTGGTCGGCAAGACCAACGTGCTGACCTACGTCTGCGGCCTCTGGGAGCGCGCCTTCAACGAGATGGCCAAGCTCTACCCGACGGTCAAGACCAACTACTGCCACGTCGACGCGACCACCATGTGGATGGTGAAGAATCCGGAGTGGTTCGACGTGATCGTCACCGAGAACCTGATGGGCGACATCATCACCGACCTTGCGGCGATGACTTCGGGCGGCATGGGCGTCTCCTCGGGCGGCAACCTCAACCCGACGGGCCTCAGCATGTTCGAGCCGATCGGCGGCAGCGCGCCCAAGTACACCGGCAAGAACGTCATCAACCCGCTGGCCGCGATCGGCGCGGCGGCGATGATGCTCGACTTCCTCGGTGAAAAGGATGCGGCGGCGGCGATCGACAACGCCATCGCCTATGTGACCGGCAACAAGCTCAAATCGATGGCTGCCGGAAAGATGGGTTACTCGACGACCGAGGTCGGCGACCTCGTGGCCGCGAACCTGTAAAGCGAACCAGAGAGCCTCTTCTTCCGGGAATTCCGGAAGAAGGGGCGAAACCATCGAGGACCAGTTTCATGGAACAGCCCGGACTGCCCGAAATTCTCGAAACCATCACGGAGAACGGGAATTATGTGCCGTTCGAAGGCTCCGGATACTCCGGTCTCGCGCGCCGGGACTGGGTGCATTCCGGCCAGGACCCCATTGAGGTGCTGAAGAAAATCGACGACCCCGCCGCACGCAGGTGCAAGAGCGGGCGCAAAGTTTACGCCGTCACCGTCGGCGAAGTATTCATCAAGCGCTACAATTTCCAGGGATGGTGGAACGGTTTCCGGCGGCTGTTCAAAGTGCCGCGCCCCGAACGGGTGCTGGCCGGAGCCGTCCGGCTCAAGGAGTTCGAAATCCCGACGCCGGAGGTGCTGGTCGCCGCGCGGCGTTCGAAACACTGGATTCCCTATGACGACTATCTGATCACCCGGGTGCTCTCCACCCACCAGCTTCCGCTCGACAAGGAGGCCGGGGAATTCGCCCAGGGCGACCCCTACCGGCAGTTTGTTTCGGGAGTCACCGCGCTGCTGGTCAAAATGCATGCGGCGGGCGTCGAACACGGCGACCTGAGTCTGCGCAACATCTTCTGCCGCAAGAGTCCGATCGGAATTTACTCCGACTGGGGGGTGATCGACCTCGACGGCTGCCACCTGCACGCCGAGGAGATGCCCGAACCACGCCGCAAGCGCGAACTCTCCCGCCTTGTTTCATCGTTCCTGCGCTGTGTCAAAAGCCGCGCGCCGCAGATCAAGCTCGACTGCGATACGGTGATCGAGGATTTCACCCGCAAATACAAGGAGCTCTCCGGCTACAACCTGGCCGGGAGCGCGCTCGACAAGCGGGTGGGATATCTCACCGGACGCATCCGGAGGGACGGCAGACAATGAAAGAAACCTGGCTGCTCCGGCGCGAAGGGGCGCACGACCCCTTCTTCAATATGGCGATGGACGAAGTCCTGCTCGAACTCGCGCCGACGCTCGGCGCGCCGCTGATCCGGATCTACCGCTGGGACCGGCCGTCGCTGTCGATCGGCTGTTCGCAGCTCTATCCGGCAAGCGAAGAGGAGCGCTACACGATCGTCCGCCGCCCGACCGGAGGAGGCAATGTGTTTCATGACAGGGATTTAACCTATACGGCGGTGATTCCGGCGGGACATCAGGTCACCGCGCTCAACCGGATGGACAGCTACCGGGTGTTCCACGAAGCGATGCTGCCGATGCTCGCCGCGTTCGGCGTGGCCGCCGAACTCAAGAGCGACGAGACGCCGGGCGTCGACCGCGCCACGATGAAGTGCTTCGTCTCGCCGAGCCGGTTCGACCTGGTGGCCGCGGCAGGGCCGAAATTCGCCGGGGCGGCGCAACGCCGGACCCGGAACGGAATCCTGCACCAAGGCAGCATCGTGCTCTCCGCCGCGGGCGGGGATTGGGAGAAGCTCGACGCGGCGCTCCCGGAAGCGCTGAAGGAGTTTTTCCACATCGATTTCCGGGAAGCGGAATTCCCGGCGGAGTGGATCGAGCGGGCGGAAACCCTCGCCCGCGACAAATACCGGACCGAGGAGTGGAACCGTGCCGCGAGACATCAATGAACTCAAGGCCCGCCTGAACGGCGAGGTGCAGTGGAGCGCCCGGCTGACCGAGGCGCTCACCCACCGTTCCTACGCGGTGGAAAACGCCCTGGCCTACGACAACCAGCGGCTGGAATTTCTCGGCGACGCGGTGCTTGAAATCGTGCTGACCGAATATCTCTTTTTGCTCTATCCCGAGTGCGACGAAGGCGCGATGACCAAAATCCGCTCCGCGCTGGTGCGCGAAGCCGCGCTGGCCCGGCTGGCCCGGAAGCTCGAACTCGGCGAATACCTGATGGTCGGGCGGGGCGAAAAGGAGTCCGGCGGCGCCGACCGCGATTCGACGCTGGCCGACCTCTTTGAAGCGGTGCTGGGCGCGTTCTATCTCGACGGCGGATTCGAGCCGGTGCGGGAGTTCATCACCGCGATGTTCGCGACGGAGTACCCCGAACCACGCAAGCTCCTCGGCACGATCAACCCCAAGGGGCAGCTCCAGGAATATTCGCAGGCCCGCTGGGGGCAGCCGCCGGTCTACACGGTGTTGCGCACCACCGGCCCCGAACACCTGCCGGTCTACGAAGTCGAAGTTTCGCTCCACGGGCATGTCGCCTTCGGGCGCGCCGCCAGCCGCAAGCAGGCCGAAAGCGCGGCGGCGCAGGTGCTGTATCTGTATCTGACCGAACATGACGAGGTGAAAGAATGAACTGTGAATTCCAACTTCCCGGGAAAATTCTGTTCGGCTGCGGCGAACGCCACGCCCTGCCCGGTCTGCTGCCTCCCGGCAACGTGCTCATCGTCGCCGGACGCCACTCGAAAAGCCGGATCGAATCGGAACTCCTGCCCGCGCTTGCGGGACGCGAGACGCTGCTCCTCACCGATATTCAGCCGGAACCACCGCTGTCCGACGTCGAACGCGCCATCTTTCTCGGGCGCAAACTCGGCGCCGAATGCGTGATCGGCTGGGGCGGCGGCTCCGCCATCGACACCGCCAAGGCCGCCGCCGCGCTGATGAAACAGCCGGGGCACGTGGCCGATTATTTTTACGGCAGAAAGAAAATCGACGGCAAGGGCTGCTTCTTCGCGGCGCTGCCGACCACCTCGGGAACCGGGGCGGAGATCACGCCGAACGCGGTGCTTTCGGACCCGGAGACCGGGGTCAAACAGTCGCTCCGCCACGACACCATGTTCGCCGACGTCGCCATCGTCGACCCCGAGCTCACCTACGACTGCCCGCCGGGAGTCACCGCGGCAAGCGGCTTTGACGCGCTCACCCAGGCGATCGAAAGTTATCTTTCGCGCAAGGCCAATGTCGCCAGCGAAGCACTGGCGCTCAAGGCGGCGCTGGATGTGTTTGCCAACCTGCTTCCGGCGGTCCGCGAATCGTCGCCCGCCGCCCGTACCGCCGTCGCCGAGGGCAGCATGCTGGCGGCGATGGCGTTCGCGCAGTCGGGGCTGGGTTCGGTGCACGGCATCGGCCACCCGCTCGGCAGTTTGTGCCATGTGCCGCACGGCATTTGCTGCGCGGTGCTGCTGCCGACACTGCTGCGCTGGAACCTCCCGGTCTGCCGGGAGAAGATGGAATTTCTCGCCGGAATGCTGGTCCGGGACACCCCGGAGACGCTGATCGCCTCGCTCGAAGAACTCCGCCGCGCCGTCGCGCTGCCGGAGAATTTCCGCGAATACGGGCTTGCCGAGGAGCATTTCGGGTTCATCGTCAAGAACTGCCGTTCCGGCAGTATGAAAACCAACCCGCGCGACTTCTCCGATGAGGAGGTCGTCATGATTTTGAAGGAGCTGGCCGAATGAAACGCATCGCGGTACTCGGGCCGAATCCGGCCTGGCAGAAAACGCTGTTTTTCGAACGCTTCCGCTATGGAGAAATCAACCGGGCGGTGGAGATGCAGCAGTTTCCCGCCGGAAAGGGAATCAACTTCTGCCGCGCCGTCACCTGCCACGGCCGGTCGGAAGCGATGCTGGTGCAATTCACCGGCGGCGAGAACGGCGAAAAAATCCGGGACGGACTCGAACAGGAGTTCATGCCGGTCCACAACGTCCGGACGGAGAAGCCGACCCGCTGCTGCACCACCTGCCTCTGCCGCGCCACCCAGACCATGACCGAGGTGATCGAGCCTTCTTACGCGGCCGATTCGGGCGAGGTCAAAATGCTGCTCGACGGATTCGAAGACGTGCTCGACGACTCCGACGCCGCCGCGTTCTGCGGGACGCTGCCGACCGGAACCGACCCGGCGCTTTATCCGCGCGCCGCTCAATTCCTGCTGGAACAGAAAAAGCCGCTGCTGCTCGATTCCTATCAGAACCTCCGGCCGGTTTTCGAAATGGCCATTCCCATCTATTTGAAGATCAACAAAGAAGAGCTCTCCGCCATGACCGGGGAGCTGACCATCGAGGCGGGCTTGAAAAAAGTGTTCGAATTCCCCTCGGTCCGCTTCGCGGCGATCACCGACGGCCCCGGCAAGGCTTACGCTTCGAACGGCAAACGGCTGGTCGCCTATACGATTCCGCAGCTGGAGAAGGTGGTCAACCCGATCGGCTGCGGCGACACCGCAAGCGCGGTTCTGCTGAGTGAAATGCTGGAGGGGACCGACCCCTTTGAAGCGTTCCGGCAGGCGCTGGCGGCGGCGAGCGCAAACTGTCTCTCCGCCTTTCCCGGCAGTTTTTCCACGACCGACGCGGCGGCGATCGCCGCAAAAATCAATATGACTGGCGCATAAACACAGGAAGCATCATGAGCGAATCGAAAGCCGAACGATACGATGTACTGGTAGCCGGAGCCGGAGCGGCGGGACTCTGCGCCGCAATTCAGGCCGCGCGGGGCGGGGCATCGGTCTGCCTGGTGGAAAAAAACGGCATCGCGGGCGGGACCATCACCGCCGGCGGCATCCCCTACCCCGGAATCTTCCACGCCTGGGGTCGGCAGGTGGTCGCCGGAATCGGCTGGGACCTGGTCGAGAAGACCCGGAAAGAGAGCAACGACCCGCTCCCCGATCTTTACAACACCAACCTCAAGGAGCACTGGCGCTATCAGGTCCACATCGACCCGATGATCTTTGCGACGCTCTGCGACGAAGCGTTCGCCGAGGCGGGAGTCACGGTCAAATACCACACCATGATCGGCGCGGTCGAGGTCAAAGAGGACGGCGTCGCGGTGACGCTCTGCGGCAAGGACGGGCTCTACCCGGTCTTCGCCAAGCGGGTGATCGACTGCACCGGGGACGCGAACGCGACGAAAATGGCCGGGGCCGAACTCCGCGTCTCCGACCCCTGCCAGCCGGGGACGCTCTGCTACTACGCGACCGGCTACGACCCGGAGAAGCTCGACCTCGACGCGATCAAAGCCGCCTTCGACGCCGCGATGGCGCGGGGCGAGGTGTTCAAAGAGGACACCGGCTGGGGCAGCGGATTCAATCCGCACGTGCTCTTTTCGCGCGGAAACAACTCGAACCACATCAGCGACATCAACGCCGGGGATTCCGAAGGGCGCACGAAGATCGAAATCGCCGGGCGCGCCTCGGTGCTGCGGCTCTACCGCTTCCTCAAAAAGCAGCCGGGGCTGGAAAAGCTCGAACTCAAACTCAACGCCGCCGAGTGCGGCGTCCGCGAAACCCGGACCATCGTCGGACAAACGACGGTCACCGCCGAAGAATACGCGACCGGCAAGAAATATGACGACGCGGTTTCTTACGCCTTTTACCCGATCGACCTCCACGACGCGAAGGTGGGGCTGGACAAGCGCAACCTCGAACCCGGCGTGGTGCCGACGGTGCCGCGCGGCGCGCTGATTCCGCGCGGAACGCGCCACTTGCTGGCGGCGGGGCGGATTCTCTCCAGCGACCGGCTGGCGAATTCGGCGCTGCGGGTGCAGGCGACCTGCATGGCGACCGGACAGGCGGCGGGGGCGCTGGCGGCGCTCTCGGTCCGCCTCAACGTCCCGGCGGAACAAGTGCCGATGGCGGCCCTGCGCAAACTGCTCGAGGAGAACAAAGCGATCGTCCCGTAAAAGAGTGGCAGATGTTCACTCGGTGTAGAGCGAACGCATGAGGGCGAGATCGACGCCGAGGCGGCGGGAGAGAAACACATCGCAGCCGCCGTATTCGCGGTCGATCACTTCGAACCCCGCCTCCAGATAAGAGGGGCGGACGGTGTAGACCGCCGCGTAGCGCGCGTCTTCCTCGATCGCCCGGCGGTATTTTTCGCGGACCAGCTCGGCGGAGCGGAGATAGTCGTCGAACACCGCCCGGCGCGGCACCCCGAGCGAAAGCAGAAAGAGTGCCGCCGCGAACCCGGTCCGGTCCTTCCCCGCCGAACAGTGGAAGAGAAGCGGCGCGTTTCCGGAATCCGCCAGCAAGGCGAAGAGTTCGCGGTAGGTCTCCTGCGACTCGCGCGCCAGCACCCGGTATAGTTCGCACATCATCTCAGGAGCGGTTTCCGGAGTCAGCCGACCGAGCACGATCACGTTGCCAGGTTCGATCGGCAGCCGGACCTGCCGGGCCACCGCTTGAGGAATCCGGTTCGGAGCCAGCGCAACTTCTTCGCAACCGCGGAAATCGACCACCGTCCGGATCTTCCGCGCCGAGAGAACCGCCTGACCGGATTCGGTCAACCCGCTCAGGTCGTCGGAGCGGTAAATCCGCCCCCGCTTCACCCGACGCCCCCCGGCAACAGCAAAGCCGCCGAGATCGCGCAGATTGCACATCCCCTCCGCCGCGATCACACTTCCCGCGCCGTCGGCGGAAACCGCTTCGGCCTCCGCCAGCTCCAATTCCATACTCATGACTCCATTCCCCGTTTACAGTGGCAATGTAATCCGCTTTCTCCGTTCTTTCAAGGCGATAATAAAGAAAAAACAATTACGGAATTCCAGTTGACAAATGTAATTCCTGCCGATAGATTAATGATGCAGCTTCCATGCCCGTCAAATAAAGGAGCGGATCGTGAAAAAAGTCAATCGTTATGCGCTGCTGCTGTTGATTTGCGTCCTTGCCGCCGGTGGAATGATCTTCTTCGCCATGTTCACCTACCCGATTCCCTATTCCTGGCCCAGACACTATCTGAGCGCACTGGGGCTGACCGCACTCAGGGACGGTACGCCCAACCTTTTCACCTCGTTGGTGTTCAACGGCGCGCTGGTGCTCTCCGGCGTGATGACCGCGACCTATTTCATCTTCCGCGGCAGCTGCTCCGGAAAGAAGCCGCTGACCGGGCTGCTCTGGCTGGCCGGCATCGTCGCCGGGCTGGGTCTGGCCGGAATCGGCATTTTCCCCTACAACCTCGCGCCGCATGTTCACGACTGGTGCACTTGGATCGCCTCGGCTGGAATCCTGGTCGGCATCATCTCCGCCGCCGGAGCCGTCCGCGGCACAGGGACCACGCTTTCGGAAAACCTCCTGTGGATCGCGTTCGGCGTCTTCACGTTGCTGGTCTGGTTCGCACTCCAATACCTGAGAACGCACTCCATGCTGCCCTCCACCCCGACCGGGCAGATCCAGCAAAAAATCGTCGTCCTCTTCTTCTGGCTCTACATGTTCTGGAGCAGCCAGGCCCTCTATCGCGCCACCCGCATCCGCGAGGAATGCTGATCAAATATCCGGGCGGAACCCCTTTTCGCGCAACTCCTCGGGGGAGAGCCCGAGCCGCTTGCGGAAGGTGCGGTACAGTACGGAATACTCGTATCCGCAACCGGCGGCGATCTCCTTGGCGGTCAGCCGGGTCTGAAGCAGAAGGTCCACCGCCATCCGCAGCCGGGCGCGGGTGATGTAGTCGTGCAGCGTGCTGCCGGTCTGTTCGCGGAAGGTGCGCGACAGGTGTTCGCGTGAAATCCGGAACCGCCGGGCGAGCGATTCGGCGTCGAGCCGCTCCGAAATCTCGGTGGCGATGACGGTCTGCACGTCGCGGATCAGCGAACTTCGCGGCGACTCGCGCAACGCATTTTCCTTCGACGCGCAGAGCATCCCGATCGAGTCGAGCGCGAGCGTTCCGGCCTCGAGCGGAGAGAGCACCTGAATCTCGTTCCGGTAATTCCGAAACGCCATCAGTTTGGCCACCAGCGGCGAATTGAGCGGAACATCGAAAAGATAGCCGTACTTGCGGTTGATTTCCCCGATCAGCGACTCGGAGTAAGCGCCGTCGAAAGCCATCCAGAGAAAATTCCATTCGCCGCGGCCGTCGGCCGGGTAGTAGTAACAGACGTCATGGTCGCCGTGGTTGTGCAGGAAGGCCCTCCCCGGCGTCAGCGGGTAGTCGGTTCCGGCGATGCGGATGCCGCCGCGCCCGGCGAGCGTGATCGAGAGCTGGCCGCCGGAATCGCCGCGCATCCTCCCGTCGCAGCGGTAAGCGGGGGTGGCCTGGACCTCTTCGACCACGATATCCGGCAGCGGCAGGGTCGAAAACGGGCGGTGCACTTCGAACTGCACCTGCCACTTGCGTACCTTTGCGTAATCCATGCACCTCTCCTTCGTGTTGGCGTTTATCAAGGTAACCTGTTCCGCCGTTTTTTCAAGCGAAACTCACAAAAGGTTTTTCAAAATCACAAAATGCAATCACACGCGGGCTTGTTTTTCCGGCAAGGCCGGTTAACTTAATAACAAAAGCAAATCCATCAACAGGAATCAGGGGGATTTCGATGAGCAAGATCAATGTCACCATCTGGAATGAATTCCGTCACGAAAAGCAGAATGAAGGGATCAAAGCGATCTATCCGGACGGGCTTCACGCCGCCATCGCCAAAGGGATCGCGGCGGACGACCTCGCCATCCGCCTCGCCTCGCTCGACGAACCGGAGCACGGGCTCACCGACGAGGTGATCCAATCCACCGACGTGCTGATCTGGTGGGGCCACTGCGCCCACTCCGAGGTGCGCGACGACATCGTCGGTAAGGTGCTGAAGCGGGTCCAGGAGGGGATGGGGCTCATCGTGCTGCATTCCGGCCACTTCTCGAAGATCTTCAAGGCGGCCACCGGCTGCTCCTGCTCGCTCAAGTGGCGCGAAGCGGGCGAGAAGGAACGGCTCTGGAACATCGCCCCGACCCACCCGATCACCGAGGGCATCGGCGAATACTTCGAGCTGCCGCACGAAGAGATGTACGGCGAGCGCTTCGACATTCCGGACACCGGCAAGGTGATCTTCATCGGCTGGTTCGAAGGCGGCAACGTCTTCCGCAGCGGCGTCACCTTCGAGCGCGGCTACGGCAAAGTGTTCTACTTCCAGCCCGGCCATGAATCGTACCCGATCTACCACAATGAAAACGTGCTCAAGGTGATCGGCAACGCGGTCCGCTGGGCGAAGCCGGTCTTCTTCCGTGAAATGAGTGCGCCGAAATATCCGGCGCTCGAAGAAATCCGCACGGTCGATCCGGGCGCGCCCAAAGCGGGCGTCGACCAGAACGCCGACGGCAGCAACAAGTAATCACCACAGTTCCAGGAGCAGAAACATCATGGCCAAGTTGAAAGCCGGCGTCATCGGTCTCGGCATGGGGTGGGGTCACCTCGCCGGATACATGTCGCACCCCGACGTCGAAGTCGTCGCCATCGCCGACCGCCGCGAAGAAAGACGGGAAAGAGCGAAAAAGGAATACAATCCTCCGAAGATCTATACCGAAGGCATCGACATGATCCGGAACGAGAAGCTCGACATCCTGTCGGTCGCGGTTCCGAACAATCAGCACAAGGATCTGACCATCGCCGGACTCGAAGCCGGGGCGAACGTGCTCTGCGAGAAGCCGATGGCGATGAACACCGCCGAAGCGCAGGAGATGCTCGACACGGCGAAGAAGCTCAAGCTCAAGCTCGGCATCGACTTCAGCTACCGGTTCAACCCGCAGTCGCGGGCGATGAAGGATCTGGTCGAAGCGGGCAAGCTCGGCAACATCTACTATGCGCGGAGCGTCTGGCTGCGCCGTCGCGGAGTGCCGGGGCTGGCGTCCGGATTCAACACCGGCGGCAGCGGTCCCATGGGCAGCTGGTTCTTCGACAAGACGCAGTCGGGCGGCGGTCCGCTGATCGACCTCGGCGTCCACCGGCTCGACCTGGCGCTCTGGCTGATGGGCTACCCGGAACCGGCGTGGGTGATGGGCAGCACCTACTGCGCGCTGGCCGGCGAAATGGCCGCCAAGCGCGGACTCGACTACACGGTCGAAGACTTCGCCTGCGCGATGATCAAGTTCAAGAACGGCGCGACGCTTGAGCTCGACGCCTCCTGGGCTTCGAACATCAAGGAGAACGAGCAGATGTCCACCCGCCTTCTCGGCGACAAGGGCGGCCTTTACCAGCAGAACCTCAACGAGGGCTACACCTGGGACGCCGAGTACTACGAAGACCTCGACGAAAAGCAGTTCGACTGCCGTCTGCACTCTTCGCCGGACCGCGGCAGCGCGTTCCACCTCTTCGTCGACGCAGTGCGCGACAACAAGCCGTTCCTGGTGCAGCCGCAGGAGGGCGTCACCGTGATGCGCCTGCTCGACGCGATCTACGAGTCGGACCGCACCGGAGCCCCGGTCAAGTTCTGACCGGACGCTGCGCATGACAACGCCCCTACCCGGCACCGGCACCCTGCCGGTCGGGGTGCAGGGGCGAAGCGCCCTGCCCGCCGGAGGCATGGGCTGCCGCTCGCTAAACCGCTCAAATGCCGGACAAGTTCGGCAGTGAGCGGCAGCGGTGGAGTTGACCGCGAGGTCAACTCACCCGCCCGCGCCGGAGGCGGGGCCTCTCCGGTTCCGGGAAACGATAGAATAATGCGCTCCGCAGTTACTCTCTTGTAGGTGTCCGCCCTTCCGGGCGGACCGGCGAGTTGACCTCATCGGTCAACTCCGCCTCGGCGCTACGCGGCAAAATTTTCAATTTTGTTATGTAGCTGTTTCGTGTCGCGCCATCACCGTTCCGCGCCGCGGCGGCGATACTCGCCCGGCGTCACCCCGAACTTCTTCTTGAAGAAGCGCTGAAAATACTGCGAATCGTCGTATCCCAGCGCCGCCGCGATCTCCCCGATCCGCCGGTCGCTGTGCAGCAGCAGCTCCTGCGCCCGCAGCAACTGCCGGGAAAGCAAATAGTGTTTCAGCGGCACCCCCATATCCTGCCGGAACCGCTTCGACAGCGCATTGGGCGTGATTCCGTAGAGTTCCGCCAGCTCCTTGATTGAAACCAGCGCGGGGGGCGCCCGGTCGAGATATTTGAACATCCGCTCAAAACGGTTCGCCAGCTCCGCCGCCGAGGCCAGTCTGTCCCAATGCGGGCGCAGCCAGACGGAAAGCGCGTCGGTCACCGCCGCCAGCGCCGTGAAGCGGTCCCCGTCGAAACAGCCCCGTCGCATCCTCTCCGCCAGCGCGGAATCGCGAATTGCCAGGGGTTCCGTCAAACCGGCGAAAACCGCCCGCCCGGTCGCGTCGCAGAGGTCCAGATGAAAATAAATCAGTTGCGACACGGCATAACGCACATCGAACGACATCCCCGGCGGCAGTAAATACGCCGTCCCCGCTTCGAATGCAAGGCGTTTGCGATTGGAATAAAGTTCAATTTCCGCCCCGCCGGAGTGAAAGAAAAACAGTCGCGCAAACGGCGGATCGGGGTGCTCGTGAAAACGCGGCTCCTTCCGGTCGGTGAAGCCGTATTCCAGCACCCGGCAACGTACCGTCACCGAAACGCCGTGACAGCATAAATTGTATTCAACCGCTTCCTCATCCAGTCTGTGAAAAGAGTCCATAAGCTTAAAAGTCCACAAGGTGGATCGATTATTCCAATTGCTCAAATGTCGATTGTCTGATATAATATACTGTATCGCAAGTTACTTTCACTTTCAAGCAGGGAGCCGATGATGAGCAGAAGTTTCGTTGCCGCCGGAAAATACTATCTGATCCCCGTCAAGAGCGGAGCACCGAAGGTTACAGTCCGTCTCCTGAATACCGAAAAAGAGTGCGTCGGGCATTTCGACCTGGAATTGGGGACAACCGCCGACAACGATTTTCTCGCCTGCGGAGTGACGCCGGTTCCCGAGGGAGAATCCTTCACGCTGGAGTGCTCCGGCGACTGCGTGCCGGAACTCTCATTCACCGACGCATATCCAGAAGCGCCGGATGGTTACGCCTCTTTGGAACGGCCGAAGTTCCATTTCTCCAGCCGCCGGGGCTGGCTGAACGACCCGAACGGGCTGTTCTATCTCGACGGCAGGTATCATCTCTTTTACCAGCACAACCCCTACGGCACCGGCTGGGGAAACATGCACTGGGGGCACGCGGTCAGCCGCGACCTGCTGCACTGGGAGGAGTGGGCCGATGTGCTGGCCCCCGATGAACAGGGCGCGATGTTTTCGGGAAGCGCGGTGGTGGATTTCGAAAACGTATCCGGCCTGGGCGGCGGCGCGACTCCGCCAGTCCTGCTTTATTATACCGCGAAGGGAAACGAAGGGATTCAATGCCTGGCCTTCAGCACCGACGGCGGGATGAGTTTCCGCAAGTACGCCGGAAATCCGTTGATTGCGACGACGAAGGATGCAAGAGACCCCAACATTTTGTGGCACAAAGAGTCGCAACGCTGGATCATGGCCCTGTACCTCGGCGATCAGGCGGACCACACTTTCGCCTTCTATCGGTCAACCGACCTGCTTCACTGGGAGATGACCGATCGGCACCCCTTTGCCGTACTGCCGGAGCGGGAATGCCCCGGATTCATCCGGCTGCCGGTCGCCGGAGAACCCGGCGTGGAGAAGCACATCTTTCTTGGAGCCAACGGAATTTACTGGATCGGCGACTTCGATGGGGAAGGATTTCTTACGGAGTCCGGCCCGCATTTTCTCTTCGTCCGCTCCGGCGGCAACTGCCTGTATGCCGGGCAGAGCTGGTTCAACTCCGCGGACAATCGTCAACTTTATCTCGCCTGGCAGCAGGGCGACAACGGTTCGAAGGTGTTCAGCCAGACCATGTCGATCCCGGTCGAGCTGAAACTGCGGCGCTTCCCGGAGGGATTGCGCCTCACCGCAAACCCGGTCCGGGAACTGGAGACGCTTTCCAGTTGGTGCCGGGAATTTTCGGAGATCGCCATCGACAACGCCAGGGTTCCCGCGCTGTCGACCGGCATCCCCGAAGACGATGCCTGGGATCTCGAATTCGAAGTCGCCGACCATTCTAACCTGAGCTTGGTGATCTGCGGCAACGACTTCGCATTCGATGCCGGGAAACGGGTCATCCGGTTTTGCGCGGCTGAATTCGCCCTGCCGGAAGGGGCCGACTTCAAAGTGCGCATCCTGGTGGACCGCAACAGTTACGAACTCTTCGTCTCCGACGGGCGTATCTGGTACGGCAAGCGCCTCCGCAACCGGCCGGACCGTCCGCTCCTCGCACCCGGCCAGCTCTGCGGCAAGGGTGTGCTCCGCAACGTCAAATTGCGGCAGGTACAATCAGTCTGGCGGTAGGTTCAGCTCGAAGCGAAAGAGCATATCGTCGCCGAACCACATGGGAAAGTTCGTTCCCCACAGGTTGTTGTAGAGGTTGAAGCCGATTCCGGCGGCGGGGTCCGGGAGGGTGTCGGGGAAGTCCCCGAGCGCCCGGCGGCCCGGCGCCAGAAGGGGCGCGTCCGGCGAATTCAACTCGAGAACAGTGCGTTCATTTCCCCAGCGCACCGCCCCGTCGATGGTGTGGAGCGAGCGCCCTCCCCCGGCAACCACGTCGGAAGCGTCGACCGGCTCGCCAAGCTTGGTGAAGCGGCAGAAATCGCATTTGACCGCCGGATGAAATTCCAGCCAGGCCGCGTGCGGCTGGCGGTCCGGCGATTTGCCGAACCATTGCAGCCGCGCCTGAACCTGCGGGCGGTCGTCGGGCAGAGTCAATTCCAAAGTGACGCGGCGGCCCCCCCCCACCCGTCCACTCAGGCTATCGCCGCCGAGGGCGATATGCCAGGCTCCGTCGCGATACCGCCCCCCGGCCCGCGCCGGAAATCCTTCAGTAACCTGTTTCGGCAGTGATTCCGGCATCCCCGGCTTGCCGAAGTCGGCCAGCGCCCACGCCATGCGACCACGAAGATAGCGCCTCATGAAGCGTTCCATATCAGCAGCGGTAAAGCTCTCCAGAACAAAGAGAAAGAGCGGGCGATCCGGTGCGGCGAGTTCCAGCCCGGCATCTTTGCGGCAAAGGCGGGAGAGACATCCGCGGTCAGGGTCTATCTCAACAACGAAGTACTTTGTTTCAAAACAATTGCAACTCTTCACAGGCAGCCGGACCGGAACCGGATTCAGCGTTTCAAGCCTGCGTTGCGCCTTCTCCGCGAAAACAGCGGGGAGCGCGGCGACGGCCCGGGTGAGATAGTCGCGCTGCTCCCGCCACGACGCTTCAAAACGGACCGTCTCGGGCTCGGCGGCGACCTTTCGCAACTCGGACGCCCGCCATGCGGTGCGGTTTTTGAAATGCGTCTTCTCGTCCATCCCCCAGGTGTGTTCGGCGACCTGAAGCAGCAGGCGGCTGAAGTGTTCCTCACGCTCCAGCCCCTCTTCGCAGCGAAAGCGGCACAGCTCGCGGAAACGGGCGACTTTCCACGGATCGCTGCCGACGCCGTGAATCCAGCTGTCGCCAATCTCGGAAGTCACCAGGGGGAGCGTCTTCCGGAGCGGTTCCAGTTCAGCCGCCAGATCGCTGAAAGTGGCGATTTCGGCTCTTGGATGCTGTTTCAGAAGCTCAAGCACCACCTCCGGCGACTGCGCGCCGGTGTTGTCGCCCCCGACAACGATGAGGTAGCCAGTGTCGCACCCCGGAATCTCCAGCGTTGAGCCGTAATCAGGCTGGTAGGCGACGATGATTTCACGGCCTTCCCGGTCGCGCCAGCGGAAGAGCGGCGGAACCTTCGCCGCCGTCGAGGCCGGGTTAATGCCGATGTGGAGCAGTTTCACCCCGGCCTCGACCAACGGGCGGACGATTCCCCGGGTGTGGCCGGGTACGTCGGTGAGTTTGGCCCCGGTCGTCTTCCGCCCGAACCGCGCGTCAAGTTTCTGCGAGAGCGTAAGCCCAAAACGGAAGAGCGACTCCCCGACAAGTTCGCTGTGCATGGTAAAAGGGAGCGCATGCCAGGCGATGTCCCCGCGCTCGACCGCCGCTTCCAATTTCCTGCGTTCCAGTGAATTGGAGCGCTCTAGATATTCGTATAGCAGCCATGAGCCGACGGTCCAGCAGTAACGGAATTGATTGTAATCGTGCGTCCGGAAATAGTCCGCCGTCTCGATCGCCCGCGGGATGTCCCGCTCCAGATAACGCCGGGTGACCACCTCGGCAAAGTCGGTGAACCCGATGTCGAGGTGGGTTTTGAAAATAACTTTGATCTTCTTCATCGTTGGACCGTTGCCTTCTTTGCGGATTCGCGGAGAATAAACTCGCATTTCAGCTCCCGCCGGACCGGCGGGGCGTCCGGGTGACGGATGGCGTCGGCCAGAATCCGGCACATCTCGCCGCCCATTTCGAACATCGGGTAGCGGACCGTGGCCAGGGGCGGCGTCTGCTCGCGGCACTGCGGCAGGTCGTCGGAGCCGACGACGGCGACCTCCTCCGGAATCCGGATTCCCGCTTCGTGCAGAGCCCGCATGATTCCGAAGGTGGAGAGATCGTAACCGCCGAAGACGGCGTCGAATGCAATCCCTTCGTGTAAAAGCTCCTTCATCGCGTCATACCCGGCGTTGCGCAAAAGCGGCGTCGAGCGCATCAGCTCCGGAGCCGGTTCGATGCCGAAGCGTTGAAAGGCGTCATAGACGCCCCTCAAACGGCTTTGCACATAACCGTCGTTCACATCGAACGACTCGAAGACGGCGATCCGCCGCCGCCCCTGCGCCAGCAGATGCGACACCGCCTCACAAACGCCGCCGCGCAGGTCGCCCCATACCGTGGAACAGTTGTCCACCGGGCCGAATCCGCGGCAGACCAACGCCGTCGTCTTTTGCCGCAATTCCTTGACCCAGGCGATTTCCCGGTCCGAACGGGGGTGAAGATGCATGGCGATTCCGGAAATCCCCGAAGCCAGCACTTCATTCACTTGCCTCGCCGTCGGCGGCCGGTTGCGGAAATCGAGAAAACAGGGTTCGACGATCATACCGAGTTTCCGCGCTTCGTCCAGGATTCCTTCCAGGACGAACTGCGAATTGTACCAGAAGAGATCGCTCTCCGGATGATAACTGCCCGGAGATTCGGCGAGAACGCGCAACACTTTGCCCTTGAGTGAAAATTCGGCGACGAAGGTGCCGATCCCCCGCTTCCGGCTCAGTACGCCCCGGTCGGTGAGGCTGACCAGAATCTTATTGACCGTCGGCAATGCGACGCCCAGTTCGCGCGCCAGTTCGCGCTCTGAGGGAATCCGGTCGCCAGGATTCAGCTTCGCCACGATCGTCTCCAGAATATACCGCTCCGCCAACCCGGACCGGCTGGTTTCCTGAATCAGTGTCATAATATCTCCTTTTAGTCATATAGTGACTATATCACTGAAACATCTGAAATCAAATCAAAATCCAGAAAATTCCGGACTAGGCGGGGAGGATGATTCTATTTTTTCGGCTTGACCGAGCGGAGAGTGGCGGCGGCTTCGGCGGGGTCGTCGGGCCAGAGGTGTTTCGGGTACTGGCTCTTCATCTCCTTCTGCACTAGCGGCCAGTTGCCGCGCCAGAAACCGGGGAGATCGGTGGTCAGTTGAATCGGCCGGTGCGCCGGGGAGAGCAATTCGATCCGCAAAGGAATCCGCTTGCGCCCCACGACCGGATGAACCGTGACGCCGTAGAACTCCTGCGCTTTCGCCGAGAGCGTCGGGATTTCATGGTCGTAGCCGATCCGGTGCTTCGCTCCGGCGGGAGTCGTAAAGAATTCCGGGTAAGCGGCATCCAGTTCGCGGAGCAATTCGAATCCGAGCAAATTCCGCAGCAGCGCGGGCCAGTCGAGCTTGCGCAGGTCGGCAAACGTGCGGACCCGCCCCAGATACGGCGCGGCCTGCGTTGCGAAGTTGCAGCTCCAATCCGGATAGCGCTCCGGCTCCTGTTTCCGGGCGAAGGCGACGCGGTCGAACAACTGCCGCGCCGCCTTCGCGTCGGCGGGAGGCAGTTCCTGATTCCGGGCAACCGCGGAAGTCATAACCGCTTCCGCCAAAGCGGATTCCGGCGGATCGCCCTGCATCGTCGAAGCAAGCGCCAGAGCGCCGAACCGGGTTTCGCGGCGGGCGTAGGCGCGCTCTTTCTCCGGGTCGAATTCGACCCGGTCCGCCGTCTCCACCCGGTCGCCGAACCGTTCCAGCAGCGCGGCGAGTTCGACCGGCGCGGCAAGGCGGATCACCGGGTCGCGCCCGGTGCTGCCGGAGAGCCGCGCCACGGCGAGAAATTCATGGGCGCAAAGATCGTCCCCCTCGGCCAGCGCCGCCCCGCTGCCGCCGCTCAACAGATAGTTCCGGCCGTGGCGGCTCCGCGCCTTGCCGATCCAGTCGGGAAAGGCGAAGGCGACGAGAATTCCGGCTTCTTCGACCTCGCAGCGGCCGTCCCTCCCGCCCATCAGCGAGAGGAGCTGTTTCTTGATGACCAACTGGTTGCGGAATGCGCCGGGGGTAGAGCGCATCCGCAGAATCCGTTCGCGCAGATCGGCTCCGTCGAAGCCGCGAAAGCTGTCGCGTTCCTCCAGCAACGCGGCGATTTCGCAACCGAGCTGAAGAAGGTCCAACTGCTTCGCCTCCAACAGCATCGCGCCGATGCGCGGGTGTACGGGGAGCCGGGCCAATTCGCGCCCGAGGGCGGAGAGCCTCCCTTCTGGATCGAGCGCGCCGAGATTGCGCAGCAGCCCCCTCCCCTCGGCCAGCGCCGGGGCGGGCGGAACATCCAGCCAGCGGAGCTCTTCCGCCGGAGTTCCCCAGGCGGCGGTTTCGAGGGCGAATCCGGCGAGGTCGGCTTCGAGAATTTCCGGCTGCGTCCGTTCCGGGCGAGTCTGTTCTTCGAAGGCATTCCAGAGCCGCAGTGCGACGCCGGGGCGGGTCCGCCCGGCGCGGCCGCTGCGCTGCGCCGCCGAAGCCTTGGAAACCGGTCCGATTTCGAGGAACGGGATTCCGGCGGCGGGGTCGAAGCGCATCCGCCGTTCCAGCCCGGAATCGACCACGCCGGTGATGCCGTCGATGGTGATGCTGCTCTCGGCGACGTTGGTGGCGAGCACCACCTTGCGCCTTCCGGCGGGAGCCGGGGCAAGCGCCCGGTCCTGCTCCGCCGCGTCGAGCGAGCCATGTAGTTTCAAGAGAAGCGCCGATTCGGGAAGCATCCCGGCGAGCATCCCGGCGCACGCCTCGATCTCGCCCATTCCGGGCAGGAAGACCAAAAGATCGCCGGAGCTTTCGGCAAAGAGTTTGGCCGTGGCGCGTGCCGTTTCGGGCGCGGGGCGGAAGCGGTCAAGCCCACCTTCCCCATAGCGGATTTCGACCGGGAACTGCCGCCCCGGCGCGTCGATCACCGGGACGCCGCCGAGCAAATCCGCGACGCGGGCGGCTTCGAGCGTGGCGGACATGATGAGAACCTTGAGGTCGGGCCGCAGATTGTCCCGCACATCAAGGGCAAAGGCGAGATCGAGGTCGGCCTCGAGGCTGCGCTCGTGGAATTCGTCGAAGATGACCAGCCCGACGCCGTCTAGTTCCGGGTCCGACTGAAGACGGCGGAGCAACACGCCGGGCGTCATAACGGTGAGCCGATTCGACGGCGCGGTACGGCTCTCGCCGCGAACGATGTAACCGACTTGGCCTCCGACGGTTTCGCCGAGCAGCGAGGCGATGCGGCGGGCGGCGGCGCGCACCGCGACGCGGCGCGGCTCCAGAAGGAGAATGCCGCCGTCGAACGCCTCCAGCAGCGCGGGCGGAACCAGCGTGGTCTTGCCCGCGCCCGGAGCGGCGGCCAGCACCGCGCCGGAATTCGCCTTCAGCGCCGCAACCAGCTCCGGCAAAACCAGCCGCACCGGCAAATCGGGAAGTTGCTTGAGATTCATCGCATTATGGCCTTTTCGGCGGTGAATAGGTGAACGGCTCGGAGAAAAGCTCCCCTTCCCAGATATCGTACCTGCCGCCGAAATTCTTTGGCGCGTAACGAATCCGGAAGCGGTCTCCGGAGTTCAGCGACTTCAATTCCAGCTCATAGAGAACGACACAGCCCTCCCCCGGATGCAAGGTGACGACTCCCAGTTCCGACTCGGGCTGAACCAGGGGGAACCGGGAAACTCCGGGAGCGGAGCCGGATAAATCCTGCGTTTCCAGGCTTAAGCCGGTCTGTTCCATCGGGATCTTCCACCGCCCCAAAACGCGGTTATCCGCGGGACCGGCTCCTTTTTCCATCATGGAAGAGCCGAATCCGCGAGTCTGAAGCCGGCATGTCTTCGAATCCCCGTTGAGGATCATAAACCGGAAGACGACGCGATAAAACGTCATTTTCCGGATTTCCTTCTGGGAGAATCCTTGGGAGGCCAACGTCGCGGATGTCGTTCCATCCGGCTGCACACCCTTCTCCTCGACAATTTGCGGATTGGAATAAATAGTCACTTCCCGCTCGATGACGTCGGAATTCATGATGCAGGGATTGATGATTCGCAACTCTCCGCCGCAAACACACGCCGCAGCGAAAAACAGGCACGCGATCCAAATTCTTCCAATCATCCTTCCCTCCTTATATTGCGTTCAAAAATAGCACAAAAAGCGGTAAAATACAACCGGACAGGCGGAAATTCGGAACATCCGGCCCCGTTCCATCGCCACCCGGAGAGACGCCGGTCAGCGGAGACGGAATTCGCCGGGGGTCACACCGGTGTAGCGCCGGAACTGGCGGCTGAAGGTATAGACGTCGGCGTAACCGAAACGGGCGGCGATCTCCTTCTGCGGTAGGTCGGTCGTCCGCAGCAGCGACTGAATCCGCTCAATCCGCCGCCGGATGCGGTACTCGACCGGCGACATGCCGAGAAATTCGGAAAAGCGGCGGCGCAGAGTGGCGTGGCTCATGCCGCACTCGGCGGCGATGCGGCTGACCGGAACCACCCCGTCCGCCGCCAGCCGTTCCGCCGCCGCCATCACCGCCGCACGGTGCGGATCGTCCACCCCGGCGCGGAGCAAAAGGTCGCAGACGAAGCGGAAGAATTCGGCGGCGACCGCGATCAGCCGCTCCTCGGGCGCTGCGGCCAGCAGTCCGGCCAGCGCGGCGAACTCTCCGGGCAGCCCGGTGCGTTCTCCCAGCCCGATCACCGGACGCTCCGGCGAGCAGAGGGCGCGCTCGGTCAGCAGGGCAGCGAACTCTTTCGGCAAGACGAGAAAGCAGTCTACATACTCCGTCCCCGCCTCGTGCGCCTGGCTGTGCGGCACGCCGGGCAGCCGCAGCAGCAGCGAACCCGGCCCGTAACGGAACGGCCGCCCGTTCTCATCGAGATAGCTGCCGTAGCCGGAGACGATGTAACAGAAGGTGAAATCCGCATCGCAGATTCCGCCCCGCACCGTCGACTCCGGGCAGGCAAGGATGCTCACCCCCGCCTGAAGACGCTGGTCCCAGCGATAGACATGCTGCGCATTCATGACAAAAAAATGGACATTTCGGACATTTCATTCCCTCCATTGTTACGGTATAATATAACAAAATCGCAAATCATTTGCAAGGAGGCTTCGTGAAAAACGGCAATCTCGTCAACATCATCAACTTCATCCGCGCCGTCGAACCGCGGCCGGGGCGAACGATCGATCTCTTCGAACCGGTGCGGGAACAGATGGCGCTGGCGAAGCAATATGCGCTGCCCACCACCTGGCTGCTTCAGTACGACGCGCTGGTCAAGGGGCCGTTCGTCGAATTCCTCAAACGGGAGATGCCGGAAGACCACGAAGCCGGCATCTGGTTCGAGGTGGTGAAGGAGATGGCCGAGGCCGCCGGAATCGAATGGCGCGGCCGCTGGTCGTGGGACTGGCACACCGATGTCGGCTTCTCCGTCGGCTACACGCCGGAGGAACGCGAAAAACTCGCCGACGTCTTCGTGGAAAAATTCGCGGAGATTTTCGGGCGCAAACCCGATTCGATGGGGAGCTGGCTCTTCGACGCGCATCTGCTCGACTATCTCCACCGCAGACACGGCATCTCCGCCGCCTGCAACTGCAAGGACCAGTACGGAACCGACGGCTACACGCTCTGGGGCGGCTACTGGGCGAACGCCTACTACCCGTCGAAGCGCAACTCCTATCTTCCGGCGCAGCGCGAGAGCGAACAGATTCCGGTCCCGGTCTTCCGGATGCTCGGCAGCGACCCGCTCTATCAGTACGACGCCGGAGTCGGCGGCAACGGCCAGGCGGTCGTCACGCTCGAACCGATCTGTTCCAAAGCCGGCGGCGGCAGTCCCGGTTGGGTCGATTGGTTCCTGAAGGAGAATTTCACCACGCCGCATCTCGCCATGGCTTATGCGCAGGCGGGGCAGGAGAATTCGTTCGGCTGGCCGCAGATGACGCCCGGCCTCCCCTATCAGTATCGGGAGCTCGCCCGTCTGCGCGACGCGGGAACCATCCGGGTAGAAACCCTGGCCGAATCCGGCAAATGGTTCCGCGAACGCTTCGCCGTCACGCCCGCCAGCGCGGTGGTGACGAAAACGGACTGGAAGAAGGAAAACCACGCCGGGATCTGGTATCTCACCCGGTTCGGCCGGATCAACCTCTTCCGGACGGAATCGCGCGAACTCGTCATCCGCGACTGGCAGCGGTTCCGCGAAGAGTGCGAAGAGCCGTTTCTCCGCTCGGTCTGCACCAGCAACGCCTGCGCCTACGACGCGCTGCCGGTGCTGGACGGGATGCTCTGGCACCCGGCGAAGATCGCCTTCCCCGGCGGTCCCGGCGAGTTCGGAGAAATCACCGAGGAAGGCGAAGCGCTGCTCGTCGAATGGCGCGCGGAGACGGGCGAGATCACCCGAATCCGGCTCTCCCCCGAAGCGCTCGAACTCCGTTTCCCCGACGAAAATGCCGCGCTGCGCTACACCGCCGACCGCGAGGCGATGGCCGCGCACGGAACCGGATTGCGGTTCGAAAACGGCGCGCTCCACTTCAGCCACAACGGCTTCGAAGTCACGCTCCAGGCGGAAACCGGCTCGATCGAACCGGACGGCGGAGAGGACTTCCTGCTTCGCGCCGCAGGAAATACCCTCCGCCTGACCGCCCGATAAGAGGTGTCAGGGCTGCTTTTCCTGCGAATCCACGTGGGAAAAGCGGCAGAAGTATCCGACATCTCCGGCATTGAGTGCTTTGCCGGGATGTCTGCCGGCGTCGGGCTTGGAGTATTGGAAGAAGAGCTCGTTTTGCCGCAGCTGCCCGTCGGCACAACGAAACTGCATCGTCGGCATGGCCTCTTTTCCCGGAGAAAAAACAAAACGTCCGCTCTGACGGTCCGTTTTGTAACAAATGGTCAAACGCTTCCCGTCGGCGGAGCGATAGAGATAAAGAAGCGCCCGGCTGAGCGGTTCGAGAGTCCTGAACGACGCGATTTCAACCGGTTTCCCCGCTCCGACCTGCCGGTAAAAGCTGACCCGGTTCACCTCGACGCCTTCCGGAATCTCAAGATTACAGCTATGAACGTCCATAATCGCAGCCAGTTCGTTTGCGGAAATCAAAATATTGTCCGCCTTCCCGGCCTGCATCTGCGTCCGCAAATCGTTGACTTCCTGCTGGAGAGCCTCAATCTGCTGCTGGTTCTTCAACAACGCTTCTTTGTCGCCGCATCCGCTGAAACAAATGATGACAACAACCATCGGAACTGCAAGGAAAATCGTTCGCATCGCCCACCTACCTCTTTCACGAAAAGAAAATTGTAACTCCGGATACCAAAAAACGGCCTCCCCGGTTCGGGAAGGCCGCCTTTTTTTTCAACAACTGCTTGTCGAAACTTACTTGTCGTAAGCATGACCGGCGGAGCCGAGCACTTCGACGTTCTTGCGCTTGTAGAGCTCCTTCAGCGCCGAACGGGCCGGGCCGAGGTACTTGCGCGGGTCGAATTCCGCCGGCTTCTCGTTGAAGACCTTGCGGATCGCGGCGGTCATCGCCAGACGGCCGTCGGAGTCGATGTTGATCTTGCAGACCGCCGACTTGGCCGCGGCGCGGAGCTGGTCTTCGCCGATGCCGATCGCGTCCTTCAGCTTGCCGCCGTTCTCGTTGATGACCTTGACCAGATCCTGCGGAACGCTCGAGGAACCGTGCAGCACGATCGGGAATCCCGGAATGCGCTTTTCGATCTCGGCGAGGATGTCCAGACGGATCTTCGGATCGTCGCCCGGCTTGAACTTGAACGCGCCGTGGCTGGTGCCGATCGCGATCGCCAGCGAATCGACGCCGGTGCGCTTGAGGAAGTCTTCGACCTCTTCCGGCTGGGTGTAGGTGTGCTTCTCGGCCTTGACGTCGTCTTCGACGCCGGCCAGGACGCCGAGTTCGCCTTCGACGGTCACGTCGAACTTGTGGGCGTATTCAACCACTTTACGGGTCTCGGCGATATTCTGCTCATACGGCAGGTGGGAGCCGTCGATCATGACCGACGAAAATCCCATATCGATGCAGCTCTTGCAGGTCTCGAAGTCCGGGCCGTGGTCGAGGTGCAGACAGATCGGAATGCCCTTGCCGCCGGAAATTTCCTTGGCGTATTCCACCGCGCCCTGCGCGAGGTAGCGCAGCAGCGTCTGGTTCGCGTATTCGCGGGCGCCCTTGGAAACCTGAAGAATCACCGGGGACTCGGTCTCGACGCAGGCCTGAATGATGGCCTGGAGCTGTTCCATATTGTTGAAGTTGTACGCCGGGATCGCGTATTTGCCCTTCATCGCCTTGGCGAACATCTCTTTGGTGTTCACGAGGCCGAGATCCTTGTAGCTGACCGCCATAAGAAGACTCCTTCGTTTTGTGAAATTTTACCGAAACGGCTTTTCGGCACTCCGTTTGAAAATATAAAGTAACTTGTTTTGGCCGAAAATGCAAGGCCGCCCCCGGAAAAATCCGGTTCAAAACTCAAAATCTCCTTCAATATTTTTTCACGGCAATTGCAAAATACGGAATCGGAACTATAATAAAATAATAACCACACCCCAAAACACAAACAGGGAGGTTCAGAAAGATGCTGAGACGGATTCCCATCCTGGCGGCTCTCGCCGTCGCACTCATCCTCGGCGCCTGCACAGCGGCGACTCAAGCCCGGAAGATGGCGACAGACTACTCAGTCCACAAAGTCTACGGCGACCACATGGTGCTTCAGCGCGGAAAACCGATCCGCATCAGCGGCAATGCCGCTCCCGGTGAATCGGTTCTGGTCGGAATCGGCAACAACAGCGTCTTCGCCACCGCCGACAAAAACGGCGAATGGGCGGCCCTTCTCCCTGAAATGGAAGCGGGCGGACCTTACATGGTCAGCGTCACCGGCGCCACCGGCGGCGAACCGGTGATCTTCAACGACGTGCTGGTCGGCGACGTCTGGCTCGCCAGCGGCCAGTCCAATATGGAAATGCCGGTCTACAGCACCGGCAAGTTCTGGTGCTCGAAGAACGGCAAGGAAGAAGCCGCCAAGGCGAACAATCTCAACATCCGCCTCTACAATGCGACGTCGCAGAAATACGTCTCGCCGGGCAAAGTCCAACCCGAGGTCAAAGGCCCCGGCTGGCAGCTCGCCACCCCCGAGAACGTCGAGCGGTTCAGCGCCGCCGCCTATTATTTCGGCCGTCAGCTCCAGAAGGACATCAATGTTCCGATCGGCCTGGTGAGCGCCAGCTGGGGCGGAACCCGGATCGAGCCGTGGATCAGCCGCGACGCCTACGAGAACGCCGGACGGGCCAATGAGCTCACCCAGATCGACAATGTGGGCAAGAACAGCGCCGAACTTGAGGCGAAATTCAAAGCCGCCCGGGAGAAGGCCCAGAAGAGTTTCACCGACTGGGAGAAGCGCTTCTACGCTTCCGACCCCAAGGCGACCGCCGCGGCCGCGGCATGGAAGAACCCCGATTATAACGATTCCGCCTGGGAGAAAATCGAAGACCCGAACGGCTCTTTCCCGGATGCCGACGGCGTCGCATGGTACCGCAAGACGGTTGACGTTCCCGCCGCCTGGGCAGGCAAAGATCTGACCCTCTCCCTCGGCGTCGTCGACGACTGCGACGAAACCTTCGTCAACGGCGTCAAGGTCGGCTCCACCGGCACCGATGTGGACAGCTACTGGTCGGTCAAACGCGTCTACAAGGTTCCCGGCAAGCTCGTCAAGGCCGGACGCTGCGTCGTCGCCGTCCGCGTCAGCGACATGTACAGCTCGGGCGGACTCCAGGGCCCCGCCTCCGACATGTTCCTCACCCTCGACGGCAAAGAGAAAATCAGCCTCGCCAAAGACTGGAAGCTCAAGCTCGAATTCGCCGCCGACCTCAAAAAAATCGGCACCCGACCCGATCCGCTCGGCTATATGAAGAGCAACGAAAATCATCCCAGCTTCCCGGCGACCCTCTACAATTCGATGATCGCCCCGTGGACCGTCTACCCGATGCGCGGCTTCCTCTGGTATCAGGGCGAAAGCAACGCCTCGAATCCGGAAGACTACCTCAAGCTCAAGGAGATCCTGATCGACGACTGGAGAACCAAGTGGAACGATCCCGACATGCCGTTCCTCCTCGTCCAGCTCGCCGGTTTCGAGAAGCACTCCCCGGCCAAGCCCCTGCCGGATGATTTCTGGGTCGACCGCGAACCGGGCAACCCGGGTTGGGCCGCCTTCCGCGAAGCCCAGACCGCCACCCTCAAGAAAGTGCCGAACACCGGCATGGCCGTCTGCATCGACGCCGGAAACCATTCCGACATCCACCCCGCCGACAAACAGGCGGTCGGCTACCGTCTGGCGAAGGAAGCCGAGCGCATCAGCTACAGCAAGGACATCGTCTCCGCCGGTCCCTATTTCAATTCGATGGAAATCAAGGACGGCAAGGCGATCGTCTCCTTCACCAACGTCGGCCAGGGACTCGAAGCCAAAGGCAGCAAAGACGGCAAGCTCGGCTGTTTCGCCATCGCCGGAAAAGACGGCAAGTTCGTCTGGGCCGACGCCGTCATCGACGGCGACAAAGTCATCGTCAGCTCCCCCGAAGTCAAGGAACCCGTCGCCGTCCGTTACGGCTGGGTCAGCTATGCCGGAAACCTGAATTTCTACAACAAAGACGGTTTTCCGGCCTGTCCCTTCCGTACCGACGTTCCCGATTATGTAAAGTAATCGTGGGAATTGGAGGGGGCACTTCGTCCCCCTCCAAACCTCCCCCAGACCGGCAGGGTGCCGGTGCCGGGTACTTAGATCCGCATGAAACGCTGCGCGTTTCATGCTCCGATTAAGATATTCGGGAGGGAATGCAGGGTTCCGGAGGGCGCAAAATACCGCTCCCTCCGGCACGTCTTCCCGCTTTTTTGCGGGAAGACGGCACTCCTTCCGCCTGTTTTTGCAGGAGGTTGGTTTGCGAGGCGCAAGACCATTGCGGGAATGGTTGGTGATTACGCTCATGTGGAGATCTTTAACCGGCCTTGGCAGGCTTGCGAAACGTGTTTGGCCGGTTGTTGCGAGTTTGATTTTTTGAGGTCGTGCATGGCGTGCGGCTTTTTTGATTCTAACGCTTCGCGTTTTTGGTCCGTTAATCATTCAGGGAAAAAAATTATGTTGGTCGACAAACCGATTGAGGAGTTGCGGGTTTATCTCGGCAGCTCGCCCCGTCCCGAGGATTTCGATGCTTATTGGGACGAGTCGCTGGCCGAACTGGCCGCGATTCCGCCCGAACTCGAACTGATCCCGTCCGAGTTCCAGGCCCCGAACGCCAAGTGCTACGACCTCTGGTTCACCGGAACCGGCAACGCCCGCATCCACGCCAAGCTGCTCCGTCCGGCCAAGTCCGCCGGGAAGCATCCGGCAGTGGTTCAGTTCCACGGCTACTCCGGCAACTCCGGCGACTGGAGCGACAAGCTCAATTACGTCTCGGCCGGATTCACCGTGGCCAGCCTCGACGTGCGCGGCCAGGGCGGCCCCTCGCAAGACGTCACCCCGGTCTCCGGAACCACGCTGCGCGGGCACATCATCCGCGGCGTCGACGACCCCGACCCGAAAAAGCTCCTGTTCCGCAACATCTTCCTCGACACCGCCCGGCTCACCTATCTGGTGATGGCGATGGACGAAGTCGACCCGACCCGCGTCGGCGCCATGGGCGGCTCCCAGGGCGGCGGTCTCACTCTGGCCTGCGCCGGGCTCGTCCCGGAACTGAACCGGGCCGCGGCGGCCTTCCCCTTCCTCTCCGACTATCGCCGGGTGTGGAACATGGACCTCGCCAAAGACGCCTACGACGAACTCAAATACTACTTCCGCTGGTTCGACCCGAACCACGAGCGCGAAGAGGCGTTCTTCCAGCGTCTCGGCTACATCGATGTGCAGAACCTCGCGCCGCGCATCCGTGCCCGGATTCTGATGAGCACCGGGCTCATGGACACCGTCTGCCCGCCCTCCACCCAGTTCGCGGCCTATAACAAAATCACCGCGCCCAAGGAACAGATATTCTACCACGACTTCGGTCACGAGGGGCTTCCGGGCTGCAACGACCGGTTCTTCCGGTTCATGATGGGGATGCTCGACTGAGCCGATGGAAGAATCGATTCACAAGATGATCGAAGGGTTCCGGAGCTTCCGCGACACCTGGTTCGCGGGAGACTCCGAACTCTTTGAAAAACTCCGGCACGGGCAGAGTCCGCGCGTCTGCGTACTGTCCTGCTCCGATTCCAGGGTCGACCCGGCGCTGATCCTCAAGAGCGACCCGGGCGACCTCTTCGTCATCCGCAACGTCGCCAACCTGGTGCCGCCCTGCGAGCCGGACGCCCGCCACCACGGCGTCAGCGCCGCCCTCGAATACGCCGTCACCGGACTCAACGTCGAACACCTGATCCTGCTCGGGCACTCCAACTGCGGCGGCATCCGCGCCCTCATGCAGCGCACCCCGGAGAAACCGGCCGGCCAGTTCCTCGACCCCTGGCTCGACCTCGCCGAACCCGCCAAAATGACCGTGGACGCCATGCTTTCCGACGCCTCGGACACCACCCGCTGCCGCGCCTGCGAAGAAGCCTCGCTGATCCTCGGGCTGGAAAATCTCCTCACCTTCCCGTGGATTCGGGAACGCACCCAAACCGGAGCATTGACCCTCCACGCATGGTATTTCCACGTCGCCGGGGGACTGCTGTTCCACTTCGACCGCGAACGGAACGGCTTTTATCGACTCGACGAACCAATCCTTACCCCCCCCGGAGGTGAAGCATGAACGAAAAAAATTCTGAACTCGAAGAACTCCAGTCCCTCCCGTTCGAACAGGCCCTCGAAAAACTCGAAGCCATGGTAGCCAAAATGGAAACCGGCAACCTCCCCCTCGAAGAACTCATCCGCAATTTCGAGGCAGGCAGCGAACTGGCGAAAATCTGCCGAAGCAAACTCGACGCACTCGAACGCAAAATCGAACTCCTCACCCGCGATGACGGCGACAAAGGAGAATGGACCGATTTCGAATCCGCCATCCCCTCCGGCAATCGCAACGCCCCCCCTCCCCCTCCCACTCCCCCTGCCCCCTCACCTTCTGATGAAAGTGACATTCCCTTTTAGCTTACTGCGCAAAAGGAAGCCTCCGGCGGGCAGGGCGCTTCGCCCCTGCACCCCGACCGGCAGGGTGCCGGTGCCACGACTAGATCCGCATCAAATGCTGCGCATTTAATGCTCCGACCAAGAAATTCGGAGGGTAGTGCAGGGTTCCGGAGGGCGCAAAATACCGCTCCGTCGACACCTCTCGCCCCTTTTGGGGGGCGAGAGGGCACTCCTCCGCCTGTTTTTGCAGGAAGAATGAGAACTGACCGCAAGACCGTTGCCGGGATGATTGGTGATTACGCTCATGTGGAGATCTTTAACCGGGCTTGGCAGGCTTTCGAAGCATTTTTGGCCGATTGCGGCGAATTCATTTTCTTGGGTCGCGCATGGTCAGGGGCCAGGCCGCAAAGCCGCACGCCAGGCACGACCCACACAAGAGAACTCGCGCCAAACGGCCAAAAATGCTTCGAAAGCCTGCCAAGCCCGGTTAAAGATCTCCACGCAAGCAGAGCTACCGGGTCGTTCCCGCAACGGTCTTGTACCCTGCAAACCAACCTCCTGCAAAAACAGGCGGAGGAGTGCCGTCTTCCCGCAAAAAAGCGGGAAGACGTGCCGACGGAGCGGTATTTTGCGCCCTCCGGAACCTCGAACTACCTTCCGAATTTCTTAACCGGAGCGTCAAATGCGCAGCATTTGATGCGGATCAGCGTACCCGGCACCGGCACCCTGCCGGTCGGGAGGGTTAAGGGAGGGCGAAGCGCCTCCCTTATTCCCACGACCATTTAGATGGACTGGAGACGCCAGGCGCAGTGATCGCAGACCGGGAGGGCGTTGGCGGCGACGGCTTGACGCCAGAGGTCGGCGCGTTTGCTGCTGATCAGTTCGGGAAGCGGGTGGTTCAGGGCGCTGCCGAGAGAGAAGCCGAAATAATCGGTGCAGAAGCCGACTTCGCCGTCGTGACGGATGTGGAGACGACATTCGGGGGCGCGACAACAGGGGGAATTGGCGATGCGATCGGGATAACGGTGGCCGACGGCGACGACTTCCATGGGGAAACGCTTGCCGGAGAGTTTCCGCACCCCTTCCCGCCAGCGGGCGAGATAGTCGGCATCGTCGTCGCGCCGCCAGGCTTCGAGCTCGGGATAATCGCAGTTGAAATGGATTCGGCTGTAATCGCGATAGGCGGCAATTTCGTTGCCGGAGAGATACATCAGCTGTTGGAGGACGATCCGGTCCGGCTTGAGCTCGGCGAGTTCGTCCGGGAGTTCGGCCATGCGTTCGACGTTGGCGTCGGAGACGGTGGTGAGGAAAATCAGCTTTCCGCGCCGGCCGTCGAGCAGCGGAAGAGCCGCTTTAACGCGGTCGAAGACGCCTTTGCCGCGCACGGCGTCATGGAGTTCGCGCGGGCCGTCGACCGAGACGAAAATCCGGTCGAAATCGCGGCACAGGGTTTCGGCGTGGCGGGGGATCAGCGTTCCGTTGGTGACGATATCGAAGGGATGCCCGCTGCCGGAGAGCCGTGCGGCGAGTTCTTCGAATCCGGGGTAGAGCAGCGGTTCGCCGCCCCAGAAGGTGATCGCGGCGCCCGGCTCGGTCTCGCCCGCGCAACGGACCCAGAACTCCACCGGGAGTTCGCCGCCTTCGCAGGCCAGCATCCCTTTGCTCTGGCCGCAGAAGCGGCAGGCGAGGTTGCATCTTCCGGTCAGCTGGAAATGGACGGCCCGAATCGGGTAACGCAAGATTCACCTCGCTTTGCGGAACTTGAGGATCGCGCCGGAATTGCCCGGCACCGTGAATCCCTTCTCCACCGGCGGCAGCCCGCGGACCACCGAGTCGAACACCCAGCCGGAAGCGGCGGTGATCTCGTCGGTCAAGGTTTCCGGCGTATTGTTGACCGCGACCACGAGCAGCGTATCGGCATCGATCAGATGCTCGCTCAGGGTCAGGAACGGATTGGTGCGCAACACATTCCGTTTGACTCCGGCAACTTCGGCGGCCATTGCGTAGAGCCGGTAGAGTTCCGGCGCGCCGGGTAAGAAGGCGCGCGGGGTTTCCGTCGCCGCCCGTTCGATCGGAGCGGCCAGGAAGAGCGCCCTGCCTTTCCCGCAGGCGCGGCAGCTGAAAATGGGGTCGTCATCGATATCGACGGCCAGCACTTCGGCGTCGCGGTTGACCAAATCGATCTGGAATTCGGCGCGGCAGCAGAGATCGAACTCACCCTCCCTGCCGCGGATCGAGAGGTTCTCCACCGCCTTGTAACGTGCGGCGATATCGACGCCGAACACGGTGTTGAACGGTTCGAGCGAGCCGCCGTCGGAGGTGACGAAGAGCGTCGCGCCATTCTCCACCGCCTTGAGCAGCGAGTGGTAGCAATGCCCCGGAATCACCCGGAATTCGCGGATCGAGGGCATGATGTAAAACTTCGACGGCTTCAAGGGCTGCGTCGCGTACTGGAATTCGACGTCGAAGCCCGCCTGTTTCGCCAGCAGGAAGCTGGAATAGGCCGCGCCCCACTGATCCTGCCCCTGGGTGAGGATGACCACCGCGTCGCGGCGGAAAGCGGGCAGCCGGCCGAGACCGGTTTCGTCGAGCATCGCCCGGAACGCCTTCATTGCGTCGGCGGCCGGCTTCGGGCTCCGGTCGACGCGGAAGAGGCCGAGTTCGCGCTCGATGGCTGTCCAGTCGTAGGGTGGATGCTCGAGCAGGATTTGGTCGTGCCCGCACCACCAGAGCAGCCCGCGGCAGTCGTGGGCCCAGGAGTTCCAGAGCATGTTCCCGAGATAGCTCCCGGCCACCGCGTCGCTCGACTGGGACGGTCCGAGCGAACCCGCTTCTTCGACGAAGGAGGGTACGCCGCCGACATCGCCGTAAAGCCGGGTTTCGGCGGTGGCGTGAAAAGCGTTGCGCATGGTGTTCACCGGGTCGACGGCGCAATGCGGGGTAAACAGCGGATAGGGATGTGTGCAGAGCACATCGGTCACTTCGGCCTGGTCTTGAATCGTCCAGTTGCCGTGTTCGCAAGTCAGCGAATGCATGCCGGAGACGACCGGGCGGGCGGAATCCTCCTGCCGGATGGCCGAGGTGATCGCATTGCTCCAGCACCACGCCTCCTGCGGCGCGGCGAGCGGAGCCATGCAGTTGCACTCGTTGCCGAGATCCCACGCCGCGATGGCATCGCAATTGCGCAGCTCGCGGACGAGGTGGCGGACCATGCGAACTTGCCACTGGATCGCCAGCGGATCGGTGAGCACGTTGACCCGTTCGAACGCCGGGGGAACGTGCATCCGGCCGGACATCCACCCGGTCACCAGCCCGACCACCAGCTTGAGATTGCTTTCATGCGCCATGCGGCAGAGTTCGCGGAAACGCTCGACCATGACCGGCTCGACTCCGGCGCGTCCGGCCGGGGTATCCGGCAGCGGGCGGTCGCCGAAACGCATTTCGACGAAATGCTGTCCGCCGCCGGTCAGCGCGTGGATCGGCTGGAAATCCGGCCAGAGCGGAAACACCCGGAGCACCTGAAGTCCGTGACCGGCCAGAACTCGGAAATCTCCGGCAACCACTTCGGGCTTCCAATCCCGCCACATCGCGGTACCGGCGTGGCTGGCCCAATAGTTGCATCCGACGAAAAATTCGGTTCCGGGAGCAAAAATGCCCTGCGGTTTTCCGGTGCAATTCATATAAAGGTCCTCCTTGTTTCCTGAAAAATAATCCACTTTCCGAATAATATACGCCATCATCCACACCGGTTTCAAGCAAAAAGATTGCTTTTCCGGCCAATCCGTTGTATTTTATAGAATAACCATTGTTTTACCGGGAGATACGGCGCATGACACGAAGTGAATTCAGGAATCTTCTCACCCGGCGCGTTCTGCGCCTCGACGGCGCAACCGGCACCGAGCTGGCCAAACGCGGAATGCCGCCCGGGGTCTGCCCCGAAGCCTGGATTCTCGAACATCCCGAGGCGATCATCGACGTGCAGCGCTGTTACGCCGCCGCCGGAAGCGACCTTGTTTACGCGCCGACGTTCGGCGGCAACCCGCTCAAGCTCGCCGAGTTCGGCCTTGAGGCGCAGACCGAAGAGATCAACTGCGAACTGGCGAAACTCTCCCGCCGCGCCCTCCCCGACAAGCTGATTTTCGCCGACATCGCCCCGACAGGCCAATTCATCGAACCCTACGGCGAATTCGGGTTCGAAGCGACGGTTGAAATCTACAAACGCCAAGTCCGCGCCCTGCTTGCCAGCGGCTGCATCGACGGGTTTGCCATCGAAACCATGATGGACTTGCAGGAGGCCCGCGCCGCGCTGATCGCGGTGCGCGAGCTCTCCGACCTCCCCGCGCTGGTCACGCTGACTTTCGAACCGGGCGGCCGCACGCTGACCGGGGTGCACCCGATCTCCGCGCTGGTCACGCTCCAGGCGCTCGGCGCCGACGCCTTCGGCTGCAACTGCTCGACCGGACCCGACACGATGGCGGGAATCATCCGCGAAATCGCCCCCTATGCCGTCATTCCGCTCGCCGCCAAGCCGAACGCCGGAATGCCCCGCCTCGTCGACGGCGAAACCCGCTTCGACCTCGGGCCCGAGGCGTTCGCCGCGTCGGCGCTGCAACTGATCGACGCCGGTGCGAGCGTGATCGGCGGCTGCTGCGGGACGACGCCGGAACATATCCGGCTGCTCTCCGAAGCGATCGGCGACCGCGCCCCCTGCCCGCCGCCGGCGACCAGACGCGGCGTCGTCGCTTCTCCGGGCCGTTTCCGCCGCCTCGCGGCGGGCGAACCGTTCGCCGTGGTGGGCGAGCGGATCAACCCGACCGGAAAAAAGGCGCTTCAGGCCGAACTCCGCGCCGGCAGCCTCGAACTGGTCAAGCAGTTCGCAACGGAACAGACGGAACAGGGAGCGGCGCTGCTCGACGTCAATTTCGGACTCTCCGGCATCGACGAGGCGGAGACGATGCGCCGCGCCGTCGGCGAGCTGGTGCTCTCCACCGATACCCCGCTCTGCATCGACTCGACCAATCCGGAAGCGGCGGAGGCGGGGCTCCGGCTCTATCCCGGCCGCGCGCTCTTCAACTCAATTTCGCTCGAAGAGGACCGCATCAAGACCGTCCTGCCGATTGCCGCGAAGTACGGTGCGATGCTGGTGCTGCTGCCGCTCACCGAATCGGGCATTCCGGAAACCGCCGAAGAGCGCCTCGCCGTGCTCGACAAGATCATCGAGCATGCCCGACCCTACGGCTACACGCCGGAGGAGTTCGTCGCCGACGCGCTCATCATGACCATCTCGGCCAGCCCGGGCGCGGCGAAAACCTCCCTCGACTTCATCGAACAATGCACCCGCAAAGCGGGCATCGCCACCATCTGCGGGCTCTCCAACGTTAGTTTTGGCCTGCCCAACCGCTCCATCGTCAACCAGACGTTCCTCGGCATGGCGCTGGGGCGCGGGCTCACATCGGCGATTGCAAACCCCGCCGCGCCCGGCGTCATGGACGCGATCGCGGCGGGCGACGCCCTGACCGGGCGGGACAACCGGCTGGAACGCTTCCTCACCCGCTTCGCCAATATCGCGGCGGCGGCTCCGGTCGCGCCCGAACACGACACCCGTCCCGCCGACCGGAAGATGTACGACGCGGTGGTTCAGGGCCGTCAGGAGACGGCGCTTGCGCTGCTCGACGAACTGATCGCCTCCGGCCTCGAACCGGGCAGAATCGTCGATGACATCCTGATTCCGGCGATCACCGACGTCGGCGACCGCTTCGAACGCAAGGAGTACTTTCTGCCCCAGCTCATGCAGAGCGCGGCGGCGATGCAGAAGGCGATGGAGAAGCTCGAACCGCTGCTGCAAAGCGGCGGCGACCACGCCGACGGCCCGGTTTTCGTGCTCGCCACCGTCAAGGGCGACATCCACGACATCGGCAAGAACATCGTCGCCTTGCTGCTCAAGAATCATAATTTCCGGGTGATCGACCTCGGCAAGGACGTTCCGGCGGAGACGGTGGTCGAAACCGCCATCCGCGAAAAAGCTTCCCTGATCGGGCTCTCGGCGCTGATGACCACGACCATGCCGCAGATGAAGGTGGTGATCGACCTCGCCCGCGAACGCGGACTGGACATCCCGATCCTGGTCGGCGGCGCGGCGGTGGACGAATCGTTCGCCGAATCGATCGGCGCGGTCTACGGTTCCGACGCGATGGCGGCGGTGCGCAACGCCTCCCGATTGCTCGGATTGCTCTGAATCCGAAAACCGGGTCTTGCATTCGACACTTTGCGGTCTATATTCTCTGCGTAGCCGGAAATTTTACCGCATAGGGATGGGAAATAAACGAAAATGGACGACCCGGTTCAACTGTCGCCGCGCATCATTCGGCGCGGCATGCATCTTTCGATTCTGTCGGCGGTGTTGTTCAGCGTATTCGCCGCCGCGAGCGCCGGGGCGATCTTCACCGGGCTGCTCCGCTCGATCCGCCTCACCAATCCCCAGATCGGCATGATCATGTCGCTGCCGCTCCTGTTCCCGCCGATGCAGATCGCGGGGGCGTACCTGCAACGGCGCTACTTTCACCGCAAACGGTTCTGGCTGACCTGCTCGGTAACGACCTACACGCTTTACCTGGTCCTGATCGCGCTGGTCACGGTCTGGTTCCGGCTGCCGGCGGGGATGGCGTTCGCACTGTTCCTGTCGATCTATGCACTGGTCCAGGTGTTCACCCAGCTCCCGGGTTCGACCACCCTTTCGTGGCTGGGAGAGCTGGTGCCGCGCCGCGAAAGCGCCTCCTTCTGGAGCCGCCGCACCGGGTTCGCCGGAATCACCACCATGATCGGCGGCGTCGGCCTCGGCAAACTGGTCGACCTGCTCGGCCGCGAGGCGTCGTTCACCTATGTCGTGGTGATGCTGATCGGGATTCTCTTCGGCTATCTGGCGACCTTCTCTTTCGCGGGCGCGGTCGACCCTGACCCGGAACCGCGCCGCGGCGCCGGATTCCTCGCGCTGGTCAAGGAGACCTGGCAGAACCGCGAATACCGGCTGCTCACCGGCTTCTTCGGCTACCAATCGCTGCTCGCCTGGCTGTCGACCGGCTTCATTTTCGTCTATCTCCAGGCGGAGAACGGCATGAATTTCTCGATGATGACCATCCAGATCATGCTGGCGGCGTCGGCGCTCGTCGCGTTTCTCTCGGCCTACTTCTTCCGCGTGGTCGGCTCGAAATACGGCCGCAAGCCGGTGCTGATTTTGTGCAGTTCGCTCAAGGGGATCGAATTCATTCTCTGGGGCATCCTCCTGCCGCTCAACGGAATTCTCGATACGGTCGGCATCTGGCTGGCGAACCGGGTCGCCGCACTGTGGGGCGGAGCGCCGGTCGAATTTCCGCCCGGCGTCTTCGGAGCGCTGCCGGTGTTCCTGCTCGGCGGCTTCGTCAACATGGGAATCGCCTCGGCGCAGTCGTCGCTGCTCACCTCGCTCGGGAACAAGCGGATTCAGAGCATTGCGATCGGTCTATTCTTCTCGATCGTCGGGCTCTGCGGCGTGCTCACCGGGTCGGTGTCGGGGTATCTCTACAACTACCTCGATGCGCTGCCTTCGGTACAGAATTCGCCGCTCAACCCGTTCAACGTGCTGGCGCTCTTCTCGTCGTTCGGCTTTTTCAGCAGCATTCTCCTGCTGCGCGGATTCCATGAGGACGGCGCGGCGCCGACCGGGGACATGGTCCGCACGCTGCTTTCACAGAATCCGATCCGCGCGATCTACCAGGCGAACCTGCTCTCGCAGCCGATGAGCGAAGACAACCGGACCGTGACGCTCAACCGCACCACCGGCAACCTGGTGGCGGGCGAAGTGCTCCAATCGCTCTGGAGTCCGTCGAGCCGGGTGCGCGACGGAGCGCTCCTGTCGCTTTCGCGCAACAGCGAGAAGAGTCCCGACCCGGCGTTGATCGCCGAGGTGATCCGCCTGCTCGACGTGCCGGAACTCGGGATGCAGGCGATGGCGGCGCGCACCCTCGGGCGGCTGGGCTGCGCCGAAGCGGTTCAGCCGCTGATCGGCAAGCTGAACAGCGAAGACTTGACGCTGGCCCAGGCATCGATCTTCGCCCTCGGGCTGATCGGCGGGAGCGAGGCGGCGGAACCGCTTCGCGCGCTGCTCGACGACCCGCGCCGCCGCGAACTCTGGCCGCCCGTCGCCGAGGCGCTGAGCAAGACCGGCAGCCGCGCCGACGCGCCGCTTCTGCTCGCGGTATTTGAACAGGAGACCTTTCCGATCACCCGGCTGCAATGTCTGGTTTCGTTGGTGCGGCTGCTGTCGACGGACTCCAGCAAAGCGTATCCGAGCTTCGAAACCGAGGAGAAATTCCCGGGGTCCGAACTGGAAAGGCACCTGAAACCGATCACCGCCTCGCAACTGTGGCCGGCTGGAGCCGGGTGGAAGCCGGGATTCGACCGCATCATGGAACTGTGCGACCACAACCAGTTCCTCGAAGCGTCGGAGCTACTGCTGGCCGCCGGGCTGAAACTCTATCTGATCATTCCGGAAGAGAGCAACCAGCCGGATGCGGAGCTGGTTGCGGAGCGGTTCACACCGGGCGGACGGATGCGCGACGCGATCCTGAACGGGAACGATGAGTTCGCCGTGCTGCTGACGACCATGCTGAAGCTCTGGGCGCAGCTCAAATACAATGCGTTCGAAGGGGAGCCGCGGATGATTTTTCTCGCCATCGCGATCCTGTTCCAGACGCTGCTGGAGAGAACCCGCGGCGACGGCGGCATTCCCGGACGGCTCAAGTAGGGAAGCAAGTCCGTCTGCCACCCTTACCCGGCACCGGCACCCTGCCGGTCTGGGGTTTGGGGGCGAAGCGCCCCAACCGCCAGAGGCTACCGGCGCGCAGCGAAAGAGCTACATAAGCAAAATCGCAGATTTTGCCGCGTAGCGCCGAGGCGGAGTTGACCGAAAAGGTCAACTCGCCGGTCCGCCCGGAAGGGCGGACACCCGCCCTCGAGGAACCACGGG
>Ga0183100_1000318_pt1 | contig 48098 bp, 39 predicted proteins | sample Biomet2_FD_127789 | JGI IMG/M metagenome (GOLD analysis project Ga0183100, IMG submission 127789) | Microbial communities from bioreactor (seeded with anoxic lake sediment) at LBNL, California, USA - Biofuel metagenome 2 | ecosystem: Engineered > Bioreactor > Anaerobic > Unclassified ... | reverse complement strand
TATTTTGTTATTTAAACAAGCCGCCATTATATTTGGAAAAGAAAATATCGATATTTTGTTCTAAGCTTTATGATGGTAAAGATATTATGAACAATATTTTTCTTATCTTTTCCATCCTTTCGGAATAACATACACAAAAATAATCGGAGAATTACTGTGACTAAAAAATTACAACTTTTTTTCTTCCTCTTACTTACCGGTATAACTTTTTGCCAAAATTTACAAGTCCATTATGATATGGGAAAAGATCGGCATTATATTACATCAACAATAGAAATGTTTAAACCGGATGAATATGGTTCAACTTATTTCTTTGTGGATATGGATTATGACCGTTCCGGAAATAAAAGCGTATCCTTATCATACTGGGAAATTGCAAGATATGTTAGTCTTCCCTTTGTACCGGGTTTATCCGCAACAGTTCAATACAATGACGGCATGATTCATAATAATAAATTAAATATGGATTTCCCGCTTGGCCATGTTTGGTTAGCCGGTTTCAGCTATCCGATAAATCTTGGATTTGTTACTTTAAATACCGACATTCTATATCGCGCTGACTACTTGTCAGAATCAAAAGCAAATGCCCAATTGACAACTGTTTGGTTTGTTCCTTTTGTAAATGGTAAAATAAATTTTACGGGATTTATGGATATCTGGTCCACAAAAGCCGGGGGAAAAAATAAATTTGTAGTTTTAACAGAACCGCAAATCTGGTATAACATAACAAATCACTTAGCCGTTGGAGGTGAAGTTGAAATTAGTAATAATTTCATGCCAGGAGAAAATAGTGTTATTGTAAATCCGACAGTTGCCTGCAAATGGAATTTCTAATATATAAAGATAAGGAAATAGTTTTATGTTAAGCAAATACTTTGAGTTTAGCAGGAATAAAACTAACATGAAGACGGAAATACTTGCCGGCATTACTACATTTCTTGCCGCGATGTACGTTATTGTTGTTAATCCTGCAATGTTAAGTAAAACCGGTATGCCTTTTAATGCTGTTCTCACGGCAACTATTTTAGTCTCTGCGTTCTGCACAATAATGATGGGCATTTATGCAAAGAACCCATTATTAGTAGCACCGGGGATGGGAATAAACGCTTTTTTTACTTTTACTGTAGTACTGGGTATGGGTGTAAAGTGGGAAACAGCATTGGGATCTATTTTCTGGGCCGGTATTATTTTTATTATTCTTTCTGTTTTTAATATCCGTACATACATTGTAAAAGCAATTCCCAAACAAATAAGATATGCAGTAGCTGTAGGAATTGGATTGTTTATAGCTCTAATAGGCTTTGTTAATGCTAAATTCATTGTTGCAAATCCTGCAACAATTGTAGGCCTTGGTCCCATGGAGCCGGCAACTATTACATTTTTAGCCGGGCTTTTGATTACCTCGGTTTTAGTTCTGAAAAAGGTAAAAGGCGCTCTTATTTTCGGGATTATTACAACAACCGTTTTAGCTATCCCTATAGGCAGACTATATGGAGACGCTTCGGCAATAAATTTTGGTATTCCAACTTTAGTCACTTGGAAAGGAATATTTGCTGCACCGGATTTCAGTTTAATTGGACGTCTCGATCTTATTGGCTCTTTAAAATTTTCTCTCTTTCCTGTTGCTTTTGCATTCTTATTTACAGACATGTTCGATAGTTTATCAACTTTTGTTGGTGTTGCGGAAGCCGGGAATCTGATTGATGCAAATGGCGAACCGATAAATATAAAACAATCATTAATAGTTGATGCTGTTGCAACTACCCTTGCCGGTTTAGTAGGAACAAGCCCTGGAATGGCATATATTGAGTCGGCAGCCGGAGTTGAAGAAGGCGGCAGGACAGGGATGACAGCACTTACAGCAGGATTACTATTTCTCCCATTTATGTTTCTATCCCCACTGATATCAGTAGTTCCATCAATAGCAACCTCACCCGCCCTTGTGCTTGTTGGTGTTTTTATGATGAAACCTGTTCTGAAAATAAATTGGGCAAAATTTGATGATGCAATTCCCGCTTTTATATCTTTGATTCTTATTCCTTTTACAAATTCTATCACTGAAGGAATTATTTGGGGATTTTTGAGCTGGACACTAATTAAACTTTTATTGGGTAAAACTAAAGAAGTTTCCCCTATGTTAATTATTATAGACTTATTTGCGATCTTGGCTTTAGTTTTATCACAAAATAAATAAAAGGAATTTGGATAGATGTTAAAAAAAATTATTGATGTTCAGGAGAGACCTCCTTTAGCTGTAAGTATCCCTCTCAGCTTTCAACACCTATTTGCTATGTTTGGAGCTTCAGTACTTGTACCAATGTTATTTAAAATAAATCCTTCAACAGTGTTGCTAATGAACGGTATTGGTACTTTAATTTACATTTTTATAACTAAGAAAAAAATCCCTGCATTCTTAGGATCCAGTTTTGCTTTCTTATCTCCGGTATTTATTGTTATGGCAGCATACGGATATCAGGCAGCTCTGGGAGGTTTTGTTGTTTCCGGACTCATTTTTATTTCAGTAGCTTTGATTTTTAAATTTGTAGGCTCGGAGTGGATTCATAGCGTATTCCCGCCACCGGCTATGGGTGCAATAGTAGCAATAATAGGTTTAGAGCTTTCCCCTGTTGCTGCTGATATGGCCGGATTAATCAGCAAAAACAATCAACCGCTAAATATGACTTCTGTAATTATTTCTATCTCTACTCTGTCAGTAATTATTTTCGGCTCTGTTTTATTTAGAGGTTTCTTAAAAATTATTCCAATACTAATTGGGGTTATTACCGGGTACACGTTATCATTATTCATGGGAATAGTTGACTTTAATAAAGTGTCAAATGCTCCATGGTTTGCTTTGCCGACTTTTTATTCTCCTATCTTTAATATTTCAGCTATTATTATAATTATTCCGGCTTCCTTAGTGGTAATTGCCGAACATATAGGACACTTAATAGTTACCGGAAATATTGTTGGAAAGGATCTGCCTAAAGACCCGGGACTTCACCGGTCCCTAATGGGTGATGGTGTTTCTACTTTGCTATCCGGTCTAATGGGCTCAGTCCCTACAACTACATATGGAGAAAATATTGGAGTTCTTGCCATAACAAAAGTCTATAGCGTATGGGTAATAGGAGGCGCTGCCGTTATTTCTATTATTATCTCTTTCTTTGGTAAATTATCAGCAGCAATCCAAACGATTCCGCTGCCTGTTATGGGCGGTGTATCCTTAATGCTTTTTGGGGTTATTGCTGCTTCGGGCATAAGAATGCTTGTTGAGAGTAAAATTGATTACAGCAAGCCAAAAAATCTAATATTAACAGCTTTTGTTCTTATTATTGGTCTGAGTGGAGCAAAATTTACATTAGGTTCAGTTACTCTTGCAGGCATGGCGCTTGCTACAGTAATTTCTATAGTAATAAGTTTACTTTTTAAATTATTTGAAACAATTGGCTGGCTTAACGAATAGGACAAAACAAACAGCATTTTAAGACAGGGGGAAAGCATGATACTTTCCCCTGTTAGTCCTTTCGTAATTTTTCTACTAAAAACTCCTTCCGATGTCCCACTTCCCCATTTAGTATATTTTTTTAGTTTTACATTTTATTTATTTTAGGAAACAGTTTTGTAATCATTTTAAATTTTACTCATTACAATAATGTATTGATATTTTAGTTTGCATTTTATAAATAATTTAATAAAAACAAATAACGGAGCACGCATGCCATCTTTTGTGTTAACCGGCAAGGCAGATACTTATTTAGAGAAACTTTGTAAAAACAACAGCGGACGACCTGTTGGCAGCCGCGCCAATAATGCAGCATTGGAATATATTTCCGAAAAACTTGAAGCAGTGGGATGCAAAATAGAGAAGCAACTATTTGATTGCATTACCTGGCAGTCTTCCGGAGTTGAGCTTTCTATAGATGGTTTAACGATAAACGCCTTTGCAAGTCCATTTTCATTAAGCTGCGACGTAAACGCCTCACTGGCAGTTGTTACTTCCATTAACGAACTTGAACCAATTGACATAAAAGATAAAATTGTTTTATTATGTGGTGATATTGCAAAAGAGCAATTTATTCCAAAGAATTTTCCTTTTTATAATCCCGCTGATCAAAAATGTATTATTGAATTATTGGAGACAAAAAGCCCTCTTGCCTTGGTTACTTCTGCCCCAAGAAAATTTGATTTAGAAGATTCCCAATATTTAATACCACTATTCGAGGACGGGGATTTTAATATTCCTTCTGCATATATATCTGAGTTGGATGCCATTAGAATGATTGAAAGTAATAATAAGAAGGTTCATTTAAAAATTAGTTCTGCACGAATTCCCTCAAAAGGATACAACATAATCGGGAAAAGAGGAAATGGTTCTGAAAAAAGAATTATTTTACTTGCTCATATTGACACAAAATTTGGTACACCCGGAGCAACCGATAATGCGTGCGGTATTGTTGTTTTATTATTACTGGCAGAATTACTAGGAAATTACGAAGGAAAATTTTCTATTGAGTTTACAATTATGAATGGCGAAGAATGCTATTCCAGCCCGGGTGAAATGGAATTCTTAACTGAAAACAAAAATACACTGAATAATATATTATTAGGGATTAATTTAGACGGACTTGGCTATTCATCGAGTGATACCGCCTATTCAATGTACGGTTGCCCCTCTGACATTGCAGATGCAATTCAAACTGTATTTTCATCATATCATGGCCTTGTAATGGGCGATCCTTGGTACCAAAGCGACCACAGTCTGCTGATTCAGAATAACATACCCGCACTTGCTATAACTTCAGCACTTATGATTAAATTACTGAATGAAATTTACCATTCTCCTAAGGATAAACCGGAAATTGTAGATACATCAAAACTGGTAAAATTAGCATATGCTTTAAGAGATTTAATATTATATTTAGACAGACATTATAAAAATAATTGCTAAGAAAAGGAAGTACTATGGAAAAAATTGATTTAAAAAAAGAACTTAAAGGGCTATACGCCCCGGGCTCCAAAGTGGTTACGATTGCAGATGTTCCGGCATTTAATTTTTTGATGATTGACGGTAAAGGGAATCCAAATACATCAATTGAATATAGGCAGGCAATTGAGGCGTTGTATGCTGTTTCTTATTCAGCTAAATTTAAAATAAAAAAGAGTAAGGCTGAAATTGATTATTCTGTTATGCCGTTGGAAGGATTATGGTGGGTTGAAAATGAAACTATATTCAACTTAAACAATAAAGATGCCTGGAATTGGACAGCTATGATATTGCAACCCCATTTTGTTAATTCTGAACTAATTAGCGAATCAATTGAAAATGTAAAAGATAAAAAAGGTTTGAATAATCTTGATAAAATAAATTTTGCCTCATTTGAAGAAGGATTAGCTGTTCAGATAATGCATATTGGGCCGTATTCTGAAGAAGAACCAAATATCAAAAGGATGCACAGTTTCATTGAAGAGAATGGATTTTGTGTTTCAGGTAAACATCATGAAATTTATCTTAAAGATCCGAGAAAATCTGCTCCTGAAAAATTACAGACAATATTAAGGCAACCAATAAAAAAGAAATAAAATAATTATTTTTTACATCCAGATTAATGAAATAGCACCTATACTTTGCTTAAGGGTAAAAATACTGAAAAGGTACTTCCTTTTCCAAGTTTACTTTTTAGAGTAATGTAACCATTATTCTTTTCAACTAATTCCTTACACAGAATAAGACCTAAACCAGTTCCATTTTCACCAGTAGTTCCTTTGCGATTAATAGAAGCATCAATTCTAAACAATTTAGCTTCATCTTCAGGTTTTATTCCTACACCATTATCTATAACGTCAATTCTGCCCATTTTGTCTGATTGCTCAGCTTTAAGTGAAACAGAACCACCGGGTTTGGTAAATTTTATGGCGTTTGATACAAGGTTTCTTACAACAGTATTAATGGAAAAATTATCAACAAAAAGAGACAAGCCATCTTTTACTTCTACATTAATAACTATCTCCTTTGCAAGTGCCTGGTTATTTAACAGGTTAACACATTCTAAAACAATTTCTGCTGCTTTAATGTCTTCAAATTCCATTGAAAGCCTGCCAGTTTGTGTTCTTGCCCAAAGAAGCAAGTCCTCCAGCAATTTATGAGCTGCCTCAGATGATTTTTGAATAATTTCCAAAAATTGAATATATTCTTCCCTTGTCATAGTATCAATATTTTCAAGCAATAATTGAGATGAACCCATTATTGCACTGAAAGGGTTTTTGAGATCATGAGCAATTATTGAAAAGAATTTATCCTTTGTGGCATTTAATTCACTAAGTTTTTTATTTTCCTTTTTCTTAAAAACATAGAATCTGGTAACCAAAAGGCTTAATACAACAATCAAGCTGGAGACTAAGATTAAAGCGATAATTGTAATCGTCTGGTTTTTAACTTCAGCATCTCTTTGCCTCAGAGCTGCTTTCTGTCTCTCAATCTGTTTCTGCTTTTTCTCTGACTGGAAGCTCTCTTCAAGCTGCAAATATTCATTTGTCTTGCTCTTAGCAAATATGCTGTCGTTTAACTCAGTGTATTTTTTATGGTACTCTAAAGAGCTTTTATAATCACCTTTTTTTTCATATGCTTCAGAAAGTAAGCTGTAACATTGCATTTCTAAATCACGCAAAGAAATTTTTTTAGAAATTTCTATAGCTTCTTTAACCTCGCTAATACTCTCTTTGTATTTTTTCAAATCTAAGTGAAGTCCTGCTTTATTATACTGAATTACTCCAATTTCATAATTTCTTTTTATCCTTTTACTAATTAAATACCCTTGGTTGTAATAATTTAGTGCTTCTTTAAGTCTGTGGTTATCACTTTCAATATTGCCCAAGTTAATTAATGTTGAAATACGTCCTTGGTCGTTATCATATTTATTGTAAAGGTTCAACGCATCTTGAGAATATTCTTTAGACTTTTTCAAATCTCCCATGGTATAATAAGTGTTAGCCAGATTTGAATACACTGAAGCTATACGTCTTTCTTCTTTTCTTTTAGTGTATATTTGTAACGCTTTTAAGTAATAATCCGCGGCAAGCTGATATGCTTTTGAATAAGTATGAACATTTCCAATGTTCATATAACAATTTGCTACTCCAACTGTATCTTTAAGTTTCTCATACATACTGTAACACTTTTGAAGATATTCAAGAGATTCTGTATAGTTTCCATAACTCTGTTTTACGCCCGAAAGATAAAGCATTGCATCAATTTCCTGCTTCTTTAGCTGGTACTGCTTAGCAATATTTAATGCTTCATCTGCATATTTTTCGGCATCCTTAGGATTATCAAAAGTAAGCTCTTTTGCTAACTGTAATAAAATTGGGAGTTTTTGCTTTTTATCTGATATTTTTACTAAAACGGATTTCAAACTGTCAGAGACAATAGAATATTCTGCCGAGCTGTAGGAATAACCAAACAATGTTATAAATATGTATAAAACTATCTTTTTCATTCTATGTATCAACTACCCACATTAAACCAATGGAATAGTAATTTTAATTTTCTCGAATTTAGTTATTCTGATTTTTAGAAGTAAAAATCAGTAATTTACTATCGAAAATTTTATTCATTACTTAAATAAAAATGCGTTTTTAATTTTTAAATATAAATATTTAAGAAATAAAGAAATAGGTATTGTTTAAGTAAAAAGGAAGGTTGTAAGGTAAGAAAAAGTGGTGATGGAAAGCCACCACCACTTTTTAGAAGTTTATTTTATCAAAGTCATTTTTTTACTGTCAAAGAAACGATGTCCATTATTACCTGTAGCTTCGATACTATAGAAATAAACACCGCTTTTAAGGTTAGAAGCATTTATTGTAACTTCATGAAGCCCGGCAGTCATATTTTTATTTATTACTGTCATTACTTCTTCACCAAGTAAATTGAACACTTTTAAACTAACTTTTGAATCATTAGGCAAATTGAATTTAATTTTAGTACTTGGATTAAATGGATTTGGATAATTCTGATCAAGTGAAAAACTACTAAGGACTTTAACATCAGCAGATATTTCATCTGAATATACAAAAACTCCATTAAAATCGACCTGTTTAATTCTGTAAGAATATTTACCTAATTGCAAGCCTTTATCTGCAAAAGAATACTGCCTGCAGACTGAAGATGTTCCATTCCCTTTAACAAAACCAATAGTAATATATGAATTTCCAATTTTCTTCTGGACTTCAAATCCATAATTATTAGTTTCAGTAGCAGTAGTCCACTTTAATTCAACAGTATTTGAATTTACAGTAGAAGTAAAGGAAGTCAGTTCAACCGGCGTAACCGAGCCCAATGGGAAAGAAAAAGTAGCCCACTGGCTTGAAGTTGGGACGAATTCATTTTGAGTTGCCGGAGCAGTCGCTAATACAGATCCTGCCTTATCAAAAATAGTAAATGGGAAAGTCTGTCCGCCATTTATTGATAACTTGACGATAAGTCTATCCTGCTCAGTTGAGTATTGTGCATGTGCGTAATCAAATTTAATGGAATCATTTGGATTTATTCCGGAGAATACTTTTGTATATAAAGAATCCGCTCTTCCGGTACTTGAGTAGCTATAAAATGGGACAGAAATACAATTGTTGCCTCCCATTGTCGGACTATTTGCCCCGGTATATTTCTCGAAAGTCATGCTGCCATCCGGGTTAATCAAACGCCACCCTGCCGGCGGGAAATTGCCTTCAAATAGCTCATATAAGAAAGAACCTTCCATTGCTTTAGTGTTCTTTGAGGTAACTTCAACACCATTTGATTTAATTAAATCTGTGGCAACTTCCGGTTTAGTATTGCAAATAATTTCCTCCGGAGCATTCATTTTTTCAACTGTTATATGTCTGGAATGCCCTGCGGTCAATACTTCTTTTGTTACGTCATTTTGCACATATGCAGCAGTATATACCATTGAATCAGCCCATACGGCAGTATCAATATGATACTTAATTGTAAAATTATAAGTACCGACTGCAGTTTGTATAGGAGTACCTAAAGAGGTAGGATAAGCAGCTCTGAAAACGTCATAAAATGTTTTTTCGCCGTTGCTTCCTGGTGCTGTCGAATATCTAATTGTTCTTTCAACTGCATTTACCCTAAGATAGTAATTGCCTGCTTTTAATGGAGAAACTACCTGAACTGTTATATCAGACTTGATAGTATCACCGGCTAAACGGGTATCTACAACTGTCACCTTTAACGGCGTACCGACTGAATTTCTTGGATAATATGCGCCAGGTAAACTAGTTGCATTTGAGTATGGATAGCTTGGATTTACAATTCCATCCATTATCACACTTGGAACAGAATTTATTCCATAGTAATTTCTTCTGTCATTTGCCTGGGTAGGATTATATGCATACATCGGGTCATTACCCGGTGAAGGCCAGTTCATATGATATTTAATTGTAACAAGAGAATCAAATCTGGCATTAACAAATGCGTCTATAGTAGGATTATTTGCGGCACACGGTGCACAAGTAGAACTTGTCCACTGTTCCAACAGCAATGTTCTTGCTACACCTGCCAGACACAGTGAATACTGGTTTAGTACGTTATTGGCACTATTTTGATCTCCCGGTAAATTAACTGAGACTGAAATATTTATAGGCTGTCCGGGAGTAATAGTTAAATTATCAAAAACGACATTTTGCATTTCTGCATGGTTAATAGATGAAAAGTTTTTAGTGCTTGAATAATTCCCAGGGGTTACTGTCATTGTTACGCTGAATGCTGAAGTGATGTTATCCTTTCCAACATTCATTATAGTAACATTAGGGGCAACACTGAAAGCGCTGGTTCCGACTGCATAACTAGTATCTGATTTTATATTATTTATGGAAACGACTCCAATATCAGTATTGAATTGATTACCCAAGGATAAATTATCAATATACAGGTTATTGCCATATTGGTTTACAGTAATAAACTGAAGCTGATATTGAGAGAATGCGGTACAAGATAACACCAGTACAAGGAGAAGTAACAATTTCTTATTCATTAAACACCTCACATGTTATTTTACAAATAGGACAATAATTAATTATGAGCACAAACAGATATATGGAATATATAAATCTATTTTCACATCTCAAAGCATAATTTACATAATTTTTACTATTTATTACTGAATTTTAAATGGGCTAAGCTCATTTATCCATATGCAATCAAATTAATATGAGCTGATGGTGCCTTTATTGAGAATGGATAATAACCGGAGTAATGTTTTTTATTATTTTTGCATTTATATATTGAATGAACATTATTGTAATTTTCATTATAAGCCAATTAGACAATGAAAAAAGTGTTTTTCCGTTTTTATGAAGAGTTGAATGATTTTCTACCCTCTGAGAGGCAGAAGGTTCAATTTAGTTACGAGTATATATTAGATACTTCTGTAAAAGACTGCATTGAATCGTTGGGAGTGCCTCATTCAGAAATTGACTTAATATTGGTAAATGGCCAGCCGGTAGATTTTAACTACCTAATGCATGAAGGTGATACAGTAAGTGTTTATCCTGAATTTGAATCTTTTGATATAACCGCAGATACAAAGGTAAGGGACTCTTCTTTAAGAGAACCAAAGTTTGTTGTGGATATACAGCTTGGAAAGCTTGCCAAATATTTAAGGATGTTTGGCTTTGATACTCTATACAATAATAGACTTACAAATTATGATATAATTAAACTCTCATTAGAACAGAAACGGGCAATCCTAACTAAGAGTATCAATTTATTAAAACGTAAGGAAATAGTTAGAGGTTATTGGTTAAGAAGTTATTACCCCCAAGAACAGATAAGTGAAGTATTAAAGAGATTTGATTTAAAAAATAAAATTAAGGAGTTTACAAGGTGCATTATTTGCAACTCAGAATTACACTTAATTGAAAAAAGTGAAATTATTGACACCCTACCTTTAAAAGTAATTGAACAGCAAAATATTTTCTTATTCTGCCCCGACTGTAAAAAGGCCTATTGGAAAGGAACACATTATAATAAAATGAGCTTTTTAATTAATACAATTTTATCAAAAATTTAAAGATTATTACACGTGGAAGTTGACAAACGGGTTTCCAGAAAAAAGTAAAGAAATGGAATATGGCTTTCAGTAAATAAGTTCTATATCTCCAGCTCATTTAGTGGTAAATAATTTAACAGATTATCAACATCAATAATATTAGAAAATTTAAATGCGGCTAATCTATACTTGCTGTCAATTAAATAATTAAGCAGGTTTTCAAATTGCTTGATATTCTTTTTGAGCAGGAAGTCCATTGCCGGAAAAATATTAGTATCGAAATAATATAAACCGCATGTAATATACTTGGAGAATATATTTTCTTGTGAAACAAGCGTTATTCTGTTTTTATTGTCAATAGTAACATAATATGGTTCTTTTTCATTTGCGAATTCTTTAACTGCAATAACGGAGTCGTTTCTTGAGTTTTTATCAAGGAAAGCCAGCATTTTCCTAAGATCATTTTCAAACCCGAAATGGTTGGCCCTTATCAAAATAAAAGGATTACCCTCCAGATACTTTCTAAGCGCGGCAATATAATTTAAGATTCCCCCGCCGGAATTTATCACCAGATTAAATGGAACTTTCAATTTAATTTTTTTTAAATAATCATAAAGGCTATAATTACTTTCATCAATTAAGCAAGTAAGAGATGAGGCGTCGCAGTTTAAACAAGTATCCAGAAGACTTTCAATTATTGAAGTTCCGTTTACTTTTAATAATAACTGAGCAGAAATCCAATTAGGGTGGAGAAATTTCTGCTCATTACCGGGGATAATTAATGCGTAATTCATTGTATATCACCAAAAGGAATTCAGATAATGGTACTGTCCCGGATATGATATTTATTCTTTTTCTTATTACACAATCAAAATCAAACAACTCATACCGGGACAGTTAAACTTTTTAGTTGAAATAAAATCTGGCAGTAACAACGGTAGCGGTATTCAAGTAAAAATCAGTTTCTTCTTTAGGAACATCTCTTTTCAACTGAATATCTGCACCGATTTTTTCTTTAAGACCAAGGCTGAACTGTTTAGCAATAAAGTATTCGCCACCAAGAACAAGACTGGCATGAACACTATTTTTTGCATCCGGTTCTTTTACATAGAAGCCGCCGCTCTTATTTGTTTCATATAAAGCTTCAACACCAACATAAGGAATAAAATCTCCCTGAGTTAAGTTATACAAAACTGAAGCACCTATGCGGAAATCAGTTCCTGTAACTTTTGTCTGCCCGACTGAGGCATCACCTCCCGGAGAATAGACTCCCAAACCAAGAATAAACTCTGAAGATACTTTATCAGAGAAACAGTATTTTAGTGCAAGATTTGGGGAATTTACTCCATCAATGCCTATTCCAACTTTACCCTGATATGCAGTTTGTGCTGATGTAATTGTTGCAAACAACAATATGGCTAATATAGATAATGAAAACTTTTTCATTTATAACTCCTAATATTTTAATAATTTTATTTAATTTATATCCGATTTAATATTCCCGGATTTGGATCTTACTTCTGCTAAGTGAACATCATATTTTATTCATTCTACTAACACCTTTGAGGTTCATTTAGCTATTTGAAACCATTTATACAAAGTACGTGCCAGCTATTTTTTACATAAGAATATGCGAAAACAGCTTGTATTTTGCACTATTTAATATGAATATTGCTTTTATTTAAGCAATTTCTTATTATTACTCCTTAGATATAAGCATTTTCTTTTATAAAGGATATTATGATGAAAAAAGAAGAATTAAACCTGCTTCTTTCCATAAACGAAGCGATTGCCAAGACACGGGATAGTGAAACGCTATTCAAAAATATTTTTGAGAAATTACTCCGGCTTTGCAAATTTAAAATTGCGGGAACCGCTTTATTGAATAGAAATAAGACTTATGTCGAGATGTTTTTGAAGGGTATTGATTCCCCAAATGATAATTTGCTGCCACTGGATTTACATACAAATATCCCATTATCAATCGCTCCGTTGAGCTTTTCTCTTGAACATCCGGTAACAAACCGGTTAAATATAAACGATTATTCCCATACTGCTGAATTTAAGAAAAATGATGTTCTGGCAGCTCTGGTAAAGAAGCATGATATTGAGGAAATAATTGATATTCCCCTGCTGATAGGAGGAGAACTGATTGGTTTTTTGGTGCTTGCATATTCTAAGGGCAATTCGCCTAAAAGCAGTGAAATTATTTTTTTGGAACAGGCAGCTAACCAAATTGCAGTTTTACTTAGCGTTATTATGGGGTATGAGGCAATATACAGAAGTGAAAAATACAAAGAAATACAATTGGAACTTACAAATACTTTTGTCAGCATAAAAGAAAGGGATAAACTTTTTAAGAAATTTGCTATAGAAATAAATAAGCTCTTATCAATTAACTATATAAGCATAAGCTTCTCTGCTAATCAAGATGTTCAAATGCAGACAATAAGTTTCATTAAAGACAAGACTGACAATTTTAGTGAAATGTTGGGAAGCAGCAAGTTAGTTCCGTTAAATTTGCTAAAACCATTTTTAACCGGCGAAAGTGGATACCGTTATTTTGAGTTTACAGATGACGTCTTTTTAAAACTGTGCAAACAGTCAACTCATTTTAAATATCTCCATAATAAAAAAAATATTACTTCAGTATTCTATATAAACTATTGCAGTGAGAATAAAGAAGAAATAAACCTGGTTATCTCTAAAGATGGTAAAAAGATAATGCCAAAGCTTCCGTATATGGAAGATATTACAAACTTTGACGAACTTGAAATAGATTTATGCCAGGAACTAACTCCTCAGCTCCTCTTAATCTTAAATAATTATTTTGTATATGAAGAAGTAGACCATCTTAGAAAAAATCTTGAGCAAGAGAAACTTTTCCTTCTTGATGAAATAAATCTGGCAAATAGCTTTCAGCAAATTATAGGAAACAGCCCTGCAATTCACATTGTTCACAATAAAATAAAGCAAGTAGCCCCTCTGGATGCTACTGTATTGATTCAGGGAGAAACAGGTACAGGTAAAGAATTAGCCGCCCAGGCCATTCACAACTTGTCAAATAGAAATGATAAAGCTTTTATTAAGATAAATTGTGCGGCACTCCCTGCCCAGTTAATTGAATCGGAATTATTCGGACACGAAAAAGGTAGTTTTACCGGAGCAATTGAAAAACGTTTGGGTAAATTTGAACTTGCCAACCATGGAACTATTTTTCTTGATGAAATTGGGGAAATGCCGCTTGAGCTACAACCTAAGCTGCTTCGTGTTCTGCAAGAACAGCAATTTGAAAGAATAGGCGGCAGTTCAACTCTTTACACAGATGTTAGAGTAATTGCAGCAACAAATAGAAATCTGGAAAAAGAAGTTGAACTCGGCAACTTTAGAGCCGATTTATTTTTCAGATTAAATGTTTTTCCACTGATTATGCCTCCATTAAGAGAAAGACTTGAAGATGTACCTCTGTTTGTAAAATTCTTTCTCGAGAAATATTCAAAATCAATGGGGTTGCCTACTAAGTCAGTTAGGAAAAGTGATTTGGAATTATTCCAGCAATACGATTGGCCGGGCAATATACGCGAATTGGAACATGTTATTGAGAGAGCATTAATTACTTCAACCAAACCTCATTTAGAATTGTCTGATTTTATTCTGACAAAAAACATAAAAACCGAACCTGACTTCATTTCAATAAAGCCGCTTGCTGAAATGGAACGTAATCATATTATAACAGCATTAAATATTACTAACGGAAAAGTGACAGGTGAAAATGGGGCAGCTAAATTGCTTGGAATAAACGGAAAAACGCTTGGTTCAAAGATGAGAAAAATGGGCATAAAAAGAGACTTTGTAATCAGGACAGAGAACCCTTGGAATGGCAAATAATTCAATGGGATCAATTATTTTAAAAAATAATTTGTAAATTTGGTTTTATGGCTTTTATTACTTTGTAATTTTAGCTCAATCACTTAAAAATACCGGCAATAAATATGCAGAGCACTATAGATACGACACCCAAACGAGCCAGCGCCTTAGATGCGCTAAGAGGTATTGCAATTCTGTTAATGATATTATCAGGAAGCATTCCATTCGGAGATGCTCTCCCTGCCTGGATGTACCACGCTCAGGTACCGCCGCCACAACATATATTTAACCCTAATCTGCCGGGTATAACCTGGGTAGATCTTGTGTTCCCTTTCTTTATTTTTGCAATGGGGGCAGCTTTCCCTTTTGCCATGCGAAAAAAAATTGAGAAAGGAATCGCATCTTCTAAAATACTTTTTGACATTTTAGTAAGAGGTCTGCTATTAGCAGGATTTGCAATTTTTATTGAGCATATTCGGCCTACAACAATAAGCCATAATCCCCAATTAAGGGAGTGGTTACTTGGAATTGCTGGTTTCATAATACTATTTATGATATTAGTCAGGCTTCCAAGTTCAATAAATAATTATTACAAATGGTTTATAAAAACTTTTGGGCTTATATCTGCTATAGTTTTGCTTTATTTTTTACGTTATCCAAACGGAACCGGATTCCAGTTAAACAGAAGTGACATAATAATTTTACTTCTTGCTAATACTGCATTCTTTGGTTCCATAGTATGGTTTTTTACAAAAGATAATTTACTTTTAAGAATAGGAGCAATGGGGTTGTTGCTTGCAATGAAATTGTCTCACCCGGTTCCTGGATCGTGGAATAACTGGCTCTGGGACACCAGTCCATTCCCCTGGCTATATGATTTCAGTTATATGAGGTATTTGTTTATCGCCCTCCCCGGTTCAATTGCCGGTGACATGATTTACAAATGGTTGAAAGATAAATATTCCGGTAAAGATGAGAATGGAATATCATCAACAGGGTATGGTTTAATTAGTATTTCACTGTTTGCGTTAATTGTTGTTAACGTAATAGGTTTATATACTCGGCAGATACAAATAACGCTGGGGACTGATTTTATTCTGCTTGTTGCCGGTTATTATTTGTTCAATAAATCAAAAAGTAATTATGAAGAACTGTTAAAAAAATTATTTTACTGGGGTGTTTATTGGCTGATATTAGGATTAGTTTTTGAAGCTTATGAAGGGGGAATAAAAAAAGATGAACCGACTATGAGCTATTACTTTGTAACCTCCGGTTTGGCAATATTTACGTATATTATATTATCCATCATAATTGATCGTTATAAGAAAGCTAAATACCTGAATACCATCATAGAAAATGGTCAGAACCCGATGATTGCATATTCTGCAGGGGGCAACCTGATAATGCCAATACTTGGAATAACCACATTAAGTACATTACTGAATAATATATTTTATACCCCCTGGTTGGGTTTTATAAAAGGATGCATACTAACTGCACTTGTAGCAATTGTTACAAGTATTTTTACAAAGAAGAAGCTGTTTTTAAGAACTTAAATAGCAATTAAATTCCTCCACCAGATAAAGAGAATGTGTGAAAATCATACTATCTATCCCAAATCAGGGTAATCATGATAATCGTTTAAATCCTGATTCGACAAATAAAAAGCATTAACCGTGCACTTCAAGGAGCTCTAACTGTTTAAATATTGAAGAGATATATAAAGACGAGACGTTCTCAGAACGTCTCTACGATGCAGATGCGAGCTCTAACTGTTACTATTATTCCACTAGGAATTGTTGATCTTATTGAATTATCACACAGTCTCATTATCTAATGGACACTAAGAATTAGGGCCCCTCCCCGGCTTTAATCGCAAATATGTTTCTACCCTTTATCACATTGTGAAGCTTACCTCTTGCATTACTATTTTACAAATAATATATTTGAACTCATCAGTTCATTTTTTATAATATATAGTATAGTAATGCAAAGAAAAGATAAAGAATTAAAACTTAGGCATCAGATAGTAATTGAAGCCGCAAGTGAGTTATTTTCACTAAAGGGCTATCATAATACTACCATGGATGATGTAGCCGAAAAAGCTGAGCTGGCTAAAGCTACTTTATATAAGCTCTGCCCCGCCAAAGAGAATTTATATATGGACGTTCTGCAAAATGTTTTTGAACAATTTAACTTAATCGCTGAAAATGCAATGAAGCAGGACAAAAACCTAAAGGATAAATTATTTTGCTATGTTAAAGACCTAATTAGTCATTTCAATACAAAAGCAGATTTCTTTCGTTTATTAATCAAAGAAATAGATACAATTACTCTCCCGAAAGCAGGTTCAGAACATATGATGGATGTTCACCGAAAATTAAACATTATTTTGATAAATGAATTAAAGGCGGGAATAAAGAATAAAGAAATCAGAAAAATTGATCCTGTTAAGGTTGCGGGCATTTTTAATCATATGGTCTTTGGCTCTCATTTAAACCATTTTTTTGATTTTGACGATGAGAAAAAGATAAATGAAGCCGTTGCATTTTTAATAAACCTGTTGTTTGAAGGAATTGAATATAAAGGCTAATAAAATGAAGAATAAATACAAAGTAATTTTAATTATTGCAGTATTACTGCTCGCTTATATTTTATATACACTATTATTTCATAAAGAATCAGTCAATGCCATTACAGTAAAGAAAGGAAAACTAATTACCCTGGTATATGCAACAGGCAATGTATATGCAGACAGTTATGCAACTCTACGGGTTGAAGAGGGTGGTAATGTTGTTTTCATAAATGCACATGAAGGTCAGTTTGTAAAAAAAGGAGAGCTTCTGCTGAAAACTGATACTGGTTTATTAGCTCTTCAGTTAAAGGACGCTGAATCAAACCTCCAAAAAGCAAAAGTGGAATTGCAAAACAAAACAAAAACGCTGGATAGGAACAAGAAGCTTCTTGCCGGAAATTCTATTACCGTAAAAGAATATGATGATACAAAAAGAGAATACGATCTGGCGGAGATAGAACTATCCGCTAAAATGGTTGCTTTTGATATTATAAGGGAAAAAATCAGCAAGAAAGAGATACATGCGCCTTTTAATGGATTATTGGTTTCTGTTAAAACAAAAGCAGGCGACTATTTAACACCAAATGCGGATTGTTTTGACATCCTGGAGCCTTCTTCAATATTAATCAGCGGTCAGGTTGACGAGCAGGATTTAGGCAAAATTGAAATTGGAATGGAATCAATTGTTTCATTTGATGCTTTCCCTGATGAAAAGTTCCATGGAAATGTTTTTAGAATTGTCCCTAAAACTGATGAAGTTACAAAAATAAATAAAGTATTTATTAAGCTGAATTCCCTGCCTAAAAAGCTTAATGTAGGTATGACAGCTACAATTAATATAAAGACGGGAGAAACACTTAATGCCATTACCATACCACAGAGCGCTGTAATCAACAAGGAAGCAAAATCATTCGTCTTTACAGTAAGAGATGGCAAACTTTTTAAGAAAGCCATAACTATAGGCAAAACCGATGGAACGAATGCAGAAATACTGAGTGGAAATTTGGCAGAAAATGAGATAATCGTAGACAAACCAAAAGACAGTTTTGATGATGGAGTAAAGGTAAAAATTAAATAACTAAATGGAAAAATTCAGATTCATATTTTCTATTGCTGTCAAACATTTATCCTCAAAAAGGAAGCAGACAATTCTGGTGATAACCGGTTCCGCCGTGGGCGCTATGGTTATGATCTTTACCTTTGCTATAACTTTAGGGATTATTTCAGATATTAAAAAAAAGATAATTGAAATTTCCCCTTCCATTACCATAAATGGAGAGAAAGTTAATGGCAAGGAAAGAATACTATACAAGGTTGATACATTAAAATCAGAGAACATACTTCTACTATCCAGAATCCGTCCCGATGAAAACAAAGAGATTAAAACTTACGATAGAATAATTTCAATAAGCGAAAACATAAGCGAAGTGGATGCAATCTCCCCTTTTGTTCAAGCTCAGGGGGTGATGAGGTCCCATTCTATTTCAAAGCCCTGCGTTATTAAGGGTATAATTCCCGTAAAAGAATCAAAGATTGCAAATCTCTCAAATAATGTTATCTCCGGTAGTCTATATGAACTTACCTATACAAAGAACGGAGCTATTTTAGGTGAAGGACTGGCAAAGAAACTAAAACTAAAATATCATGACAATGTCAGCCTTACAGGAGAAGATGGAATTGTATACTCACTAATTGTTGCAGGCATATTTTCCAGCGGGTTTTCGGCCACGGATAACACTTTTGTCTTTCTCAATTTAAAAACCGCACAGTCAATACGCGGATTTAATGCCAATACTGTTTCCGGCATAGGATTACATACAGTTTCGTTAGACAATATAAAAGATATTGCAACAAGAATAGAAAGTCTTACCGGTTATAAAGCCAAGACGTGGGAAGAATCAAACGCCAATATACTTGATTTATTCAAGCGAAATAATAATATCACAATGCTTCTTGTAGTTTTTGTATTTGTAATTTCCGGTTTCGGGATAGCAAATGTATTAATCACAATTGTACTGCAAAAGCAAAAAGATATTGCCATAATGAAATCTTTTGGTATGAGCAGTATAAGTGTCCGGCAAATATTTTTAATTGAAGGAATAATCATAGGTATCATAGGTTCATTTTTGGGTATGATTGCAGGGCATTTACTGACAAACTTTGTTGCCTCCCTCCCTATTTCATATGGAGAAAGCGCAGTTATAAAAAGTAATCACATCTCAACGGTTCAAACAACATCATCTTATATCATTGTGGGAATATTTTCAATACTTGTCAGTGCAGTCTCAGCATACGTTCCCGCAAGTAAAGCAGCAAAATTAAAACCTGTGGATATTCTGAGAGCATAAACAATATGATTATTAACAGAAATATTTTATATATTGCTTTCAGGCAACTCTCTCATCGCCGCAGACAAACTCTTTTAACCATTGGGGGAATCGGCATTTCCGTAATGGTGTTAATTAGTGCAATAAGTCTAATGGATGGACTATTGCAGAGCTTTACAAATAAGATAATTAATTCAGCACCACACATTATAGTAAGCGGTGAAAAGATTACTAATCCTGTAAGTGATTTATTGTACAAAAAAGATTCATCTTCAACTTTTATTTTTTATAAAAATGTTGAACGAAATGATGAAGATCTCATTAAAAATTACGCAAGAGTTGAAAATATAATTTATACCGACCCTAATATAAAACTGGTTTCGCCGGTACTTTCCATAAATGTAATTGCAAAATTTGGAATTATTTCGCAGCCTATGTTAGTACTTGGCATTATACCTAAAAAGGCAGATGCCATAACTAAATTTTCCGAAAGTATGACTGAAGGAAAATTTGATGAGCTTGAAAGATCGCCTGATGCAATAATTATAGGGAGCTCGGCAGCAAAGGATTTTCAGGTTAAAGTGGGAGACAGGATAAATTTAGTTTCAAATTTCGGAAATACATTTGCGGTAAATGTTGTCGGAATATTTTCAACCGGAATAAATGATGTTGACAACAACGCTTATGCAAATCTTAGGCTTGCTCAAAATATTGGCAATTATTTACCTAATGAAGTAACACAGTTATATTTACGGGCAAACAATTTGGACAAGATTTCAGAGTCAGCCCAAACAATAAAAAAGAATACTAATTATGATGCAAAAACGTGGGAAGAAAACGCAGCCAGTGTTATTTCTCTGTATAAAACCATTTCATCAATGATCTACTTTCTTGTATTTTTTGTTTTGCTGGTTGCCGGTTTTGGTGTAGCTAACATTCTTATTACCAATGTACTGGAAAAATATAAAGATATTGCAATACTAAAATCCTTTGGATATAAGAATTCTGAAATATCTGCCATCTATATAATACAAGGAATGATGGTGGCAATGCTCGGTGCACTTATTGGTTGTTTGTTAGGGTTTATAATGATACAAATACTAAGCAGTATTCCAATAACACCTTCACAAACTTCATCAGTAAGATCTGATCATCTTGAAATGGGAAAAAGTCCTTATTACTTTTTATTAACATCCATTTTTGCAATGATAGTAAGTTTCTTTGCCTCATTAGGCCCATCAAGAAGCGCTTCCAAGGTTAATCCGGTTGATATTTTACGGGGAGAAAGATAATTACTTATAAACTTTATCTGATATAAATATATGAATGATACAATAATAGAATTTAGGAATGTATATAAGGACCTTATAACTCAGGATAATAATGAAGTTATCCAGACCACGATACTATCTGATCTTAATTTCAAGGTACAACGGGGAGAGTTTACATCTATTACCGGGCCAAGCGGTTCAGGCAAAACTACTATGCTGTATCTTATGGGTATATTGGATAAACCAACAAAAGGTACAGTAGTACTTGACGGCCAAGAGACAACAGCACTTTCAGAAGAGCAACTTGCAGTGCTAAGGAACGACAAACTCGGTTTTATCTTTCAGTTTCATTTTTTACTGCCAGAATTTTCATCTCTGGAAAATGTAATGATGCCAATGCTTGCAAGGGGCAAATATACATATGCGGCAGCACGGGAAGCAGCAAAAGAACTGCTTGAGCAAGTGGAAATGGGCAATAAGCTAAACAGTAAACCGAACCAATTGAGCGGCGGACAGCAGCAAAGAGTTGCAATAGCCCGCGCTCTTTCAAATAAGCCAAAAGTACTTTTAGCTGACGAACCAACCGGTAATCTTGATTCCAAGAACTCCGCAATTGTATTTGATCTTTTTAAAAAACTGAATGAAGAGACAAATCAAACTATTATAGTCGTTACTCACGATGAAGGTTTTGCACACCGGACCAGACGAATACTGCACGTAATTGACGGGAAAATAGATTATTCGACAAATATTTGATTATGGGTAAGACTACTAATCGATAGTCAGAGAATTATACCCAGAGTTTCCCAGAGAAAAACCCGGAGAACCACAGAGAAAGATAACCAACTCTGTAAAACCTCGTATCTCTATGATCTACCGGAAGTATATTCCTAAAAACAAGCAGCTATTCCGCAGATGTAATTCTTTGCACAAGACAAATTGTAATTTCTCATTTCCGCACTTCCTTATTATTATGGATTTTGTTTATATTTATAGATCAGCAAAATGTAAAATTATTTAAAGGCAATAAAATGAAAGTATTGTTATTATTATTTCTCATTTTCTCAATGAGTAACGCACAAGAGATAAAGGATATTAAATTAGTTCCCCCGCAAAAAGAAATAGGCAAACCTCTAATGCAGGCTATAAATCTACGCCATTCCTCTCGCGAATTCAGTCCAAAGAAATTATCAGATCAAGATATTTCTAATTTATTATGGGCTGCTTTTGGCATCAATAGAAGTGAATCCGGTAAACGCACAGCTCCTTCAGCAATGAATTGGCAGGAAATTGATGTTTATGCAGTTATGGAAAATGGTTCATATTTATATGATTCCAAGACCCATTCCCTTAAACAAATATCATCAAAGGATAACCGGAAATTGGCCGGGACTCAGGATTTTGTAAAAGATGCCCCTCTTAATTTGATTTATGTTGCAGATTATTCAAAAACAAGTAAAGCGTCAGAGTCAGATAATTTATTATATAGCGGGGCTGATGCCGGTTTTATTGCACAGAATGTATATTTATTTTGCGCCTCTGAAAATTTAGCAACAGTAATTAGAGGATCTGTAAATAGAGAAAAGCTTTCTGACGAGCTTAAACTAAAAAAGAATCAAAAAATAATTTTGGCTCAGACTGTCGGATACAACAAGTAATTGCCAATACAAATCTTAAACTATGGGATAGAATAATATACATTACACTATCCCATAAAACATAAATGCTATTCGTTTGCTTTCTTAATAAAATTTATAGTAATTCCGGGGGTTAACCCAAGAGTAATATTTACCCCGCCTAAGCCATAATTACCTAAAGAGACCAGATCATAAAAGTCCTCTGCTTTTAATAAACACTTAATTATTAGTTGAATAATTTTCTGATCCTTAATATCTTCTAAAAGCTGAGTACGCTCTTCCTCGGTTATTTTATTATTATAGTGAAAAGAAGCAACAATAACCGGAGGGATACCTAAATTTACGGATACAGTTTGAAGTTCATAACCGGATTTAAGGAATAAAAGCCCTGAGTTATTAATATTTTCCAAAACACTTTTAACTTTACTGGTACCGCCATCTTTGAACTCTTGAATGATGCTGGATTGTTCTTCATTCCAAACATCATCCTTCAAGTCAGTTATTTTACTTTTCAGGTTCTCGGTAGAGTCCTTCACCTTTTTAAATAAATCAGTTTCCATTATTATTTCCTTATTAGTAATAATTCAGTTTTACATACGAAATTAAGAAATAGAAAAGAATATTTCTAATATGCAAAAATACAATTACCGGTTCATTTTTACAATTTTCCCGATATTGCTGCCATAAAGATATCACTCACAAAGGATTTATCTGAGTTAAGTAAAGATGAATTTATCCTGTTAATTACTTCCACTTTTTTGTATTTTTAATTATGGGATTTTAATAATTGGAATGTTTTACTATTATACACTTTATGATATTAAAAATCCATAATACTATAAGACAGTAATGCAACTATTTAAGCTACCCGAAATGCTTGACCTATTATTTCCCAAATTTAGAATGATAAAATTTGTTGAACAAATTTATAAGAGTTAAGATGAAATATATAATAAATATTATTATCATTACACTGTTTTCATGCAATGTATATGCCCAAACAGGCTCCCTGCATGGAACCATTAATGACAGCTCAAACAAAGCGCCGATCACAGATGCAACCATTCAATTAGCAGACAAATACATAACTACAAGTAACACTTTAGGATATTTTTCATTCGGAAACATTCCATCAGGTAATTATATACTTAAAGTGTCCAGAATCGGATACAATTCTGAAAGTTTAAACGTAACCGTAACCAACGATAATAAGCATATTGAAATTTTACTGAAACCCGATAATGTTAAATTGGACGAGGTAATAATAACTTCCAGTAAATATGAAAAGAATATTAATGAATTACCGTATTCAGCTTCTTTAGTAACAAAAGAAGAAATCGGAAACAATCCGGCTATGACCATTTCAGATATTTTAAAAAACGAACCGGGTATTTCAATATTAAGCGACGGTGTTTGGGGAACAGACGTAAGTATTCGCGGAATGAATCGTTCCAACATAGTTACATTGGTTGACGGCAACAGAATTGAAACCGCAACTGACATCAGCGCCCGTTTATCAATGATAGACTTAAACGATATTGAAAGAATAGAAGTAATAAAGGGGTCTGCATCCGCTTTATATGGATCAGGAGCTTCAGGCGGTGTGGTTAACCTAATAACAAAAACCGGCGGCTACAGGAATGATTTTTCAATTCAGGGAACAGTTTTAAGTGCATTTAACTCTGTAAATAATTATTTTTCTAACGGAATAAACCTTTTGGCGGGTTCTACAAATTGGTTCGGTAAAGTATCCGGTACAGTCAGAAAAGCCCAAAACGTTAAGACGCCCCAGGGTGAACTTCAGAACAGCCAATTTGAAGATAACAGTCTGAGTGCGTTCTTGCAGTACAGACCATTTGAGCATAATGAAATAAAATTAAACTATCAGCAGTTTAAGGCAACAAACGTAGGCATACCCGGGGCATATCCCCTATTCCCTTCTACTGCTACAATAAGATATCCTGAAGAAAAAAGACAGCTCTTCAGTGCAGAATATATTATGACTTTTGAAAATACAATTTTGAGTAAATTATCCGCAAAATATTTTCATCAATATATTTTTAGAGATGTAGAAAACATTCCCCATACAGTTCAGAATGTTGTAGCAGCAAATGGGCAACCACCCAAAAGAGTAAGCGTGTTACAAATAAATCCAAGCGCAAAGCATAACATTGACGGAGTTCAGTCTCAGGCTGATTTTATAATTGACAACCATTATCTTATTGCAGGAGTTGACATCTGGCGCAGAAAGTATTCAGGAGAAAGATTTAAACAACAAAAAATTGAAGTATTAAATGCTGCTAAAGATACTGTAAAAAGCACTTCATATAAGACCATTTATGAAAAGCCTTTGCCTGATGCAACTTTTAACAGTACAGGTGTTTTTGCCCAGGATGAGATAAAATTATTTAATAATAAACTATCTGTAACAATAGGAGGACGTTTCGACTATATATTCATAAGAAATAATGATATAATTAATCCTATATATGAAATAACAAACGGCAAAATAAATTATGCTCCTGCCGGACAGATTTTGTATTGGAAAGCTTCAACCGCTAAAAACAATTCTTATGTATATAACTTAGGACTTGTGTATTCATTGTTGGAAGACCTCAATATTTCATTTAATGCATCCAGATCATTCAGGTCGCCGTCTCTTGAAGAACGTTTCCAATATATTGATCAGGGAAGCATAGTTCAATTGGGGAACCCTCAATTGAGCCCTGAAAAAGGATATTTCTTTGATGCCGGATTCCATTACACTAAATCAGATTTATACATAACCGGTAATGTTTTTTATAATAAGTTGACTGACTTAGTTTCAGACTCCGCTACTACTTATGAAGGACGGAAAGCAACCGTAAAAATGAATGTAGGAAAAGCTGTTTTATATGGTTTTGAGTTTTCTTCCGGTTACACATTTATTCCAAATTTCAAGTTATATGATAATGTTTCATACGTGAGAGGAAAAAATGAAAAGGACCATACTGATTTAGCTTTAATTCCGGCACTTAATGGTACTATAGGATTAAAAGCCAATATTTATAAAACCCTTATATTAGATATATCCGCTGTTATTTATGACAAGCAGGATAAAATTGCCCAGGGCGAACTGGCAACTCCCGGATATGTAATTTATAATTTTGGTTGTAATGCTGAGATATTGAAATTTGATTTGTTAAGTTTAAATCTTACGGCCGGGATAGAAAATATATTTGACAAAACATATCGTAACCATTTATCAAGCAACAGAGGTTTAATTAGTATTGAACCCGGCAGAAATATTTATGTAAAAGCAAATATAACTTTTTAATTAACATGAACAATAAATATCAACCGGTGATTAAATAATGATTTGGTTTTTCATTGCCCTGTTTTCGGCTTTTTTATCTGCATTTTCTGCAATTGCTCAAAAAAAAGTACTCTTTAAATTAGGTGCTCTTGAGTTTTCTTTTTTATTGGCAATTGTTAATTTGCTTTTATCAATCCCGTTCTTTTTCTATTTGGATTACCAATCATTAACAACGGTTAAGGTAATTTTATTATTAGTCAAATCCATAATAGGTGTTTTTGCTTTCTTATGCGTAATGCTTTCATTAAAGAATTTAGAAATCAGTAATGCATTACCCCTGCTGGCATTAACACCCGGATTTGTGGCAATTTTTGCTTTCCTGTTTTTGGGGGAAGGTCTTAAATATACTGAAGTAGTAGGTTTGCAGCTGCTCATATTCGGCACTTTTATTTTGGAAAGTAAAAATGACGGCAACATTTTAAACCCTGTAAAAACATTCTTTAAATCAAAATATCATCATTACATCCTTATGGCATTATTGCTATTTACAATATCCTCAATAATGGACAAGCTGATGCTAAAACAATTTAAGTTTACGCCAATAGCATTAGTATCATTTCAAAATATTTTCTTTGCACTTATTTTTGGAATAATTTACTTATTCTCTTCACAAAGGGGCAAACTTCCAGCAGTTTCGGGAAACAAGAAAGAGTTTGCGTGGATATTATTAATTTCCGTATTAACTTTTGGGTACAGATATACTCAAATGGTAGCTATAGGAATGGCTTCAGTTGCTCTTGTGCTGGCAGTAAAAAGGACCTCAGTATTTTGGGCTACAATAATTGGGGGTAAAATTTTTAATGAAAAGTATCTGTTAAAGAAAACCATTGCTGCCCTGTTAATTTTGGCAGGTACCATTTTAATACTAAGGGAATAATAATAGTTACTCAAAGGTTGGTTTTATAATTAACCATTCCGTATCTAAATATTGCTTAAATACGGAATGGAATAAATACTATCAATTACACTTTATAGTTGACAGACATTCTACCAGATTTTAACTCTGTCTTTTTCCTGCCTGTACATTTTATCACCATCCTGAATATTAAATGCTTTATAGAATTCAGGTATGTTGGACAAAGGACCATTTACTCTTAAAAATGCAGGAGAATGCACATCCGTCATGATTTGACGTGCAAGACTTTCAGGCCTAATATCATCCAACCAAGAGTATGCATAACCCAGCCAAAACCTCTGCAATGGAGTAAGACCGTTTATTTCCTTACCGTCTTTGTATTGTTGAGTTTTCATAAAAGCATCTAAGCCGATTACTAAACCGCCAAGATCAGCAATATTTTCACCAACTGTAGCTTCACCATTTATGTGCATACTGTCTAAACAGATAAAGTTATTAAACTGATCAATCATAGGCTTTGTACGTGCATTAAAATTCTTTTCATCATCTTCAGTCCACCAATTGGAAAGATTACCCTTAGCATCATACTGCCTGCCCTGGTCATCGAATCCATGTGTTAATTCGTGTCCAATAGTAGAAGCACCTGCATAAGAATAAATAATTGCGTCATCAAGCAGAGAATCAGGAACTCCAGGTATTATAAACATTGCTGCAGGAAGTACAATTTCATTATTTGAAGGATTGTAATATGCATTATATGTCTGTGGAGTCATATTCCATTCCAAACGGTCAACAGGTTTTCCAAGCTTATTTATGGAATAATCGGACCAAAATTTATTGGCATTTATCACGTTTCTTACATAAGCATTTTTATCAACAGAAAGCTTTGAAAAGTCTTTCCATTTGTCAGGATATCCCACTTTTTTAGTAATGGCATTTAATTTAGCAATAGCTTTTTCCTTGGTTTGAGCACTCATCCAATCAAGTTTTTGGAGTCTTTCTCTAAATGCATCAATAATATTATCTACTAATTTTTCATATCTTTTTTTGGTTTCGGCAGAATAATATTTCTGAACATAAACCTGACCCAAAAGCTCGCCTAACTGACCCTCGGTTGCATCCTGAATTCTTTTCCATCTTGGTCTCTGCTCTTTGATGCCGGAGATAACAGTACCTCTAAAATGAAATCTTTCCTGCTCAAATGAAGAGCCCAAGCAGTTGGCAAATGAATTAACTAATTGCCATTTCATATAAGCTTTCCATTCGGGTATGGAAAATTTATTAAAAGCAGCATTTATTTGTTTAACAAATTCCGGCTGCCCAACAACTATGTAATCAAAATCTTTAATTCCTTCGCCTGTAAGTATAGCTTTCCAGTCAATGTTAGAAGAGATAGCAGATAATTCATTAAGAGTCATTTTATTATAATTTTTATACGGATCTCTCAAATCTTCTAATTTCCTTGAAGAATCAGCTAAGAAAGATTCAATTTTGTAAACAATGGCAGCATCTTTTTCAGGAGAGAGGTTTTTATCCTTTAACAATGCAAGCATATTGGATAAATGCTTTTTATATTCATTCCTGATATTTTCAGTACGGGCATCATTTCTAAAATAATAATCACGGTTAGGCAGTCCAAGTCCATCCTGCCACAGATAAATTGAGTACCGGTCACTATTCATAGCATCCTGGTCAACAAAAACACCAAAAACTAAATTGACACCTTCTTTTTGTAAAGTTGCAATAGCCTTATATAAATCTTTTTTATTTTTAACAGAATTGATTAAATCCAGTTCGGACTTTAAAGGTTTTAGCCCAAGTTTTTCAATTGAAACCGTATCCATACCTGCAAAATAAAAGTCCCCCACTTTTTGTTTATTAGAACCTTTAGAGGAATTTGATTTTGAAGCTTCAGCAAGGATAGTTTTAATTCTTGCGTAAGTTTCCTCCTGAACTAAATTTCCGACACCCCAAGCACTTTCAGAAGAAGGAATAGGATTATTTTTAACCCATGTACCGGTAGCATATTTATAAAAATTATCACCGGGTTTTATTGAGGGATCAATAGCATTTGTAAGGAAATCCCCTTTAGTCTTTTCCTGAGCCATTAACACTGTTCCTGCAAACAAAAAAGACAGCATTAAAAAGCTAATGAAATGTATTTTTTTCATATTTACTTTATGTTTATTTATAGAAAAGAGATTATTTAATTTGCATAACGCATTTGCTAAAAATAAATATTTTAGAGCTATTATGAAAGCTAAATATGATGAATTGCAGATGGGCAGGATAAGCATGAATTACAAATATTTTCCCCGGCTAAATCATATTAAGAGTCTTGGTATTTCCGGTTTTTATATTATTTTTGTAGATATGAATCAAAATCTACTAAATCAGCTCTAATTAGGATAACAATGATTAAAAAACTTAGGGAACCAATGAACGGGTTCACTCACTTTATCGGTATTTTATTTGCAATAGTTGCCACAGTATTAATGATAAATGAATCTCTCCAGCCTTACAAACCGTACCATTTAATTTCGTTTTGCATCTTTGGCGCAGGAATGTTTTTACTCTATACATCAAGCACCCTATACCACTGGTTGAGGTTATCTGAAGACGGTATAAAAAAAATGCGCAGGGTTGACCATATTATGATTTTTATTCTTATTGCTGCAACATATACACCCATATGCCTTGTTCCATTGAGAGAAACAATCGGCTATGGAGTATTAGCCGGAATTTGGGGAACGGCAATATTAGGCGCCATGTTTAAAATATTCTGGCTTACGGCCCCAAGATGGCTATCAACTGCAATATATCTTTTAATGGCCTGGATAGCCTTATTCATAATGTTTCCATTGATCCATTCACTTCCGTTAGGAGCATTAATATGGCTTTTGATAGGAGGGGTTTTTTATACGGTAGGTGCAGTCATGTATGGATTAAAGAAACCGAATCCCTGGCCAGGAGTTTTAGGTTTTCATGAAATATTTCACATATTTGTACTTCTTGGTACCTTTTCCCATTTCTGGATGATATACAAATATATAATTTTATTAGGCTAACCAAGTAATAAAGCAATTATTCCATATGACTAAATAACTTTTTTGTTTATTCATTTTCAATTATTTTAGCAATGGAAAATACAGGCAGTGGCAGTTTGTATTTCCTATATTCCCCCAGACATAGAAATAAGAAAATGTACAAGAAATTTAGAGAACCAATGAATGGATTGACCCATTTTGTTGGAGTTATTTTAGCGCTTTACGCTACCGTGCTTATGATATTTAATTCACTGCATCCTTACAGACGCGACTATCTGATCTCTTTTGGTATTTACGGTTTAGGAATGATTGCATTATTCACAGCCAGCACCCTTTACCACTGGTTAAACTTATCTGCTGAAGGAATAAAGAAATTACGAAAAGTTGACCATATAATGATCTTTGTTCTAATTGCAGCTACTGATACTCCCCTCTGTATAATTTCCATTAAAGGGGTATTAGGATGGGAGATTGTAACAGGTCTTTGGGCATTCGCAATAATTGGTGCAATTTTTAAAATATTCTGGATCACCGCCCCAAGATGGTTCTCAACTATTATTTATCTTGCCATGTCGTGGACTGCTTTCATTATTATATTTCCTTTACTTCAAAACCTCAGCATGGAAGCTCTATTTTGGCTGATTATTGGAGGAGTTTTTTCTATGGCTGGTGCCATAATCTATGGTGTCAAAAAGCCTAATCCCCTCCTCGGATTTTTCGGTTTTCACGAAATTTTTCATATTTTTATTCTTCTTGGTTCTGTCTGCCATTTTTGGTTTATTTATAAATATATAGGGCATTTCGCTTAATGATATATTGTATATGGTAATAAATATAAACCCGAAACGATCTCAACTTCATCTTTGATTTAGATCTTTATTTATTGCGATTACATGACATGATATATCAAACTATTACTGTTTTTTATATATTGCAATTAAAATATTAACAAATAGGAAATTTGTACCGGAGTTAATTTGATAACCATAGATTATTTGCTCTTTATTGCTTCAATTCTAATTATTATCAGCATCCTGTTTACTAAGCTTTTAGATAATATTGGAATTCCAACCCTGCTATTATTTATAGGAGTCGGTATATTGGCCGGGTCCGAAGGCATCGGGGGAATTTTCTTTAACAATACATCTTTAGCTCAGTCAATAGGTATATTAGCACTTGTATTCATTTTGTTTTCAGGCGGTTTAAGTACAAGCTGGCATGATTCAAAAAAAATCATAAAGCCGGCAATTTCTTTAGCAACCATAGGTGTTTTAATAACTGCTTTTACAATTGCAGTTTTTGTAATGTTAATATTTAAAACATCTTTCCTATGGGGACTGCTTATCGGTTCCGTAATTTCATCAACTGATGCAGCCGCAGTTTTCTCCATCTTAAGCTCAAATAATATCGGTTTAAAAAATAATCTTAAACCGTTGCTTGAATTGGAATCAGGCAGTAATGACCCTATGGCGGTCTTTTTAACCATAGGTACAATAGAACTAATACTTGCACCACAAAAGACTATTTTCAATTTAATTTTATTTTTCCTGCTGCAAATGGGATTGGGAACTTTGATTGGTATTTTGGGCGGCAAGCTAATGGTTTTTCTGACTAATAAACTAAAATTATTCTATGAAGGCATTTATCCAGTTTTCACGCTGGCCATGGCCGCACTTATTTACTCCCTTACTTCAGTTCTGGAAGGAAGCGGCTTTTTGGCTGTTTACATTGCCGGTATCATAATGGGTAATTCGCAATTCATTCAGAAAAAAACAGTAATAAGATTTTTTGACGGTCTGTCCATGCTCAGCCAAATCTCAATGTTCTTAACTCTTGGTTTATTAGTGTTTCCCTCTCAAATAATTAAAATTTACGGCTTGGGACTTTTACTAAGCATAGTGTTAATTTTTTTGGCAAGACCGTTAAGCGTGTTTATTTCACTATTGCCGTTTAAGTTTAACTTCAAAGAAAAACTATTTATTTCATGGATAGGATTGCGAGGAGCTGTGCCTATTATTCTTGCTACCTTTCCACTGCTTAGCGGAGTTAAAAATTCAGGTTTGATATTTAATTTAGTCTTCTTTATTGTTCTTACTTCTTCCCTGCTGCAGGGCTGGTCATTAAATTACGTTGCAAAATTATTGCATCTTTCTACGGTAATGCCCAAGAAAAAGAGATTTCCACTTGAAGTGGATTTAGATTTTAATGAGGATGCGGATATTATGGAGTTTATTGTCCCCTATAATTCTGAAATGGTGGGGAAACAAATTGTTGAACTGAACTTTCCCAATGAATGCAGAATTGTATTAATTGTAAGAAGGGAGAACAATATTATACCCAGCGGCGGAACCATACTTGAACAAGGCGATGTACTTTCAATATTATTCAATAAGAATAACGCAAAAGAAATTAAGGAAATATTTGTCCATAAATGAGGTTACCCCGGTAATCATTTTTTCCAATAGTAGAAATGAAGCATTATTACCAATTTATTGTTTTTTTGAGTAGATGTTTAGGAAAGTTAAAGTTAAAATATTTAAAATAAAAAACGCACATTAAAATATAATGTGCGTTTAGCAGTAGTATTTAATACTAATTACTTAGAATTTATTTGGTCCTGCAGAAGCTATCTCTTTTGATGTTTTGTCTTCAAACTGTTTAAAGTTTTCAATAAACATATTAGCTAACTTCTTGGCTTGTTCATCATATTCGTTTCCGTTTTTCCAGGTATTTTTTGGATTTAGAACTTCAGCCGGAACGTTAGGGCAAGATGTAGGAACATCCAAATTAAAGATAGGATCTTTTACATATTCCACGTTATTAAGTTCGCCGTTTAATGCTGCGTTAAGCATGGCACGGGTGTATTTTATTTTCATTCGTGAACCGGTGCCATAAGCGCCGCCTGTCCAGCCGGTATTAACCAGCCAGCATGTAACTTTATTTTCTTGAATTTTCTTGCCAAGCAATTCAGCATATACTGTTGGATGCAGAACCATAAAAGGAGCACCAAAGCAAGTACTGAAAGTAGCTTTTGGCTCAGTGATTCCCTTTTCAGTACCGGCAACTTTAGCTGTATAGCCTGAAAGGAAATGATACATAGCCTGTTCGGTAGAAAGTTTTGCAATTGGAGGTAATACGCCAAAAGCATCTGCAGTTAACATAATTATGTTCTTTGGATGTCCGGCTTTACCTTCAGGCACTATGTTAGAAATATGAGTAAGCGGATAAGCTGCTCTTGTGTTTTCAGTTAAAGTGTCATCATCAAGGTTTAGATGCCTTGAATTTGTATCAATTGCAACGTTTTCCAGAACGGTACCAAAGCTTCTGGTAGTTTCATAGATCTCAGGTTCAGCTTCATGGCTAAGCTTAATAACCTTTGCATAACAGCCGCCTTCATAATTGAAAACCCCGTCATTGCTCCAACCGTGTTCATCATCCCCAATAAGCCTTCTCAACGGATCAGCAGATAGAGTTGTTTTTCCTGTACCCGATAGGCCAAATAAAATTGCAACGTCACCTTTTTCTCCAACGTTGGCAGAGCAGTGCATAGACATTACATTCATTTGAGGAAGCAGATAATTTAAAGTTGTAAATACCGATTTTTTAATTTCTCCGGCATAACTTGTACCTCCGATAAGCACAGTTTTTTTGCCTAAATTCAGAATAACAAATACTTCAGAATTTGTTCCGTCCGTAGTTGGATCTGCTTTGAAGTTAGGCATATTTATGATTGTAAAATCAGTTTTATGTTTTGCAACTTCGGCATCATCTTTATACCTTCTAAACATATTTCTGGCAAATAAACTATGCCAAGCATCTTCAGTAATAATTCTTAATCCAAGTTTATACTTCTCATCAGCACCTGCATAGCAGTCTTGAATGTAGAGATCTTTACCCTGAATGTAAGCCATCATTTTAGTAAATATTCTTTCATATTTTTCTTCACTGATGGAAGTATTTACCTTACCCCACCATACTTTTTCCTGGCTGGAAGGCTCTTTTACAATGAACTTATCATTAGGGCTTCTGCCGGTATGGGAACCGGTTCTTACAACTAATGGTCCCAAGTGTGAAATTAAACCTTCTCTTCTTCTGACAGCCTGTTCATACAACGCCGGGGTTCCTAAATTGTAAAATACGTCACCGGCATTCCTTATACCTAACTCTTGCAGCTCTGTTATTATTTTATCTTTTACTCGCATTGTTTACCTAAATAATTTATAAATAATTTTAAATATTGGAAAAAATTAATTTAAAAAATGTGATTATATTGTATCGTGAAAAAATGAGGCATTTATTACGATGCCTCAAAACCTAAATAATTAACCTTCTTTTTCTGTTTCTTCAACAGAAAGCTCAACTAACTTGACAGAAATTCCTTCCACCATTTTAATACGGTCAGCTAATTCTGTATGTTTTGCGGCATCGCCTACTAATTCTAAAATAAGTAACCCATTATCAGAGCAATCATCCAGAACACCATCGTGGATACCTAGCCTGGTTTTGATTATACACCCCCAGCCGGTCAGTATTGATTGTACTTTAACAGCGCTTTCTTTCCTCTTACCCATAAGAATGAGCAGCACACTCTTTTTCATACTTTCTCCATTTAATTAACGTTACAAATATATATAATAACAGATTTTAATAAAAACATAAAAGATAAGAATTGTTTTTGATGACTTTTTAATCACTAAGGTGGGGCTATCCGGCAGATTGAAACGATAAGTTTCCGAACAGAATGCTCCTATTTTGGAGAAAATAATGGTTTTAAAAGTCAATTCCGGATTTTTAAATAGGAATACTCGTAACTGTAGTCTTATTTGCTTTATATAATTGCAGCTATGGTGTTTCAGCAAACACTTCGCTTTAATATAAAGAAATGAAATTGACTTCAAATTTTCCAGATAAAATCACTTGATTTTATTGTACGGAGTTACTTCTCTTTTGCTTAATTTGAGCAGATATTTCCTTTTTTAAGGAATCAATATATGAGCTTGAATCCAAAGGCAGGTTATTTTTAGAGAAACTATAATTAACCCTTGCGGTTATATTTTCTATGTCTTTAATTGACAATTCTTCTGCTTCAGTTTTCTTGGTAACCGCTTTATTCGGTTTAGGAGTCTGCTCTGTTGTGTCAGATGAACATCCCGCAATAAAGCAGGCAAGAATTGAAAGTAAAAAATATTTTTTCATAAGTTCTCCTTTATAATCCAAAAAGTTTTTTAATCTCTTCATTATTGATACTATTTATCCGGGATTCCTCATTGTCGGTTTCCACTACGGTAATATCTTTAAGGAAGTCTTCTGATGATTTAATTGTGCAAGAACAAACACGGGCAAATTGCTGAATGTTTTGATCCGAAGTGACTACGGTAATATTTTTTTTATTTGAAGAATCTGCAATATAATTTTTAATTAGCTCATCGGCGGTTCTTTTGTCAGAATAATAGATTTTAGCTTTTGAAGTTCTAATAGGTAAAGACATAAAACCGTCAAAAAAGATTGCAACATTAACTTTTTTATATGAAAAGAATCTATCTATACGATGCGCTAAAATTTCCCTTGAGGATATTTTATCCTTCTTCTGCATAGCAAAAAGACTTTTATCTTTACCAATAACATTATTAGCGTCAATTAAGTAAGTGAGATTATATTTCATAATTACTTTTCACTTTATTTGCCGCTATAAAAACTGTCTTGTTTAGTTAATTTAAGATCCTGTAATTGAGGAGCTTTTACTCTAATCTCAAACCAGTATCCTCTGAAAGTTCCGATGGGGTTCCAATGGAAATTCATAGTCCAGCAATGTAAATCTCTGGAAATTGTAATTTGAGGAGCAGCAAGCTTTTTGTTCCTTAAATCATAACTGCCGGTAAAAGCAAATTTCCAGGCAGGCGTAAGGTTAAAATCCATACTGCCGCTTATATTTGAACTGGTAGCACTTGGAAACAATTTGTTATAGAAAAAAGAATAATTAAGAGAAATAGACCAGGGTATAGTAAAATCAGCTTCTTTTTCTTCATAAATACCTCTATAGTTCTTCTGCGCCCCTTGCCTCATCTCCAATCCTTCATTTGTATTCAGAGTATCTGAAACAGAAGGTGAAGTACCCGGACTGGATTTAAATCTCTCACCCGTCAGAGATGTTGAGACACTGAAATTAAAATCAGTTAATCTTAGAAACCCTTTTTTCTCAGATATAAGTAATTTGTTAATTTCCTGTTTGTTAGAATTATAATCATAAAAAGAAAAAGTAGATCCTCCGCTAAAGCTGAAGAACTCGCCAACCTGAGTTCTGAATCCTAACCGAAGCGGTGAAAGTTTTAAAGAGTCTTTTGTAAAATCGTAACTAAAATTAGCATCCAAATTCAGGAGCTGAATTTTCTTTTCCTTTGAAGTAGTATCTGTCGGATCAGGTTTTGTTTTCATTTCAAATATATTGGAAACTGAAAAGCTTAGTGACTGACTTTCACGATTGCTTGAACCGCCGAATATCTGAGAACCATATTTATCATATTTAATAGTTTTTCCCGTTGAGTCTTTATATGAGCCATAATAGCCCCAGAAAGATTTGGAAAAATCAGGAGTAAAGTTATATGAAATGGATGGATTTACAGTATGCCTGATTGCTCCAATTCCCAAAATATTTGGCTTAAACATTCCATAAAACCTGGTAGAAGCAGAAATACCTGTAGTAAAAGTATGAACAGCACCCAGTTTATGAACATCTTCAGTAACTAATGAGTCTCTTCCACTCACTGGCTTAATCCGATATTGTTTTGTCGGATCATCATAATACTTTAACAGTCCGGCTCCCGGAGTATAAACCCTAACCATATACTGTTTGATTTGCTTATTATACCATTTCTCAGAAAAGCTGAAATTTGGAGTAATATTAAAATATCCTATTTTAGGTGAAAAACTGGTAGAGAAAGAATGTTGAATGCCTCCTTTAATATCTAAGTGGTCATTCACTTTATTTCTGGTATTCCTGAATTCACTGCTATAATTAAATCCTATAAGCTCATACCATTTTTGATCACTTGTGCTATTGGCTTTTTTAAATGGGTATGTCTGCGATTTATTGAAAGTTAAATTAGGCAGCACTTCATAAACGGTACCATTATCAAGATCTTGATTTCTGGAATAACTTAAAGATAAACTGTTGCCTGATTCTTCCCATGATTTAAAGAAAGTAATATTGGAAATAATATTTCTGTTCAAATTATCATTTATGTTAGTACTGGTTTGTCTTGTATAATTCTTACCTGATATAAATTGGACATTAGCATTTAAACTGGTTGTAGGATCAATTCTCTGATTATGCACCCAATTGATAGACCAGTTAAGATCTTTAGACAAATCAGGATCGCCGGGTTCTCCAAATATCATATCTGAATAACCGACTTCAAGCTGCCCGGTAAAATCATATCTTTTAGCATACCTGAATAAACTTTTTGCGTTATAGCTGCCTCGTGTATAATAATCCCCGGTAAAGTTAACATCCATATAATCGCTAATTGCCCAGAAGTACCCAAAACGTGAAAAATACTTGCCGTATCCGGGTCTGTCACCAAAGGCAGGGGGTAAAATGCCGGAACGTCTTCCACTTTCAACCGGAAAAACTGCAAATGGAATAGGTACAGGCAGCGGCACTCCTCCAAAATATAGCCAAATCCATCTGGCAATAATTTGATCTTTATTTATCACCTTCATTGAAGAAGCGTAAAAGTTATAATGGGGATGGTTTAAATTGCAGGTTGTGTATTCACCATCCTGAATAAAAAATACGTCTTTGGTAACCTTATTAATTTTTTCGCCTGTATAAAAAGCACCATCGGTTTCAGTTTGCGCCTCGGTAATAAACCCCTGCAAGGTTTTAAAGTTATACTTTAGTTTAATGCCTTCATACCCTTCTCCCTTATCTTTCAGGACAGGAGTATCAATAAATTTTTTAACTGCCGTATCTGAGGGTGTACCTTCGGCATGAAGGAAGTTAGTATTAAAATCTACAAAAATATTTGCGCTTTTTAGATCAGTATCTTTATATTGAAGCTGCCCCTTTCCATAAATATCCATCTTTCTTTGTTCAATATAATAGATAATTGAATCAGTAGATTGAGCATAAATAACTGTATCCACATCAAATTTTTTGGTTTTAACGGAATCTTTTTTAGATAGCAGCGTATCAGGAATCAGGACAGAAGCAGAATCTTTTTTTAATATCGCAGTGCTGTCAATTTTCTGAGCAAAAATTGCATTAATACTTAATATGAATACTATTATTGGGAGAAATCTCATTATTAAAGAATTATTTTTGAATGTATAAAAATAATAAAAAATAAGTAAAATGATATGCAATATAAGGTACAGAAATAATGCATGACGTATAAAGCCTTCTTTGTCTTCCCCTCTTCTTTCATACAAATCCTGCATTTAATACTGAACTGAAATGTACATTTATCCGGCAGAAGAATTACTCTCCCTATAATTGAAATATAATAAGACTATTGTAAATAAAAGACTAAAGCAGCAGCTCCCTGAATTCCGGCTTCATTTTTTAATTTAGCAGGAATAATTTTGATATACTTGCTTAATGAAGCTAAAACTCGTCTCTTGGTGGCATTAGAAGTTGCATCAAACAGAGGTTTTCCAAAACCTGAGACTCCGCCGCCAATAACAAAATTTGTAATATCAAGAATGTTGCTTACCGTAGCCAAGGCTGCACCCAAGTTCTCGCCCATATTTTTAACAATTTCATTAGCATATTTGTCATTTAACTGCACAGCTTCAGAAATCACTTTAGGAGTAAGATTTTCAGTGTCGTTATTTATCAGTTTATTAATCTTGGAATCAGGATAATTGGGCAACTCTTCTTTAACAGCATTTATTAAATAGCCATTACCCAAATATGCTTCAACACAACCTGTGTTTCCGCAATTACATTTTTTCCCGTGCAAATCAATTACTATATGTCCAATTTCCCCGCCTGCCCCTGTATCTCCTCTGTATAATTTCCTATTAATGATAAGGCCACCACCAACTCCGGTTCCAAGGGTTATCATTACAAAAGATTTTAATTTTTTTCCGGCACCATAAATAAGTTCACCAATAGCAGCGGCATTTGCATCATTTTCAACAACAACTTTTGTATTAGTGATTTTTTCCAATTCCTTGCGTAAAAACACTTTTTTCCATCCCGGAAGATTTGGAGGATTTTCGACAGTGCCTTTATCCATTGAAACAACACCCGGAGAGCCTATACCGATTCCCTGGATTTTATACTTATTTCCCTTAAGCAATAAATCAATTCCGTATTTTATCTGGCTAATAACTACTTTAGAACCGCCTTCAGCCTTAGTATCAACAGAAATTTTCTTAATAATCTTGCCGGTATTTGTAACAATTCCTAGCTTAATATTTGTACCGCCAAGGTCAACCCCTATTGAGTACTTGATTTGTTCTACCATTATTTTAATAGATAATAAATTAAAGAAATTGAGATGTAAAAATACAAAAAAAAACAGAGTATTTAAACACCAACCGGGTTATAATTATTTAATTTTCAATAATTAGGGCAGATTAAAGAGTAAATTGCACTTAAAGTGAGTTAAAGGATGCAGGTTATCTTCTTATTCCCAAGAAAACATAATTAAAGGAATAGAATTTATAAAATCTCATTTACAGAATTGTTTAAATTAATTATTTCCTGTCTTGCAAATTCACCAAACTTAGTGGAATTATCTTTATAAATTATTCCCCGGGATGAATTTATTAAGAAATTTTTCCTATTTGCCGATGCAAAACATTGAATCACATCTTTAAGACTACCGCCCTGCGCGCCAACGCCCGGTAAAAGGACAGGAAGATTTCCAAATGATGTAATATTCTCTTTTAATTCTTCTATTTTAGTGGCGCCAAAAACAATACCGCAGTTATTATCAGAATTCCATTTTACTACATTTTTAATAACCTTCTGGTACAAAAAGCTGCCATCTTCTAATTTTAATTTTTCAAAATCTTCTGCACCATAATTGGAAGTAAGAGCTAAAATAAAATTTAGTTTGTCTTTGTATTCCAGAAAAGGCTTTATTGAATCTTCCCCCATATACGGATGCAAAGTAATGGAATCACACTTAAAGTACTCATATGCAGATTGCGCATACATTTTTGAAGTATTCCCGATATCCGCTCTTTTTGCATCTCCAATTATTAAAATATCAGAAGGAATAAGTTGGATTGTTTTAAGTAAAGATTCAAAACCTTTAACGCCTTCCTTTTCATAAAAGGCAAAGTTTAGTTTATAAGCCGCAGCGTGCTCAACTGTTTCTTGAATAATTATTTTATTAAATTCAAATATTGGATCATTTTCATTTAGCAAATGGCTTGGAATTTTATTTCTATCTGAGTCCAGTCCAACGCAAATGAATTTCCCTTTTGAGTTTTGATATGATAATTTTTCAATGGCTTTCATTATGTATAATTCTTTCTGGTTCTATGTACATTTGCAACAATACCAAGCATTAACATATTAATAACTAAAGAGCTCCCGCCATAACTTACAAAAGGTAAAGGGATACCAATTACCGGCATAATACCAACAGTCATTCCAATATTGATGAAAAGATGAACAAAGTAGATAGTAAAGATACCAAGTAGAACTAAACTTAAGAATTCATCTCTGGTCGAAGAAGCAATTTTAATTATCCTCATAAAAATTATTATGAAACAAATTAATATTATCAAACTGCCTAAAAAGCCAAATTCTTCACCAATTACACAGTAAATAAAGTCAGTCCATTGTTCCGGAATATATTGAAGCTGAGTTTGATTCCCTGCTAAAAACCCTTTTCCCAAGAATCCGCCGGAGCCGATAGCAACTTTTGCCTGAATAGCATTATAACCTGCTCCCAGAGGATCAGCAGATGGATTTATGAATGATTCAATTCTCTTCTGCTGATGAGGGCTTAAAAAAGTGAACACACTATCGGCAAAAAAGCCCGCCCCCAAATTTGCAGCTATAATTGAACCACTTATGAAAATATTCTTTTTAAAATATATTAATGCCGCCGCCACAATAACAACGGCCGCGATAAAATAATATATTCCGAAAAGAGAAGCAACAGCCACAAAACCAGGCGAAAGGACCAAATATAAACCAAAAAGACTTATTCCCTTCCAGAAAATAAGGACTAAGATAAATCCAAAGAATACAAATGATGTACCCATATCAGGCTGCAATAAAATTAGCCCTACCGGAAAAAGCCCTATAGCAAGGGTAATAACAATGTCTTTGAAACTTTCAATATCTACGCTGGTTTTGGTTAAATAACTTGCCATCGCAAGGACCGTTCCCAGTTTAGCAAATTCCGCAGGTTGAAATCCGCCTAATGGACCTAACACAAGCCATGCTCTGGCACCCGAAGTTTTTTTACCTACAACCAAAACCGCCATTAATAATAACATAGAGAAGATATATGTAGGGATTGCCGCATATTTAAATGTATTTGTCGGCAGAGAGTAAATTACAAAGAATAAAACAATTGAAACCCCGCCAAAGAATAATTGCTTTTGGAAATTGCCATGAGCAAAATGATTATTCAGAGTAGAACTGTATATTCCTGCAAGCCCAAAACATAAAAGAATTAAGGTAGGGATAAACAGCCAAAAATCTAATTTATCGTTTAATTTATAATCTACGCGCATATTTTAATTTATTTTCTTCCAAAACAGCAAAAACATTTTTATCATTAAATGAGTTACCCGCTTTTTTATTCTTTGTATTTCTGGCCTGTTGGTGCCCTGCATCTTCACGGTCACCTTTTTCCGGTGCCGCATCTGTATTAACGTTTTTCTGTCCTTTTAGTAAATAAGCCTGAACCATTTTTTTAGCAATAGGAGCAGCCCATGTAGCGCCAAATCCGGCATTCTCAACTACAATAGCAAAAGCGATTTTAGGATCATCATACGGAGCAAATCCAATAAAGAAAGCATGGTCTTTTCCGTGAGGATTTTGCGCAGTACCGGTTTTCCCGGCAATTTTAACTTCATTCATTCTGATACTTGTAGCTGTTCCGCCTCCATTAACAACTAAAAACATACCTTCTTTTACAACATCAAAAACTTTTTTAGGGATATTAACGTCTACTTCTTTAAATTTATACGGTACAAGTTTTTTAGTAAAGTCATCTCTATATCCTTTAACGATGTGAGGAGTAAAAGTTCTACCGTTGTTAGCAATTAAAGATGTATAATAAGCCAATTGTAAGGGAGTAACACTAACCTCTCCCTGCCCGATTCCTAAACTTGCCATAATACTTCGCGGCCAATCCTTGCCGTACATTTTTTCATAATACTTAGTATTAGGAATAAAACCGGCAACTTCCTCCCTGAGATCAATTCCGGTTTTCTGGCTAAAGCCGAATCTTTTACAATACTCTGCCCATTTATCAAGCCCGATCCTATAAATCAACTGATAGAAGAAAACGTTACAGGAATGTTCAATAGCATGTACCACATTCAGCGGACCGTGGGCAGTGTGACACTTAAAACTCCTTCCGAAGAACCAGCTTCCACCACAACTTATTATGGTACTTGGGGTTATAACCCCCATATCAAGTGCCGCAATAGCAGCCAATATTTTAAAAGTAGAGCCGGGAGGTTTAACAGACATCGTAGCCCTGTTGAATTGCGGTTTTTCCGGATCTTTGTAAAGTTGGTTCATGTATGCTCTTGAAGTCACATAAGAGAACTGGTTCAGATCATAATCAGGGGCACTTGCCAAAGCCAAAATTTCTCCAGTTTTAGGGTCCATCGCAACAACAGCCCCGCGCTTTCCTTTTAATTCTTGTTCAGCAACTTTTTGGACTTCTGCATCTATTGAAAGCTCTAAATCCTTCCCTTTTATGGAAACTTTATCCTGAGTTCCATCTTTGAATTTGCCGACTTCATTTCTCTTGGCATCTACCAAAACATAGTTAAAGCCCTTTTCTCCGCGCAAATCTTTTTCATATGTTCTTTCCAAGCCTGTATAACCAATATAATCCCCCATCTGATAATAATCTTTTTGCTTTTCCAAGAGCTGAGGAGATATTTCTTTCGTATACCCGAACATATGGGCACCCATAACTCCGGAAGGATACCCTCTCTGCATTTCAACTACATAATCCACTCCCTTTAATCTATCATGGTTCTCTTCAAGCCAAGCTATTTGATTAAAATCGATACCGCGTTTTATTCTTATCGGCTGAGCTTTAGGATAGATTTTGTTTAATTGGAGAATATCAGATATAAATCCGGGAGTTAAATCAAACACTTTTTCAATAGTATTATTCAATTTTCTATCATAAAATTCAGGGGTAATTCTTAGAGTATAAGCCGGTATATTATTTACTAATATTTCCCCGTTCCTATCATAGAAAACCCCTCTTAAAGGGATTTGTTCAATAGGTTTAATACTGTTGCTTTCAGATTTTATTTCATAAGATTCTTTTTCTATTATCTGCATTTGAAATAATCTAAAAGCCAATAATCCAAAAACGATAAAAACAAGAGAATATAAAATTGTTTTCCGTTCTGGAGAACCAAAAGAACTACTTTTCAACCAATACTCCTTTTTGGGTAAAATAAAATTACTAAAACACTTACAAAAGCAGTATAGAAACCCGGAATTAAACCCTGTTCAAAAAATAGTTTAAATATATTTGTATTCAAACTACCGGCAGAAAAGAATGAAAATATTATCGGGTCTATAATTGCACATAACAAAACTATCAAAATAAAGGGATATGACTTAAGATAGAAAGTCAATTTATTTTCATTGGCAAAATAGCCCGCTACAAAACCCGCCACTGTTTTTGACAGCATAGTGCTGCCAATTACATTACCGGTTGCAAGGTCAAAGAAAAAGCCTAATACAAATCCCAAAATCATTCCATACATTTGGCCTTCTTTTAATGTATAAAGTACCAGCAATATCAAAATTAAATCAGGCACATAACCGTTAATTGAAATAAGAGGAATAACAGTAGTTTGAATTATTGCCAGAGGGATAAAGATCAAAATGGGATATATATAATCGGATCTCATTACTTAATATTATAAAAATTTAATTCTAAATTATTCTTCTCTTTGCTTTGGATGAGTTTAATAACGAAAATATTTTCGGTTTTAGACAAATCAGCAAAAGGATGAACTTTTATTTCGTTAAACATACCTGTTTGCACTTGTGAAATGCCTTCAACTAATCCAACAGGAAGCGGTACAGGTATAATTGAACTTAGGTCGCTTGTTACAATTCTGTCGCCTGGTTTCATATCAAAAGTCTTTGGTACATTAACCATTACAAGGTCAATACCATTCCACTTCATAATACAGTCGACCCGGGTTCTTTCATTTTTGACAGTAACCCTTAGATCAGGGCTTCTTAGTGTTCTTATTATTGAATAATTTGCAGAAGTGGATTGTACAATCCCGATTAATCCTTGATCATTAATAACGGGCATACCAGGTTCAATTTCACTATTAGTACCAATATTAATAGTAAAAGAGCCCTGTGATCTGGAAATTGACTTAGACACAATTGTCCCCTGAACAATCGGGTACTTTATTGTATCTCTAAGGCGCAGAAGTCCCTTTAATTCTTGATTTTCTATACCATATTGTCTTAACAAGCTAATTTGAAGCATTTGCTCGGCGTTTATCCGGCGCAAATTTTCATTTTCGCTTTTAATTCCGGCAGTATTAACAATATTTGATACGACAGAGGAAACAGCAGCATACGTACCAAAAGCCATAGCGCGAGCTTTTTTAATACCTGGTTTTTCGCTAAAAGACATTATGAAAAGACAGAAAATTACAAGCAGGACAAAAACAATATATTCTTTGAAATTATTCCAAAAGCTTGAAAAAAATCTAAACATTAATATCTTCTATTGCGAATTAATACTTTTTGATAATGATTGAGATTATCTATTATTTTACCTGCTCCTCTAACAACAGCAGTTAAAGGATCTTCGGCAACATGAACAGGAAGATTTGTTTCCATCCTGATTCTTTCATCTAAACCTTTAAGTAATGCGCCGCCGCCGGTTATCATTACCCCTCTGTCAAGAATATCAGCCGACAACTCAGGAGGAGTTTTTTCAAGCGACTGCTTTACAGCCTCAACTATCTGAGAAACAGCTTCAGCAAGTGCTTCCCTTATCTCAACTGAACTTACTTCAGAAGTCTTAGGTACGCCGCCAACTAAATCTCTTCCTTTAACCTGAATTGTAATTTCCTCTTTTAACGGGACAGCAGAACCAACCTCACATTTAATGGCTTCTGCGGTACGCTCGCCAATTAAAATATTATGATTCTTTTTAAAAAATTGCATAATAGCAGAATTCATTTCGTCCCCTGCTATTCTAATGGATTCTTCATTAACTATTCCTGAAAGAGCAATAACAGCAATTTCAGTAGTACCGCCGCCAATATCAATAATCATATTGCCAACAGGGGCATCTACATCAATGCCTATACCAATAGCGGCAGCCATCGGTTCAGCAACTAAATGTACTTCTTTTGCGCCGGCATGCTCAGCAGAGTCTCTTACAGCACGTTTTTCAACTTCTGTAACACCACTGGGAACTGCAACTACAATTCTTTTACTGGAAAACGCACTTCCTCTAACTTTTTTAATGAAAGCACGAATCATACCTTCTGCAATTTCAAAATCGGCAATTACACCATCACGCATAGGGCGGCTGACCCTAATTTCTTTATGCTCACGTCCCTGCATTTCTTTAGCACGGTTTCCGAAAGCTATAATTTTTTTTGTATTCCTATCAAAAGCAACTATAGATGGTTCATTAAGAACAATCCCCTTGCCTTTTACATAAATTAAAGTATTCGCTGTGCCTAAATCCATAGCAATATCGGCAGCGAAAAAATCAAAAATACCCATAAAACCTCTTAGTGTTTAAAGTGTCTTAAACCTGTAAAAACCATTGAAATATCATTATTATTAGCAGCATCAATCACCTCCTGATCTCTTACAGAGCCACCTGGCTGAATAACAGAAACAGCACCGCATTTGATTATTTCCAATAAGCCGTCGGCAAATGGAAAAAACGCATCGGAAGCGGCGACACAACCGGTAAGATCAAGCTTATGTTCAATGCTTTTCATTTTTGCAATTTTAGCAGAATCAACTCTGGACATTTGTCCAGCCCCAACACCCAATGTAGCTTTATCTTTAACAAAGACAATAGCATTAGACTTTGTATGTTTAGCCACTATCCAGGCGAAGACAAGATCTTCCATCTCGCCAGCTGTTGGTTTCTTTTCAGTAATAACTTTAAGATTATCAAAATTTAATGTCTCACTATCCTTATCTTGAGCTAAAACTCCGCCAGGGATATTTCTGAAAGACATACCTTTATTATTTATTAATTTCAACCTTTTAAGTAATCTTCTATCTTTTTTCTTAAAGAGAATATCTACAGCACCTTCAGTAAATCCAGGAGCAGCAATTATCTCCAGAAATATCTCATTAAGTTTTGCGGCAAGTGTTTCATCAACAATAGAATTAAACACTACAATACCACCATAAGCAGAAGCCGGATCACATTTTAATGCTTTTGTATAAGCATCAAAAAGTGACGAACCTGTAGCAGCCCCAGCAGCATTATTATGTTTAATAATAACGCAGGAATTGTCTTCAAGGTCTTCGATCAATTCCTCTGCAGCAACTAAATCCAAAATATTATTATATGATAATTCTTTCCCGTGAAAGACTTCAAAATATTCAAAGAAATCACCATAGATAGCAGCTTTTTGATGAGGGTTCTCACCATATCTTAGCTGCTTTACAATTGGCTGATTAATCCTTATATGCGATTTGGGAAGTTCAAATTTATTTTCAAGAAAATTAGCAATATAAGAGTCATAGTATGCGGTGTGAGAAAAAGCTGCAACAGACAATTTAATTCTTGTCTGTTCACTTATAGCTCCGGTATTCAACTCCGCAATAAAATCATCATATTGAACGGGATTTGTTAAGACAGAAACATATTTATAATTTTTTGCAGAGGCCCTAATTAAACTGGGTCCGCCGATATCAATGTTCTCGATTATAGTATCCAGATCATTTTCAGGATTTTCTGCAGTTTTAACAAACGGATATAAGTTAACACAGACAACATCTATACCGGCAATATTATTTTGCATTGCTTCCTGTTGGTCAGATTGGTTATCACGTCTGAATAAAATACCTCCAAATACTTTAGGGTGCAGAGTTTTTACCCTGCCGCTAAATATTTCAGGAGAACCTGTGAATTCAGATATTTCTATAACTTCAAACCCATTATTTTTTAATTCTTTGGATGTATTTCCAGTTGCCAAGATACAATAATTATTTTTAACGAGTTCAGAAGCAAGTTTAACCAAGCCGCTTTTGTCAGATACACTAATTAATGCATATTTTGTCAAAATTTATCTTCCAATCTATTCTTCAATAATAACTTTATTTTTACTAATTTTAACTTTTCCTAAAGCAATTTTTTCAATTACGAACGGTAATAATTTATGTTCTTCATTCAATACCATTGCAGCAATTTCCTCAGGGGAAACGGCTGAAGTTATATCTATTTTATTTTGAGCAATAATTCTACCAGTATCATAAGTATTGTCAACAAAATGTATTGTTGGTCCAGAAACTTTGTTGCCAGAGTTAAAAACTGCCCGATGAACATTCATGCCATACATACCTTTTCCGCCAAATTCTGGCAGAAGAGCCGGGTGTATATTAATAATCTTATTATTAAATTTTTCAACCAGCATGTCAGGTAATAATTTTAAATAACCGGCTAATACTACCAGGTCAATCTTTGCCTCTTCCAATATGGCAATGACCTCTTCATAGCTAATCGCTGAAGGATTCTTACCTATTGAGAAAGTAGGAATTGACAGTTCCTTTGCAATTTCAAATGCCGGGCAATCAATTTTATCACTAAAAACCGCCCGAACTTTTATTAGCTCTTTGAGATTTTCAGTATCTAAAATTGCTTTTAAATTAGAGCCTCTTCCTGACACAAAAACTGCAATATTCACCAAATTATATAAAATA